>Ga0335075_10004358_pt1 | contig 22166 bp, 22 predicted proteins | sample Lox_Sample_24_FD_206723 | JGI IMG/M metagenome (GOLD analysis project Ga0335075, IMG submission 206723) | Soil microbial communities from Loxahatchee National Wildlife Refuge, Florida, United States - Lox_Sample_2.4 | ecosystem: Environmental > Terrestrial > Soil > Wetlands | place: USA...
ATTACGGCGACGGCGCCGCGCCGGACCCGAGCGGCCAGATGGCCGCGTTCGCGATCGACGCCGCGACCGCGACCGACGCCCAGGTGGCCAGCGCGCTCGGCATCAGCGACGCGGCCGCGTGGTCCAAAGTCGCGGTCACCCCGATGATCGGCGTGAACGACACCAGTGACGAGATCTTCACCGTGGCCAACGCGCAGCAGCTAGTAGCGTTCGCCGCCAGCAAGCACCTCGCCTGGCTGTCGATGTGGTCGGCCGGCCGCGACCAGGAGTGCGCGGGCGGCGCGGCGAGCTTCGCCGAGCCCACCTGCAGCAGCATCGTGCAGACGCCGGACGCGTTCATGGACGCGTTCGGCGCGTACTAGGGACCGGGAAACCTAGCCGGGGAGGGCGGCGCGGATCTTCGCGGCGTACTCCTCGGCTGGGTGCTCGGCCGTGTACGGGTGGCGGGGACCGAGCCAGAAGCGCAGACCGTCCTTCGGGTTGCGCGGAATGACGTGCAGGTGCAGGTGCGGCACCGACTGGCTGACCACGTTGTTGACGAGGATCATCGACCCGGCCGCGCCGAGCCCGTCCTCGACGGCCCGCTCAAGCCGCTGCGCGGTGGTGAGGAACTCCGCTGCTTGCGCGGCCGGCAGATCCGACAGCAGGCGCCAGTGCGCCTTCGGCACCAGCAGCGTGTGCCCCGGGAACAACGGCCGGATATCCAGGAAGGCGACCAGGTTCTCGGTCTCCAGGATCCCCGTCGCGGGGACGTCTCCCGCGACGATCGCGCAAAATGTGCAGTTCGCGACGGGGCGACCATCCCCGTCGTCTGTAGCGCCAGGCATTGGCGCAGTTTAACTGGCTAGGCGGGCGGGGCGACGGGGGCGGTCTGGCCGGAGCGGCGGAGAGAGTCGGCGATGAAGCCGGAGGCCTTGAGATCCTCGACCAGCCCGTGCAGGAACCGGATGGTCTCGGGGCGCTTGGCCTTCGCCGTGCCCACCGCCTGCCTGATCTCCATGAAACGCCCCTCGATGAGGCGGACTCCGGGGTGCGAGCCGACGAACTCGGTGACCGGCTCGCGGACACCCGCGGCCGCCTGCAGGTTCTCGGCGAGGAACACCTCGGTGCCCTCGTCGCCCCGCACCACCTCCGCCTGCCGCAGGGTGCGGCTGAGGAACAGGTCGTAGGCGGAGCCCCGCTTCACGCCGACGCGCACACCGGGGCTGTCCACGTCGGCCACGGTGGCCAGCGGGGACCGGTCGGGCACCGCGTACACGCCCTCGATCAGCACGTACGGCGCGGTGAAGGCCACCTCGTCGGCCCGGGCGGGCTCGATCCCGAGGAAGCAGATGTCGGCCCGTCCGGTCAGCAGCGCCGCCAACGAATCGCGCGCGGCGCCGAAGCAGGAGAATTCGACGCCGACGCCGAGCCTGGCGGCGATCTCGCGCCCGATATCGACCGTGACGCCGGTCGGCGCGACGGAAGTCCCCTGGGCCAGCACCGGGTTGCCGAGGTTGATGGCGGCTCGCAGCGCGCCGCCTGGCGCAAGATCTCCGGCGATGCCGACCGACCCGTCTCCCATGCGAGCAGGATATCTGCACGTCGGGCGGGACTGAAAGTAATTAATGGTGGCGTGCTACGTGCTGGGAACGTACATGCCGTCCGCGCGGCGGTCTGGAAGGAGAGCGGCATCATATCGCTCACGGATCCAGGGTTCTGTGCAATGGGCCTTCAAGTCTCGGAGTCGTGCGATCCTCTTACGGGCGGCGATCTCGTCCGCGCAGTCACTATCGACGAGATCAGGCAGGAGTTCGGCCTCGACAGAATCCACCTCCTGAAGGTCGATGTCGAGGGTAGCGAGAAGGAGATATTCTCCGCGGCGGACTCCTGGATCTCCTCCGTCGATGCCATCTGCATCGAACTTCACGACCGATTTAAGATCGGGTGCAGTAGGTCGTTCTTCATGGCTGTTCAGGACTTCCCGATCGAACTGCGCCGGAACGAGGATGTCCTCGTGGCACGAGCCGATTCCCAGCTCGTCCCGGTTCGTGCAGTCAACTAGTCCTGCGGCGCACTCGGAATTATCGACGCTTCTGCCCGTGTCTCAGCCGATTTTTCCCGGTCTGGCGATAATGACGAGTCGCGTTGAAAAATTCTCGACTCGCGTGTTCAGACGTGAGCGCTTTCGGGCAAGGATTGTCGCTAAGGGAGAAGATACCCATGCTGCGCATAGATCGAAAAGATCTGCGGGCGCCAGCTCGCGTGTTGGATCTTGAGCTAACAGCGGCCGATGCTGCCGGCGAGGAGTTCGCGGTCGTCAAGCAGTACAACACCGTCTGGTGTCTGTCCAGGATCGACGGCGTCGCCCAGGAGATCTCGTTCTGGGACGTCACCGGCGACGCGACCATTTCCATCCCGACCCTGCGCGACCAGTTGCGCAGGGCCGGGGGCGAGCGCATAGTCCTCAAGCCGTCTCCACCGGGGACGGCCAACCCGGGGATGACGGTCGTGATTTGCACCCGCGACCGGCCCGCCGGACTGTCCGCAACGCTTCTTGGTCTGCAGCGTCAGAGCGATTCTGCGTTCCGGGTCGTTGTCGTGGACAACGCGCCGAGCTCATCGGAATCGGCCGACCTGGTCAAGCGGCTCGGACTGGCCCGCTGTGAGTACGTGGTTGAGCCGCGGGCCGGTCTTTCCCGCGCTCGGAACCGCGGGCTCACGGTCGTCCGTACCGAGCTGGTTGCCTGGCTGGATGATGACGAGGTTCCCGATGCCGACTGGGTGCGAAGGCTCAAGCAGGGCTTCGCGCACGAGGCGAACCCGGTGGCCGTGTGCGGCGGGATGTTCCCGGCCGAGCTTGAGTTCGAGGCCCAGGTGCGGTTCGAGCAGTACGGCGGCTTCAACAAGGGGCGCGGGATGGCGCCGGAAGTGCTACGGGCGGGCACTGCGTCGGTGGTGAGCCCGTTGTACCCGTTGCCCCCCTTCGGCCCAGGGGGGAACATGGCTTTCAGGACCGAGGCACTGCGTGCGGTCGGCGGCTTCGATCCCTATCTCGGGGCGGGTACCCGGACCCACGGCGGCGAGGAGATCAGGGCGCTGTCCTTGCTGCTCTCGGCCGGCCACGCCGTTCTCCACTGGCCCACCGCAATAACCTGGCACACGCACCGGCGCGAGATGCCCGCACTTCGGAGGCAATTCTACGGATACAGTGCGGGAACTACGGCGTTCTACGCCAGCATGATCAGATCGCGGCCGATGGCGGCTTTCGAAATTCTTCGACTGACCCCGCACGCGCTCCGGGATCTCCGGCGTGGCAGCGAGAATCTGCGGTCCGGTCACCTGCCGGCAGATTTCCCCGCTGACCTTCAGAAGGCCTCTCGCCGCGGCCTTCTCGAGGGCGCCTTTATGTATATCTACGAGGTTATGAAGGATCGACGCCAGCCGGCGCCCGCTGTCACAGCAGGCGCCTCGGCCAGGGAGGACGTTCCGAGTGACGTTGCCCACCCGTGAACTAGCCGGAACAGGCGTCAAGACCTCCGCAATCGGCTTTGGCTGCGCAGGCCTCTTCAAGATTCCTGAACGCAATGTCCGGCGGTCGGCCTTGGATGCCGCCTATGACGCCGGCCTACGGCATTTCGACGTGGCCCCTATGTACGGACTTGGTCTCGCCGAGGCTGAGCTCGCACCATTCTTGAGTCGGCGGCGGGCCGATGTGACCGTCACTACCAAGTTCGGGATTGAGCCGACTGCCGCGGGCAAAGCAATTGCTCGCGTCCAGCGGCCGGTACGTGCGTTCCTCGCTAAGCGTCCCGCCATCGACGAGGAAATGAAGGCCGCAGCAGAAGGACCTCGCTCGGGGGCAGTCGGGCGCCTTATCTACGCTTCTTCTGGCTACCATCGACAGTCTGCGCAGCGGGGCCTAGAGCGGAGTCTACGTGAACTCAAAACGGATTATATTGACATTTTCCTGTTGCACGATCCCACTGGCGGAGTCATTAATGAAGCGCCTGGCCTCGTCGAATACCTGGAGGACCAACGCCGTCTAGGACGGATCCGGTGCTGGGGCGTCACCGGCCCGCCGGCCGAGCTTCCTGACGTGATAAATATTCTGAGTAAAGTCGCCGTGGCCCAGTTTAGAGACGACATCTTCGCCGCATCAATAACCGGCGGGCCGCTATCCGATAGAGCAGCGATCACCTACGGTGCGCTGGCGCGGGCGCTCCCGCTCATACGTCGGTTCCTGGCCGAATCACCGGAAGCTTCGAGGGTTTGGAGTGAGCGGCTCGAAATTGATCTCGCGGATGCAGCGAGTTTGGCCAGAATGTTGTTGGCGACCGCGCTTCGACGGAACCTAGCCGGTCCGGTGCTGTTTAGCAGCACTCGCCCTGAGCGATCGCAGGTGGCCGCGGAGGCGGCGATCCTGAGCGCTCATGTATCAGATACCGAATTGTCGAAGATCAGCGAGTTCGCCGTGGCGGTGCGCGGGCCTGCGCGGACATGATTGGAACGGCATGATAGAGGATCTCGGTGCGCTAAGGGACGACGTGGGCATCGCGGCAGATCTTGCCGTCATCGGGGCCGGCCCGGCCGGAATTGTCGTTGCGCTTGAGGCGGCGAAGCACGGGATCTCGGTGGTGCTAATCGAGAGTGGGGGGCGAACTTTCGACCAGAGCGTGCAGGAACTTGCCGAGGCTGCCCACTGGGACCGCCGTCGCCACGCCCCGCTCTCGCTGTCTACCCGTCGGCAGGTGGGCGGGACGTCGAACATCTGGGGCGGAAAGTGCGTTCCCTTCGACCCGGTCGACTTCATCGCACGCCCGCACCTGGGCGCTCCGGCGTGGCCGGTCGGGTACGAGGAGATCCGGAGCTACTTCCAGCGTGCGTGCGACTGGATGGTCTGCGGACGCGCCGTTTTCGACGCTGCGCAGGTACCCAACGTTCCGGCCGCGATCGTGCCGGGCTTCGTCGATGACGGCGTCCTCGGGTCAAGCCTGGAACGGTGGTCGCTCCCGACGAACTACGGCGATGTCTATCGGGGGCACCTGGAGCGGTCGCCCCAGGTGCGGCTGCTGACCGGTGTTACCTGCACCGAGATCGTCTGCCCGAGCGAGGGCGCCGGTGCGACGCATCTGGAGTGCCTGACGAACGTCGGTGGTCGCGCTCAGGTCACCGCGAAGGCGTTCGTTGTCGCGTGCGGGGGGCTGGAGAGCACGCGCCTGCTCATGTCTTCAACGGGGCCCGCGGGAGAGCAGCTGGGCAACCTGGGCGGCCACCTGGGCCGCTGGTACATGGCTCATGTAGAAGGCTCGATCGCCAACGTCCGCTTCAGCACCCCTCCGCGCCAGACGGTGTTCGACTATGAACGCGACATTGACGGCGTGTATATCCGGCGGCGGTTCAGCTTCTCCGAGGAGTACCAGCGCGAGCACGGATTGCCCAACGTCGTTAGCTGGCTGGGGAACTGGGAGCTGCCGGACGCGCGTCACGGGTACGGCCAGCTCTCATTTATCTACCTCGCGCTGACTTCTCCGGTTGGCCGTAGCCTGGCTCCCGAGGTGCAGCGGCTCTCGATGACCGGCGGAGAGATCCCGGGGACGCCGTACGGATTGGCGACCATCACGTCACGCGGCTCGCATCTGCAGAACATCCTTCGGCACCCGCTCGCAACGGGGATGTTCGCCGCTCGGTTCGGCGCGGGGCGCTTCCTCGCTCGCACTCGTCGCGTCCCCGGGTTTTTCATGTACAGCAAGGACAACCTGTACCCGTTCCAGTACCACGGCGAGCAACTGCCCAACCCGGAAAGCAAGGTCACCTTGACGAGCGAGACCGATCGGCTTGGCCGCCGGAAGCTCGCTGTTGACCTGCGGTTCATCAAGGAGGATGTCGATGGCATCATCCGGGCGCACAGGCACTGGGACCGGTACTTCCGCGCGCGCGGGGTGGGTCAGCTCGAGTACCAGCACGACGATCTTGAACAGGCCGTGGACCAGCGGATGGGCGGCGGATTTCACCAGGCCGGAACTACGAGGATGTCCGCCTCGCCTGCAGACGGGGTCGTGGACCAGAACCTAGCCGTGCACGGCGTGCCGAACGTCTACGTGGCGAGCAGCTCCGCTTTCGTCACAGCCGGGCAGGCGAACTCAACCTTCATGATTGTGGCCTTCGCGGTTCGGCTTGCTGACCACTTGGCCCGGCAGCTGCGCCCGTGATCTAGCCCGCACGCCCGAGCACCTGATGCGAGTGTGCATGATTGCGAGACGCTGGGGGTAGTTGTTCGATTACCTAAAGTAACGTGGCGTTGCGGGCGACGTTGGCGCACGCGGCGCCGCCCGAACCGGGGGGCTCGCGAAGACGATGCGGAACGGCGTCCCTTGCTGAACATGACCGCTCCCGTGCGCGTCGCCGTGATCGATGTCGCCGGGCCCCTTGCGGACCTCGACTGCGGGCGAGCCGATCAGCCGCCTTACACGGCCGCGTGGATCCTGGTATGCCAGGCCGGGCGTCCCCTCGGTTCGATCGAGATCGCCGTGCGCGACCCGGTGATCTCGGCCGCCGAACTGGAGCGCGAGGTGAGCAGTCAACTGGGCGAGGAGCGGCGGCGGGACCGCCCTTCCGCCGATCAGCCGCCGCCGCTGCCCCTCTCGCGGGCGAGCGTCGTCGTCCCCACCAACTTCGCGCGGCCGGCCGAGCTGCGCCGCTGCGTCAAGACGCTGGCGGAGCTCGATCACCCCGACTACGAGGTGATCGTCGTCGATAACCGGCCCGCCGACGCGCCGACCGTCGATATCGAGGGAGCGCGGGTGGTGCGGGAGCCTCGGCCGGGCATCTCGGCGGCGCGGAACCGGGGGGTGGCGGTCGCGACCGGCGAGATCGTCGCCTTCACCGACGACGACGTGCGGGTTCATCCGGGCTGGCTGTCGGCGCTCGGCCGCCGCTTCGCGCGCCAGCCGCATGTCTCGGCCGTCAGCGGCCTGGTGGTGCCGCTGGAACTGGAAACGCAGGCGCAGGTCTTCTTCGAGCAGTCGGGCAATGGCCTGGACCGCGGTTACGCGCCGCTGACGTTCGAGCGCGCGGGGCGGTTCCGCGTGCGACGGCGCGACGAGCGGTCCGGCCTGGAGGAGGTGCGCTCGCTGTACTTGACCGGCGAGTTCGGCCTCGGCTCGAACATGGCGTTCCGCACCGCCGTGCTGCAGGCCTCGGGCGGGTTCGACGAGGCGCTCGGCGTCGGCACCTTGACGCGGGGCGGCGAGGACCTCGCGATGCTGGTGGAGCTGCTCACGGCCGGGCACCAGATCGGGTACGAGCCGACCGCGATCACCGAGCACCAGCACCGCGCGACCATGGGCGATCTTGACCGGCAGATATACGGCTACGGGCTCGGGTTCACCGCGATGCTGACCGCGGTGACGTTGCGGGATCCGTGGCACCTGCTGGGGCTGGCGGGGATCGCGCCCGCGTGGGTCAAGTCGCTGCGGGCGGAATCGTCGGCCAAGAGAGTCAACCGGCCCGACGACTACCCGCCCGCCCTCGCTCGCGCCGAGCTCCGCGGCATGGCCGCCGGCCCGCTCGCGTACCTGCGGGCCCGCCGGGGACGCCCGCTGTGGCGGCGATGACGGCAGCGCGCGCGATCAGGCTGCCGCGGCTGCCCAAGTCGCTGACGGTGAACGCGCTGGCGCTGATGGTCGCGACCATCGGGGCCCAGGCGCTCGGCCTGATTTTCTGGGCGGTCGCGGCCCATCTGCGGCCGCCCGACACCGTGGGGCAGGCGTCGGCCGCGATCGCGGCGCTGACCCTGCTGTCCACGATCGCCCAGCTCAACCTGACCAACGTCATCGTCCGCCTGCTGCCGGCGGCCGGCCGGCTTGGCACCAGCCTGGTGGCACGCGGCTACCTGGTCGTCGTGCTGCTGTCCCTGGTGGCCGGGCTGGTGTACTGCGTGAGCGGTCTTGGCCGCCACGTCGTGACCGGGGGCTGGGTGGAGTACCTGGAGTTCTCGCTCGCGGTTCCGGTGCTGGCCGTGTTCGCGCTCGAGGATTCCGTGCTCACCGCGCTGCGGATGCCGCCGTGGGTGGCGGCCGAGAACATCACCACCGCGATCGCCAGGATCGCGCTGCTTCCGGTGCTGTTCGCGACCGCGATGGGCGCGGTCTGGTCCTGGGTACTACCCGCGTTCGCCGCCGCCCTGCTGGTGAACTCGCTGCTCTTCGGCCGGGCGCTGCCGGCCCACGGCCGCGTTCCCGGTACGCTGCCCGGCCGCCGCCGCCTGCTCTCCTTCGTCGCCGCCGAGTACACGGGAAACATCTGCGCACTCGCATCGGTCCAGGTCATGCCCCTGATCGTGGTGTGGCGGCTGGGACCCGCGGCGGCCGCCTTCCTGACCCTGCCGTGGCTGATCGCGTCCGGCATCAGCCTGGTGCTGTGGAACGTCTCCGCCTCGTTCGTGGTGGAGACCGCCGGATCCCACGGGCACCCGGGCACCCTGCTCCGGCGCAGCCTGCTGCTGTGGTCGGGGATCGTGGGGGCGGCGATGATCGTCTGCGTGGCGGGCGCCCGTCCGCTCATGGAGCTGGTCGGCGCCCAGTACGTCGCGGACGGCGTGCCGCTGCTGCGGCTGATCGGGCTGAGCGCTCCGTTCACCGCCCTGGTGATCATCTACGCGACGCTGGTCTGGCTGGACCAGCGGGTCTGGCTGCTGGCCGGTTTCCAGGCCATCGCCGGGATCATGCTGCTCGGCGCGGCGCTGGCGCTGCTGCCGAGGCTGGGGCTGACCGCCGTCGGCTGGGCCTATCTCGGCACCCAGGCGGCGCTTGCGGCGGCGGTAACACCATTCACCGTCCGGCACATTCGGCGAGCCGAGTTCGGGAGGGCATGAGATGAGTTCGTCAGTGGCAAATGAAACGAGTTCGCCAGTGGCACAGAGCCTGCGGGGGGCGACGCCGCTTCCCGCCAAGGAGGTAGAGCACCCGGTGCGGATGGCCTTCGCCTTCCTGCCGCACGACGCGCGCGTATCGCTGCGGTGGCTGCTGCGCGGCCACGCCGCCACCTCGACGTTGCTGCCCACCGCGGTTAGGCGCGCACTGCTGCGACTCGGCGGCGTCCAGCTCGGCGCGGTGATCTGGGGGCTTGAGCGCTGCTACTTCGAGTCCGAGAACGTCAGCATCGGCCCGGGCTGCGCCGTGAACGCGGAGTGCTGGTTCGAGGGACACGGCCGGATCGTCATCGGCCGCGACTGCCTGTTCGGATCGCAGGTGATGATCCTGACCTCGGATCATGCGATCGACCCGGACGGACGGGTGGCACGGACGCCCACCTACAGCGAAGTGCACATCAAGGACCGATGCTGGATCGGCACCCGGGTGATGATCATGCCCGGGGTGACGATCGGCGAAGGCACCGTGATCGGGGCGGGCGCGCTGGTGACCAAGGACTGTGATCCGGGTGCGGTGTACGTCGGGGTGCCCGCGAAACGAGTCCGATGAGCATGCCTTCGCTGGCCCTGCGGCAGCCGCGGACGCGCACCGGGCTGACTGCGTGGGCCGGGATCGCCGCGAGCGCCGCGGCGGTGGTGCTGCTCGCGGCGCCCGGGCGCGGGCCGAATCTGGCCGGGGCCTTCCTGCTGGCCTGCGTGCCCGTGGGCGCGGCCGTGATGTGCTGGGTGGACAGCGGCGAGGGACTCGTCCAGGCCGGTCTCACGCTGGTACTCAGCCTGGCCGTGACCGCCATCGTCAGCGCGGCCATGATCTGGCTGACGGTGTGGCGGCCGCCCGCGCTTTACGCGTTCGCGGTCATCGGCGTGACCTCGTGCGCCGGACGGCTGGTGCGTTGGAGGCGTCCGTGTTGCGCGGGGCGCCAGTAAAGCGAGTCCTGGTTCTTCAGCCGGGACTTCTGCTGGTCGGCATCGGCGCCTGGGCGTTCGGGGTGAGCCAGACTCAGCGGCAGGCGATCGGGCCTTACGGGGTGCTCGCGAGCGCCAACGGCTGGTTCTTCGTGGGGCTGGCGGTGCTGCTCGCGGGCATGCTGGCGGAGCTCGGCCGCACCCGTCCGAGAACCTGGCTGCTCGGCGCTTTCCTGGTCGCGCTGATCGTCGCCATTCACACCACCGTGCCGCTGCTGTACGGCGGGACGCCCGAGTACGCATGGGTCTACAAGCACGTCGGCGTCGCGCAGGCGTTCGGCCAGTACCACCGGGTGACCGACACCTCGAACATCTACCAGGAGTGGCCGGCCCTGTTCGCCGCGGTCGCCTCGATCAGCTCGCTCGGCGACGCGGGGCCGCTGACGTTCGCGGCGTGGGGCCCCGTCGCGTTCGAACTGGCCGACGCGCTGCTGCTGCTCGGCATCTTCCGGCTGCTCACCGGGGACCGGCGGCTTCCTTACCTGGCGGTGCTGCTGTACGAGGGGCTGATCGCCTGGGTGGGCCAGGACTATCTGTCCCCGCAGGCGTTCGGCTACCTGCTCTGGCTCGGCATCATGGCGATCGTCATCCGCTGGCTGCTCGTCCCGGCCCCCGCACACTGCCGCTGGCGGTTCGTTAACACGACGCGGGGGTTCCTGCTGCGCGGCCGGCCGACGCCGGCCGACTCCAGCGCGACGATGCGCTGGATCGCGCTCGCGCTGGTAGCCGTGATCTACTTCGCGATCGTCGCGGCCCATCAGCTGACCCCGTACATTGCCCTGCTCGGGGTCGCGGCGCTGGTGGCGCTCGGCCTGGTGTGGCGCGGCTGGCTCGCGCTCGGGCTGCTCGCGGTGATCGCCGTCGGCTACCTGGCACCGCGCTACGGTCTGATCACCTCCCAGTTCGGCGGGATCTTCAGCGGCGGCGACGTGTTCGAGAACGCGGCCGGCTCGCAAGGCATCCTGCACAAGGCGGCGGAGGCGAACACGGGACTGGTCGTGCACGTGCTCGCCGCCGGCATGTGGCTCGGCGCGGTCGCCGCCATCGCGCTGCGGTGGCGTTCGCTCGGCCGGGTGGCGATCCCGGCGGCCCTCGCGTTCAGCCCGTTCGTGGTTCTGGGCGTGCAGAGCTACGGAGGGGAGGCGATCTACCGCGTCTTCCTCTTCTCGGCGCCGTGGTGCGCGCTGCTCATCGCCGAGCTGATCGCGGAGCTCCGGGGCACGCTGCGGTCGCTGGTCAGCGTCGTCGTCTGCGCGGCGGCGCTGGTGGCGGGGTTGCAGGGTCTGTACGGGCCGACCGCGGTGTACGCCTTCACCCCCCCGGAGCTGGCCGCGAGCCTGTGGCTGTACGGACACGCACCGCCGGGCTCGCTGCTGATCCTCCCGGCGGACAACTTCCCCGGGCTCGAGGCCGCCAACTACGCCGCCTACGACTTGCAGATAATGCCTGCCGACCCGCAGACCGGGGCGTCGTGGCTCGACGAGGCCAACCTGGGCGAGGTGACCCAGTGGATCGGCTCGCTCGGCCATTCCAGCGCGTACGTCGTGTTCAGCAAGAGCATGGACAACTATGCGAGCTATTTCGGCTATCCGGCCGGTTACGAGCAGCTCGCGAAGGCGGTCGCGGCGGACTCGGCCTGGCAGGTCGTGCACCGCGACGCCGATGTCGTGATCTACCGGGTGACCTTCTGAGCGATCGTCAGGTCTTCTTTCCCGCGTACGTGTAAACGGCGACGTAGGAGATGTTCAGCTGGGCGGAGGAGTGCTCCGGCGCTATCTCGCCGTTGAGCGCGGTCTCGTTCTGAATGATCCACGACATGGGCTGGTCAGGCACCCATTTCCCGGTCAGGTGGTAGACCTCGGTGCCGTTCAGGTAGAACGCCAGATTCCCCGGCCACCACTCGGTCTCGGTGGTATTCCACGTCGCCCACGTCGCGCCCGCCGGGCAGGTGTTCTCGGTGGAGGCGCCCTCGGAGACGCTGTGCACGTGGACGCAGAAGCCGCTGTCCCACTCGCCCTCGGGGAAATCGACCTCGTACTTGAGCGGGTAGCCGGTCGGCCAGAGCAGGTGCGAGCCCTTGTAGCCGGTGCTTGACCCGGGATCGGAGACGCGGAACCGTTCCACGTACTTTCCGTACGTCAGCCCTATCGCCGCCTTGGGCACCACCGCCGCCGAATGGATCGGGCCGGTGTCGCGGAACATCCTGATATGCATCTGGCCGCCGCTGATCGAGATCGTGTGGGCGGGGTCGTAGTAGCCGCCGAGCCGCAGGTGGTTTTCCGTGGCGGTGTCCGGCCACCCGGTCGGGTACGCCCACCACTGCGACCGCACACTCGCGGGCAGGCCGCTGCAGAACGCGGCGGGCGTGCGGTCGTAGTTGTCGCACCCGGAGAACGACCCGAGCGGCGCCGACTCGGCAAAGTCGGTCTGCCACTTCAGCTGCCAGAGCGGGCTTCCGACCGCCTCCACCGAAGCGGCAGCCGGACGGGTCGAGGAAGCGGACGGCGAAGCGCTGCCGGCCGGGCCGCTCGAGGCCGGGCCGCTCGAGGCCGTGCCGTTCGAGGCCGGGCCGCCGTCCCCTCCCGACGGCGCGCCGCCCGTCAGCGTGCTGCAGCCGCACAGGGCGAGACCGGCCGCGGCGAGGCAGGCAAGGTTTCTCACGGTCGACCCGTACCACCCGCTCATCTGCCCCCCATTGACTGCTTGGTCCCGATAACCGTGACTGTCTAGTGACTGATCGTACATTGATGGATGCAATAAGTGATCAAACTAATAAACCAGGTCACGCCGGCCGGCCAGCGGCTCACGCCGCCGCGGCGACGTCGGACCTGACGGCGCGGGCGGCGACCCGGGCCTGCGCCCGACGGCTGCGCAGGTACCTGAACGGCCCGCTGAGCATCCCCCGCACCGACGCGCGGCGCAGCGCGGCCGGGTAGTTGTCGGTCATGGTGGCCGTGCGGACCGAGTCGTTGCCGCGCAGGTCGCGGAGCGCGCGGGGGGCCAGCCGGGCCAGCGTGAGCAGGCGGCGCGGGTCGCGCAGGACCGCCCGGGTGTAGAAGGCGGTGAGGCCGGACCCGTAGCCCTCGAGCTGGCGCTCGATCTCGGCGAACTCCCGGCGGTGCTCGTGCCACATGACCGCGCCCGGCCAGTACACGAACGTGCCGCCTGCGAGCATCAGGTCGCAGATCGCGGCGGTGTCCTCGCAGGCCCGAGCGGGCGTGCCCGCGCCGAGGGCCACGTCGAACCCGCCGATCCGCAGCAGCGCCTCCCGGTCGAAGGCCATGGACGCGCCGACGCCGAACGCGGGCAGCGGGTACAGCGGGTGCTGCCTTGTGTGCGAGGCGACGTCGAAGACCTCGGCGGCCACGCCGCGGCCCTTGCTGTGCCCGCCGAACTGCTCGTACAGGCGCTGCGCGGGCGTGTCGAGTACGGCCGGGAGCACCAGCCCGCTGACCCCGACGACCCCGCGGCCGACGGTGAACCCGCGTGCCAGCTCGGCCAGCCAGTGCCGGTCCGGGTGCTCATCGTCGTCCAGATAGGCGACGATCCGCCCCGAGGCGGCGCGCAGCCCGGTATTGCGCGCCCAGGACAAGCCGGGCCGCTGCTCGACGACGCGCCGCAGCGGAACGCCGTTCGTCCCGGCCGCCCCGCGGCGGCCCACCAGATCGGCCACCCCGTCGTCGGTTGGCGCGTTGTCCACCACGATGACCTCGAAGTCCGGATAGTCCTGGCGGAGCACCGCCGTCAGGCAGCTGTCCAGCCGCTCGGCGCGGTCCCTGGTGCAGATCACCACGCTGGCCGGCGGCGCGTTCAGCAGCGTTGCCGCCCGGCCGATCAGGTACGACGGCGGCCACGGCAGCCGAAGGCCCCTGTCGCACAGCGCTTGAGGGCCGTCGGCGGCCGCGGCCGCCGCGGCGGGGTTGCCACCGGTGCTGGCGCGCCCCCCAGCGACCAGCACCGGCGGCGCGGTGTTCGACATCCCCGCGGTCGAACACCGGGCTTTGACCTGCTGCTCGACGGACAGCCAGAGGGCCTGGGCGACCTGGCCGGCGTCGGCGGCGCCGTCGCGCAGCGGAATGTCCACGACCGCGAGCGGCTCGGAGTACCAGCGGGCAAGCACCAGGGCGGACTCGTGGCCCGGCGCGGTGATGCCGGTCATCGGCTCGCTCAGCTCAACTTCGCAGACCTTCACGGGATGCAAGCTCATAGTGATACCGCCAGCTCAGGGGTCGCCGCGGGCGACGTTGCCCGGCGCGACGCGGCCGCCGCCAGCCAGCCGACGGCGAACCCGGCCGCGGCCAGGCAGAAGCCGCCGATGATCGCGGCGCTGCGCAGCGCGCCCGACCGGTCGCCCGTCGCCGCCTCGCGCAGCCCGCGGCCGACCGCGCCGGGCAGCACGCGCATCGTGTACGAGCGCTCGGCCGACGTGCTGGCGGCGGCGCCGTCCATGACGGCGATCTGGGCCTTGCCCTTGCCCTCGTCGTAGCACCGGCGCAGGAAGTAACGGAGGGTGGCGCGAGGCGCGGGCACCCAGTGACCGACCGCGCTGGTCGGCTCGTACAACCAGCTCCCGCTGGTGACGCGCAGGCAGAGCTCGGTGTCCTCGGGGCGGGAGGCGGCGCCGACCTTCCCGAAGTCCTCACGGAACCCGCCGGCCGCGTCGAACGCCACCCGGCGCAGCGCCATGTTGTTGCTCCATACGTTGCGCACCTGAGCGGTCGCCTCCGGCATGCCGGAGTAGGACGCGCCCACGGTCCAGTCGAACTCGCCCGGGAACCAGTTCGGCCGCGCCGTGGCCCACAGCGGGTCCACCCGGCCGCCCACGCCCGCCACCGCCGGGTCGGCGAAGTGCACGATCATGGCCGCCAGCCATCCCGGGGTCGCGCACGCGTCGTCGTCGAGGAAGGCGACGACCTCGCCCAGGGACAGGGCCACGCCGGTGTTCCGCGCGCCGGACGCACCCCGCTGGCCCGCGTTCGGTATGACCATGGCGTCGGTCAGCTCGCGACGGGCGCGGCGGAGCAGCTCCGGGTTGTGGTCGATGACAACGATGGTCTCGAGCGCCGGCCGGCGCTGGGCGCCGACCGAGGCAACCGCGTCGCGCAGCTGCGTCCAGCGGTCGGACGAGTAGGCGGCGATGACCACCGACACGCTCGGCCCGGTTAGCTGCGCCGCACTGGCCGGCCGGGCCGGGGTCATGCCCGCCTCCACTCGGTGAGGATGGTGCGGAGCACGCGCTGGCCGTCGCGCAGGGTGCGCAGGTTGCTCTCGCCGTGGACCCGCGCGTGCTCGAAGCTCGGCACCTCGGTGATCGCCAGCCCGGCGGCGGAGGCGCGGAGGTTGAGCACGGTCTCGATCTCGAACCCGTCGCCCCAGACCTTCCGCTGCCCGGGCGACTCCGCCTGCAGCCGGAAGGCGGGCGCGTGCCTGGCCCAGAATGCGTTGTATCCGTAGCAAAGGTCGGAATAGCGGGTGCCGTACATGATGTTCACGGCCAGTCCAAGCAACTTGTTGCCGAGCTTGCGCAGCGGGGTGATGTCCGAGCTGCCCGCCCCCGGGGCGAACCGTGAGCCCTTGGCGAAGTCCGCGCCGGCGGTCAGCGCCTCGACGAACCGCGGGATCTCGGCCGGGTCGGTCGATCCGTCGGCGTCGATCATGACGATGATGTCGCCCGTCGCGGCGGCGAATCCGCAGGCCAGCGCGTTCCCCTTGCCCGTCCTGGTCTGATTGACCACACGGACGTCGGGGCGCAGCTGCCGGGCCACGTCCGGCGTGCCGTCCACCGAGTGCCCGTCCACCAGGATGACCTCGTGCAGGTCGGCCGGGAGAGCGGCGAAGACGTGACCAAGATTCCGCGCCTCGTTGAGCGTCGGGATGACGACGGAGACCCTCGGCCGCGCGGTCCGCGCCGGTGCCTCTGCCTTTTCCGCCGAGTGACCGGCGCCCTGCTCGGGAATGTTGGGAATGTCCGCGTGCCCACGCACTTGACCGCGCTCGGTGTAACCGTGGGGTTCAGTGATCGCCATGCACATAACCCTCTGTCACGCCAGTGGCCAGCGGGTTTGCCTTTAAGGTGCAGGTCAGTTGCAGCGCGTTATCGAAATAGTTTTGACAATGGGTGATCATGGGAAAACAGAGAGTTATGGGTGGAGTGCCTCGGGCCAGGTCTGAACTGGGCCGGTCGCGGGGCGACCGGTCGGAGGATGACCGGCCGCAGCCCAGCGCTGGGCACCCGCACCTGGACGACAGGCGCGCGCAGTTCATCGCTGTCGTTTCTCACGAGCTGCGCACGCCGCTGACCTCGATCGTCTCATTCAGTGAGCTGCTGAGGGGCGAGGCGGACGGGCTGTCGGCGGACGGCATCCGGTTCCTCGAGATCATCGAGCGGAACGCCGACCGGCTGTTCACGCTGATCGACGACCTGCTGATGCTGAACAGGCTCGAGGCGGGCGGGCTGCCGCTCGAGCTGAGCGACTGCTCGATCTCGGGCCTGGCGGCCGAGGCGGTCAGGAACGCCCAGCCGCTCGCGGGCAAGGTCGGCGTCACGATCCACCTGGACGCGGGAGAAGGCCCGCCGACGCCCGCCGACCCTCGGCGGCTGCTCCAGGTTCTCGACAATCTCATAGGCAACGCCGTCAAGTTCTCGAACTCGGGCGGACTCGTCCTGGTCGTCACCAGGTGCGTCAGGTCAACCTGGCGGATCGACGTCTCCGACACCGGGATCGGCATCCCGCCCGACGAGGCGGCCAAGCTGTTCGGCGCGTTCGTCAGGGGATCCAACGCGCGCATCGCCGGCCTGCCGGGCACCGGCCTCGGACTGTCGATCGTGAAGGCGCTGGTGGAGATGCACGGCGGCGACGTCAAGGTAGCGAGCGTCTTGAACGAGGGGACCAAGTTCAGCGTGTTCCTCCCGGTTCAGGCGCCGGTGGGGGCGCGATGACCGACCAGGTGCTCGTCATCGAGGATGACCCGGATATCGCGCTCGGCATCAAGACCGTGCTCGACCGCAGCGGGTTCGAGGTGGCCGAGGCCAACACCGGACGGGATGGCCTGCGCGCCTTCCACGCCCGCCAGCCCAATCTCGTGGTACTCGACATCGGGCTGCCGGAAATGGACGGCTGGACGGTGCTCGAGCGCATCCGCGACCTGAGCGACGTTCCCGTCCTCATCCTCACCGGGCACGGCCTGGAAGCCGAGAAGGTGCGCGGGCTGCGCGGCGGCGCCGACGACTACCTCACCAAGCCGTTCGGCAACGCCGAGTTCGTCGCCCGCGTGCAGGTCCTGCTCCGGCGCCGGCAGGCGGCCGAGCCGCCCCCGGCCGAGGTCTACGACGACGGCAGCGTGCGGGTGAACTTCGGCACCCACGAGGTGGTTGTCGATGGCGTCCCGGTGGAGCTGACGGCGACGGAGTACCGACTGCTGGCCGCGCTCATCCGCCATCGCGGCCAGGTGCTGAGCCCCGTCAAGCTGCTGGAGCTGGCCTGGAGCGACCCCTTCGGGGTGGGACCTGAACGGGTGAAGTACAGCGTCATGCGGCTGCGGCGCAAGCTCAGCACGAGCGGCGACGCCGGCCCGTCGATCGAGGCGGTCCGCGGCTTCGGGTACCGGTACCGGACCATCAGCCAGTCCTGATGAGCCAGGGACGTTGGCAACCGTCCCGCACCACAGAAGCCACCAGGTCGACATTTTGACCAGGCAGACTCTCGCTTCATGGATGCACCACCAACGCACCACACCGCCGGGAAGCCTGCCTCACGAGGGCGGGTGCTTCTCGTAGAGGACGATCCAGAATTCGCCCTCTTCTGCACGCACGTGCTGGCAAGGGGGGGTCGGTTTGATGTAACCCACATCGCCGACCCCACTGCCGCACTTGCGCTGGCGGCTGCCCAGCCCTGGGATCTCGTCATCACCGATCTCGACCTGCCGCTCATGTCGGGGTTCGAGTTCGCCGCCGTGCTCAGGCAGATGACGCCCAGGCTCCCGGTGGTCATCGTCACGGCGTACCCGCAGGACGCGCCCATCCTGACGTCCTCGGACCTCGGCGCTCGGCCGGACGCCCTGCTGGCCAAGCCGATCACGATCGACCTCCTGCTCGCCACGGCCACCGCGCTAACCGCGTAGCCAGCAGATCAAAATCATCATCTCGAACGGACCCTGGCTCCGCCTCCTTCCCCTCCGCTCACGGTGAACGGTGCTTTCGCCGCCGGCGGGGGCTCTCTACTGTGGAGTCATGGCTGAGATCACCGGGATCTTCCCGCACTGGGGTCAGGCGCCGGAGCCGCTATGGCGGGAGGTGCTCGGCCGTCGCCTGCGGGCGCTGCGCGCCGATCGCGACGAGACGCTCGCGCGGACGGCCGAGCGGGCCGGGATCTCACCGCAGTACCTGTCCGAGATCGAGCGCGGGCGCAAGGAGCCGTCAAGCGAGATGATCGCCGCCCTGGCCGGCGCGCTTGACACCACCCTGGCCGACCTGACGCTCGCGGTCACGGAGGACCTGCGCCGGCTCTCCCGCGTCCGCGCGGGCACCCGCGCGGCCGTCTCCCGCGCGACAGCGGTTGACATCGGCCGGCCGGCCGCCAACCGCGTGCCGGGACCTCCCGTCGCCCTGGCCATGGCCGCCTGAGCCTGCGCCCTGCCCCGCCATCGTGAGACCGCCTGACTTTCAGGTCCGGTCGGTGAGGATCTGGTCGATGAGGCCGTAGTCGAGCGCGGCCTCGGCGGTGAAGATCCGGTCCCTGTCGGTGTCGGCCCGCAGCGTCTCCACCGCCTGGCCGGTGTGCCGCGAAAGTACCGATTCGAACTCGCCACGGAGCCGGATTACCTCGTCGGCCGCGAGGATCAGGTCGGGGATCGGGCCCTGGCCGCTGGCGGCCGGCTGGTGCAGGATCACCCGGGCGTGCGGCAGCATGGCCCGCCGACCCGGCGCGCCGGCCGCGAGCAGTACCGCTCCTGCCGCTACCGCCTGGCCGACGCAGGTGGTTGCCACCGGAGCCTGGATGTACCGCATCGTGTCGTAGATGGCGAGCATCGACGGGATGTCGCCCCCCTCGCAGTTGATGTACAGGTTGATCTCCTGATCGGGGCTGTGCGCCTCCAGGTAGATCAGCTGAGCGGTCAGCGTGTTGGCCACCCCCGGGTCGATCGCGGTGCCGAGCACGACGATCCGCTCGGTGAGCAGGTGCGAGTAGACGTCCATGATCCGGTCGCCCCGGGGGTGCTCGGCGATGACGTTCGGGATCGTGTAGCTGCTCATGACGCGCTCCCTGCGACGCCGGAGGTCAGTCCGAACGGCCGCTTCCTCGAGGGCATCAGCTGGGCGAACGTCTCGGCGATGGCGTCGACGAAGCCGTACTCCCTGGCCTCGTCGGCGGTGTACCAGTGATCGTGCCTGGAGTCCTCGAAGACGCGGTCGGCGGGCTGGCCGGTGTCGGCCGCGATCAGGCCGAGCACGGTGTCCCTGGTCTGCCGCAGGTCGGCCGCCTGCAGTTCGACCTCGACGGCGGAACCGCCGATGCCGGCCGATCCCTGGTGCATCAGGATGCGGGCGTGCGGCAGCGCGAACCGCTTGCCGTGCGTGCCCGCCGACAGCAGGAACTGGCCGGCGCTGCAAGCGATGCCGAACGCGAGGGTCGCCACGTCGCACGGTATGAGCCGCATGACGTCGCGGATCGCGAGCATCGACGGCACCGAGCCGCCGGGCGAGTTGATCCAGAGCGCGATGTCGGCGGCCGGGTCCTCGTCGGCGAGGGTGAGGAACTGGGCGGCGAGCAGGGTCCCGTTGTCGTCGTCGAGCACGCCGTCGAGGACGAGCACCCGCCGTTCGAGCAGGGTAAGCCGGAACCGCTCGGTGAAGACCGGGATCTTTGTTTCCTGAGACATGGCTCTAGGATGACCGGCCACCGGCCGGATGCGGCCGGTTCGCTGCCGTCGGCGGATCTGCCCACAGCAGCGGGCGCGATCGCGCGCTTGGTCACACGACCGGGTTGTACCAGGTTTCGTCGGCCGGGATCAGGGAGGTCGCTTCCGGTCCCCACGACCCTCGCGCGTAGGGCACGAGCGGGCCGACCTCGCCGAGAATCGGGTCGACCACCCGCCAGGCGGCGTCGACCGTGTCCTGCTGGGCGAACAGCCAGCGCTCGCCGCTCAGAGCCGCGCCGATCAGCCGGTCGTAGGGGCGCATGTCGGCGCCGGGGTGCTGGTTGAACGCGAGCTCCTGGACCTCGGGCGCCCAGCTGCCGCCCGGCTCCTTGCCGACCAGCGTCAGCGCCGCCTGGCTCTCCGGCCACACCCGGAACCGCAGCGCGTTGGAGGTCAGCACGTGGCCGAGCCCGAACACATCCCGGGGCGGCCGCTTGAAGTCGATGAAGACGTCGGTGGCGGTGACCGCCATGCACTTGCCCGCCCGGATCGCGATCGGCACGCCATCCCAGCGCCAGGTGTCGGCCGACAGCCGCACGCCCGCGTAGGTCTCGGTCTTCGACCCGGCCTCGACCCCGTCCACCGACAGGTACCCGTCGTACTGCCCCTTGACCACGTCGGCAGCCGACAGCGGCCGCAGCGCGCCGATCAGCCGGGCCTTGGACGTGATCCACGAATCGATTCCCGACCCGTCCGGCGGGTCGGCCAGCACGGTGGCGAGCACCTGGAGCATGTGGTTCTGGATGACGTCCTTGATCGCGCCGGTCTTGTCGTAGAAGCTGCCCCGGTCGGCGACGTCGAACGCCTCGGCCATCGTGATCTGGATCGAGCGCACGTAATTCCGGTTGAGCAGCGGCTCGATAATCGAGTTCGCGAACCGGGCGAACATCAGCGACTCGACCGGGTCGAGGCCGAGCCAGTGGTCCACCCGGTAGACCGATTCCTCGGGGAAGTACTTGTGGATGGTGTCGTTCAGCGCCAGCGCGCTCGCCAGGTCGTAGCCGAACGGCTTCTCGACCATGACCCGGGAGCCGGTCGCGAGCCCGACCCCGGAGATCCCCTCCGCGATCCGCGCGAACAGCGACGGCGGGACCTCAAGGTAGAAGAGGATCTTCTTCGCGTCGCCCAGCTCGTTTTTCATCCACTCGTACGTCTGCGGGTCGTCGAGGTCTCCATCGACGTACTTCAGCTGGCCGAGCATCTTCACCGCGGCGGGCGCGCTCGGGTCCATCTTGTTCAGCATTAGCGAGGAGGCGGCGTAATTACGGAACTGCTCTACGCCCCAGCCGCTCTTGGCGACCCCCAGCACGGGCACGTCGAGCACCCCGCGCTCGACCAGGCCCACGAGCGCGGGGAACGTCTCCAGCTTGGCCAGGTCCCCGGTAGCCCCGAATATCACCAGCGCGTCGACTTGATCAGCACTCATAGTGACATCCTGCCAGTGTCTTTTCCCCGGCAACACGGCGACTCGCCTTACCGGCGGTGAACTTCTGGCGCGTTATCGCGTCCTGGTGATGAGCAGCTGGCTGACCAGGCCGCCGAGGCAGAGCGTGCCGATCATGACGCCCGCGACGGTGGCCGCGCCCTGGCCGCCGAGACCGGCCAGGGGCGAGAGCAGCGCGCCGAGCAGGAACGGGAGCGCGCCGAGCCAGGCCGACGCGGTGCCGGCGATCGCGCCCTGGCCGGCCAGCGCCACCGCGGTCGCGTTGGGGCGCATCATGCCGAACGAGGCGACGAAGACGAAGAGCGGCACCAGCAGCGTCGGCAGCGGCGGATGCCCGGTCAGCGCGGCCGCGAGGAAGCCGCCGCCGCCGACGGCCATCGCCAGCAGCGAGATGCGGACCACCCGCGTCACCGGAAGCCGCTTGACCAGCCGCGCCCCGAGCTGCGACATCGACGTGAGTCCGATCGCGTTGATCGTGAAGAACAGGCTGAACAGCTGCGGCGACTGGTGATAGGCGTCCTCGACGATGAACGGCAGGGCCGAGATGTAGGTGATCAGCGCGGCGTTGCCGAGCGCGACCGCGACCGCGTTACCGGTGTACTGGCGATCGGAGGTCAGCGTCCGCGAGTCGGCCGCCAGCCGGCGCAGCCGCGACCGGGTGCGCCGCTCGGGCGGCAGCGTCTCCGGCAGGAACCAGCTCGCCGCCAGCAGCACCACGCCGATCGCGGCAAGCACGCCGAACACCCCGCGCCAGCTGGTGAAGCGGAGCACCTGCCCGCCGATCACCGGGGCGAGCACCGGCGCGAGCCCGAAGACCAGCATCAGCGACCCGAGCACCCGCGCGAGCTCGCCCCCCGCGTACAGGTCGCGGACGATCGCGAGCGACAGCACCACGCCGGTGGCCCCGGCCATGCCCTGCAGGAAGCG
>Ga0335075_10004359_pt1 | contig 22161 bp, 15 predicted proteins | sample Lox_Sample_24_FD_206723 | JGI IMG/M metagenome (GOLD analysis project Ga0335075, IMG submission 206723) | Soil microbial communities from Loxahatchee National Wildlife Refuge, Florida, United States - Lox_Sample_2.4 | ecosystem: Environmental > Terrestrial > Soil > Wetlands | place: USA...
GCCGGCGACCAGCGTCAGGTCGACGATCGCCCGGGGAATCCCGGTGCTTGAGGCGGTCTGGGCCGGCTTGTCCGCGGGCCCCACCTCGTCGGCCTCTGGGCAGACCGACACCTGGACCGAGTCGTGGTGACCGTGGTAGCAGCCCTCGACCTTGATGATCAGGTCGCGGCCGGTGATCGCGCGCATCAGGTGCACCGCGTCCATGGTCGCCTCGGTGCCCGAGTTGGCGAACCGCCACTGCGGCAGGCCGAACCTGCGAGTCAGCTCCTCGGCCACCAGCACCGATGTCGGCGTCGGCTGGGCGAAGTGGGTGCCCAGCGACGCCTGGCTGCGCACGGCCTCCACGATCGCCGGATGACCGTGCCCGGCCAGGGCCGCGCCGTAGCCGCCGTGCAGGTCGACGTACTCGTTGCCGTCGACGTCGTAAATTTTCGATCCCTTGCCGTGGCTCAGCCACACCGGCTGCGGCCTGGTGATCTGCCAGCTGGAGGTGACGCCGCCGGCGAGCGAACGGCCGGCCCGGTCGGCCATGCGCCGTGATTCGCCCTGGCGGTCGACGAAGATCTTTTCCTGCCGGGCGATGATCTCCTGGACCCGGGCAGGCGCGGCGTCCGCGGGCGTGGTGTTGCTGCTGCTTGGTGACTCGGCTGAGACGGCCTGATCGGCCATGGCGCGCTCCTCACGCGATTGACTGAATGTTCAGTCTACGATGGCCATGCAGAGCCGGGCAAGGGTGGCGGTACCGCGGGGAGGGGCGGGGAACGCCTGCGCCGGCGGGGAAGCGGGCCTGCGCCTGCGGGGGAGCGGGGCCTGCGCCTGCGGGCCGGGCGGCGGCGCCGCGGCACCTCCGCGACGGCGTAGCGGCACCTTCGCGACGGCGTAGCGGCACCTTCGCGACGGCGCTGGGGCACGTCCGCGGCACCTCCGCGAGGGCGTAGCGGCACCTTCGCGACGGCGCTGGGGGCACGTCCGGCACCTCCGCGACGACGCCGCAGGTCGCGCGGCGCGCTCCGGGCGGGGGTAATGGCGGGCCGGTGCCCACGGCGACGGGCCGTGGGCTCGGCGGCGGGCTGCGAACGGCGGCGGCGGCCGGGCCAGCGCCACGGCGACGATCCTCGGCCACCGTGCGGCCCTTGTTCGGCTCGCGGCGCTCGGCTGCCGAACGGATTTTCATGATCGCGGTGCATGGCACGCGAATAAGGCACCGCGTAGTGTACCGAGATCATGGAATAGCCGGTTATGTCGGAGCCCAAGGTTGGCAGCCGAGTGGCCCGCGAGGCCTGGGCCGGGAGGGGCAGGCCTTCAGCGTCGGCCGTGCGCGGCGCGCCAGCGCGCGTGGCCGGCCGCCAGCACCCGCCAGCCGAGCAGGAACAGGCCGAGAAAGGCCAGCGCCACGGCGATGAACGCGGCCGCCGTGCCCTGGCCGGCCACGACCCGCAGCAGCATCCCGACGGCGACCGTGCCGAGCCACGCACCCAGGCCTGCCGGGGCGATCGCGGCCGGCCGCCGCCAGGCACGGGTGATCAGCAGCCCGGCCGCCAGCCCGGCAAGGAACGGCCAGGCCGTGCTGGCCACCCCGCCAAGCGACTCCCCGTCGTGGTGGCTGGCCCGGCCTATCGTGACGAAGGCGAGCACGCAGCACGCGTCGATGAGGAAGGCGGCCGCGGGATGCACGCGTGTCGTTCCCGTGCGGGCTGCGGCCGTGAGCATGCGGCCAGGTTAGCCGGGGCGCCGTGCCCACCAAATCCGGGGACGGCACAGGGTCATTCAAGATCGCGCGGAGGTATTCCACTTCGGCAGGTGTCGTCGAGGTCGCGTGACGCCGCGATGTCCGGCTCGCCGCGCGCGGTGCGCCACCGGTGCTGTTCCAGCGAGTCGGAGGCGGCTTCGGCTACCGCCCTGGCCTGGGCAGCCCCGGACGGCGCGGACTGCTGATAGCCGCCGTAGCGTGCGACGGGTGACCAGGCTGGCTCGATGGGTGGCAGGGGCGCGGCGAGGCCCTCGTATTCTGCCGCGGCATAGACGATCTTTCCGCCGGCGATGGTGAGCACCGACTCGATGCGGGAGATGTCCTCGGCCGGGACCGCGAGGTAGTCATCGGACAGTACGGCCAGGTCGGCGAAGTAGCCCTCGGCGAGCATTCCCTTGCGGTCGGCCTCGCCGGTGAGTTCCGCCCCGGCTCTGGTGTACAGCCGCAGCGCGGTCTCCCGGTCCACCAGGTTGTCCGGTCCGTACAGCTGCAGGCCGCCGACTGTCCGCCCGCGGACCAGCCACTCCAGTGCGGCCCACGGGTTGTAGGTGGAGACCCGGGGCGCGTCGGTACCTGCGGCCACCGTCAGCCCGCGGGCCAGCATCCCCTTGACCGGAGGCGCCTGGGCGGCGCGCTCGCGCCCGTAGCGCTCGGCGAAGGCGCGTCCCTGGTAGGCCATCCGGTGCTGGACGGAAATGGCGCCGCCCAGCTTTGCGACCCTGTCGATGCTTTCCGGCGAGATGGTCTCGGCGTGGTCGAAGATCCACCGGACGCTGCCGGGGAACGCCCCGGTCCTTTCGATCACGTCCAGGTCCATGCGGATGGTCTCGTCGTACGTGGCGTGCAGCCGGAAGGGCCAGCCATGCTCTGCCAGCAGCCGGACCGCGGCCTCAAGGTCTGCGGCGGCCCGATCCGGGAGCTCGGGGCGCGGTTCGGCGAAGTTCTCGAAGTCCATCGCCGACCAGGCCAGGCTCTCGCCCGCGCCGTTGAGCCGCAGCCAGTCGTCGCCGTCACCGGGCCGCACGGCCGCGATCCAGCGCCGGATGTCGTCCAGTTCCTGCCCGCGGACCTGGGGAAAGAGGTGATAGGCCAGCCGGACCGGCAGCGCTCCGCGGTCAGCGAGCCGGGTGACCGCTGCGTAGTGCTCTGGGAAGGACTGGAAACCGCCGGCCGCGTCGATCGCGGACGTCAGCCCGAACCGGCTGAGCTCGTGCAGGAAATGCCGGGTCGACTCGATCTGGCCGTCTTCGCCGAGTGCCGGCGCCTTCCCGATCGTGGCGTACAGCAGGTCCGCGGCGGGTGCCGCCAGCAGCACCCCGGTCGGCTCCCCGTTGTAGTCGCGGACGATCTGCCCGCCGGGCACCTCAGGTGTGTCGCGGGTGTACCCGGCCGCCCGCAACGCGGCGCGGTTCAGCAGAACCGCCTGATACAGGTGCGTGATCATGACCGGGGTATCCGGCGCGGCGGCGTTCAGCTCGCCGATCGTGGGCAGCCGCTGCTCGGCGAACTGCTCCTTGCTCCACCCCCCGACCACCCGCACCCACTGGCCTGGCGGGATGCGGCCAGCCTGGTCGCGGAGCATCGCCAGCGCCTGGCGCAGCGACCGCACGCCGTCCCAGCGCAGCTCGAGCAGGTAGTGCAGTCCCGTTCTGATCACGTGAATATGCGAGTCGATCAGGCCGGGGATGACCCGCCGGCCCATCGCGTCGACCACGCGGGTGGCCTGGGTGACGTGCCGGGCCATGCCGTAATCGTCGCCGACGGCCAGAATCCCGCCGTCGCGGATCGCCAGCGCGCCCGCGTACGGGCGGCGGGGATCACCGGTGTAGATGCGGCCGTTGCGCACCACCAGGTCGGCGGGATCTTCGGCGCGCTCGGCCGGCACCAGCCCCGCTACGGGCATCGACGTCCAGGCGTGGGTCGCGGGCATGCTCGGCTTCCTTCCTGGTCTCAGCCGACGGGGCGGGCTCCTGTCATGCGGTCACCGTAACCACCACCGGCAACCAGCGGCCTCCGTCAGATGACTGACGCCAGGCCCAGTTGCCGCGATCCGCGGTCACGGATCTGTCGCCGAGGCCCGTTCTTACCGGTGCGCCGGTCCGCGAAGGCCCGACGACCGGCGGGTTCTTCTTTGTCAAGCCTCACGCCTGACCGGGTTCTTGCGTTCCAGGGCTTCTCGCAGCTGGGTCCGCGACGTGATCCCGAGCTTGGGGTAGGCGCGGTAGAGATGCGAGCTTACGGTACGGGGGGAGAGGTAGAGCTTCTGGCCGATCTCCCGGTTGGTGAGCCCTTCGGCAGCCAGCTGGGCGATCTGCAGTTCCTGCGGGCTCAGCTGATCGCGCGCCTCGGGGGTACGCGGGCGGCTGGTCTCCCCGGTCGCCCGGAGTAGCTGGCGGGCCCGCTCGGACCACGGGATTACGCCGAGGGCATCGAAGGTCTCGCGGGCAGCGCGCAGCGGCACCCGCGACGCCGCGTTACGCCGCTGCTGGTGCAGCCACTCTCCGTAGGCAAGCTGTGTCCTGGCCCGCAGGAAGGGCCACGTGCTCATGTCCGACCCCAGCGCGGTCTCAAACAGAGGGCCGGCGTCGGCGTCGTTCGCGAGCAGCGCGCGGGCGTAGCGCAGGCCGGCGTGCAGCAGCGGCGACGGGGTCTGTTCCGCCGCTGTTTCCATCTCATCCATGAAGGCGCGGATGCCGCCCGGGTCGCCGCTGCGGCGGGCGGCCTCGGCCAGATCGCCGATCGTGCAGCATCTGAGCACGTCGTGGTAGGCCGGATCGGTGGGGTCGTAGAGGCGCCGCAGGTGGTGCAGAGCGTCGGCGGGCAGGCCACTGCCGATAGCGGCCAGCCCGCGGGCGAGCTGGGCCGTCGCCAGCACGGCGTTGGCACCCTGGTGCACGCTCACGCGTTCTGCTTGGGCGGCCAGCGCCGCGGCGGCCTCGCGGTCGCCACGCAACGCGGCCAGCCAGGCCTGGACCGCCTGGGCTATGGCCATGAACAACGGCTGGCGCGTCTCAGCCGCTAGCCGGCCGCCCTCCTCGGCGGCCGGGATCGCTGCGTCCAGGTCGGCGAGCTGCATTTCACTCCACGCCTCCAGAGCGAGCGCTCGCGCGAGCAGGGCCAGCCGCCCCTGAACACGGAGCCTGGCCGCAGCGGCAGCCAGCAGCGCGGCGGCGACGTCGTACGCGCCGACCGCCATCGCGGCCATGCCGGTGAGCCGCATTGCATCGGCGTTGGCTTCCCCAGGGGGAACGAGCCCGCGCAGCCGACCGGTGACGGTCGCGCCCTGCCCTATCGGCGCCGCGAACGAGAGGATCACCAGCAGCCTCGGATCGCTCTGGTCCACATCCAGCTTCTCAGCCACGGACGCGATGCCGTCGCGCGTCACCTGACCCGGGTCGGCCCACCAGCACCGCAGTGCCGCGACACAAAGGAGCTTGACCGCGAGGTCGCCATCGCCGTCGGCGCCAGTGCGGTCCGCGAGCGCGGCCAGTGAGCGCGCGCTGGCGGCGTCCCCGAGGATGCCGTCTGTGACGCTCTCGCGGATCCATATCAGCCTCGCTCGCTCCGCTGGCCGCAGATCGAGCGGCTCGGCTTTCCCGAGCAGCTCGACGGCGAGGTCGTGCCGGCCCAGTTCGTAGGCCAGCTGGGCCGCGCGGAGAAGCCGGCCGATCCGGGCCCGGCCGTCGCTGAGTGAGGCAGCGCGCTGGAGGGCAGCAACGGCCGTCGCCGTCGCGCCCCGCCGCCGGGCTTGCTCCGCGGCCGCCTCCAGTTCGCCGGCCACCTTCTCGTCCGGCCCGACGATGGATGCCGCCCGGTGCCACACGCGGCGCTCGGGCCGGCCGGAGAGGATGTCAGCCAGCGCGCCGTGCGCCGCGTGCCGTTGCGATACGCTCGCCGCCTGGTAGATCGCCGTGCGCATCAGGGGGTGGCGGAACCGGAATTCACTATCGTCGATTTCGGCCAGCCGCGCCGCTACGGCCGGGGTCAGGATGTCGATGGTCACTCCACGGCCCGTCAGCAGGGCCGTCGCCTCGAGCACCTCATGGAGCAGCGGGCTGTCGTCGAGGGCGGCGACCAGCAGCGCTGTGCGCGTAAGGGCGGGCAGATCGGAAACCCGGGCGGTAAAGGCCCGTTCCAGGCGCGTGGAGATCGGCAGCCACGCCGGCAGGCTAGCCCCGCTCCTGCTGTTTTCCAGGGTGGTCGGCAGTTCGACAAGTGCCAGGGGATTGCCGGCCGCCTCGTCGAGCAACCGCTCGCGCGCCCCGGCCGGGAGCCCGGGAGCCTGGCTGTCCAGCAGGGCCGCCGCCTCCGGCGGCGGCAGCGCTTCGAGATGAAAGGACGGGAGCCCCGCGTCGTTGAAGGGGCTCTCGAAGCCCTCGCGGATCCCGGCGACCAAGAGGATCGGCTCGAACTCCAGCCGCCGCGCTATAAACGCCAGCACGTCGCTCGTGGGGCGGTCGAGCCAGTGCGCATCGTCCGCGACCACCAGAACCGGGGTACGGTCCGATCTGTCCGCCAGCAAGTTCAGCGCCGCCAGCGCCGTCAGGAACAGGTCGGGGACGGCCGCATCGGTCATGCCGAACGCCGCGAGCAGCGCATTGCGTTGCGGTGCGGGCAGCCCCTCCACCTGGCCCAAAATTGGCTGCAGAAGCCGGTGCAGTCCGGCGAACGGCAGCTGCGCCTCGGACTGCACGCCCGTAGCTGCCAGCACCAGCATCCCGCGATCTTGCGCACGCGCGCTGGCCTCTTCCAGCAGCGCCGACTTGCCGACGCCGGGTTCCCCGCTTACTACCAGCGACCCGCCGCGGTCGTGCACGCGATCAAGCAGATCGCCCAGCGCATGGGTCTCGGTCTCGCGCCCGAACAACGAGGTGGTAACTGGCATCGCCATCCGTCCGATATGAGACCCGGCGGTCATTGTCACACGCGCGCGCACCGCGGTCCAGGTGCAGCGCAGTCAGCTGACCCAAGCGAGCCCCCCCGCTTTTCTTTTTGGTCATCAGGTGCTCAATCCGCGAGCAGAGCGTTCCTTCCGGAATGGGAGCACCCCGACCGTCCTTCCCCGGCGTCAACGCGATCCGGACGTTGAACTGTATATCGACAAGAAGGCCTTCCCGCGGGTCTTCGCCGCCGACCTGCCGCACCGCGCGGCGGCGGCGGCAGCGGCCGCGCAGCGTCCCATAACGGCCGCGGCATTCGCGGCGAAGTCGCTCTCTGCTGCCTGGAAGACGATGCCCACGTGGTACGTGATCGCGACCGCCGATCAGCTGGTCCCGCCCGAGGCCCAGCGCTTCATGGCGCAGCGCGCCGGCTCGCACATCACCGGCATCCGCGCCTCGCACGCAGTGGCGCTGACCCAACCCGTTGCGGTCGCCGAGCAGATCGCAGCTGCCGCCACGTCCGCCCGCGCTCCTGGCAGGGCCTGAGCGGCCGGCCCTGACCGCGATGAGGTCACGTTCGGCCTCCCGGTCGTGTGCGGCCACGCCGTGGATCAGCCGTGCGCACCGCCCTGTCGCTATCACTATGCTGCGGGCACATGCGGCGCCTGCTGATCGTCCACCACACGCCATCCCAGGCGATGCGGGAGATGTTCGAGGCTGTCGTGGCGGGCGTCGGCAACGACGAGATCTCCGGTGTGGAGCTGGTGATCAGGCCGGCCCTGACCGCGGCGGCCGCGGACGCGCTCGCCGCCGACGGGTACCTGCTCGGCACGCCGGCGAACATCGGCTACATGTCTGAGGGTTCAGCCGGTGACCTGGGAGATTGCGGTTAACGGCCGGGCTGACCTGCGTATCTGGGCCTGTCGGCGCGTAGTGACGCCGGCTACCGCCGGCTGTTTCACGGAACAGAGACGGAACGGCAGCCAGCGCGAGTGCCGGGAATGGCTGCGACCGGAGGGTGACGGATCAGATCCCTGTCCTGACCTGGCAGCTGGCACTCACAGCCCAGCCCGACGCGCAGGTCATTGGTCGTCAGGCTCCGGAACCGCCGGGTCTTCCACCCGCTCCGCCGGCGCGCCGCACGGAAGGCCCAGCTCGTCGAGCAGGCAGTCGCCGAGGCAGCCGAACATCCAACGGCCTCCCGATCACCGACGTCCCCGGCTCAGCCACCGGCCGGTCGACGCTACGGCTCGGGTCTACGCACACTTCCCGCCCGACTCGTTCGAGCGCGGGCGTGACGTCATGGACGCCGAGTTCGAGGAACTGGACCGCACGGCGTTGCGGTCGCGTCAACCAGCGATCTCGGCTGCCAACAGCGCGCCCAGCTCCCAGCACGCCTCCAAATCGGCCTTGCCCGGCGGCCCGGTGACGGTCACCGCAGGTCTGACCGGCCGCCAGCCGAGCCCGGTCGTGATTGACTCCACCGCGCAGACGGCCCCGCCCGTGTCACTCCCGCCATGCACATACAGCCCATAAGGGCGCCTCTTGGTCGCCTCAAGGCACGGATAGTAGATGCCGTCAAAGAAGTGCTTCAGCGCGCCCGAAATATAACCCAGGTTGGCGGGCGTGCCGAGGAGGTAGCCGTCGGCCGCGAGGACATCAACCTCGCTGGCCGTCAGCGCGGGCCTGACCAGTACGTCCACACCCTCGATCTCATCGGTCCGCGCGCCGTCCGCAGCGGCCTCGAACATCGCCTGAAGATTTGGCGAGGGCGTGTGATGAACGATCAGCAACGTCGGCATTACCGCGAGCTTAGACCGCAACGGGGCGACCGCGTTCGAGCGCGACGGGTGAACGTGGGTGAACCGTCGAAGACGCCTTGTTAAGTCTAAGTGGATTCCCGTCGACGGGATGCAGGTGCGGGTGAACAGGGACCGGCCGCCGGATGGCGGCAGGTGCTGACCGGATGCCATCGGCCGGTCGGGAGCGCACCACCGTCCCCCGTTGCTGGCCTCGTCGATGCACTCGGGCGCAAGGTGCCGACACACCTTGCGCCCGAGGGATTGGTTGCTGGCTGGTTACCGGTCACCCGAGCCACTGCTCAGCGTGATCGGTCGTGCTGCATGGATAGAGCACGACCTGCGCCTGCGGAGGCGGAGAATCGCCACCAGGGTTATCGAGGCACCTGCCACCCGTGCTGCTTGCCGCGTTTTCGAATACTATTGGGTCAGTGCGGAGCTCGACCCATTCCTGCGTCGCGGTGCCAGTGAAGGGCTGCACCAGTACGCAGAACTTATAGTTACCTCCGTTGCTGGTGCAGCTACCATCGCTGGTAAGCACGTTGTTGGTGCCGTGGTTATAGATGACATAGTCGCCATTACCAGCCGAATAGATATCCCAAAATTGGCTGGCATCGCCGGTGTATGGGTATACGATGGCCATTCCATCAGAGATTCCCAGGTACGGCTTATTCCCGGCCTGGTTATGTAGCGTAACGTCGCAGCGCTGCGGTGAGCCCGTACAAGTCGAATCCGAGGTCATACGGGCGTGCGACGTATCGGGGATCGCACGTGCTTGAGCTGTCCCAGGGATCGTGATCGCGAGTGCCATGGCCATTGCTGGCAAAACCAGCAAAAGTAATCTTCGCCCTCTCACGGGACTGTCCTTTCTCTCCTGGCGAGCCTCAAAAACCCGCCGTGCCAACGCGAGCGGAAACGCGGCATTTGAGTCGAACGAATACATTCACCCCCTTGGCGTCCTTGCGATTCTCTGGTAGTAACCAGAAACCTGCGCTGCCGTCTGTGCCAGGCCCACGCGATCGGCACATTCCCGGGCCGCAGTTGCAGTTCTTATTCCGAGCCTGCTCGGGCGGGAGCCACTGCCCGCGAACCGGGCCGCGGCTGAAACTGGGCTCGAGCACGCGTAGCCGGCAGCTCGCATGCAGCGGGACCGGCGACTGACCGCGGCGGAAAAACGCGGGTCAGCCTCTGTCCTTGCCTCCCATGACGCGCTCCGCTCCGTGGCCGCGGTAGGGCGATCACATGACTGCCAGTGCCGCACTGTCCCGGCCTCCTCACCACGCGTTCCTGCCGCGCAGGACGCGCCCGCCCGGCGTCGCGACCAAGCCTGGGCCGACGGCGTTGCAGAAATGTGGCGGGAACCTTGCGTCAATGTGGTGGCATCTGGGGCCCGCATCAGGGCATCGCGCCGACGGCAGTGACACAATGACCTGTCAGGGGGGCTATCAGGAGCTAGGTGCGCATGCTGTCAGGGCCGCCGATGGAGTTCCGGCTGTTAGGGCCAGTCGAGATCCGGGTCGCCGGTCAGCTGGCTGGTACCGGGCCCGGGCGGTGCTGGCGGTGCTGCTGCTGGAGCTGGGCCGAGTGGTGCCGGCCGAGGTGCTGATCGACCGGGTCTGGGACCAGAACCCGCCGGCCTCGGTGCGCAACGTGCTGTACGGGCATGTGGCCCGGCTGAAGGCGGCGCTCACCGGGACCGCGGGCGTGTCGCTGTCCCGCCGGGCCGGCGGGTATCAGCTGCAGGCTGATCCCGAGCAGGTCGACTTGTGCCGGTTCCGGGCGCTGGCAGCGCAGGCCGCCGCGGCCGGCGACGAGCAGGCCGTAACGCTGCTGCGCGACGCGCTCGGGCTGTGGCACGGGCCAGCCCTGGCCGGCCTGCGCAGCCGGTGGCTGGACGGGATGCGCGACGCCCTGGAGCGGGAACGCGCTGCCGTGGCGCTGGAGCTGACCAACATCCGGCTGCGGCACGGCGAGCACCATGCGCTGGTGGCCGAGCTGGCCGGGCAGGTCGCGGCCGCTCCGGCTGATGAGCGGCTGATCGGCCAGCTGATGCTGGCCTTGTACCGGTCGGGCCAGTCGGCCGAGGCGCTGCGCTGGTTCGAGCGCACCCGGCAGCACCTGGCGAGCGAGCTGGGCGCGGACCCCGGCCCGCAGTTGCAGGCACTGCACCAGCAGATCCTGCGCGCCGACCCCGCGCTCGCGCTGCCGGAGACCAGGCCCGGCACTGAGCCAGGCAGCCGCGCGGCCTGGCCGGTGCCCCGGCTGCTGCCCGCCGACGTGGCCGCGTTCACCGGCCGAGCCGCCGAGATGGCCGCGCTCGATGAGCTCTTGCACCCGCCCGTCGCCGACGGTCCCGGCCCGGGTCAGGCAATGGCGGCGGTGATCTCGGCGGTGTCCGGCACCGCCGGGGTGGGCAAGACCGCGCTGGCGGTGCACTGGGCGCACCGGGCCGCCGACCGGTTCACGGACGGGCAGCTGTATGTGAACCTGCGTGGCTTCGACCCGTCCGGGACCCCGGTCACCTCAGCGAACGCGGTCCGCAGGTTCCTGGACGCGCTGCAGGTCCCGGCCCATCAGATCCCGCCCGGCCCGGAGGCCCAGCAGGACCTGTACCGCAGCCTGCTGGCCGGCCGGCGGATGCTGATCGTGCTGGACAACGCCAGCGACGCCGCCCAGGTGCGCCCGCTGCTGCCGGGCGGCCCGGCCTGCCTGGTGCTGGTGACCAGCCGCAGCCAGCTCACCAGCCTGGTCGCGACCGAGGGCGCGCACCCAATCATCCTGGACGTGCTCAGCCCGGCCGAGGCCCGCGAGCTGCTCGAACGCCGCCTGGGCTCAGAACGTATCGCGGCCGAGGCCGATGCGGCCATCGAGCTGACCAGGCTGTGCGCGCGGCTGCCGCTGGCCCTGGCCATCGCCGCCGCCCGCGCCGCCATCAGTCCCGGCCAGCCGCTTGCCGCGCTGGTGACCGAGTTGCGCGATGCCGAGGGTCGACTCGACGCCCTAGACGCCGGCGACCCAGGCTCAAGCGTGCGGGCGGTGTTCTCCTGGTCCTACCGGCAGCTCACCGGCCAGGCCGCGCGAACGTTCCGGCTGCTGGGCATCCATCCCGGCCCCGACATCACCATATCGGCCGCAGCCAGCCTCGCCGGGACAGCTGAGGCCGACGCCCGCCGGCTGCTGCGCGAGCTGGCCCGCGCGCACCTGATCACCGAGCACCTGCCCGGCCGGTACGCCTTCCACGACCTGCTGCGCGCCTACGCCGCCGAGCAAGCCCACCACACCGACAGCGACACCGACCGGCGCGAGGCCACCGGCCGGGTGCTCGACCACTACCTGCACACCGCCGCTCGTGCCGCTCTGCTGCTGGACCCATCAAAGGAGCCGGTCGTTCTCGCCCCGCTCCGGCCCGGCGCCGCTACCGGGCAGCCCGCCGATCGCCGGCAGGCCCTGGCCTGGTTCGAAGCCGAGCACCACGTGCTGCTCGCCACGGTCGTCCTTGCCGCTGGGTCTGGGTTCGACATCCACGCCTGGCAGCTTCCCTGGGCCATGACGGGCTTCCTGCAAATTCGCGGGCACTGGCAGGAATGGGCCGCGACCCAGCGCACGGCGCTGGCCGCGGCGACACGCTTGGGTAATACCGCCGCGCAGGCATTATGCGGCCGTCTCCTGGGAGCCGCCTGCACCGACCTCGGCGACTATGATCAGGCTCTTGGCTACTACGCCAGCAGCCTCACGCTTTACCAGCGGCTCGGTAACCGCCTCGGCGAGGCCAAAATCCAGCACAGTCTCGGCGTGCTGGCCGAACGTCAGGGCCGTTACACCGACGCGCTCGGGCACGTCGAGCAGGCGCTGCACCTGTATCAGGCCATCGGCGACAAGGCGGCGGAGGCCGAAGCGCTCAACGCCGTCGGCTGGTGCCACGGCCTCCTCGGTAACTACCAGCAGGCCCGCGCGTTCTGCCGTCAGGCACTCACCCTCTGCGCGGAAGCCGGCAACCGATGGCTCGAAGGGCATGCCTGGGACAGCGTGGGGTACGCCGAGCACCATCTGGCCAACCTCGCCGAAGCCGCGGCCTGCTACCAGCGCGCGCTCACCCTGTACCGGGAAGCCGGCGCTCGCTTGTATGAAGCGGAAGCCCTTACCCGCCTCGGCGACACTCGCCACGCCGCTGGCGAGCTGGCGCAGGCCCGGCAGGACTGGCAGCAGGCGCTGGCCATCCTCGAGGACCTGCAGCATCCCGACGCCGGCCAGGTCCGCGCCAAGCTCGCCAGCACAAACGACCACGCCTCTCCGAACCCGTCCGCATAGCAACGCGGCGCTCGCGAGCATCCCTGCCGATTCGGCCCGATCGGTTGCTGACAAACTGGAGGAGCGGCTCGCCGCTGACACCGGGACGGTGCCCCAGGCCCAGATGTACGAAGCTCTTGTCAAGGCCGGAGGCGCGACCGTGTTTCAGTGGCTTGGCGTGCAGGTCATGGCAGGCGGGACCGAGGGCGCGGCGCGCGGCGTGGAGACGATCGCGACCGGGCTGAAGTGGCGCCGGGTCCGCCCCCGGTCTGCGTGATCGGCCCGCCGGGCCGGGCCGACCTCGACGCGTGCTGGGAGCTGGGTGCCATGGTCGCCGCGGAGCTTGCCGAGTGATCGTCACCGTCACCCTGAATCCCGCGCTGCACGTCCGCTACCAGGCCAGGCACGTCAGCCTCGGCGGCATGAACCCGGTCAGCCGGGTCCATTACCAGGCCGGCGGCCGGGGCCTGGCGGTGGCCAGGGTGCTGCACACGTTCGGCCACGAGGTGGTCGTGGCCGGGCTGGCCGGGGGCGCTTCCGGCGAACTGATCAGGGCGGAGCTGGCCAGGGCCGGGGTGGCGACGCAGTTCACCTGGATCACCGGCGAGTCGCGGCGGATCCTCGAGGTCGCTGACGACGCCGGCGGCACCGTCACCACCTTCGGCGAGCCCGCGCCGTACATCACCACCGAGGAACTCGGCAGGCTCGCGGCGGATTACCGCTCGCTGATGGGCGACGCCACAGCCGCCGTGCTGTGCGGCAGCCTCCCGGACGGGCTGCCCGCCGAGACCTACGGCTCCCTGGCCAGCTACGCGGCGGAGGCGGGCGTTCCTGTCGTGCTGGACGCGGACGGCAGGGCACTGCAGCACGCGGTGAGCAGGCGCCCGGCGCTGGCGATCCCCGGGCCTGACGCGACTGACCCCGCCGCGCTCCTGACCGGCGGAGCCGGGGCGGTTGCGATCGTCTCCGGCTCCGGCGCCCGCGCGGTCACCGCCGACGGGGAGTGGCTGGCCGGCCTGGCTGACCAGCATGCGGGCACGGCGTCCAGGGACGCGATGGTCGCTGGATTCGTCCCGGGCATCGCGCTGAGCTGGTCGTGGCCGGACACCCTGGCCCACGCCGTGGCGCTGGCGAGGGCGACCAGCCAGGCCGGAAACGTCGACGTCGAGGCGTACGAGCGGCTGTTGGCCGAGGTGTCAGTGGTGCGAGTTGTGCCTTAGCGGACCAGCCATCCTTTGTACTACCGTTTAGTAGTAAAGATCCCAGGCTGTCGTTAGGCTAAGCGCCGTGAGCCAGACCGGCGGAGACCGGGACCATCCCGGCGGCCAGCTGGAGCGCCGCCCGGGAAGCCTCCCTGAGCGCCCGGCACAGAATCTCCCGGTCACGTACCAGCGCGGTGAGGCCACGCGCATCGTCGACTGGCCGGAACTGAGAGCGTGGGCCAGCGGCCGTGGCCTCGTGATCTGCGGTCTGCTCCTCATCGCCGCGCAGCTGATCTGGAAAGCCGTCTTCCTCAGCCGTTACTACTTCTGGCAGGACGACTACCACTTCCTCGAGCTGGCGCTGGGCCACTCCTTTTCCTGGAGCTACCTGACGTACGTCGGGGCAGGGCACCTTAGTCCCGGCGACTACGCGATCTACTGGGTCGTCGCCAGGACCGCGCTGTACGACTGGACCGTGGCGGCCGGCATAATCGTCGTCCTGCTGGCCGCCGCTGGCGTGGCCGCCCTCCGGTTGCTGCGGACGCTGTTCGGCAACCGGCCGGCGATCCTGATACCGCTCACGGTTTACCTGCTGACCCCGCTGACGATGCCGGACATCCGCCTGTGGTCGTCGGGCCTTGAGTCCCTGCCGCTGCAGATAGCCACGTTCATGGCGCTGAACGCGCAGGTCTGCTACGTGCGCACCCGGGCGTTCTGGCACGCGCTCGCGGCGGCCGGCTGGCTGCTGTTCGGGCTGGCCTTCTTCGAGAAGGCGGTGATCCTGCCGCTGCTCCTGCTCGGGGTCACGTCGGCGTTCCTGATGGAGGGATCCTGGCCCGCCACGATCAGGCGGGCCCTGGTGACCTACTGGCAGAGCTGGGTGCTGCAGGCCTGCCTGGTCGCCGGCTACCTGGTCGTGCTGCGGGCGTCGCTCCGCACCTCTTCCGTGCAGCCGAGCATTCCCGGCACCGCGGGCGGCGTGTCCACGTTCATCGCGGAGATCGTGAAGGACACGTTCGTTCCCGGCGCCATCGGCGGGCCATGGCAGTGGTTTCCCTCGTCGGACGCGGAGTACGCGTACGCGGCTCCGCCCGCCGCCCTCGCCTGGCTGTCGCTGCTCGTGGCGGCGGCCGTGATCGCGGTCAGCATCCGGCTGCGCAGGCACGCGTGGCGGGCATGGGCGATCCTGGCCCTGTGGCTGGCCGGGGCCGACGTGGCTCCCGTCCTGCTCGGCCGGGTCACCGAGCTCGGCCCGACCGTGCTCGGCCTCGAGACGCGTTACGTGGCCGACGCGGCACCGGTCCTGGCCGTCTGCTTCGGCCTCGCGTTCCTTCCGCTGGCCCGGCAGCCCGATACCAGACGGCGCATTTTGAACGTAACGACGGGCCAGACTGGCAGGCTGGCTGCGGCGGGCCTGGTCGGCGCGTTCATCATCGGCTCGGTGTGGTCGGTCCAGGCATTCGAGAACGTCACCAGCAGCCTGCCGGACCGGATCTACATCGCCAACGCGAGGGTGGCGGTGGCCGAAGCTCCCGCCGGGACGGTGATCGCGAACGAGCCGGTGCCCACGGGGCTCATGCTCGGGATTTTCGGGAAGGCCAGCTATGCCTCCAGCGTGATCGGGCCGATGGAGAGCGCCCGGTCCGCGGCCAGGATCCGGTGGACGATCAGTCCGGACGGCACGATCGACCGCCTCATGGTGTTCGGCCCGGACGGTCGGCTGCACCAGGCCGCGGTGTACGGCCAGACCAGCGCTCCGCCCGCCGCCGGGCACGGGTGCCAGCAGGCCCGCCGCGGGCTCGTGGTCGCCTCGTTCCCTGCTCCCGCGCCCGCGGGCAGCAAGGTCCTGCACATCGCCTATCTGGCCGGCCCGGCGGTCGGGGGCAAGGACATCACCGTCAGGTACGGGGACAGCTCGCAGACGATCCCGGTCAGGGCCGGCCTGCATAACGCGTACCTGCCGGTCCGCGGCAGCGCGGGCAGCGTGACCGTATCGGGCCCGGCCACCCGCGGGCTGTGCGTCGGCAACGTGCAGGCCGGCATCATCGTGCCCTCGCCGACCGGGCTGGTGCTCCCCGCGGCGTACTAGCGAGCGGGGCTCAGCCGGCGGCGGGGCTGCCGGCCGACGTGCCGACCGCGCCGCCGGACCGCGCCCGCTCGATGAGCCTGGCGTGCTCATCGTCCGGGACCGGAACGGCCCGCTCCGCGAGCATCACCGGGATGCCGTTCTCTATCCGGTAGCTCCGCCGCAGCCGCGGGTTGTAGAGGAGCGCCTCGTCGGCGAAGTACAGCAGGGAGCGCTTGTCGATGGGGCAGACCAGGATCTCAAGCAGCGTCTCGTCGAAAGCCATGATCTTCTCCTTCCTTGCGCCAGGTTCGCCGCGCCTTGGCCCGGCCGCCGGTGCCCGGCACCGGCTCCGCCGCGCCGGGCTGCCGGGACAGCAGCACCACGACACAGCAGGCGATGAGGATGCCCGCGAGGCGGAGCGCCAGCTGCACCGGGTCGGCGGGGAGCCGCTCGTGGAACAGCCAGGTCCCGGCGACCATGAAATAGACGCTCCCCAGCACGTTCGACACCGGCGCGACGATGGAGATCCGGCAGCGCTGCAGGGCGGTCTGGAACAGCAGCAGCCCCGCGGCCGAGCACGCCGCCATCAGGTACGGGTACGGCGACGACACTAAAGCCAGGGCCGTCCCGGCGATCCCGTGATGGTGCACCAGGAGGCCGGACAGTGCCTTGATGGCCAGGGCGGCGACGCCGTACAGCAAGCCGGTGGCGATGCCGTAGGACACGCCGCTGACGGGGCGGCCGTGCCTGCGGGATCCCGCCTGCAGCGCGCTGGCCGCCGCGGCCAGCGCCAGCGTGCAGGACAGGATCGCCACGCCCGCCAGCTCCAGGCCGCTGACCTGGTGCCCCACCTGCGCGGGCGTGCCGTCCGCGGACAGCGCCAGCAGGAACACCGACAGGGCCATGATCGCGACGCAGGCGTACTCGCCGCGTCCCAGCCGCTCCCGCAGCACGATCCTGGACAGCACGAGGACGATCGCGACGCCGCTGGCCATGATGGGCTGGACCAGGGTCACCGGGGCGAAGATCAGCGCGAGAGCCTGGAACGCGAGGCCGAACAGCATCATCATGAACCCGGCCAGCCAGCGTGGCGACGTCGCCAGGCTGATCGCGAACGACACGACCCGCCGGCTAGCGGCCTGGATGTTCCCCAGCGCTTGTTTCTCCACGATGAGGCCGGAGTTGTACGCGGTGGCGGAGAGGAAGGCCAGCCCCAGCCCCGCGTCCGTGCTACCGGTCACCGTCGCCTCCCTGGGTGGTGAGATCGGTCAGCGCAGCGGCGTACAGGCCGGCGAACCTCCCCGCCGCCGGCTCGCTGAACAGGGCGCGCCGGTACCGCAGGCACAGGTGCAGCCGTCCGCCTGCCGTGACCGCACCGACCGAGAGCCCGCGCGGCATGTGGGCGGACGTCGAGAACCACATGCCTGCCGACGGCGCGGTGCCGAAGCGCGGCGGGTCCGCGACGACTCCCAGGTTGGAGACCAGGGACGTGTCACACAGCCACGGCCCGGCGGTGTGCAGGGCGAGGCGGAGCAGCCGCCGCTTGACCGCCGGGGGGCACCACGCGGCGGCCAGTGCCATGCTGACCGGGTCGACCTGCGGCCCGGGCCGGTCCTTGACCGCCCGGGTCTGCGCGGCCACGTCCGCGACCAGCGCGCCCAGATCGCCGCCGCTGGCCGGCGCCGGCACGGAAACGGCCGCCAGCCGGGACAGGTTGCCGGCCGCCGGGGCCTCCCCGGGTGACCGCACGCTGACCGGCATGGTGATCCTGATCCGGCCGGACGGCCGCCCGTGGGCGGTGTTCCAGCGGCCGATGGCCACGATCAGCGCGGTGATGAGCAGGTCGTTGACGGTGGCGGCGCGCTCGCGGCCGTCCCGGGCTCCGGCCGGCACCGCCCGGCCGGGCAGCAGCCGGAATCCGTAGCCAGCCAGGTCGCGTGCGCGACCCGGCGCCCGGTCGGGAGCGATCCTGGCGGCTGGCGCCGGGCGCGGGCCGCGCAGCCTCGGCGGTACCGCTGGGCGAGCGGCGGCTGCGGGGCCGCCGGCCGGCGGTGCGGCGGCCCGTCCGGCCGGGGGTGCGGCGGCCCGTCCGGCCGGGGGTGCCGCGGCCCGGCCAGCCGGCGGTGCGGCGGCCCGGCCGGTCGGCACCGGCCCGTCCGGCGTGCTTCGGTGCTGGCCAGCCGGGTAGTGCCGGGCGATGCTGCGCAGCAGGTCAAGGCAGGAGATGCCGTCCAGCGCCGCGTGGTGCGCGTTGAGGATGACGCGGTCCTCGCGCGGGCCGGCCGCGAGCAGCAGGCGCAGCGGGGGCGAGCTGCGCAACGGCGGTGCCGCCGCCAGGAAACGCGCCCGCGCCTGCGTGAGCTCGCCCTCGTCGGCCCAGGCGACGGTGGTAAGAGGTTCGCAGTCCGGCTGACCGGGCACCTCCCAGGCAAACCGCTGCCACCAGCCGCCGCGGGCCAGCCTGACCATGGCTCGTGGCTGCGCCGCCAGCGCCGCCGCCGTGGCGTGGCGCAGGGCCTGCCCGTCCAGGTGGCCGGCCACCCGCACCTCGACGTGCACGTTGCACGGTTCCCCGGGCGCGTCGTAGTAACAGCTCAGTTCGTCGGCGACGCCAAACGCGGTGGGCATTGAACCTTTTTCATCCGCCGATCTCACGCCCAGGGCAGACGGCCAGTCTCGGGAAGGATGAAAAAGGCTCACTGAGGACCACCGCTGATCAGCGGGCGGGACTGCTCGCCGGCGGGAAGCGGGCGGGGCTGGTCGCCGGCGGGAAGCTGAGATCTGCCCCCGCCCGGCAGCGGCCGCGACGGCCGCCAGCTGTCCTGGCGGCGGGCCGCGGCGCGCGAAAGCGGGTAGACCGCGGCGGCCAGGGCCAGCAGCGCGCACGCCTGCCCGGCGGGCCCGAACGCGCCCGACCCGACTTGCGCGGGTGCGCTCGCCGTCGCGGCGATCACCCCGGCGGCGAGCATCGCCGCGAGGCTGATCGCCGGGAGCCACCGCGGCCGGAAAACGGCGATGACGGCGACCACCGGCACCGCGAGCACCACAGGCCCGCCGATCAGGAAGATGAGAACGGCGACGGCCGCCGGGCCGGCCCAGGGTCGCGCGGCGGCGAGGAGCGTGCGAGGTCGGGCGGCTGCCCGGTGCCGCGACGCCGGCGGGTCGTGGGCGGCCGCCTGGTACCCGGCGTGCGCCGGGCCGGCTCCGTCGCGGGGCTGGCCCGCCTCTCTGTCCAGGGCTCGTGCGCCGGGGTCGCGGCGGAACCGGACGAACGCGAGGCCGGCCGTGGCGACCGCGAGGAGGGTCAGCACCTCGAGCGGTTCCCAGACGGCGGCCAGGCGCGTCCCCCGCAGCAGCAGGATCGTGCCGGTCTCCAGGATCACGAAGTAGACCACGGGGAACACGAACGACATCCACCGCCGCCAGCCAGCGGCGACGGCGAGCAGCGCGATGATGGCCAGGGCGGCCAGCGCAAGCCCGGCGTGATACCACGTCGCCGGGGCGAACCACATCGTGACCACGCCGCCCGCTCCCGCGGGCACGATGAAGGCCTGCTGCCAGCCGTCCAGCGTTGCGGAGGCCAGCCGGTGCCCGTCGAGCGTGGCCTCCCAGCCGGAGTTGGCGTTCTCGTGGACCTCGAGATACGACTCCTGCCCGGGGCCGATGCGCACGCTGCGGTTGTCCGGCTGCCAGCCGAGCACGCGGACGGAGCGGGCCGGCGCCGTGGCGTTCGCCGGCGCTGGCTGCGTGGTCCGCAGGGTCACATCGGTCACGGTGAACACGCCGCCGGTCCCGGCGAGCAGGCGGTGCTGGCCCGCGCCCAGGTCGACCGCCGCGCCCGTGGTGCACAGCCGCACGGCGACCGGGAGACCCCCGGACAGCTCGCCGAGCGTGCCGGTCACGGCGGTCTGGTAGTCGTGCCCGTCCATGGCGATGACCGGACCGCGCCCGCAGGCGAGCCGGAACGCGGTGCTCGGGTCCGGCCCGCCCGTGTGCAGCCCGGACAGGGCCGGGATCGTCAGCCTGGCCAGGCCCAGCAGCGGGCGCCCCGACGTGGCGCCCGGCTGCGCGTCGGACGACCAGCCGGGAAAGCTGATATCCATCTGGTCGGTGTCAAGGGGCGCGCTCAGCCTCGCGACCCCGCCCAGGCCGATCGTGGCCTCGCGGGTGCCGAACAGGCTGGTTACCTTGATCTTCGTCGGCGCGGCGGCGAATCCGTAGGCGGGCTGGACCACTATCTCGGAGATCTTCCGGTAGCCGTGCCAGCTGAGGCTGATGACCGGGTTCGACGACCCGGATATCCACGGCACGGTGCTGCCCGGGGTGAACAGATTGTCTGGCCCGAACATCGGCAGCGATTCCCAGGTGGGGGCGCTCACCTCGAGAGCGGACCTGCCGGGCGGCGCAAGCTTGCCGAGGAGGGTGTCGAGGCCCGCGCTCGGCTGCGCCACCGCCTTCGCCGTCAGCTGCAGCTGCAGCGGCACGGGGAGGCTGAACAGGCGCGCGAACGGCACGGTCGCGGCGCGGTCAGCCACGCCCGCCGGGGCGGGCGGTGACTGGTGGAACGAGAACGCCGCCGCCGGGGCCGCCTCCCCGGCCTTGTCCTCCGGAGGCTCCAGGTAGCGCGTGACGCGGACGCCCGGTATCAGCACGTCCCTGATGCCCGCGCCGGGGCTGCCCTGGATGACGTTGCTCGCGCCGGTGATCGTGATCCGCAGCCAGGCCGTGCGGCCAGGCCGGACGCTGAGCTGCTGGGTGGCGTTGGTCGGCACGGTCGCCGTGGTGGCGCTGCCTGCCGCGGTGGTGACCCGCAACGCGTTCGCGATGGCCCGGCTGTAGCCGTCGTCAAGCAGCTGAACGCCGATGCTGCCCCGCAGGTCGAGCGGGTGGTCGAAGGTGATCTGGATCCACTGACCGACCGGAGTGGTCGGGGAGCCTTCCGCCCAGGAGGTCGCGGGATTGCCGTCGAACGCGTTCACCGGGTCGTACTGCGGTTCGTAGGTCAGCCAGGAACCGTACGAGGAGGCAGTGACGCTGGCCGCGCCGGACAGCACGGACACGGTCTGGTGGCCCGCGGAAGGCACCGGGAGGATCTGGCGCGGTGGCCCGCCGCCCCCGCCGAGCGCGTCGTCCGGCGGGTTGGTCTCGGTGGCCGTGTACGTGAAAGAGACGTTCTGGTTGATCAGCCCGAACGTGTTGTCCTGCCGGCGCTGCCCGTCGGTGACCGCCCACAGGGCCGGCTGGCCGGCCAGCTTGTCGCCCGCGATGACCGTGGCCTGATCGCCGAGGATGCCCTGCCCGTCGAGCTGCAGCAGCGAGTCGGACCCGCCGTTGACCAGGACGGTGCTGCTCACCGGGAGCGCCGCGACCGGTGCGGATGACCGGTAGGCCGCGCTGGTCGCCTCGAAGATCTCCACGGCCGGGTAGCGCGGCAGGTACGCCTGGACCTGATGACTTATCCCGGGGTCGGTCTGTGCGCCGGTCAGCTCCGGACCGAAGGATGCGACCCGGCTGAACCCGGACAGCTCCAGCGTCTGCAGCACGGTGCGCGGCGGCGTGTAGCCGAGCTGCGTGGGGCTGAGGTCGTTGCGCACCACCACGTACCTGATGCCGGCCCGGGCCAGGTAGGCCGGCAGCCCCGGCACCCGCTGGCCAGACTCGACGGCCGTCTCCGCGGTCTGCAGGAAGTCCTGCGATCCCGCCCCGCCGTAGGGCACCAGGCTGCGCTCCACCCACGGCGAGCTGGCCAGCGGCTCCAGCGGCTCATCGATGGGATCGCCCCACAGGTAGATGCCGTGGCTGTCGCCGGGGACCACCAGGGCGGTCTCGTTCTTGGAGTGGGCGGAGAGGAAGTCCGCCACCTGGTACCAGTACCTGGGCACGCTGGTGAACGAGCCTGGCTGCAGGACCTGGCCGGTCAGGTAGGGCAGCGCGAGGCCGGCCAGGCTGAGCGCGACGACCGGGGCCAAGGCCACGCTGGTCGCCAGCCCGCGGGATCCGCGCGGCGCCGGCAGCGCCCGGCGCCGGGCCGGACCGAACGCGTGCGCGATGCCGAGGGTGAGCGCTAGCGCAGCCACCGGCTCGAGTTTGCTGATGTTCCGGAACGGGGCGAGCGTGCCGTTCAAGAGGCTTTCGACAATGCCGTGCAGCGGGCCGCCGAGCGCGCCTGTGTACC
>Ga0335075_10004360_pt1 | contig 22159 bp, 10 predicted proteins | sample Lox_Sample_24_FD_206723 | JGI IMG/M metagenome (GOLD analysis project Ga0335075, IMG submission 206723) | Soil microbial communities from Loxahatchee National Wildlife Refuge, Florida, United States - Lox_Sample_2.4 | ecosystem: Environmental > Terrestrial > Soil > Wetlands | place: USA...
CATCTACCGCCGGCATCAAGACGGACGCTCCTACATTGCGAGAAGATCGACGCGCCAGAATTAGCCAGGAGGTTGCAGAGTTGTTGGGTGATCTATCGGGCTTGGATCTGGCTGCCGGTCAGTACGAAGCCAGCTTTCTGGAATTGGGATTTGATTCACTGTTTCTGACGCAGGCCGCGCAAAAGATTCAGAACAAATATGGGGTGAGGATCGCTTTTCGTCAACTGCTCGACACGCTCGGTTCGATTCGACTGATCGCGGATTACCTTGATCAACAACTACCGCAGGATACTGTCCCGGCTGCGGCATTCCAACGCGAGGCGGCAGCGGAACCCACGACTGCACCGACTTTGGCCATTCCACAGCTCCAGGCGAACGCAATTGCGACGACAATGCAAGCAGAAGGGGCAATCGATGGGAAGATTGCCACGCTAATGCAGCAGCAACTTCAGGCTGTCACGCAATTAATACAGTCGCAGTTACAAATACTCAGAAGCACACCTGCGAATGCCGGGTCGCTGTCGCAGGCGTCGGCACAATCCTATCCCGTACAGCAAAATGCCGTGGCAGTTGCGCAGCAAGTAAAAGCTGCGGCGACAAATGCGACGGATTCCAAGCTGGCTGGCGATCATCCTCTATTGCAGAACCAGGTCAGTTCCGCCGGACATCACGCTTTGACGCCGGCACAGGAGCGATTTATTGCGGACCTGACAGTGCGCTACTGCAAGAAGACGGCGAAGTCGAAGGCTTTCACGCAACAGCACCGGCAAACGTTGGCAGATCCCCGCGTGGTCAGCGGATTTCGGCCGGAATGGAAAGAGATGGTCTACAGTCTTGTGTCCTCGCGCAGTAAGGGATCGAAGCTGTGGGACATCGATGGGAATGAATACGTCGACCTAGTGAACGGGTTTGGTCCGACAATGTTTGGCCATGCGCCCGAGTTTGTATTGAAAGCGCTGCAGAAGCAAATGGAGGAAGGTTTTGCAATTGGTCCGCAAACGCCCCTGGCGGGCAAGGCAGCGGATCTATTAACCAAGTTGACGGGGACCGATCGAGTGACCTTCTGCAACACAGGATCTGAAGCGGTGATGGCGGCGATACGCATTGCGCGCACGGTGACCGGTAGAGATCGAGTGGTGTTCTTCGCAGGGGATTATCATGGGCAATTCGACGAAGTGCTCGTGAAGCAGCTGAGGCGGAAAGGCGAGATTTTGTCGCAGCCGGCCGCGCCGGGAATTCCGCGCGCCAATCTTGGAAATGTAACGGTGCTGGATTACGGGACGGATGAGGCGCTGCAGTACATTGAACAGCATGCAAACGAGCTGGCGGCGGTGTTGATTGAGCCGGTGCAGAGTCGTCACCCGAATCTTCAGCCAAAGGAATTTCTGCAGCGGGTGCGGGAGATTACGCGGCAATCCGGGGCTGCATTTATCTTCGATGAAGTGGTGAATGGATTCCGCATTCATCCGCGCGGAGCCCAGGGATATTACGGTATCGACGCCGACCTAGTGACCTATGGGAAGGTGATTGGCGGGGGCATGCCTATCGGCATTCTCGCGGGGAAGTCCGCGTTTATGGATGCCTTGGATGGAGGCGCGTGGCAGTTTGGAGATGCTTCAGTGCCGGAAGCGGGAGTGACATTCTTTGCAGGCACGTTTGTCCGTCATCCGTTGACGATGGCGGCATTGTGCGCCACGTTGGAACATATTCGGGATGCTGGGATCGCGCTGTATGACACGCTGAATCAGCGCGCCGCGAGGTTTGCAGCGAAGATGAATGAGGTTTTTGCGAAGCGCGGTGCTCCGCTGCATCTGGACGCCTGCGGCAGCGTCATGTACTTCGGGATTCCACTGGAAGTGCGGTTTGGCGGACTGCTCTTCTACTTACTCAGGGAAAAGGGCGTCTTCATCCTGGAAGGATTTCCGCTGTATCTGACCACCGAGCATAGCGACGCCGATCTCGAACATATTGTGCGTTCGCTCGACGCAAGCATAGCTGAGTTGCAGGGATGCGGGCTGATGCCGCAGGAGCGGAGGGATAATGTGGGTGGCGTCAGGCATATTGTAACTGACACGGTTACAGAAGTGTCATTGACGGAGCCACAGCTGGAAATCATGCTGGCAGCCCAGGTCTCCGATGAAGCCAATTGTGCGTATAACGAGTCCTTTCGGCTCACGCTAGATGGCGTTCTTGATCAGAATGCGCTGCAGCAGGCATGGCAGGCGTTAATCGCTCGCCATGATGCACTGCGCATGTCGCTGGTTCCCGCGAGAGACAAGATGCGCGTGCATCCGCACTTCGAGATTCCCATCCAGGAAGTTGATTTGTCAGGTCATTCCGCGGCTGAGCAGCGAAGCCTGCTTGATGCCTTGATCGCCGCGGAAGGGCGGGAGCCGTTTGAATTGGTGCAAGGACCGCTGTTGCGCGCGCAATGCGTGAAGCTGGCGGCTGACAAGCATCTACTTGTGATCACCGGACACCACTTGATATGCGATGGATGGACGGTGAACGTGATTGTGGATGAACTCGGCGAATTATATTCGGCGGCGATGCAGACGAGATCCGCCCAATTGTTGCCGGCCAAATCCTTTAGTCGATATGCGCGGGAGATTCAACAAGCGGACTGGCGCGAGCTGGAACGCAAAGATTTGCAATATTGGAAGCAGCAACTGACACCGGAGCCGGAGGTTCTGACGCTTCCGAGCGACCGCACCCGCCCAACAGAGCGCAGCTTTGCGGGATCTACCTATGTGACGGAGTTTTCAAAAGAGTTTGCCGCGACGTTGCGCAAGACGGGCGCGCAGGCGGGATGCACCTTGTTTACCACCTTGCTGGCGGGCTGGCAGATTCTGTTGTGGAGGCTTAGCGGCAACGCCGATCCGATCACCCTGATTCCCGCAGCTGCGCAGTCGCAGATGGAAGATGAAGTTCTGGTCGGACACTGCGTGCACCTTTTGCCGATTCGAGCTGGATTGGCTCCGGAGATGAAGACGCTGGATTATCTGCGGTCTCTGAAGCCGGTGGTGCTGGACGCGTACGACCATCAACATGCCACGTATGGCAGCATGGTGCGCGCGCTTACGCCGCGCCGGGAGCCAGGCCGTCTTCCTTTGAGCGAGATCCAGTTCAACCTGGAGCAGGTTGGCCGGGGCGCAGGTTTCACTGGATTGAAGACCGAGGTTCAGGCGAACGGAAAGCGCGCCGTTAATTTCGATCTTTTTCTGAATATCGTCGACACCGGCAATGGCTTACGTTTGGAGTGTGACTATAGCACCGGTCTTTATGACGAGGCGACGATTGCGCGCTGGATGCGAAGCTACCGGACGTTGCTTGAGGCTATTGTTGCTGACCCTGCGCAGAGCGTGGCAAGGCTAGAGATTCTTGAGCCATCCCTGAGGAAGTTCTTATTGCAGGATTGCAATCCGCCGGCGACAGGCCTGATGGAGGCGGAGAATGTTCCAGCTTTGATCGGAAAGGCGTTTGCCGCAATGCCGAATCAGCCAGCTGCCGATTTCTATGGCTTGGAATTGACGCGCGAGCAGTTGGCCAAACAGAGCGATGGGCTGGCTTCGTGGTTGATTCGTAACGGAGCCGGACCGGGTTCACTTGTGGCGATCTACATGGATCGGTCGCTTGAGATGCTGGTCGCGATGCTGGGCGTAATGAAAGCGGGCGCAGCATATGTGCCGCTCGATCCGATGTTTCCGCCGGCTCGTATTGTGCAAATCGTGGAGGAAACAAATGTACCTGTGATGGTTACATTAGCCCGGCACTTGGATGCCCTGCCAGAATCGAACGCCAAGGTGATCGCGCTGGACGATGAGAATGTGGGGCTACAAAGGGAACCTCTGGTGGCGTTGCCTGCAATCCATAGCGATGATCGAGCCTATGTCATCTTCACTTCCGGATCGACGGGCCGGCCCAAGGGCGTGGAAGTATGCCATGGCAACGTGGTGAACTTGTTGGCGGATACAGTTCGGCGACTGGAGATGAAGCCGGAAGATCGAATGCTGGCCGTGACAACGTTGTCCTTCGATATCGCGGTGCTGGAAATGCTGCTGCCGCTCGTTTCAGGAGGCACGGTGCTGATCGCCCACCGCGACGATGTAGCGGATGGCGCGCAGCTGAAAGAATTGCTGCAAGCGACGCGGGCGACCGTGTTGCAGGCCACTCCGGTGACCTGGAGAATGCTGCTGGAGCAGGGATTTCAGGCAGCGCATGGCTTCAAAATGCTATGCGGCGGCGAGGCGTGGACGGCGGCCATGGGAGACCAACTGCTGGAACACGGCGGCCGTTTGTGGAATATGTATGGGCCGACGGAAACCACGGTCTGGTCGTCGATCACGGAGGTGAAGCGCGGCGCGGGACGGATGACGATTGGCCCTCCGATCGCGAACACGCGGTTTTATGTGCTGGATCCGCAGTTCCAACTGGTGCCGCCGGGCGTTTCAGGAGAGCTGTTTATTGCCGGAGAGGGTGTTGCGCGCGGTTATTTTGAGCGGCCGGAATTGACGGCGGAGAAATTTCTTGCAGATCCGTTTGTTCCCGGAGAGCGGATGTATCGCACCGGAGATGAAGTGCGCCAACTGGCCGATGGGCGGATTGAGTTCCTGGGGCGGCTCGATCACCAGATCAAGCTGCGAGGATTTCGAATTGAGCTGGGCGACGTGGAAACCGCCATCCGCTCAATACCCGGAGTGCGCGACGCGGTCGCGATGCTGCGGCCGGATGCGAGCGGCGAGGCGATTCTGGTGGGGTATTACACCGGCGCGGAAACTTTGACGCCAGCGGAATTGAAGCGGGCGCTAGGCACTCAATTGCCGATTTACATGGTTCCGACAGTGATGAAGTGCTTGCCGAGTTTGCCGCTGACGCCGAATGGCAAAATCGACCGTAAGGCGTTGCCGGAGCCGCGCACGGGGGCGGAGGTCGAGGCGGAGGAGTTTGTCGAACCGAAGACACGGACAGAAATGATACTGGCGGAAATTTTCGCCGATGTTTTAGGGTGTGTGCGCATGAGTATCCGTGCTAGCTTGTTGGACCTGGGCGCCGATTCGTTACGCATGTTTCAAATCGCGTCGCGAGCCCATCACCGAGGGTTTGCGGTGAGCGCAAAGCAATTGATGCAATTACATACGGTGGAAGCCGTGGCGGCGGCGGTGGATGCAGCGGATGGCAGCGAGTTTAAGGTAGCGGTTCCCGCAGTTCCGTTACAACGTATTTCACGCGAGAACTATCGGGTTCATATGTAGACTTTCAATCACGCTGTAACGGTGGGATCCCCGGCATACGTTACATGATGCGCACGGATAAGGACTAGGACGAAAGATCGTGTCGACCTTGGTTAGTTTCACAAAATCCGCGAACGACGAAGCGACAGAGGGCGCCATCTATGCGATGCCAGCCACTCCGTTGCAGGTGCGTCTGTGGAAGCTGAATGAAGCGGCACCCGACCCTGCATGGAACGTTGCCGTTCGGTTCCGACTGTCCGGTGGGCTGGATCGAGAGAAGTTTGAGCAAGCGCTGCAATGGGTGGCACGCCGCCACGAGGTGCTGCGTACATCGTTCACCGTGCATGAGGGGGCTGTGGTTCAGCGCATTGCCGCGAACGCAACCCTGCCGTTGCAGTGGTGTGATCTGGAATCGCTTGATCAGGCGACACAGGAAGCGGAAATTGCGCGTCTTTCGCTGGAGCACGCGCGCCAGGTTTTGGCGTTGACGTCCGGTCCGTTGTTGCGCGCTGGCATGCTGCGGTTGAGCGACACAGAGCACATTCTGGTATGGAACGCGCATCACAGCGTTTGCGATGGCTGGTCTGTAGGACTGCTGGTGAGCGACCTGATGGCGTGCTATGGCGAATTGCTGCAAGGGAAAGAACCTGCGGCGAGCAATGGTCTGGACTATGGAGATTATGCGGTCTGGTTGGATGCACAGCGCAAAACGCCGGAATACGAAGCCCACAGGGTGTACTGGAAACAGCAACTGCAAGGCCTGGAAGTAGCTCCGCTGCCGAATGCGTGGCATGCCGACGCTGCGACGACGGAAGATTCCACCATTCAATCGATACTTCTACCGCGTTCGCTAACGGACGCAATCGCGACTCTGGCGCAGCGTCACCATTCGACATTTTTCCACACGGTGCTGGCGGCGTTTGGGCTGTTGCTGCGAACGCAGCAATCGCAAGCCGATGTGGCACTGGAAACTCCCATGAGCGGGAGGGATCAGTCGGAACTGGAGAGCGTTGTCGGAGCGTTCGTGAATTATTTGCCGCTCCGCTTCCGCGTGGATGAGGGGATGCGGTTCAGCGATCTGCTGCGCGAAGTTCGCGACATGGTGACCAACTGCTTCGATCACGCGCAGTTCCGCTATGAAGATATGCTGGCGGATCTGGAGAAAGAAGGTAATGCGGCGGCCGCCGGTGTGTCGCTGACGCCGGTGGCGTTTATCTGCCAGCAGGATTTTGTTCGCCCTATCACCGCGGGCGGAGTGGCGATGACCGCAGTGCCGTCAGTCAGTCCAGGGGCGCTACGTCCGCTGACGGCCTTTATGGTGGAGCGTGCGGATGGATGGCGTCTTTCCTGCGAAGTGGACAATCATCTTGTGTCGCAGCAAGCAGGTTTGCGCCTGCTTCAAGATTTCCAGCGTCTGCTGGACGTAGTCACCGCGCAGGCGGAGGATCCGACTGCCGCAATTGCCGCGCGTGCCGGCCTGTCTCCGATTACTACAAAAGCAGACGAAAATGCCGCCGCGGGTTTCGACGGATCTGTCGCGTCGCAGGGTGGCGTGGTAAAGATGCCTGCCACGGAGTTCCAGCGACGGTTCTGGAGGCTGGACTCTTTGAACCCGGGCGGGGTTGCGTTCCATGTCCGGATACGTTTGCAGTTGAAGGGGCAATTGGATGTGGATGCGTTGGCGCGAGCGATTGCCAGCGTCGCTCGACGGAACGAGATTTTGCGGACAACGTTGAGAGAAGAGGGTGAGGAGGTGTGGCAAGTGGTTCATCCAGAGCTGCCCATCGATTACCGCTTTCTCGTTTCGGATGTGCAGGGGCCCGATGGATTGCGCTCGGAGGCGCAGCGGCGCGCGGACCACGCCATCATCGACCACGAAGGCGAAGAGGGATTTTCTCTAGCGAACGGACCCCTGTTTCGGGCGCGCGTTCTGCGTCTGGAAAACGATCGACACTGGCTGGCGATTACGCTGTCCCACTCGATTGTGGACGGTTGGGCGACGGGAATTTTTCTGGAACAGCTACAGCAGGCGTACGAGGAGGAAGTCGGTTCTCGGGCTGCGGGCAAGGTCTCGGTAGTCCAGTTCTCGGCGTACGCGAACAGCGAAAGGAAGCTGCTGAGGAGTGCGGAGAAAGATCGCAGGCTGGGATGGTGGCGGTCCTATCTCGACGGAGTTTGGACGCCGTTGGAGTTGCCGAACGATAAAGATACTTCCCGAACAGACTCGGGCGATGCGCCGGCAGGATTGGTGGTTGAGCTGTTGGATGCTGAGACGGCAGCGGGTGCCAAGCGTTTTGCGCGCGAATGCCAGGCCACGGTCTTTGCCGTGTTTGGAGGGCTATTCCAGGCTTTGTTGTCGCGCTACAGTGGGCAGAGCGACATTCTTTTCCTGACTCCACACGCCAATCGGACGGACAATACGGAAACCATTATGGGACCCCTGGCGGACCCAATCTGTTTGACCGGCCATATTGGAGCCGGCACAACCTTCCGTGAGCTGGTGACGCGGTTCGGCGCAGAATCCATGGATGCCATGGAACAGGCTTTGCCCTTGAACCTGGTGACACCGGTCATCGATATGCGGGTGGGACGGAATTATCATCCGCTGAACCAAATTACATTTTTTTATCAGCGTGCATTCGTGCATGACATGCGATGGAAAGGGCTGGAGATCGAAGCCTTGCCCGATGTTCCCACGGTGACTGGAAGTGAATGGCAGTTGGGCGTGGTGGAGCGGAAGGATGGCGTGTATTTGGAATTTCTGTACGACGCGACGCTCTATTCCGAAGCGACCATCCAGATTGTGCAGCGCAATTTCGCGCGCTTGTTGCGGGAAGCGGTGATGGCTCCGGACAGGCCTCTGTCGCAATTGAAGTTGATGACGGCTGAGGAAACGGAAAAGTATTCTTCGGGCGCGTCCCTGCTGCCTGTGATTGAACGGCTGTTGCCGCGTCGGCAGGCGATGGCGGCGTCGGCATCGGCTCCAGCGGAGCGCGAAAAGATTGTACCGGCGTTGAAGGGCGCGATATCCGAGAGCGAGCGCGATATGATGCGCATCTGGCGTCAGGTGCTTAAGATTGAGGATCTCGGTGTCGATTCCAACTTCTTCGATCTCGGCGGTCATTCGCTGCTGCTGACCAAGATGCAGCGAATTCTGAAGCGCGACTACGGGGTTCAGTTAACGGCGGCGCAGGTGTTTCGCGGTCCCACGTTGAAGGCCATGGCGGCCTGGTTCGAGCAGGCCCGATCCGCAGCAAAATTGGCGGCAAAACTTGCGGCGGAACAATCATCGCGACCCGCAGAGTTTGACCCGCGCATTATTCCTCTGCAGCAGGAGGGGGACGGAACGCCTATTTTTGTGATTTCGCAAAGCATGATTTTCCGGACGCTGGCCGGCGAAATGGGCACAAGCCAGCCCGTATATGCGCTGCAAATGCTGGACGAGGAGATCACATCGGCCGCCGCTTCGTACAGCTATGACGATCTGATCAATTTCTACGTCCGCCTGATCCGCGAAGTTCAACCATCCGGACCGTATCGGTTGTCGGGATGGTGTGTTTCCGGGTGGATCGCATACGGAGTCGCGCGGAGGCTTGAAGAAGAGGGCGAAGAAATTGAACTCTTGATGATCATCGATGTCTGGGCGCCGGGTTATTGGCATTATCAGCCGAAGATACGGCGGAGACTGATGTTGGCGGTATATAAACTGAAGCGTTTTCAAACGCTGCTGCTGCGGCTGAAGCAGAGTGATGCGTCCCAGCCGGGATCTTCGACTGATCGAAAGGCAAACCGTCTCCAGACGATCGCCGGAAATATCAAGGCATGGCTGCGCGAGCGAAAGAATCCAGGACAAACTCCGTTGGAGCAGGAGATGCAGCGTCGTGGAGAGATGCTGGAAAAGACGGCCACCATGGCACACTGGGCCGGTAAGGTGCGCGGAAAGATTCTGTTATTCCGTAGCGGGGAAGAGCCGACGGGGCCGCTGCTGGCGCCGGAGATGGGTTGGCCGGAGTTGATTGGCAGGTCTGCGCACGTCGAGGTGATCCCTGGGGGGCATCGCGAGATTTTCAATTTGCCTGGGGCGCGGATGATGGCGGCTCGCGCTCGACAAGTGCTGGGCCTGGATGCAGTTGTCGAAACCGCAAGCGATAACGTGGAGAAGATAGCAATACAAGCAGAGAATCTGCGCGCCCGCGGTCCGCAGGGGGAGCGCTGATGCGTCCGATGGAAATGGCCGCGTTCGTGTTGGCGATTGTCCCGGTCCTGGCGATTCTGGGCGCGGTGCCGGTTTCTGTCGGAGTCATCTCCGCTGCCCTCTCGTGTGCGACGTTGTTGATGGCTTCCATCTGGCTTGGCCCATACTGGCAACTGATTCCGCTTTATCTGGCGGTGATTCTGACCTTGTTCGTGTTGATCAGGATGAAGCAGGTGCGGTCTCGCTGGTTACGCGCAAGCCTGGCGACGGTCGTGACGGGCCTGCTGATGATGACGGCGGGATTTACCTATTTGCTCCCCATGTTCGTTTTGCCGAAACCTACCGGGCCGTATGCGATCGGCACACGAATTGAGGCGCTGGTCGATCCAGTTCGCATGGAGACGCACGTAGCAGGTTCGCCAAAACCACGCGAAATCGTAGTTCAGATATGGTATCCGGCGACACCGCATCATCAGCCTCTTGCCAGCTATCGGCGGCGCAGCGAAACCACTCTGTTGTCGAGTTACATGGCAGTTCTGAAGACGCATTCGTACAAGAATGCTGCTGTCGCGACCAATGGAGCACCGTTTCCGGTACTGCTGTTCAACCCCGCATGGGGAGGGGAACGGACGCAGAATACGTACCAGGTGGAAGACCTGGCGAGCCATGGTTTCATCGTGGTGGGAATTGACCATACGTACAACTCACGCCCGGTGGCGTTTCCGGACGGCCGCGTGATCTGGAGCAGGAACCTGCACGACATCTCCGACTTTCAACACACAACATTGGCGCAGCAAATTGACATCGGAGATAAGGAAGTCCGCATTGAGGCTGGCGATGATGCCCTGGCGCTGAATACATTGGCGGCTGCAAACCTTGATCCCGGTAGCCCGTGGTATGGCCGGGTGGACGCAAACGACGCCGGCGCCTTCGGTCACTCTTTCGGTGGCGCAGTATCGGCGCAGATCTGTTATCAGGATCCCAGGGTAAAAGCGGCGCTGAACGAAGATGGATGGGTGTTTGGCGACGTTGCCACGCATGGACTGGATAAGCCGTACATGTTCATGGATGATGACACTCCGGCGATCGGCGCGGCGCAATTGCATTCCGCCGATGTGCAAATCCGCCGTGAATCGGCATTGGATGTAGCCGACATGGGCAATTTCGAAAAAACCATGCACACGTTCGGCGGCTACTATGTGCTGATTCGGGGATCAAAACATTTCAATTTCGGCGACCGATCGCTGTATTCGCCGATACGCCGGTGGACTGATTCAGGGTCGGTTTCGCCGCAACTTGCGCATCAAGCCATCGAAGCCTACACGCTGCAGTTTTTCTCGCATTATCTCCTCCATCGGTCGGCTCCGCTGCTGGCCGCGAACCACAGTCCTTATAAGGAGGTGCAGTTTGAGAACTGGTTTGCTCACAAAGCATCGACACAATAAGGGCGCCGCTTTATCGGGACAGGGAAAAGCATTGAAGAGAGGTTCTCTGAAATGTTTTCTCGGGGTCGTGAACCGCGAGGGTTCCGACGAAGTCATCCGCGGGTTTCAATTCGACCAGATGCCAGGCGAGCGAAATGTCTGTCTGCGGAGCCACCGCGATCAAAGCGGGAGGGCGCTGAGGATGGACTTCGACGTCGAACCCATCCAACGGCAGATTCAGACCCATTCCCTCGCCCTTGAGGAGAGATTCCTTGCTGGTCCAACAGCGGTAAAAACCGGCGAGCCACAAGTCCGGAGGAAGGCTGTTGAGGGTCAGCAACTCGCTGGGCGAGAAATGATCGTTCGCGATCTCCGGGTCGATGGGTTGCACATGCTCAAGATCGACCCCGAGGTCGTAGTCGCGGCTGACGGCAAGGGCGGCGATGTTGCCGCTGTGGGTCAGGTTGAAGTGAATTGCTTGCGTGTCGGAGTCGCGCTCCATCCGCGGCTTGCCATAGGCAAGCATGGAGAAGATAAGCTTAGCGGCGTCGATGCCGATGTAGCCGCTCAACAAAATTCGCATGGCCGCGTGAGCGCATACATAGCGGTCGCGATCTCGCGGATAGACAAAGCGCCGCGCACGGAGGGTTTCCTCCTCGCTGAGAACGGCCCAGTCGGAGTCGAGGGGCGGACGATCCAGATCCCATGCCCACACGTGGACGCTGTTGAGTGCGAGCGGCGGAACCGGTTTGGTGTGGGGCCAGGAAAGAATTTGCGGGCTCATGTGAGTCATCTTTCAAGACAGCGGTTCCGGAAAATACCTTCATCGCGGCCGTTGCCGGTCGTACAAAGCTCTAATCAGTTTCAAGTTTCAGAGAGGGTGCCGAGTCCAATCGGCAGCCAGAGGTAACAACTATGTCGACAATCACCGCAACAGCACCGCCTATCGCAAATGAAATCCCCCTCGTGCCCGAGCGCCTGTATTCGGTGGACCGGGCGAAATTCGCAGAGAACTTCAACCGGCGTCCATTCATGCTGGACCATTCGCTGAGCGGTCACCCGGCCTTCACGATGGATCGCCTGCATAGCCTGTTGGAGCGTTCTTTGCCGATCCCAAACAAAGTGTATTGGAACGCGGGGAAAAAGCGTATCGATCAGCGCTGGGACGATCGACCTGGGCGGGACTTTTCGATCGATGAGGCCTTTCGCCGCATTCGCGAGACGGATGCGTGGATCATTATTTTTGGAGCCGACCGCGATCCGGAGATTCACGAATTGCTGGAGAAGGGGCTGGCCGAAGTGCAGGAGATGACCGGCATTCCGCTGAGCAAAGAAGCCAAGAGCCGCCAGTCGATTATTTTCATCACATCGCCGCATCGCATTACGGAGTATCACATCGACCGGGAATGCAGCTTGCTGCTGCAGGTGTATGGGAAAAAGACGATCCATATCTTTGATCAAACCGACAGAGAGGTGTTGTCGGAAGACGAGTTGGAGCGTTTCTGGACGGCCGATACCAATGCAGCGGTCTATAAGCCACACCTGCAGAACCGGGCGAACTCCTTTTTACTGGAGCCGGGAAAGGCAGTCCATATTCCGATCAATGCGCCGCACTGGCTGGAGAACGGGGATGATATCTCCGTGTCCGTGAATCAAAATTTCGAGTTTCTGGATCAGAAGCTGGGGAATGTGTATCGCGCCAATTACTATGCGCGCAAGATGGGTTTCCATCCGTTGCCGCCGGGGCAGTCGCACACGCGCGACCTGATCAAAGCGCACGGAATGAGGCTTCCAAGTTTTGTTTCGAGACGTGCGAGGGCGATCGGCAAAAGCCTAAGTCGGAAGCGAGCATCATGACGAATCTTTATTTGTGGGCAGCGCTGGCGGTTTCGATCCATGCCTGCTCGAGGATCTTTGCCACGCGGCTCCAGTCATACTGCCGCAGCACCAGCTCGCGCCCGTTGCGACCCAGGTCCTCAGCGCGCTCGGGATTCTCCAGAAGCTGAACGACATTTTGTGAAAAGTCGGCAGGCGAGTCGGCGATCAGACAATGAACGTTGGGGATGACGTCGAGTCCCTCGGCGCCGACTTGCGTCGCAACCACGGCTTTGCCCATCGACATGGATTCGAGAATTTTAATTCTGCTTCCGCCTCCTATGCGCAGTGGAACCAGGACGGCGACGGCGCGGGCGAAATACGGACGAATATCGGGAACTTCTCCCACCCACTCGACACCGGAGAGGCCTTCCACCTGTTCGCGCAACTTCGTGGCAGGCTGGCGGCCCACAACACGCAACTTGGCGCTCGGGTGTGCGGCTTGAATTTTCGGCAGGATATCGCGCAGCAGATACTGCAGCGCATCTCGATTCGGTTGCCAGTCTAAGGAACCCAAAAACAAAAGAGAGTCCGGTTCTGGGGCTTCCCCAGTCGGCTGAAGAAATTCTGTATCGACGCCGTTCGACACGAGATATACGGCACGCGCACCCCACTGTCGCGCGGTCTGCGCTTCTTCTTCGGTGACAACGGCGACGTGGCGGGCACGGGCAAAGGACCGCTTTTCAAAACGGGCCATTTTCCATGTCTGCGATGCCATAAACACGCGCTCAGGGAGATTGGGAGCGTGCTTTGCTCGCCGACGCCAGACGGTGGCTTCAATATTGTGAGCCATGATCAGCATGGGCAGCTTATCCACGACATTCATGTAGCTGGCATATGGGGTCCACTCGCAGTGCACCAGGTCGAAAGATTCCTTCGCGATAAGTTTGCAGATGGCGCGGGCGAAATTTCGGGTATGGTGGCGCGAAACGGAATACGGCCACAGCGAGACCAGGTTCGCGAGGGCTCCGGCATAAAAGCGAGGGGAGTTTGATGGAGGCAATGGTGGCACCAGAACTACCCGTATTCCCAGAGCTTCCATGTCACGAAGGCCGGGATTTTCCGGCGTGCCATAGCAAAGGAACGTGATGGAATGGCGGCCAGACAAGTGCCGCAAAAGATTCCACGTGCGAATGCGCTTGCCGGAGTTGAGAGGCAAGGGAATTTCTTCGTCGAGAATGAGAACCTTCAGGCGTCGTCCATTTTGGTTCGATGCAACGGCAGTATCGCCGGCGGAAGGTTTGGAGGAGCTTTTGACATCGTGGGAAATGTCATCGCCGGACGCCAGGTTCATGTTGCTACTTTACAGCAGAAGATATGAAAGCCTGTGCGGAGAATTGTACGTACGCGGAAGATCAAGACGATCGTGGCGAGATGGAGCCGTCGCGGAACACTTCATCGTAGACGTCCATCAATCGCTGGCGCTGGTACGCAGGCGAGTATTCCTGCAGCAAGTCCTCCGCGCCTGCGGTTAGCTGGCTGCGCAAGTCGGGCAAGAGCCACATCTTCTTCATGGCGGCGGCCATCTGGTCCACATCTGCGGCGGGAACCAACAGTCCATTTCTGCCATCGACGATGAGATCGGGAACTCCGCCAACCGCGCTGGCAATCACCGGGACCTTTAGACAGAGAGCTTCCAGCACTGTGTTCGGAGTTCCTTCGGTGAGAGAGGGCTGGACGAGGCAATCCATCAGCTGCATCCATTCCGTGGGACTGCCTTGGAAGCCCGCAAAATGCATCTGTTCGCGAATACCCAGCTGAGTGGCTTGTTGTTTAAGCGGCTGCTCCTCGTTTCCGTCTCCGACGATAATGAGATAGAGCTGCGCGCCGACCGGTGACTCTGTACACAATTTGTGAAATGCGGAGACCATGAAGCGGTGGCCTTTTTCCGTACTGAGGCGGCCAACGGAACCAAAGATGAAAGCGGACTTAGGAATGCTGAGATCTTTGCGGGAGATGGCTGGACGATTCTGCTGTCGAGAATAGGGCGGCAGCATCGCATTCTTCACCACGATAGGTGCGCGTCTGTTTCCGCGTAGGGGAGCGATTTGTTTTGCCTGGCTTTCTGACACGCACACCACGCGGTCGGCGCGCTTCAGTGCCTGGCGCTCCAGCATTTCATAAAACCGGACACGTCGATTCTCGGCTGTGAATCCGCGCACGAAAGCCACATGCGGCGTACCTGTGCGACGAGTTGCAAGGTAGCCGACAACATTGGCTTTAAAGCCGTGGGTGCAAAGCAGCGAGACCCTTCGTTGCGAAAGCATTTTGGCCAAGTGATGTACCAGGTCGAGACGCACGCCGCCCGGCAGGCACACCGTAGGAATGTTGCGTTGCTCGGCAGCGACCAGGACTTCTGGTCTGTCCTTAAGATCGTGAAAAGAGCCGATCGCAAGTTGATATTCCGTATCCTGCATATCCTGGGCGTGGTGCAGGATCTGCTTCTCAGGACCGCCAACCAGGTTGCTGCCAATCAGGTGGAGCACCTCATACCTGCCACCGCGGATTTGGGTACTGGTAGTTTTCACGGCTGGTGCAATCCTAACTTGGAAAATAGTTGAATCCACTTTTGCTTCAATTTGCCATGGAAGGTGACCCGAATCTGTTTCATTCCGAGCGAGACCAGGTCAGGCTCGCCGATCGGCAAATCAAGGTAAGAGGATTGGAATAAATCGCTCGACGTATCCCCCTGCCAGGCATTCGGGAACAGAGCGATCGTATCGCCGGCGAGCTGCAGTGGAACGTCGAAAAAAGGCTGGCCGGTGAGTGCCGCGCAGAAGATAGATATCAAATCGCGTTGCGGACCCAGGGGAAGCGGGCAGGTCTGGGTCGCGCGGGCGTTCATTTCTATCAGGTATGCGTCTCCCTTCACAGCGTCGATCATAAAGTCAAAACCGCACAATCCCGTGAATCCCAGCTTGCGCACGATCTTTTTGATAGATTCCAGGCGATCGCCATCCTGGCAGAGGCGAACGATGGTTGCGGGGCCTTTCGGTCTTGCAGTCTGCAGCACTTCAGCATCGATGCTGGCCAGCGTCTCGCCCTGCCAGCAGGCCACGGCAACGGTGGCATCGGGCCCAGCCACAAAGCGTTGGATGCTGACTTGTCGTGGGTGTTGCATGAGCCACGGGATAATGCAATTGGAATCACGATCGATGAATGTACGTTTCGCAGCCACCAAGGTAGCCAACGGAGCGTGCAATATTTCGTAGGCTCGGAGCGCTTCGGGCAGGGTACGAACAATCTTCACCCCTTCCCCGCCAGAGGTCCCATCGGCCTTGAGGACGGCAGGAAATCCGAATTGCGCCAACCACTGTTTGACCCGGTCGGGAGAATTGACTGTTTCCGTTTCGGGAATGCGAACGCCGACTTCGCGAACCAGGGCCATAAATTTCTCTCTCGATTCCGTGATTGGGTAACTATCTGGGTCCCCCATGGAGAGTTGAAGCAGTTTGCAAATTGTTTTTGAATTTTCACCGATGGTCTGCGAAGCCGTCGAATAAAGATGATGCATATGGCGCATGGCGACGTCGTCGCAAGGGACCAAAATATCCGGACCGGACTTCAGGATTGCGTTGTGGAAGGACTGCTGTGCGCTAACGCCGTGAAATCTATAGCGGTGCTGGACGGCATGGGTTGAAAACGCAGGATGATTCGGTGGGCAGACAAGATCGACATGGCAGCCGACGCGGTGGAAGGCCATCGCCAGGCGAGCTGTGGAAAACCATCGGCACGTCGTCGCAAGTAAAACTCTGGGTGCCATGGAGGTATCTTCCCGGTCAGCCTTTTGCAGAGCAGGTTGTGATAAACATAGGACTACCGAACGAATCGCTCATCAGATTTTACTGAAGACAAGCCCTGAGTCGAGGGAATGTTTGGCAGTGTATGGTTTGTTTGAGCGACAAGGGCTCCAGACCCTGCACGGTGAAAGATGCTGACTGAGGCCGAACATGAGTGCCGCCAGTCCTGAACGTGAAAATCTCCGCCATCGATTGAGGATCGGCATGAATTCTGCCTTCGAAGTAGCCATTGTTGGAGCAGGGCCCTACGGATTATCCCTTGCGGCGCACCTGCAATCCCGAGGGATACATTTTGCGATCTTTGGTTCCCCCATGGAAGTGTGGCGGCAGCACATGCCGCAAGGAATGCTGCTGAAGTCGGATGGCTTCGCCTCCAACCTTTCCGATCCTGACGGAAGTTTCACACTCAAGCAGTTCTGCCAGGTACGCGGACTCCCGTATGACGACACTCGCATGCCGGTGCCGTTGGAGACCTTCATCAACTATGGCCTCGCCTTTCAGAAGAGGCTTGTTCCGCATCTGGATTCGCGACGCGTGACGAGAATTGAGAAAAGTGCCGATGGCTTTCAGCTGCAAGTGGAGGATGGCGAGAGCTTCGAGGCTCGGCGTGTCGTAATGGCGGTTGGAATCAGCCATTTTGCCTATGTCCCGGGATTGTTGTCGCACTTGCCGAAGGAATTGCTCACGCACAGCTCAGCCCACCATGACTGCTCCGTGTTCCGGGGCAAGAAGGTGACGATCATCGGTGCGGGAGCGTCCGCGGTGGATATGGCAGCGCTGATGCACGAAAGCGGAGTCGACGTGACCCTGCTGGCGCGCGCTTCAGAAATCCGATTCCACGATGGTCCGGGAACCGGGCGGCGTTCGATCTGGCAGCGCATGAGGAATCCATCTTCCGGGCTGGGACCGGGATGGAAATCGAGAATCTATACCGATGCACCGGGAATGTTCCGCCATTTGCCGGTGAATGTTCGGCTGCGGATCATTAAGAATCACCTGGGACCCGCGCCGGGATGGCCGATGAAAGCGCGAGTGCAAGGGAAGGTTCCGATGCTGCTGGGATACTCGATTGCGCAGGCAGTCGTCTCAAACGGAGGCGTGCGACTGTCGTTGCGGTCGGAAGACGGCAGCTTCCACGAGCACGAAACGGATCACGTGATTGCGGCCACCGGATACAAGCCGGATCTGCGCCGCCTGGACTTTCTGGACGTGGCGATTCGAAACGAGATTCGATCCCTGACCAATTCACCCACGCTGTCGGCTGATTTTCAATCGTCCGTGCCGGGCCTATATTTTGTCGGCATTGCAGCGGCTAACGACTTTGGGCCGATGATGCGATTTGCCTATGGCTCCGACTATACGGCTCGTCGTGTCACGAGGCATTTGGAAAAAACGATTGCGCGCGAAAGTAACAAGCCGGCTGAGAAGCGGGTAGAGGTATATCAGACGTAAAACTGGCTAATCGTACGAGGCGATTGGAGCGAAATCGCCATCCGGGAATCGATGTTCGAGGGATTTTCGTCAAAGAAATCGCGATATAGAGACTCGTTCTATCGAGTCGAAGCAAAGACCTCATTTGCCCATTGGACCGACTGCAGGTAGAGCCTAGCCAATGTTTCCTCACTGACATCCATGCACTGCGCCCTGGGTGATCATGTTTTCCTGATCGCGAATGGGCTCGGTTAGATGTCCAGGTTCTTGACGTCCAACGCGTTGTCTTCGATGAATTTGCGGCGCGATTCGACGTCTTCTCCCATCAACGTGGAGAAGATCTGCTCCGATTCGGCCAGGTCTTCCAGTTTGACCTGCAACAGCGTGCGGCGTTCAGGATCCATGGTGGTTTCCCACAGCTGCGAATCGCTCATCTCACCGAGACCCTTGTAGCGCTGGACCTGATAATCCTTACGTCCCTGTTCAATGACATATTCGAACAGCTCCCGCGGGGATTGCTTCTCGACTGGATCCTGAGGCGCTTTTGCAGCTCGCCTGGTTGCGGGTTTGGAAGCAGCTCCCTCGGTGGTTTCCGTTGCGTCGGTTTCCGTGTCTTCGACGGCAGGCGCTTTGGCGGATGATTCGATGAGGAACGGTCCTTCGAGGGGTTCCTTGATCAACATGTATTTCGACATCATCTGTCGATATTCCGGCGATGTGGCGAGATTCCAGTCGACGCAGCGCTCCGCTCCCTGTGCATCGTGGAAGCACAAGGAAAAGGTGTGGTGCTCTTCGTCATGCACGGGTTCGCCGACGGATTTGAACTGGTATTTTTTCGCAATCGCTTGCAGCTTGGTGTGCAGCTTGACCAGCTTGGGCGGCGGCGTACCTGCGGTGCCTTCGAAGTCGGTGCGCTTCACCAACTCAAGTGTCGCCAGCAGGCTGGTGACTTCCTCATTGCGCAGGCGCTTGTTCACTTTGTCGAAGAAACCGAGGTATTCGTTCAGGTGGCCCATAAAGCGGGTGAGGGCAGCGCCCTCCAGCGTAGCTGCGTTGGCGCCATAGCGCACCACGATTCCGTCGGAGGCGCGCTTCACCATGACGTTGACGAATTCGCGGTCGTCCTTGATGTACTGTTCGAACTTGCCCTTCTTGATGCGATAGAGCGGAGGCTGCGCAATAAAGACGTGGCCGCGCTTGATCAGTTCCGTCATATGGCGGAAGAAGAAGGTGAGCAGCAGGGTTCGAATGTGTGAGCCGTCGACGTCGGCGTCGGTCATCAGGATTAGCTTGCCGTAACGCAGCTTGCTGGCGTCGAAGTCCTCTTTGCCTATGCCGCAGCCGAGAGCTGTGATCATGGCACGAATTTCTTCGTGGCCCAGCATCTTGTCGTAGCGGGCTTTTTCAACATTGAGAATTTTGCCCTTGAGCGGAAGAATCGCCTGGTAGCGACGGTCGCGCCCCTGCTTGGCCGTTCCGCCAGCCGACTCGCCCTCAACCAGGTAGAGCTCGCAGCGTTCTGGACGGCGTTCACTGCAGTCCGCCAGCTTGCCGGGCAAGCCGCCGCCATCGAGAGCACCTTTGCGCCGAGTCAGATCGCGGGCCTTGCGGGCTGCCTCGCGCGCGCGGGAAGCCTCAATCGCCTTATTAATGATGCGGCGCGTGATGGGCGGGTTTTGTTCCAGGAACATGCCCAGACGTTCGTTCAGAAAGGATTGAACGGTGCCGCTGATATCGGAGTTCAACTTGCCTTTGGTCTGGCCCTCGAATTGAGGCTGAGGCAGCTTGACGCTGATGACGGCGACCAGACCTTCACGTACATCGTCGCCGGAAAGATTTTCTTTCAGGTCTTTGAACAGACCCATCTGCTGGCCGGCAGCATTGATGGTGCGGGTCAGGGCAGTGCGAAAGCCGGAGAGATGAGTTCCGCCGTCGACGGTGTTGATGTTGTTAGCGAAGGTGAAGACCGTCTCGGAGTAGCCGTCGTTATACTGCATCGCGATTTCCATGACGACGCCATCGCGCTCCGCTTCCATATAGATGGGCTTGTCGTGGAGTGTCTGCTTGCCGCGGTTCAGATGTTTGATGAACTCCGCGATGCCGCCGCTGTACTTAAACTCCGTGTGCTTGGCTTCGCCGGTCTTCGGGTCGGTGGTGCGTTCGTCGGTCAGCGCGATCTCAAGACCCTTATTCAGGAAGGCGAGTTCGCGGAGCCGTTGCGCCAGCGTGTCGTAGTTATATTCAGTGACCGTAAAGATGGTCTTATCGGGCAGGAAGTGAATCTTTGTGCCGCGCTTCTTGCTGGTTCCGCTCTGGTGCAGTGTGTCGAGGGGAATGCCGCGCGCGTACTCCTGCTCATAAGTGTGGCCGCCGCGCCAGATCTCCACCTCAAACTGCTCGCTGAGGCCGTTCACGCAGGAGACGCCGACGCCGTGCAGGCCTCCAGATACCTTGTACGTGGAAGCGTCAAACTTGCCGCCGGCGTGCAGCTTGGTGAGCACTACCTGGCAGGCGGAGACACGTTCGCCGCCTGGAAGCGTCATTTCGTCCACTGGGATGCCGCGACCGTCGTCGACGACAGTGATCGAATTATCCATGTGGATGGTGACTTCGATGCGGGTGGCGTGGCCGTCCATGGCCTCGTCGACGGAATTGTCGACCACCTCATACACCAAGTGGTGCAGGCCCATCTCGCCGGTCGAGCCAATGTACATGGCAGGGCGGAGGCGCACCGCCTCCAAGCCCTCCAGCACCTTGATGTTGTCGCTGGTGTATTTGTCACTGGCACGCTGCCGGGTTGCGGACTGGGCTGCGGTATTGGTGAGCTCGAGAGGGACGCCTGAGGGATTTTCGGTGGTGATTTCGGGGACTAGCGCTTTCTCTGCCATGGGGCTCCGGAAACGGGTTGGGGAAACAGCGTCGATTCGGAATGTGTCCGTCGTCAGCAGTTTAGGCCCAAACATCGGTCAAAAGCTTGATTCAGAAAGGACTTATCCGAAGTGAAACTACTGTTTATTTTACCATGTGGCGAGGGTTGCGGGAGGGTTGTTTTTTGAGGCAAATGGGGGTTTTAGCTGCGGAAAACAAGGCTGTTTTCTGGCGGTGTCACAGTATGGCGCAGGACAGAGAAGATAGGCTGCGAATCTCGCGATTTTGAGGTAATTTCGTGCGAAAGGGTTGCTTGAATCGTAGGGTCCGCTGGACCAGTGGCGGGATCGTTAGGGAACTGGGCACTGGGAGAGCACTTTGCTAGAGTGCACAAAACATGCAACAAAATACCCAAAATGGGGCGTAGGTGGTTACCTCGGTCACATGATTAGTAAATATGCTGGTATATTATAGGGAAATATAGACTTACCCGATCAAATCAGTATACTCAGGGATGTCAAGCGCTCCAAGCGCAAATTTTAAAATCATAGTAACTAAAGGACACCCCACCATGAAATTCGCCATCCGCGCCCTCGTTCTCGGAATGCTGATCACTGGCTTCGCTGCCGACCATATGCTGGCAAATAAGTCTGTTGCAACGACCGCGAACACCACCATGGTGGCAAGCATCAGCGCCTCGCCTGTGCCCTCTTGTGAGCCCGGCACCGCGTGCGGTTTGAACAAGTAATTCCGCAACCAAGGTAATCCCTTTTTGGCACCAACGCAATTTTATTGTTGCGGGGTTGTCTCCTTGTGAGGTATTCTTCAGGCTCACTTGGAGCAACCCCATGTCCGTCTGGCTACATATCGTCCTTCCCGTTTTTCTTGAGACCTTGGTCCTATCAGTTGCCCTCTACTGCGTATACAGGGCACAAAAAAATAGGATCTATCCAGCTTTCTGGCAGTTTCTGTTTTTTAGTACCATTTCCCAGGCGATCCAGCTGGTAGATCTGTCTCTCAACGGTCTACATCTGCTCAGTGGCGTTCATGCCTATTACATCTACTTCTACATATATTGGGTATCCTTTGGAGTCAGCGCGGTTTTGATTCTTCGCGTGCTGCACGAGATGTTTCGCCATGCCGTCCGTTCCATCCCAGGTGTCCAAAAACTGGGAGAACCGATCTTTTTCTGGGCTATCACGATTTCGGTGATTCTAGCGTTCGCCTCCGGGATTACACCCCACACTAGCGGAATGAGCCTTCTCTTGGCCTCCGCCCAGGTGTTGATGCGCTCTCAGAGCGTTCTGGCACTCTGCATGTTGACGTTCCTTGCCT
>Ga0335075_10004361_pt1 | contig 22156 bp, 19 predicted proteins | sample Lox_Sample_24_FD_206723 | JGI IMG/M metagenome (GOLD analysis project Ga0335075, IMG submission 206723) | Soil microbial communities from Loxahatchee National Wildlife Refuge, Florida, United States - Lox_Sample_2.4 | ecosystem: Environmental > Terrestrial > Soil > Wetlands | place: USA...
GCCGGCTTGATGACGATGCAGTTCCCGGTTGCCAGCGCCGGTGCCATCTTCCAGGCGGCCATCAGGAACGGGAAGTTCCATGGAATGATCTGGCCGACGACGCCCATGGGCTCCTTGAAGTGATAGGCGACCGTGTCGTTGTCGAGTTCGGCGAGCGTTCCCTCCTCGGCACGAATGCAGCCGGCGAAATAGCGGAAATGATCGGCTCCCAAGGGAATATCCGCCGCTCGCGTCTCGCGGATCGGCTTGCCATTGTCGATGGTTTCGGTGTGCGCGAGAAACTCCAGATTCTCTTCGATCCGGTCGGCGATCTTGTTCAGCATCCGCGCCCGCTCTGCCGGCGGCGTCCGCCCCCACTTGTCGGACGCGGCGTGGGCGGCATCGAGCGCAAGCTCCACGTCCTCGGCCGAGGATCGGGCAATCTCCGCCAATTTCGCTCCATCAATGGGGCTCGGGTCGCTGAAGTACCGTCCCTTGACCGGGGCGACCCATTTACCGCCGATGAAGTTGTCGTAGCGCGCTCGCAGACGGGTCGGTTTTTGGACGGATAGCTGGGGTTGATCGTTTGGCATTGGCGTGTCCTCTGCTATGGAGAAACGTGCGCGGCGAATCGTCACCGCATGGTTTATTGATGTTGCACGTTTCGCGCCGGGACACGCTTCTTGCATTGACGTGGGTCAAAGATGGTACGATTGCCTGATCCTGTCGGGACAGACGTCGATCTTCTTTCCCGCTCGTCGTTCATTCTCCCGATCAGTGCACCGACTTCGGCGAATCGCTCTGCGATTTGGCCACGACGATATTAACGCAGCGGAGCCTTTTGGATGGGCGTCAGATGCGCTCCCAGATGCCGGTCTCCTCATCCAATCGATCCTGCTCGAGTCCGCGGAAGTCGCCACGAGAAACGACGCCGATCACTGTTCCGTTGTCGACGACCGGAATATGACGAAAGCCCCCGTCGCGCATCACCCGCAGCGCTTCGATTGCGGTGCGGCCGGGAGGCATGATGAGCGGCTTGCGCGTCATGACCTGCTTCAACTGCGCTTCCGATGGATTTTCTTTCCGCGCAAGGCAACGGACAGCGTCCCGGCCCGTGAAGATACCGACAAGCTCTCCCTTGGCGTTCGTGACCAGCACCGCTCCCACACGGCGATCATGCATTTGCCTGCACGCGGCCTGGACCGTCGTTTCGGGCGGCATGATCAAAGGGCGCTGATTGCGCACGATCTCGGCCATTTGTCGATTGGTCATCACAAACCCCGTGACACACAAATTTTCTAGATATTGGATCGCATTATCGTTCCGCTATTGATCGAGATCAATCGACTGCCTCGGCCGTTTGCAGCACCGGCACGCCCGGACAGGGTCAGGCGTGAGAATCAGGCATGGCCAGGATACAGTCCGTGAACGCCGGTACGGTGATGCCGGCCCTTGCACCGGCCGTGGCGGCCGCGCGATTGACGGCGGAGACGATCCCCGACTGCCAGGTGGAGCGGGCGTCGCCGATACGCGCCGTGGCGGCGGCGACTGTTGCGGCGGCAATTCCGCGCGCTGCCAGCGCTGGCAGCCGCCCGAGCCCCGCTTCATCGATGCCGATCCCGGCGTCATTGTACACCGCGGCGCGCACCGCTTCCTTCACGGCACTCTCCGGCCGGCCGCCGAGAAGGCCGCCGTGCGAGCCCGTCACGACGATCGCTCCTGCGTCGGCCGGTCGGACGAGCGAGTTCGAGTCGAGACCCCAGACCGGAACGGGCCCGGGCCGCAGCAGGACCCGCGCCTCCGCGAGACGGATGATCACGGGCGGGTGGGGCGCGGCATATCGCAGCCGCTCCGCCGCCTCGGCACAATGCTGGCCGGCCGAGCAGCCAAGACGTGCTGCGGCCGCGTTCACGAAGCTGATCCGACCCCGCGCCAGGAGATCGCGCCCGTCACCGATGCGTGCCGACCAACAGTCCACGACGGCGGCCGGGATAGCGTGTGCCTGCAGGAGCTCCAGCCCGGCGAGCCCGGCTTCCTCAAGTCCGCCGCCGGCGTCGCTGAGGATGACGCCACGCAAGCCAAACCCCGCTGCAACTGCAGCCGAATAGCGGCCGCCGTGCGATCCGGCTACGGCGACAGAGCCCGCAGCGGCCAGGGTCAGCGCGGTCACGCTGTCGACCACGACGACTTTCCCTGGGACAATTTCCCTTGGCACGATTTCCCCTGGACCGGACGGCATCACCGCGCCTCCACGCGCGCCCGCGAAACCTTGGCACGGCTCATGGGGGCGTGATAGGGCTTCCATGCAATGGAATATGGGTCTCATAGCGTGATCCAACACATCGATGACGGCAGCAGCCACGTCATGCGCGCGACTCATCGGACTCCTGCCAATGAAATGACCGGGGGCGAGGCGATCGCCCGGATGATCCAGGCGCACGGTGGGGGGCCGATGTTCGGCATGGGCGGCTTCCAGCTTCTGCCGTTCTACGATGCGGCGCGCCGCCTCGGGCTGCAGCACCACCTCATCAACGATGAGCGCGCCGGCGCCTTCATGGCCGACGCCTATGCCAAGGTTTCCGGCCGTGTCGGACTGGTGGACGCAACGCTTGGGCCGGGAGCGACAAACCTCGTCACCGGGCTGGTCGAGGCGCTCAACGCGGGCACGCCGCTGGTGGCGGTTGTGGGCGATGCGCATCGTGATCATGCCGGCAAGCACATGACACAGGAGAGCCGGCAGGCCGAGTTGCTGCGGCCGGCGGTCAAGGAATTGCTGCGCGTCGAGACAGTCGAGCGCATTCCCGAGGCGATGCGCCGTGCCTTCACCATCGCCGCGACCGGAAGGCCGGGGCCGGTGGTGGTGGACGTGCCGGAGGACGTGTGCCACGCGACGCATGGCTTCGATCCGGAGGTCTTCGGGGCGGAGCCGGCCTGCCAGCTTGTGCCCGCGCTCCGTTGCCGGCCCGCAGCCGATGGCATCGCGCGGGCGGCAGAGCTGCTGGCGGCGGCGGAGCGCCCGTTGTTGCTGGCCGGGGGCGGGATCCATCTCAGCGGCGCATGGGCGGAGCTTGGGGCGCTTGCCGAGGCGCTCAATCTGCCGGTCGCCCACACGATGACCGGCAAGGGTGCGATCGCGTGCACGAATCGGCTGAGCGCGGGGCTGTTCGGACGCTACGACCGGATCGCCAACGCGCTGATCTCGGAATCCGACCTGCTGCTGGTAGTCGGCTGCAAGCTCGGGGAGATCGCGACCAAGCGCTACACCGTCCCGCCGCCGGGGCGGCGCGTGGTCCATATCGACATCGTGGCGGAGGAGATCGGCCGGACCCTCCAGCCAGGGCCGGAACTGGCGCTGTGGGGCGATGCGCGCGAGGCGCTCAGCGATCTGCTCGCGGCGCTGCCGGAGGCACCGCGCATCCGCGAGCGGCAGAGGGGCTATGCGGCAGAGGTGGCGGCGCGAATGGCGGCGTGGCGGGAAGCAGCGGCGCCGCGTTATGCCTCCGAGGAGGTGCCGATCGGCATGGGGCGGCTCCTGGGCGAATTGCGCCGGGCACTGCCCGATGACGGCATCCTGGTTGCCGATGGCGGGTTCGCCGCGCATTGGAGCGCGCTCCTGTTCGATACAAGGCGATCCGGGCGCGGCTTTGTCCCCGACCGCGGGTTCGCTTCGATCGGCTACGGCCTGCCGGGTGCAATCGGCGCGGCCCTGGCGGCACCGGGGCGTGCGGTTATGGCGCTGACCGGCGATGGGGGCTTCAACATGATGATCGGGGAGCTGGAAACCGCGCGCCGGCTCGGGGTGGCGATCGCCGTGATTGTCGTCAACAACGCTGCTTCGGGCTACGTCAAGGCGCTGCAGCACCTGGTCTATGGCGTCGGCTCCTACCACGCCTCGGACCTGGCGGAGACCGACTATGCCGAAGTGGCTCGCGCCTTGGGCTGCCGGGGGATTCGCGTGGAGCATCCGGGCCGGCTCGGGGCCGCGCTGGAGGAAGGTCTCGGCGCCGGGGAGCCGACGGTGATCGATGTAGTTGTGACGCGCGATCCGGCGCGGATGCTGCCCGCCGCGGACAGCCGTGCGGTGCGCCACCAGCCGGGCGACCGCGTCGCCTGAAGGGGGAGACGGATGGCCGGCAGGCTCGCAGGAAGCGTGGCACTGGTGTTCGGGGCCGGTTCATCGGGGCCTGGCTGGGGCAACGGCAAAGCGACGGCGGTGCTCTACGCGCGCGAAGGGGCGCGCGTCGCAGCGGCCGATTTGCGGCTCGAAGCCGCGGAGGAAACCTGTCGCATCATCGCATCGGAAGGCGGCGAGGCCGAGGCCATCGGGGTCGATGTGACGGATGATGGCGCTGTCGCTGCGGCGGTTGCACGAACCCTGGCGCGGTTCGGCCACATCGACGTGCTGCATAACAATGTCGGCGTCACCGAGATGGGTGATCCGGTGACGCTCAGCGCGGAACGCTGGCGGCGACAACTCGACGTCAACCTGACCGGCGCGTTCCTCGCCTGCAAGCATGTGCTGCCGGGTATGCTGCGCCGGGGCAAGGGCGCGATTGTCAACGTGTCCTCGATCGCTGCCGAGCGGGTCAGCGCCTATCCGCATTTCGGCTATTACGCCTCCAAGGCGGGGCTCAATCACTTCACGCGCGCGCTTGCGGTGCAGTATGCGCCGCGCGGCATCCGCGCCAACGCCATCATGCCGGGGGTGATGGATACGCCGATGATCTATGCGCAAATCCAGTCCCAGCACGCCGATGTCGAGGGCATGAGGCGGGCGCGGAGCCGGCGCTGCCCAATGGGCCGGATGGGCGATGCGTGGGATGTCGCACGCGCGGCGCTGTTCCTTGCGTCCGACGAAGCCGGCTATATTTCAGGCGTCTGCCTGCCGGTCGATGGCGGGCTGAGCTGCTGCTCGGGCGCGCCGGAGGGCGGCTTCGTCCCGATCCCTCCGGATGCCGAGGAAGCGTGACGAGCGCGTGTCCGCGGCCCCCGATTCGCTCACTGCCGAGACATTCGCCGAGCTTCCGGCCCGGTTCCGCCGGAAGCGGGCGAGCCCCTGGAGCGAGGCCAACCGCGGGGGACGGGCCCTCGATTCGTTTCTGGAAGGCCCTGCCTTCGATCGCGACGGCAATCTCTACGTGGTCGATATTCCCTTCGGCCGTGTGTTCCGCATCGCGCCCGAAGGCACGTTCGCGCAGGTCGCGGAATATGACGGCGAGCCGAATGGGCTGAAAATCCACCGCGACGGGCGCATTTTCATCACCGACTACAAGAACGGCATTGTGCTGCTCGACGGGGCGAACGGGACCGTCACACCGGTCTTGGAACGCCGCTGGGGCGAGCGGTTCAAAGGTGTCAACGACCTGTTCTTCGCCGCCAATGGCGATCTCTATTTCACCGACCAGGGCCAGACGGGGCTGCAGGATCCGACCGGGCGGGTCTATCGCTTGACGCCGGATGATCGGCTCGATCTGCTGCTCGGCACGGTGCCGAGCCCGAACGGGCTGGTGATGAACCGCGACGAGACCGCGCTCCTGGTGGCGGCCACGCGCGCCAACGCGATCTGGCGCCTGCCGCTGATGCCGGACGGGACCGTGAGCAAGGTGGGGTTGTTCATCCAGCTCTCGGGCGGGCTCGGCGGGCCGGACGGGCTGGCGCTGGACGAGGTGGGCAATCTCGCCGTGGCGCATGCCGGGCTCGGCACGGTCTGGCTGTTCGATCCGCTCGGCGAAAAGCTGCTGCGCATTCGGTCGCCGAGGGGACTGCTGACCACCAATCTCGCCTATGGCGGCCCTGAGCGGCGGACGCTCTACATCACCGAATCGGAGACCGGATCGGTGCTGCGGGTGAGGCTGCCGATCGGCGGCAAGCCGATGTTCTCCCATCTTTGATGGCCGGAGCTGCGATGCCTCCACGATATGCCGATCTCGCCCGTCCCGATGCGACAGGATTGCCGCTGGCGTGGGGCGTGTGGGGAAAGGCGCCGGAAGTCGGCACGCTGAACAACATCGCGCCCGACGCGGCGGTGGCGGCGGCGCGACTGGTGCAACGCGGCGTTCGGTTCAACCTCAACCTGCCACTGCATGTGCCGCTCGGCGAAGTCGCTCCCGGCGCGCACCGGCTGCGCGCCGCGCCGGTGCAGACGCTGATCAAGACCGAGTTTGCCGGGCTGCCGATCCGGGATGACCGGATCGACGGGCTGTTCCCCCAGGCCTCGACGCAATGGGATGGGCTCGCCCATGTCGGTGACCCGCAACACGGCTTCTATAACGGCGTGAAGGACCACGAGATCACACAGCGCCCGGGGACGCGGCTCGGTGTCGAGCAGTACGCCCAATTCGGCATTGTCACGCGGGCGGTGCTGGTCGATCTGCCGCGCTTCTTCGCGGCGGCTGATCGCCGGTGGTCGCCGATGGGGAGTGAGGAAGCGTCAGCCGGCGATCTTGCTGCGGCGCTGGCAGCGAACGGCATCACGCTGAGGCGCGGCGATGTGCTGCTGGTGCGGACCGGCTGGATTGCCGCGTTCCGTGCGGCGGCGAACGAGGCGGCGCGCGATCGGCTGTTCCGTGCCCGTGACTACTCGGGCCTGGCCGGCGATGCCGCGATGTGGGAGTTCCTGTGGGACAGCGGGATCGCCGCCGTTGCCTCGGATGCCGTGACCGTGGAGGCATGGCCGATCCGCGCGGGCGCCGCCAGCCTGCATCTGGCGATCGCGCGGCTTGGCCTGGTGCTGGGTGAGATGTTCGATCTCGAGGCGCTGGCCGAGGACTGCGCCGCGACCTCCAGCTTTGCGTGCTGCTTCGTTTCCGTGCCGCTCAACCTGCGGGGCGGCATCGGCTCGCCGGCCAACGCGCTCGCCATCAAATAGCCGGCTTGCGGCCGGCCCGGCGGGAGCGGGCGGGCGGCGACATCGCCGGTGCGACCGGCTCCGAGGGGCGGCCGGAGAGGCTGGCGGAGGCGCGGCGCGCGGCGTCGACCACGGCATCGACCTGGCGCAACATGGTCTCGCGGTTCCAGCGGAAGGTCGGGCCGGACACCACCAGCGAGGCGACGACGCCGTTGCTGTCGCGCACGGGAGCCGCGAGGCCGGCGAGGCCGGCGATCCAGGAATCCTCCGCCATCGCCCAGCCGCGCTCGCGCGCGGCTGCGATCTCCTCGACCAGTGCCTGTTCGGCGGCTGCATCCAGGCCGAGCTTGCCGAGATAGCTCCGCACAAACGGTTCGGGAGCGCCGGTGAGCAGGACCAGGCCGGTGGCGCCGAAATGCAGGGGAACGATGAGGCCGACCGGCACCACCCGGCGGACCGACATGGTGCTTTGGATTTCGCAGACGCAAACCCGCTGCTCCCCGGAACGGACATGCAGCGACACGGTTTCGCCGGTGATGTCCCGCAGGTGCTCCATTTCGGGCACGAGGCTGTTGAAGAGATTGGTCGGGCGGGCGGCATAGCTCAGTTCCAGCAGCCGCGAGCCGAGCGAACAGGTGTTGGACGCATCGTCAAGCTGCAGGTACCGCCGCGCGGCAAGCTGGCGTATCAGCCGGCTCACCGTGGGGAGCGGCAGGCCGGTCTGACGGGCGACCAGGGCGGGCGTCGCGGCGCCGGCGCTGGCGGCAACGGTTTCAAGAATGGCGATCAGGCGGTCGAGCGAACGCATGGGAGAGCCTTCCAGAGCGCAGATGCAGCGCAATCCGCTTGCTCGTGCCGGTGGCGCTGCGTATCATGCTCACACATCAAGAGTTGCTCTCATGCTATGAGAGCGCGTCGAAAATCAAGCTCGCAAAAAATGGCGTGCAACCAGGAGGGCTCTCATGGAGAGACGAATCGACGGGGCCTTGACGGACCTGATGGCGGGGCGGCTGACGCGGCGGGCCTTCGCCGAGCGGGCGGCGTCGCTTGGCTTGGCACTTCCGGTCATCGGGGCGCTGCTGCGGGGCGCGGCGGCCGAGGCGGCGGAAAGCGGATTTCCGGTCACCGGACCGATGGAGGAGGGCTCGGGCGGCACCATCGTGGTGGGCCAGGAATCGAATTGGGACGTGCTCGACCCCTGCCTCGGGACCGGCGCGGTGACCTGGCGCACCTGCCTCTACCAGATCTACGAATCCCTGGTGGCACGCGAGATGGACAATCCGGTCGGGCTGACCGATCCGGTGGTCCCCGGGATCACGCAGTCCATCGACCGGTCGGCCGATGGCAAGACATACACGTTCCATCTTCAGCCGGGCATCAGCTTCACTGACGGGACAGCGTTCGATGCCGCGGCGGTGATCTGGAACGTCGAACGGCAATGGGACCAGAGCAAGCTGGGGCGGAAGAATCCGCCGCAATTCGACACGACGGCCGCGGCGGTGCGGTCATGGTTCTGGAATCCTGCGCAACTGGTCAACCTGGTCGCGCCCGACCCGCATACCGTGGTCTTCGAACTGGCGGCGCCGTTCGCGCCCTTCGTCAGCGGCATGCCGGAATCCGGACTCGGCACGATGGGCATGAGCAGCCCCGCGGTATGGAAGAAATACGGCACGCCGGGGATTGCGGCACATCCGGTTGGTACGGGTCCGTTCCTGTTCGAATCGCAGACGCCGGGCGATCAGCTCACGATCGTCAAGAACCCGAAATATTGGAATCCGACGCGGGCGGCCAAGGCCGACAAGATCATCTTCAAGGCGCTGACCGATCCGGCGACGCGCGTGGCCGCGCTGCGCGGCGGGGAGGTGCATGTCATCTTCGCTCCGCCGGTGCAGGAACTTGCCGGGCTGCAGCGCGAGGGTTTCATCGTGACCGCCCGGGTCAATCCGCATCTGTGGTACTTGCAGGTCAACGCCGAGGAGCCGTACTGGAAGGACCGCCGCGTGCGGCAGGCGTTCTTCATGTCGATCAACCGTGCCGGCATGGCGCGCAATCTCCTGAAGGAGACGGCCTTGTCGGCGGTCAGCGTCAACGGGCGCACCTGCCCGAGCTGGACCGACCAGGCCGGCTATCCCGAGTACAACCCGACGCTCGCGAAGAAGCTGCTCGCCGAGGCGGGTTTCGAGAAGGGCTTCGATACGGTGTTCCAGATCCCGACCGGCGGGTCGGGCGAGATGGAGCCGGTGCAGATGGCCGAATGGATTGCCGCTGATGCAGCGCGGGTCGGTATTCGCATCAAGCTGCAGACGATGGAGTGGATCAGCTACCTGCATGCGTGGGCGGCGGGGATGAAGCCGGGAATCGGCATCAATCAGCAGTCCTGGGGCATGACCTCGATCTACTGGCCGAACCTGCCGCTGCGTACGACATCGGTCTTGAATGTTGGGCATCAGCCGGACAAGCGGTTCGACCAGCTTCTGGACGCGGCCAACTCGGCGCTGGACGAGAAAGTTGCTATTGCGAAATACCGTGCCGTCGATGCGCTGAACGCGCAGGAGATGTGGGTGCTGCCGATCGTGAATGATCTTGCGCCCGTCGCCATCTCGCCGAAGCTGCGCAACTTCGTGCATTCCTCGGACTGGTGGTGGGACTTCAAGAAGGTGTGGGTGAAGGCCTAGCGAGCGTCGGCGGCGGAGCGTCGTGTGCTCTCCTATGCCGCGAAGCGCGCCGCCGCCATTGTCCCCACACTGATCGGCGTTTCGCTCGTCACTTTTGCCCTGCTGCACATCGTTCCCGGTGGACCGGTGGTGGCGATCCTGGGCATGGCGGCCTCCGACCCGAAGGCGGTGGCGGCGGTCACGCGGGAGCTTGGCCTCAATCGCTCGCTGCCGGAACAGTACTGGATCTGGCTCAGGCACGCGCTGAGCGGGAATTTCGGCACCTCCACGGAATTCCATGTTTCCGTTTCGACACTGCTGTTTCCCAAGCTCGCGCATACGCTGGTGTTGACCGCGGGCAGCCTGGTGTACGCGGTGGTGCTCGGCCTCGTGATCGGGATCGCAACCGCGCTCTATCACCGCTCATTGTTCGACCGGCTGGCGATGCTGCTGACGCTGATCGGGGCCAGCGCGCCGGTGTTCTGGATCGGTCTCCTGCTCATTTACCTGTTCGCGATCCGGCTGCAATGGCTGCCGGCGCTGGGCATGACCTCCCTTCTCGGGGGAGGTGGCGTGCTGACGGTGCTGAAGCACCTGATCCTGCCGGCCTTTGCCAATTCCATCATCTCGCTCGCGGTGATCGCGCGCATTGTGCGCTCGAGCATGCTGGAAGCGCTGGTGCAGCCCTATGTACTGGCGGCGCGCGCGCGGGGCCTGCCGCGTTGGCGGCAGGTGATCGTCCATTCCTTCCGCAACGTGCTGCCGGACGCGATCACCATCACCGGGTTGCAGGTCGGTTTCCTGTTCGGCGGCGCGCTGTTCGTGGAGGTGGTATTTGGCTGGCCGGGTCTCGGCTATCTGATCTATTCATCGATCGAGGCGCGCGATTACGTCACCATGCAGGCAGCGGTGCTGATCGTCTCTGCGGTGTTCGTCGTGGTCAATCTTGCGGCCGACCTGGCGCGCATCGCGCTTGACCCGCGCGAGGTGGGTGCGTGAGTGCAGCCGCGCTGCCGGTGGCGGCACCGCGTTCGGCGCGCCGGCAAGCCTTCGACGCCTTCGCGCGCGACCGGATGGCGGTGCTTGGCCTCGTCGTTCTGATACTGGCCATGCTGGCGGCGGTGCTGGCCCCGGCGTTGACGCCGTACAATCCGACGGTCGGTGACCAGAACGCGATCATGGTGCCGCCGTTCAGCCCGGGGCACCTGCTGGGCACCGATGACCAGGGGCGCGACATCCTGGCCCGCATCCTGTTTGGCGCGCGCCTCGCCTTCCCCGAGGCGACCATCCCCGTGCTCGCGGCGGCACTGGCGGGGCTCGGGCTGGGGTTGGTTGGCGGTTTTCGCCGTTCGGCGGGCGAGGTGGTGATGCGCGCGCTGGATGTGCTGTTCGCGATCCCGATGGTCCTGCTGGCGATTGCCATTGCCGCGGCGCTGGGCAGCGGGCTGCCGACCGTGGTGCTCTCGATGGCGATCGTCATCACGCCGTACATCGCGCGCGTCGTTGCCACGACCACGGCGCAACTCCGCTCAGCCCCGTTCATCGAGGCGGCGCGTTGCGCGGGCTTCAGCGACTGGCGGATCGTGCGCCGTGAAATCCTGCCGCATACGATTCCCGCTGTCGTCGTTTATGGCACCACCAATATGGGCGCCATGGTGGTATTTGCCGCCGGTTTCGGCTTCCTTGGCCTCGGCGCACAGCCGCCGGCGCCGGACTGGGGAGCGATGATCGCCGATGGGATGCGCTCGCTGGCAAGCGCGCCATGGCTCTCGACCGTCCCGGGCATCGCGATCGTGGTGATTTCGCTGGCTTTCAACTATGTCGGCGACGGATTGCGCGTGGCGCTCGACCCGCGGCTGAGAACCCGGCTGTGACGGCGATGCCGCCACTCGAGCAGCGTCGCAGAAGCGAGACCGGGGCGCCGTTGCTCCAGGTCGCCAATCTGACCGTGCGGTTCGGCTCGCCGGCCGGCGAGGTGCACGCGGTCGAGGACGTGTCGATCTCGGTGGGCGGCGGCGAGGCGGTCGGCATCATCGGCGAATCGGGCTCCGGCAAGACGGTCGCCTGCATGTCGATGACCTGGCTGCTGCCCTCACCGCCGGCGCGCTACCTTTCCGGGCGGATCATCTTCAAGGGCGAGGAACTGCGCCGGGGCAACGAGGCGCAGTTGCGGAAGGTGCGCGGCCGCGGCATCGGCATGATTTTCCAGAATGCGCGCATGTCGTTCAATCCGGCGTACCGGCTCGGGCGGCAGATCGAAGAGGTGCTGCGCGTGCAATTCGGGACCGGCGGGCGCGGCATGCTGTCCGAAGTGGTGAAGACACTGCGCTACTGCAACATTGCGGAACCGGAAGCAGTTCTCGGGAAATTTCCCCATGAGGTCAGCGGCGGCGTGGCGCAGCGGATCAGCATCGCGCTCGCGCTTCTGAGCCGCCCCGATCTGCTGATCGCCGACGAGCCCACGACCGCGCTCGACCTCTTGAGCCAGATCGAGGTGCTGAGCCTGCTGGAACGGTTACGCGAGGAGACTGCGCTATCGCTGGTGCTGGTGAGCCACGATCTTGGTGTGGTCAGGCGGATCGCCGATCGGGTCATCATCATGTATGCCGGCCGCATCGTCGAGGACGGACCGGCGCGCGCGATCTTTGCCGCTCCGCGCCATCCCTACACGCAGGGGCTGCTGGCTTCGGCGCTGCAGCGCGGCGATGGCGGACACCTCTATGAAGTTCCCGGCACCCCGCCCGATCTGGCGGCGCTGCCGCCAGGGTGCAGCTTCCGCCCGCGCTGCCCGTTCGCCTTCGATCGCTGTGTCACGATGCCGGAGCTTGCGCCGGCGGGTGCCGCGCACCAGGCGCGGTGCCATCTGCCTGAACGAGCGTCGGAAAATGCCTGATGGCGTGCTCCTGGCGTTCGATGAGGTCAGCGTCGTGTTTCGTGGGCGCGGCGCCCGGAGCGCAGGAACCACCGCGCTCAATCGTGTTTCCCTGGCGATTGCGCCTGGCGTTTCGGTCGGCGTGATCGGCGATTCCGGAGCCGGCAAATCGACGATGTGCCGGGTCGCGGCCGGGCTTGTGCGGCCGAGCGCGGGCCGCATCGTGGTGGACGGGGCGGACCTGACGACGGCGGCGCCGCGAGAATGGCAGCAGGCGCGGCGGCATGTCGGGCTGGTCTTCCAGGACGCGCTCGGCTCGTTCAATCCGATGCGTCCGGTGGAAGACGGGGTGGCGATGCCGCTCTTGAGCTATGCCGACTTCACCGCGAGCGAGCGGCGCCGCGCGGTCGGACTGGCGATGGAGCAGGTTGGGCTGCAGGCGTCGCAGATGACGCGCTATCCGCACGAATTTTCGGGCGGACAAATCCAGCGGCTGGCGATCGCCCGTGCGCTGACCACGAAGCCCCGGCTTTTGATGCTCGACGAGCCGGTCTCGGCGCTGGACGTCTCGATCCGGGCGCAGATTCTCAACCTGCTGATCGATCTTGGTCGCTCGCTATCGCTCACCTTTCTGGTGATCAGCAGCGATCCGGCGGTGGTCCGCCATCTCGCCGCGACGACACTGGTGCTGTTCGCGGGCCAGGTGATCGAGGCGGCGCCGACGGAGGCACTCTTCGAGCGGCCACTTCATCCGTACACGATCTCGCTGCTCGCGCTGCGCGACCCGGAGATGGCATGGCGGGAGGAAGGGCTGTCAGCCTCGCACGCGCAGGCGCGGGTGACCCAGATCGTTTCGGAAGGCTGCCGTTTTGCCGGCACCTGCCCGCTGGAGCGACCGCGCTGCCGCGGCGAGGCGCCGGACCTTGCGGTCATCGGCGCGGAACGCGCCGTGCGCTGTTACAGCCGCGGTGCCAGCGCGGCCTGAGCGAGGAGGAGAAGCACCATGACGGAACCGCGCTACGCCGTGACGCCCGACGCCATCCAGAGTTATGCGGCCTTGCACGACATACCGCTCAGCGAGGCCGAGGCGGCGGATCTCGCGGGCCAGCTTGCCGGCGGCTTCGCCGGCATCGCCGCGCTATGGCGGATCGATGTCGGCGATGCCGAGCCATCCGTGATTCTGCCGATCGACCGGCGATGAGCACCGATCTCGCCTTCGCCGCACTCGCCGATGTCGCCGCGCAGATCAGAGCGCGACAGATCAGCAGCGTGGCGCTGACCCGGCTGATGCTCGAGCGCATTGCGCGCCTCAACCCGGTGCTCAACTGCTACATCACGGTCTGCGCCGAGGCGGCGATGCGGCAGGCCGAGGGGTTGGACCGGCTGCTGGACGCGGGCACGAGCCTTGGCCCGCTGCACGGGGTTCCGGTCGCGGTCAAGGACAACATGGCGAGCGCGGGAATCCGCACCACTGCCGCCTCACGCATCCTCGCCAACTGGGTGCCGGAAGAGGACGCGACGGTGGTGGCGCGCCTGAAGCAGGCGGGCGCGGTGATCCTGGGGAAGACGAACCTGTACGAATTCGCGTTCGGCGGGGTGCACGAGGATTACGGGGAGACGCGCAATCCGTGGGATCAGGCGCGGACCTGCAGCGCCTCGAGCAGTGGGCCTGCCTGTGCGGTGGCTGCCGGGCTCGCCTATGCGAGCGTTGGCACCGATACCGGCGGCTCGGTGCGGCTGCCGGCGGCTGCCTGCGGCATCGTTGGCCTGAAGCCCACCTATGGCCTGGTCAGCCGGGCCGGCGTGCTGCCGGCCGGTTACAGCCTCGATCATGTCGGGCCGTTCGCACGCACGGTCGAGGACACGGCGCTGGTGCTGAATGCGATCGCGGGCCCCGATCCGCGCGATGCCGCAGGCACGCGCCTGCCGGCCCCGGACGCGACCGCGGATCTCGGCGGCAGCGCGGCGGGGATCACGATCGGCGTTCCCCGCGTGCAGGAGAGCGAACGAATCGATCCCGAGATGCGCGATGCCTGCCGCGCGGCGCTCGTCGCGCTGGAGGGCGCCGGGGCACGGCTGGTGGAGGTGGCGCTGCCCGATCATCTGTTGTCGCGCACGATCATGTGGGCGATCGCGGCGACGGAACTGGCGGAGTCGCATCGCGGCTGGCTTGCCACGCGCGCCGAGGACTATTCGCCGGTGGTGCGTGCGCTGGTGCGCCAGGGCGCGTTCCTTTCAGGCATGGACTATGTGCGCGCGCATCGCGTGCGCCAGAAAATCATCCAGGACTACGCAGCGGTGATGCAGAGGGTCGATGTGATCGCCATGCCGGTGGTGCCATTCCCTGCCTGGCCGGTCGGCGCGGCGGAGGTGACGATCGACGGGCAGACGGAAGAGCTGATGGGTGCGCTCACGCGCTACTGCCCGCCGTTCAACGTCACCGGCCAGCCCGCGGTCTCGGTGCCATGCGGATTCAACCGCGACGGGCTGCCGCTCGCGCTGCAGATCGCCGGGCGGTGGCACGAGGACGCAACCGTGCTGCGCGTGGCGGAGGCTTACGTGCAGGCTGCCGGCCGCCCATCCCGACGGCCGGACCTGCCATGACCGCCTTGGTCAAATCACGGCTCGGCGGCGGCCAGCCGGTGGTGATGATGAACCCGGACCACCCGTCGCCGAGCCTTGTCGAATTCATCGCCAAGCTCGGGGTTCATGCGGTGATGATCGACACCGAGCAGGGCAGCCCCGATGTGGAGACGGTGGAGGATATGGGGCGGGCGGCGCGTGCGGTGGGCCTCTGCGCGCTGGTGCGGGTGTTCGCGCCCGATGCCTGGGTGATCGAACGCATCATGCTGCGCGGCGTGCATGGACTCGTGGTTCCGCGCGTGGAGAGTGCCGAGCAGGCGCGCCGCGTGGTTGAAGATGTCCGCTACTGTTTCCCCGCGACATTCTCGGAGAAGGTAGTGATCGTGCAGGTCGAGACGGCGCGGGCGGTGGCGGAACTCGACGGGTTTCTGGCCATCGATGACATCGACGCCTTTTTCGTCGGCCCCGTCGATCTGGCGAAAAGCCTTGGCCATGGGGGCGATTTCCACCACCCGGAGGTGATGGCCGTGCTGGACCGCACGATCGCCCGCATTGTCGGAGCCGGGCGCCGAGCGGGGATGCTCGTCACGGCCGGGGACGTGGCTGAGTGGCGGGCAAAGGGTGCGACGCTGCTGTACACGCACCTCAATCACTACGCCACGCTCGGTGCCGAGCGGTTCGGCGAGGCTGGCGGCCGCTGATCCCCCGCGGCCGCCAAACGCCTTCCCGCCGCGATCAGGCCAGATCGAAGCGATCGAGGTTCATCACCTTGGTCCAGGCCGCAACGAAGTCACGCACGAATTTCTTCTGCGCATCGTCAGAGGCATAGACCTCCGCGAAGGCGCGGAGCTGGGAGTTCGAACCGAAGACGAGGTCCACGCGTGTGCCGGTCCATTTCAGTTCGCCCGTCGCACGATCGCGACCCTCGAACACCTCTTCATCTTCCGAGACCGCCTTCCAGGCCGTGCCCATGTCGAGCAGGTTCACGAAGAAGTCGTTGCTGAGCGTTCCTGGTCGCCTGGTGAAGACCCCGTGCCTGGATCGGTCGACATTCGCATTCAGCATTCGCATGCCGCCGACGAGAACGGTGACCTCCGGTCCCGTCAATGTCATGAGCTGAGCGCGGTCGATCAGGAATTCCTCCGCCGAGACCGTGAAGCCGGGCTTGAGATAGTTGCGGAATCCGTCCGCAAGCGGCTCGAGCACGGCAAAGGAGTCGATGTCGGTCTGCTCCTGCGTTGCATCCGTGCGGCCCGGCGTGAAGGGGACCTCCCCATCGTGCCCGGCGCTCTTGGCCGCCTGCTCGACGGCGGCGCAACCGCCGAGGACGATCAGGTCGGCGAGCGATACCTTCTTTCCGCGCGATTGCGCACTGTTGAACGCTTTCTGGATTCCCTCCAGGACGCCGAGCACCTTTGCCAGTTGAGCAGGCTGGTTGGACTCCCAGTCCTTCTGTGGCGCCAGGCGGATGCGTGCGCCGTTCGCCCCGCCGCGCTTGTCGGAACCGCGGAAGGTCGCCGCCGAAGCCCAGGCGGTCGAGACCAGCTCGGGGATCGAAAGGCCGGACGCGAGAAGGTTGGCCTTGAGGCTACGGATGTCCTGAGCGTCGATCAGCTTGTGATCGACTGCGGGAAGGGGATCCTGCCAGATCAGCTCCTCCGCGGGGACCAGCGGGCCCAGATAGCGCACGCGCGGGCCCATGTCGCGATGCGTGAGCTTGAACCAGGCCCGGGCGAATGCATCGGCGAGCTGATCGGGGTTCTCGTAGAAGCGGCGCGAGATTTTTTCGTAAACCGGATCGACGCGCAAGGAGAGGTCGGTGGTCAGCATGGACGGCGCGCGACGCTTTGACGGGTCGTGCGGATCCGGCACGGTTCCAACGCCGGCTCCATTCTTCGGCTGCCACTGATAGGCACCGGCGGGGCTCTTCGTCAGTTCCCATTCGTGGCCGAACAGGTTCTCGAAGTAGCTGTTGCTCCACTTCGTCGGCGTCGGGGTCCAGATGACTTCGAGGCCGCTGCCGATCGCGTCATCTCCTTTGCCGCTGCCATAGGTGCTCTTCCAGCCGAGGCCCTGCTCCTCGATGGGGGCGCCTTCGGGCTCGCGGCCGACATACTTCTTCGGATCGGCAGCGCCGTGAGTCTTGCCGAAGGTGTGGCCGCCGGCGATGAGGGCGACGGTCTCCTCGTCGTTCATGGCCATGCGCATGAAGGTCTCGCGGATGTCGCGCGCAGCGGCGAGCGGGTCCGGCTTGCCGTCCGGTCCTTCCGGATTGACGTAGATCAGGCCCATCTGCACGGCGGCGAGGGGGTTTTCGAGGTCCCGGTCGCCGCTGTAGCGCTGGTCGCCGAGCCAGGTTTCTTCCTTGCCCCAGTAGACGTCTTCCTCGGGCTCCCAGACGTCCTCGCGGCCGCCGCCGAAGCCGAAGGGCTTGAAGCCCATCGATTCGAGGGCGCAGTTGCCAGCGAAGATGATAAGGTCGGCCCAGGAGATCTGGCTGCCGTACTTCCGCTTGACCGGCCAGAGCAGTCGGCGCGCCTTGTCGAGGAGCACGTTGTCCGGCCAACTGTTGAGCGGCGCGAAACGTTGCTGGCCGCCTCCGGCGCCACCGCGGCCGTCGCCGATGCGGTAGGTGCCGGCGCTGTGCCATGCCATCCGGATGAAGAGCGGCCCGTAGTGCCCGAAGTCCGCCGGCCACCAGTCCTGCGAGTCCGTCATCAGCGCGAAAAGGTCCTTCTTCAGGGCCTCGAGGTCGAGCTTCTTGAACTCCGCGGCGTAGTCGAACGCCGCGCCCATGGGATTGGACAGGGGCGAATGCTGGTGGAGGATTCTGAGGTTGAGCTGGTTCGGCCACCAGTCCCGGTTCGATCGTCCCGCAAAAATCGCATTCGGGCGAACCCCATGGATGACCGGGCAGTTGCCGGCCTGCGCGACATCATCACCGTCCATGTTGACCTCCGCTCGTGGCTGCATCGATTGAACTGATCCGTGGATAAGGACCATGGTGTAGATGCATCGACAGGCGATCCTGTTTGATGATCCGCACAATGGGCACCTGTCAGACAATAGCTCCAGTGCCGGGGCTCCAGTGCCGACGGGTTGCTGCCAGGACGCCCGTCCAGGAGCGAGGACTGGCCGCCGACGCCAGCGCCCCGGATATTGTGGACGCCAATGACCGTAACACGCCCGGCATTCATGCCGCGAATCGGTCGCGGCACCGGCCGCCCGTCGCGTTGCTGAAAAACTCCTTAGCAAAGTAGCTTCATCAGATTAAGTTAAATTTTCTGATTGCAAACATAAGTTCTAATTATGACAAACCTGACGCTCAAGCAGCTTCGCTACTTCGCCGCACTGGCGCGACACGCGCACTTCGGACGCGCGGCCGATGCCTGCGCCATCTCCCAGCCCGCTTTGTCCATGCAAATCAAGGAATTGGAACAGTCGCTCGGCGCCGAGCTGTTTGACAGGGGTGCCCACCAGGTCCGGCTGACCGAGTTCGGGGAAGGGTTTGCCCTGCGCATCCGTGACATCCTGCGTTCGGTGGATGAGCTCGAGGATCTGGCGCGCGCTTCGCGCGACAAGCTGGCGGGACGGCTGCGCATCGGCGTGATCCCGACGGTCGCGCCCTATCTGCTGCCGAGCGTCATTGGCGAGTTGACCCGCACGCACGTCGGCCTCGACATCCATGTGCGTGAGACGCTGACCTCGAGGCTCATGCAGGAGCTGGAAGATGGCCGGATCGACACGGCCATCGTCTGCCTGCCGGTATCCGACCCTGGGTTCACCGAGGTTGCCCTGTTCGCTGAGAACTTCGTTCTTGTCCGGCCGGGCCGGGATGGCGGGACGCCGGTGCCCGACCGCGAAAGGCTTCGCGAATTGAGGCTGCTGCTGCTGGAAGAGGGGCACTGCTTTCGCGACCAGGCGCTCTCGTTCTGCAATATGAACGCCCATTCGATGTCGCCACGGAATGTGCTGGACGGAAGCTCGCTCTCCACACTGGTTCAAATGGTCGGGGCCGGCATCGGTGTCACCTTGATTCCGGAGATCGCGGTCGCGGTCGAGACACGTTCGGCGTCGGTCTGCGTTGCGCGCTTCAAGGATCCGCAACCGTCACGAACGGTCGGCATGATCTGGCGCCGGACAAGCCCGTTGGCCAGACAACTCCTGGAGGTATGCGACGTGGTTCGCCACTCGGCGGAGGCGTTGCGCGAGCAGCACGAGATGCTTCTGTCGTCATGCCGGCTGCGGATCTGACGGAGCTCGGGTCACTCGGTATCCCCGATGTCGCTGGCTGGCAGCCGAGACGGCCGAGCGCAGTCGGAGCCCGAGCCCCGCACGGCGGTGGAGGCGGGGCGGCAGAGGTCGGAGGACCCGTGCTGGAAGAACGTTCCTGATTTGTGATATCATATTTCCAAGGCTGGCTGCCAAGAAGGCGGAGCGGAAACGCTGACCGAACAGGAATCGACATCACTTCTCGATGCGGACCGTCCGGAGTTCGGAGAATGGTATGCGGCTGGGGGGTACGCGGTTGGGCGGTGAAGAACCTGCGATGCCAGGCGCGGGGGCGCCCGCGACTCCGCTGTCCGGCCGAAGCAGAGAGTGCGCGTTCGGTTGACGGCGGCGGAAACGATGAAGGGAAGTGCAACCTGATGAAGAACCAACGAAAGAGAGCACAGGTTGTTTTCCTTGCCCGCCACGCACAAGGCGCTGCGGACGGGCCTGGCCTGGCGGAGCGGGTGACGATGCCGGATCTGTCACCGGTGACCCGGCATACGCTTCAGGAGCAGGCGTATTTGCAGCTCCGACAGGCCTTGATGAGCGGGCAGTTTGTGCCCGGACAGAGCATCACCCTGCGGGCCGCGGCGGCCGCGCTGGGCACGAGCGTCATGCCCGTGCGCGATGCACTGCGGCGGCTGGAGATCGAGCATGCTCTTGTCCCTCGAGGAAATCGCACCCTCGGGGTTCCGGAGATGACCTGTGCGTCGCTTGCAGAATTGCGAGAGATCAGAATGGTCCTCGAGGGGCTGGCGGCCGAGAAGGCGGCGCGTCACATCGCGCCGCGGGAGATCCGTCTTTTGGATGCGCGCTATCAGGCGCTGGCGGCGGCTGCATCAGCGGGAGATTGCGAGGAGTACATGAGAGTGAACTGGTCGTTCCACTCGGCCGTCTATCAGGCGAGCCGATCGGAACTGCTGGTTGCGGTGATCGAGCCCTTGTGGATGAGAATCGGTCCCTATGTGCGGTTCATGCTCCCTGATCGCACGAGCATGGTTGCCTCGCTTGCCAATCATTCGTCCGCCCTCGACGCGTTGCGCCGGCGCGACGGCTCTGCGGCCCGCCAAGCCATTCAACGGGACCTTTATGAATCGGCGGAGGGGCTCGCCGTCATGCTGCGGGGACGGGAAGAGGCGGCCAGAGATCATCCCCAGAGCGAAAGGAAAAGGCGAAGGAACGCCGCGCAGCGGTGAGGCCGGTTTCGGCAACCTGCTTGCATTCATCGTCGGGCCGGGAAGATCGGAGGGAGCATGGACATCACGATCAACTGCGACATGGGCGAAGCATTCGGCATCTGGCGGCTGGGTGACGATGAAGGCTGCATGCCCTTTATCACCCACGCCAACATTGCCTGCGGCTATCACGCTTCGGATCCGCGAACCATGTGGCAAACGGTCCGTGCGGCCATACGCCACGGGGTGAACATCGGCGCGCACCCGGGCCTTCCGGATCGGGAAGGGTTCGGACGGCGGGAAATGCGGATGACGCGCGATGACGTCGCGGCGCTTGTGCTCTATCAGGCCGGTGCGCTGAATGCCTTCCTGCAAGCGGAGGGAGCGCCGATGAGCCACATCAAGCCGCACGGCGCGCTGATGGGGATGGCCATGAAGGATGACGCGGTTGCGGAGGGAATCGCGGATGCAGCGGCGGCTCTGGCGCTGCCGGTGATTGGGGTCGCCAACTGCCTCATGCAGGACGTATTCGCCAGGCGTGGCCTTCCCATGGTGTGCGAGTTCTATGCCGACCTCGACTACGACGACCGGGGCTGGCAAGTGATTACCCTGCACCATCGGGCGGTCGATCCCGCGAACGCGGCAGCGCGGGCGCTGCGCGCGGTGCGGGAAGGTCGAACGCTGTCATTGAATGGATGCGATGTCCCGGTCAGGGCCGAGAGCATCTGCGTGCACAGCGACACACCCGGCGCGGTTGCGGTCGCACAAGCGGTCCGGGCCGCACTCACACCTTACATCACTCCCACCGCAGGGGAGGCAATGTGACGTTGGCCCGCATTCGATATCACAAGTATCGTATTGCAAGGGCGGGGGGAAGGTGGCAACGTGCAGGATGGGCGAGTGGATGGCAGAAGGTGCCCGCCGGAGGGCGGGTTCGGCTTTCTCTCAGGTCCACAAAGAAAGGGGGGCGGAATGATGAAACGGGCAATCTTGTTCAGCTTTGCCGTTGCCGCATTGGCGGCCTTCGCGCAGGTTGGTGGTGCGAAGGCGCAGGATGCGTGGTGGCCGGTGAAGGTCTACGACTTCGATTCCGGACAAGCCAAAGTGGTCGACTATTCGCCACTCGAGAAGGCGGCGAAGCCTTGGAATGTCTGCGTTCTGTTTCCGCACATGAAGGATACATTCTGGGTCGCCGTCGACTATGGCGTGGTGCAGGAAGCCAGACGTCTCGGTATCAACATGACGCTCTACCAGGCCGGGGGCTACGTCAACCTGCCCAAGCAACTCTCGCAGTTCGATGATTGCCTGGCCGGGAACTTCGACGCGATCGTCGTCGGGCCGATCTCTGAAGCCGGCCTCATGAGAGAGTTCAAGAAGGGGATGGCGAGCGGCAAGCCGATCATCCTCACTGTCAATCCGGCTCCGAATGCGCAGGTGACGTCGAAGATGTACGTCGACTTCGTCACCATGGGAGAACAGACCGGCGATTATCTGGTCAGCTACCTGAACGGCAAGCAGGCGAATGTCGGGGCCTTCCCGGGGCCTGCCGGATCCGGCTGGGCCGAGCAATTTCTCGCCGGTTTCAAAAAGGCGGTATCCGGGCACTCGAATATCAAAATCCTGACAGAGAAGTTCGGGGATTCGGGCGTTGCTGTGCAGCTTGGGCTGATTCAGAACGCATTGCAGGCTTTTCCGAACATGAACGTGATATGGGGCTGCGCTCCGGCCGCCGAAGCGGCGATCGGTGCGATCGCCGAAGCAGGACGGAAGAACG
>Ga0335075_10004362_pt1 | contig 22155 bp, 21 predicted proteins | sample Lox_Sample_24_FD_206723 | JGI IMG/M metagenome (GOLD analysis project Ga0335075, IMG submission 206723) | Soil microbial communities from Loxahatchee National Wildlife Refuge, Florida, United States - Lox_Sample_2.4 | ecosystem: Environmental > Terrestrial > Soil > Wetlands | place: USA...
AGCCATCGGTGTTTCTAATGATTCAGCGATATATAGTGCGCTCTTTACTTGATTTACACTTCTCTTCCTCTTTATGACACTTTCTGGTTGAGGCTTTGGTGGTATTCGAGTAAATGGCGTACTCGCGCTGCGTCTTGATCGAGTTGACATGTAAGCAGCGGAGTTGAGGTCGAAGGGTAATTCTTCAAATATGTTTGCTGTCTTCTGGCGCTTCGGTGTCAGGGACGGTGGTAAAATCGGCTCACTTCCACGATATCTTTTCTGCGGTATATTCTTAGGCCTATGTGGATGAGGTGGCCTTGGAGTTGGAGCTATGGTTAGAGCTGCAGGTATTCGAGCGCTCCTGGATGTAGCCCGCTGCACGACTGCTTGAGAAGTTGCACTGTGAAGGATGCCATCTGCGTTAAGGGTTGCAACTTCAAAGGAGCTTGAGCTAATGTGGTCCCATTGGTGTGATGAAGCGGCAACAACGTGAGATATCTCATTCGTGGACAAGGATCTAGGAGCATTCTTAGGATCTAGCTCCAATGCACAGGAGTTTAGATTACTAAGGCCCGGTGGGTAACCTCTGGAAGAGCCTATAACTGCTGCTTGCGTAGGTGTAGCAATCTCGCTTCGAATCTGTTCACTGAATGGGATATCAATCTTCTGGCCTTGGCTTGAAGGTAAATACCGAAGTGGCGAACTAATATCTCTTGCGGCATCAAAGTGAGACATACGTCCAAGAGTTATGACAACGTCTATGACGCCAAATCCACTCCCTGTACTAACTGAAGGGCTATCCAGTTCGGAGGGCATTGCCTTCCCTGAAAGCAATTCGAGATATTCCCCAGTTGGACATCTATATCCGAGTCCATCTCTACCCCACTCATTGGCTTCCATAAGTAACATCTCTGTAAGCTTATTCCATCGTTTCACCGGTGTCAAGGCAATAGGCCGTCTCTCGATCAAGCTCAAAGAGCTATGAGGATCGTCGAATTTGGTGGTAATCATCCAAGGAAGTTCATAGCATGTTTCGATTCGTCTACCACCAAAATTAACGTAGCCCTTCCTCTCATTGGTGGCCCAGGCGCTATATTTGATAACTTGAGATGCGTTGAATTCTCCATTGTAGAAGACATTGATACAAATATCATAGCGGTCAGCCTCAGTACCGAAGATTGGATTGATGAAAGACTTCTCCGAGAGTTTGACAATAATTTCAACAGGTCTGGGCATATTATCCAGCTTTGGGCCTTTAAATGGTGTTCCGAGATCTTTTGCAGGCCTTTTGGGGGCTTCAGGCGTCACGTCAGAAGCTGCTAGCTCGGTTAGATTGTGGCTTGCATATATTTGACTTCCACTCACCGAAGGTGCAACCTCCAATCTCTGACTGTGGCTCTTCAGATCTTAAATCGCTGGCATATGGCGAGAGGAACGCCGTTGAGGATAAACTTGACCGAGAAGATCCACCAGATGACAAATAGACCTTGTTAGAGTCATTTAGATCCTGATTAGCCTCCTTGACCGTTGACTCCACATATGAGACGCCAGACGCGGTTTTCGCTGTAGTAGAGCTTTTTAAAAGTGGAGTCCTTACAAGCTTCTCTGAGGATTCTCTCGAATCCTCATGATCTTGGTATACTGAATTGTTCATGCGTGTCAAAGGCTCTGCAGAATACGTATCGACTGACAGATTGTTACCAGCATGAATAAGAAAGAACGGAGCGTCGCATCCAAGAAAATCGAGGCCTTCGCGCCCTTTAAAGTACTCTTCCGCCAATCTCTTCACTCTATGAGATCGAGCAAGGTCATAAGGAGGAAGGCCTCCATTGAAGGCCAACGCATCTTTTTGTGTTCTGAAGTCAGAGGTGGAAGTCGAATTTGAGTGGCTCGCTGAGGTTTGCGGCGCAGGACTAGAAGAATCCAATACCGGTTGACGTGATAGAGGTTCCCAGGTGCATAGCTGGACCTCAGTATCCCGGCAGTGATATCGAGGCATTGTGGATGATGGTTTTAAACATCATCTCACACGACAGCTGGCTTTCAGTGGCAGACTAGCGCGTGTAAGTTCTGTGGATTTTTTTTGTTATCGTGTATTTGCGGAAAACGAGTAAACCTCATCACTCTAAAAATGAGTGTGTGGTGAAGAGTACAAAGAGCAATAAGGTAGAGCCAAGCGCGGCTGTAAGCGTTCCTTCTGCATAGTACGTATTCTGAACTTTGCAGCGATGATATTACATCTAACGCAGTAGGACCTTTACACTAGGCTTTTGCGTTGTTTGATAGTGAGTAACTTTTGAATGAAGGAGAGTTTAATCAATATAGATATTACATTATTTAAGCTTTCATCAGGCACAAATATAAAGTTGATTGTTTTCCCTTGGAATTCTTCCAGCAGCGTTCAGATGTTTGTACTCATGATGATTCTGATATGCGAGCTCCCATATGCAGGTAACCGATATATTTCATCGTTAAGTCTCACATCACGCAAATAATTAGAAAAGGGCTAAAATCTATAGAAAACCCTTGAAGGCTCTTATTGAAAGGAGATTACCTATTATCTGACTATGCGCATATCAAATGCCCTTAAATATCCGTGAAAATTAGGCCTCCCTCGACACTAGTTTTAGTCCGTCTTTTACTGAAAGACTGGGCTACGAGAGGCCAAGTAACGGAAAATCTTGACATGATTCTCCATAAAGCCAGCGTCGATGTGCTTGATATGACAGGCAATATGAGTTCCAGCGTAATAATTCCTCCACAGTGGCGATGCATTTACGATACCACAAGTGAGCAATGCTGTGCCTTCCGGTCTTTACTCTGTTGGACTTCCGTGGTCTATTGCTTTTAGCCACTCAATTATTTACCATCTTAGCCCCCGAATATGGTGTCTAGGGCTTTGTCTGATCGATATACGTCAGATTGAAAGTGGTCGCGGGACGGCCGCATTTGATTTCTATCAATCAAGATTGGGAGAGAATATCCTGGGCTTGATATAGGCCAATTTAAAAGAATTCGCAGCTTTTTGAGGGGGAGTCCAATCGCCTTGTTCTCCAGTGGCCTTGCCTGCGGTTATAAATATGCGAAAGTCTCCTGAAAACCACGTTCAGCCACAACTAACATCATACCCAGTACTACTTCCTAAAGACTCGCCCAATTGGACGATGGTCTTTTCGAAAACCCGGGCAACATCCATATCATGACTTCGTTCATCGTCCCATGTACTTTCATTGTCTTCATAGGTATCGTCCATATCGGTATCCGTAGCTGTCTTATCATTTGCGTGGGCATCGATGGAATCAGTGGTGTCAGCTAGCCCTTCCTTACTCATGACTTCGACAATGAGCACTCTTATCCCTTCAACCAAGCTCTTGCACCTCACCATATCCGTTCTTGTCATGCCGCTCCTCTTGCCCTGAAAACCCGGCAGTGCATAACCATTATCAATATCATGCCCTAACAGTAAGCTGGCAAACGCGTGGTCGAGCTTGCGCAGTAGCGTGAAGGTGGGGACTGGATCTGGTGGGAAGGCAGGCAAACAAGTGCTAAATGAAAGGGTGATATTAAGTAGATAGGGTATTTGTAAACTTGCTGCAGAATAAGTCAGCTTTGATCCGGCGGACATGAGGACAAATTTCCGAAAGACTCACGGGTGCTAGATAGCCATAAGACATCCACTATCTCTGACAAATCCCTACAAGCATCCCGTATGCTTGTATATCCTGTCACCTCATCTCCTAGCTCAGCGGGCTGAAATTTCTTTGTATAACGCCTTGAGACCCGCAATAATCTACCCTCGACGTAGCGCCGGGCTGTCTCTTCCTTTGTGGAACCAGGACGCAAGGGATGCGAACGAGGCTGAGGTAGGTTCGTACGCGGGGTCGTGGACGTGCTAGAGACGGTCGTTGGCATGGCATCAGAAAGAAAGCCGCCAGGTTCTGGAACTGGGGCGGCCATTGTGCTATGATTGCTGGTTCATTGATGTATGTTAAAGATTATATGAGAGCTACGAATAGAGTGACGTTGTTCTTGGCAATGGCTTAGGAATGTTTCCCGGCGGCTGAAGTCAGCCGAGTCCAAGGCTTGAAAGTTGGAAGGGACAGAGCTGAGGCTGAAATTAGCCGAGCTCGAGATAGAACCATAGAAGCACTAGTTATCTGTATTATTATCACAAGAGGTATCAAAGCTCTCAATATCTCTCTTATGTATTCTTGACCAGTGCCATTCGACGTTTTCGGAACTCAATCTTAATCAGTATCTGATTCTTGCAACGTTTAGCTCATTTTCACAACTTGGGCTGTCCAAAGCTTTGGAAGCTTGAGACCAATGGTAGTAGGCGGCCGCTTTCAATAAATAGCAGCATTTTATTGGCATATGACCCTCTTAGTTATCCAAAACACCTGTTAAGCCGGCAACCACAGTATAGATAAGTACAGTCGCCATCCGTATATCCATTGACAAACTAAAGTAACAGATAATCAGAGGAGCGTAAAAAGGCCGACCCTACTCCATGTCCACCTGCCTCAAGCAGTCCTGATCTTGAATGCGAGGCAATGGACAAACAAGCATTAAGTTTTGTTCGTGTTCGCAGATAAGCACATAAACATCAACACGAAAAAGCCCATGACCGAACCCAATCCAATCCCATGAAAACAAATGCAAGGAGACGAGAGGCAGCAAAGCTTTTCGGTCTTTCTAGTCGGCATGAACCGCCGTTTAGGAACAGGATGCGCAAAATGGTATACCGGAATGAACGCCGTGAATGGTATGCTCGATAACGCCTGAGAGAGGTAGCAGTCGAGAACCGCCATCATGGTCAATCCGCTCCAACTTCATTCCCTTCCAAGAAGGAAGGGTCAAAACTGAAAGTGTCATTTTCACCTCCATCCTGATGCAAGAAAGAGTCAAAGTCGAAATCTTGGAGTACATCCGCTGTGCCCATAGCGGGATTGGCGAAGTCCATGGACATACTAAACTGTACGGTTGTCAGCCTGTTATTTCTTTGCTAGAAGGATCAAATACGTACCATAGTACTCTCATCTATGTTGAATGCACTTTGTGTGGGATCTGGTTGTGGGGGGGGGATGGGAGGCGCTGAAACCGCAACAGGAGCTGGCTGTCCGTTCGTTGAGTTCTGTCCGCCGCTGTTCTGGCCATTTTTGTTAAAGCTTTGAGGGTGCATCGGAGTAATTGGGGTTTGTGGAGTCGGCGTTGCTGGCTCGTCAGCAGCAGTAGCAGTACTTGGAGTGGCGCCGGTGGTTGTCGCTGTCTTCTTCTGATTCCGCTAATGTCAATGTCAACATCTCTACAAAATATGCATGAAAATGTTATGAAATTTACCTTTGGCTTAGCGTCTTTCTTGTTCTTTGGATTTGCCTTATTTGCCTGCGACGGTGTTGGGGGTGCAGCGCTCTGTTGTTGAGGTGATGATGGCTGTGTACGGCCGTTGTTGGCTGGGGCTCCTGTGGCAGGAGCAGAAGGTGGGGGCATAGCGCGCTGTTGTGGAGTTCCCATTCCTTGAGGTACCGGACCTTGTGATGACTGCTGTATCATCGGAGCACCATTAGGTCCAGATTGCCAGCTAGGTCCTGCGCCAACGCCGCCTTGTTGCTGTTGTTGCTGCGCCCTTGCCATGTTAACCATCTGCTGACTTATCTGACTATTGAAGTTTGCCGGGTGTGAGCTTGGAGGTCGCATGCCATTCGGCATAGCTCCGACAATATTTCCCTCCACATTCACCTTGAAATATTGGGGCGCGATGTTGGGATCCATTTGTCCATGTATGAAGTTCATTGCACCAGGAGATCCGCGTCCCTGCCCTTCAGGTAATGGTGATGGTATACCAGCAGCATTCAGTTGAGGGGTTCCTCGCTTCATTGGATCATTAAGATTTGGGGAAGTTCCTGTGCGGCCTCCCTGTGGTGATGCACCCTGGAACGGCTGACCATTCGGACCTGGGCCGCCAGGACCGCCAGGGGCATCCCGAGGCATGCCGCCCATGCTATCTTGCTCTTGACGAGCCATCATCAATCTCTTTTTGTTCTGCTGTTCAAGTAACATCAGCTGCATCTGATAATCTTGTAAAGCATGGTTGCCCCCTGAATTTGGTTGCCCGCCTGTGCCGGGTCGCATGCCATTGGCGCTAATGTCTCCAGTGTTGTAATATGGAGCAATTTGACCGCCATCCTGACCTTGGGTCATCAAAGGCGAGCCTTGCCCCTGGGGACCACCAGGGTTTGCCATGCCTTTGTTATTGGGCATCTGGCTTTGCTGATGCTGTGCTAGACCAGTTGTATAATTTTGTAATGCTTTCGTCTGGCCCGCTTGGCTCTGGCCTTGAAATTGCTGGAACTGCTGAGGTGTCAGATTCTGTGGATTGATCCCACTCTGAAGAAGCATTTGAGTGGCAAGAGCACTATTGGCGGGTCCCACCTGCTGGCCTGGTATCCCTTGCGGTTGTCCTCTTCCATTTGGCATCATTCCCTGCTGTCCACCAAATGGAGCACCCTCAAGACGCTGCCGCTTAGATGGTGATGGGGCATTTTCTGCGGATCCAGGAGATTGAGGTCGGCGGCTGCCGTCTAAGTCTGACCCGTCTCTCTGCATCTGCTGCTGCTTCTGGTGCTGCTGGTGCTGTTGTTGCTGCTGCTGTTGCTGCTGCTGAAGCAATTGCATTTGCTGAGGTGTACTGCAATATAATTAGCAAGCTAGGATCAAGTTTAGGTAGACTGCCACGTACACATTACGACTGTTATTCTGCATGGCTTTTCGGGCCATATCATTCGAGCCTATATTCATACCATTTTGATTTCTTAGCATCTGAAAATTGCCTGCCATCATATCTGGTCGCATTTGTCGAAGCATTTGCTGCTGTTGTTCTTGCCTGGAACGCGAATTTTGCTGATTGGAGAGTCAGCTTTGGGTTCATTCTCAGAGAGAGATATCAAGATACCTGTGTATGTGTGACATATTGCATGACATTCCGGTTTTCGCCTTTACCCCGTTGAGCATTGAACATGTCCCAGAACAAGCACCACCATTCATATAGGAAACAGCTCTCTGAACACTCTTTCGGGAGATTTGGCGCTGGTAGGTCATCAGGCCTCTTCGAGTCGATGTCATCCTTAGAGTCGCCGTCCGTACCTTCAGGACTAACGCCGTTGTCGACCAGATTTCCGTTCATATCACGACGCCGACCAGGACTGTTCTTGAGAACATTTATAGGCTGGTCGCTACTAATTATTGCCCTCGCGCAATCATACATTTCATTCCTGAGGAAGTATTCATATATGTATGTGTTTAGCTGTGACCGTTGGTGGATGTCATTGACTGGCGCTGGTCGTGGATTGCCAGGAACACCATTATTCATCATGGGCATCCCGCCACCGCCGACAGGGCCGCCCATGGCATTCATACCAGCCATATTGAGGTTATTCATCGTTTTAGATGATCCTCGCAGCGATTCTTGTGGTCTGGTAGTGTGAAAGGCGAACGCGATTTCGTCGTGATGACTTTATCAGCCACGGCCGGAAATCTGACGGGGAGCGCTTAGGATCCGGAAGCGTCGCAAAGCCAATGGACGTCTTGTCGACCGCGAGCTGTCAACTGCGTCGTGATTAGGTGCAAGAGTGGGCGAGCAGAGGGGAGCTGACGAGAGCGATGAGGCGAAGAGGTAGTAATTAATGGCTCTTCGAGTGAACGATAGCCACTCGAGAAGCCTTTTCGAAACTCAGGGAAGAGAGATGCGGTGCCGTGCGATAGCGACCGGGAGCGCGTGACAAGCGAAGCAGCAACCCAGGCCAGCAGAATGAGGAACGAGCGAAAGACAATATGCCGTTACGACCTGACGGCTCTGCAGGAGGAGGAGCAGCAGAGAGCACCGTCGTCGAAGTAAGGTGAATTGTCGATCCCAGGATTGCGGTGATAGCGAGTACGGGGATGTTCAAACTCTACTTGGGGCCGCTGGCGTTATGGGGGCGGTCCTCCTATAAGCGTATAATTCAGCACTAACAACGCCCGAAGAGTTCTTCGCCGAAGCTTCAGGTCTGGGCAATCGTCGTAGCCGACACGAAGAAGAGAATGCCTCTGTAGAACAAGAAGATGTAAAAGTCGATCCAGGGCAATAGAATAGCAATCCGAGAGGTATGAATAATGAAGCAAACGACCATACGTTGGCAAACGGGGTAGGGCAGAGAAATCAGCAAAGGCCTCATCGTCGCCTCATTGAAGCTTAGCCTGATTGCCGCTCTAGGCTTCTTCCCGATCGTCTGTCACGTGATTAAACCTCTCGAATCATCTCGCCACTCGCCATTAATATAAAGCTGTGTGGTTTCCTCAGTCATATATCTTGCTTAAAGAATAAGAGCAAAAGTGGCTCATTTCCTACAACGATCACACCGTTAAGGAAGGTTCATCAGGCATAACAATTTTATTTCGGTCGTCTCCTGTTTGAAAGGTCAGGACCCGCCACTTTATTTGAAAGTCTAAGCCAAGCTATGAAGATATCTCTATAGCCCGTTTTAGTTGCTCAAAGCTACATCGTGGATATTCAGGCAATTCATCCTACTGTTACGGAAAGTTATTAGCAGAATATCGTGTGCATTAAAAGAACTCCATATCACGTGACGAACACTGCTTCGTCATCAGTATACCCTGTGTTTGATGTGTTTGTCCGTAAATTAATAGTGCCAGCGTAGAAATGTTTCGTACGGGTGGAGCATAGGAGGCCTCGTGATGAAGCTAAAACGGAACTCAGAACATAGAGTGAGAAGACTTCCAGTCGTAGCTTGGTAAGTCTCAAAATTTTTTTGACGATTTCTTTCCGACTGCCAAGTGCTTCTCCAGGTTTATTCGTTATGCCTTACACCTGCCAAACCTAACCCACAAACAAAGATTCTGGAGCGCGCTGAGAATTCCTCAAGCAATAACCAGCATTTTTGAAAGCTTAAGTGCCTTGGAAACTTCCAGATGGAAGAACTGTTGATCTAGAGTAGTTCACTGACAATGCCGATCATTGGCTATACCATCCCATCAGCCCTATACCCAGAACTCCTTAGTAAAACCACCAGCCCTATTTCGTCACTCATCATCAGCCGGCATCTCATCGTCAATATATCTGATAAGTGATATTCTCATCTCTGTTGAATCATTCCCTCGCAGCACGTCGCTAATGAAGTGTGCCTCGGTCTGCATCTGAACCATCTCCAGTGCTCCTCTCAGCACCCCACAGAATATGTTCGAATACCATAATTCGTCCTGCGCCCTTCCATCGTCTGGTAGCTCGACAAAGTCCGCTAATGGATTCTCTTCGAAAATCAATGAAAATTGCTTATTATCACTAGTCCAGTTCGTCACGGTTGGTGTAATATTCAGGAAGATTTTGAAGCCAACCTAGAGCTCGAGAATTAGAAAGTTAAGTATCTGAAGGATAACGGACGAGAACGAGCCTTCGATATCATCTCTGCTGTTTCTCGGAAGTTTGAGCATCGGCGCATCGTGTTGGATTTCGCCAGGTAGTCCTCGATCAATCGTAGTCCAATGTTATAACCCATCTTATCCAGCTGTTTGTTGACCTCGACATAGTCGCTTTCATAATCTCTGCACAGCTGTGCTACGATAGTTCCATAGGTGAGGGTTACAAGTTCAGCATTTACTTTGTCAACTCGAGTCCTACTATAATGATCAGATTTGGCTGCAAAAATTGAATGCTGCAAATCCATGCGAACAGCCAAGGGCTTCAACAGAACTAACTTACTTCCAGACTCTGTACTGGTATTAGTATCCTGAAGCCTCCTCTGATGGGAAGCATTTGCTTACTCTTCACCTATTCTGGCGGCTTTCGTTGATGCCATAATGAAGGATTTGTCTCATTAAGTAACGAAGGGATAGGCAAATCTTGTACTGAATGTCAGCGTAGCATTGCGATAAGTTTGTAATAAGGGTGTTTCCGAAGGTAGGCATTTGCCGCGCGGTGAACGGGGGGGTTCTCCTGTGGAGCGCTAGTGAAGGCTTTAGCGCAACGTGCCCCCGAAAATGTTATGCCTCGCGCTTGTCAGTATTCTGAGAAGGTGTAGTAGAGAAGCATACTCGACGGACAACTCACCAAAAAAATTCGGCCCTCCTGTGTTCCCCTTGCAATGTCAGCCGAAAAGCGCGCAGCCTCAGACGCCTTTGGGTCTTCCCAAATGGTAGTCAAACGACCCAATCTGGGAAACGAAAGAGCTGTGGCCGTTGGCAGTAGTTCAGCAGCGAATGGTGCTTTAATAACTTCGGTACCACGGACGAGTGGGTTGCAAGCACCTGTGATGGAGCTGACTGGTCACTCCGGGGAAGTCTTTGTTGCTAGGTTCAACTCGGAAGGCAACTATATAGCGTCAGGGTCAATGGACAGATCCATTAGTAAGTATTCAGCTTCTGCAGGTAGACCCAGATTCTCTAACTGATGCTTGATAGTGCTGTGGAGGACTTATGGCCAATGCGAGAATTATGGGATGCTCAGTGGACACAGAGGCGCTATCCTTGACCTGCATTGGTCGCGAGATTCTAGTGTTCTTTTCTCAGCATCAGCAGATATGCACCTCGCGAGTTGGGATCTTGAGACTGGTATACGGATACGGCGACATGTTGGACATGAAGAAGTTATCAACTGTATGGACGTCAGTAGGAGAGGCGAGGAGCTTCTTATCAGCGGAAGTGATGATGGATACGTGGGCATCTGGGATCCAAGAACAAAGGCGGCAGTCGACTTTATCTCTACCGATTTCCCGATCACTGCAGTAGCTCTGTCAGACGCAGGAAATGAGCTTTATTCTGGTGGAATTGATAATGATATAAAGGTCTGGGACATGAGGAAGAAGGCCGTCATTTATTCCATGTTTGGCCACAATGATACAATTTCCTCATTACGGGTATCTCCCGATTCGCAGAGTCTATTATCAAATTCTATGGACTCAACAGTACGAACATGGGACATAAGACCATTCGCACCCACAGATCGACACATTAGGACGTTCGATGGGGCCCACGCAGGAATGGAAAAGAACCTTATCAGAGCCAGCTGGGATGCAGAGGGCAAGAGAATCGCCGCTGGATCTGCTGATGGCACTGCCGTTGTATGGTCGAACGATACTGGAAAGCTACTCTACAAGCTCCCAGGTCACAAAGGGACTGTCAATTTCGCAGAGCTATCTCCAGGACCCGAACCTATTAGTAAGTTTTCCTAATTGCTAAAGCAGGCAGTTTCTAAGAAGCGATTTGCAGTCCTCACGGGTTCTTCTGATCGCACACTACTCCTGGGAGAATTAAAATGAGTCGCGGTTTCTTGCACAACGCAGTCAGAAAATGGTGTACATAACTGAACATGAGGGTTTGTGTCAGTGGCTTCCTAGACCATAGATGGTATAAAGCAGGCGATTTGGCTACAGTATATACCCGGGGAAGATCACATTGAGTGGCACTTAGCCGCATTCATGTGTACTGTTTCGTCATGCCACGTCGGTAATGTTATTGGCCCAGGCGCTTTGAGGGACAGAAAGGGGCGTTCAATGGCTGACCCGAGACGAATAAAATAATGAAGGAATGCACGTGGGATTGTTCACCTTATGAGACGGACATCAAAATAATGCCTTTTCTACTCTACAGTAAATACCAGTATGATAACGCAGCACCCAGCATATGGTTGGTAGTTGCATGCTCAATTCAGCGGGACGGAACTGCCGAGTTTTGTTTTCGGCCGAGCTAGGCACGAACCGCTGTTGACGGCGTTAGGGATGCTGGCCAAGGATGTGCTTATGAAACTCGCTAAAAAATCTAATTGAGCTTTGGTTGGCCCCCAGCTGGCTCCTGAAATCAATCCTCAAACATGCACGACGTCTCCCATTGTGAGAGAGCTACCCTGGTAGCCCTACTTTAGGAAATGCTGTTGCAAAATCATCACCGCACAACACGCCTTTTGAGATCATGGCTGAGACATCCTGGACACTACTGCTACTCTTCTCCCCTCCTTGAGACGGGCTCCCTACCACTGAGTCCGTGCCGGACTATCGTGTTGTCTACGAGCTCCTGCTCCTGTTCTTGTACTTGGTCTAACATGGCCAAGGCTACCTCATTTCTCTTCTGCATGTTCCTTTCTGTTGACTAGTTCTTAGTCACCTCTTGTTGACCTTAAGGTGTGTTTCGTCTTTTTGACCTGGTTGTCATCTCTTGGTTCTATCAGCTTGGCCTGGTGTGGCCATTGTCTTTCTCTCCAACCTTGCCGTATTATAGGCCATCAGCACTTTACGACCATTGAAGCTCGAAGCCCGATCTCTCCTCCAAGGGATTCTATTCGTTATTGTAGCCTGCTCGAACGCCTTGCGGCCGGTCCTGCAGGCTTGGCTTCCTTCTACCACTGGATCAGCTCCATTCACGACCTTCGGAGTTCGGTTCTCCTAACCAATACGATCTTTCACGACGCGGAAACTGGTTTGTTTATGCTCGAGGAGACCTGGGTCAGCTTGTTGGATATATCTACTTCCCTCAATTGCCTTCACTAGGGATACCAGAGGAGCTCAAGAAGTGGCTGTAGTTAAGATATCAACCATGGCGCACTCTAGGCGGCAAGGTACTAGGGCAGGTTCAAGAGCAGCACAACCAACTCGAGCGGAGAATATGCGGAGGGGCTTGCGTCAACTTTTCACAGGGACTTCTGTCGTTGAAAGGTCTACAACCTCTAAGGGACGAAAGACACATCGCCAGGACTTCTCGACAACAAGCATTAGATTGCCTCATCTTTTTCGAGCGACAACTTCACCTGCCATATTATCAACACCGAGTTCAGCAGCATCTAATACTCCCTCACCAGCACATACGCCTCTTACCTCGAGACCTATCACACCAAACAGCCTGCGAGACATACAGAGGACAATGAGTCTACCCTTGCCAGTGACTCAACGTTCAAACCGTCCATTCGTTGGTGTCGACCCTGAAGAACAATATCTGGCAGATCTAGCAGCAAGAGGTAGAAGGAGGCAATCTAAGAGGGCAAGAGGCGCCAGAAGAAGACGCTCCTGCGTCTTAAACTTCAAGAATAGAAAAGTCAGGTCGAAGGTGATCGCCTGCTGTCTCTCAGCGATATTTTTAATGATTGTCCTAACAATATGTAAGTTTTCTGGAATTTCCCTTCATGATCACAATATACTAACCGTCTTTCTTCAGACCTCGCCCTTGCATTGTCGAACAGGGAAGAGAGCCAAGAATTCCACGTGCTTCTAATTCTCATCATTCTGTTGACGACTATATTCTTCTGCCACTCGCTTATAAGCCTTTGTTTGGTGGCTATACGAACGACAAATGTAGAAGAGAGACCTCGTATGTCATTGATCGGGCCAGGAGGCTACGCGAACCCGCCTCGTCCGATTCCTGTAGCATTAGCTCGTGATGAGGAAGCTGCCGGTATCGAGAGCGAAGCTACAAAATTCCCACCTCCGGCATATGGCTTATGGAGGGAAAGCGTTGTATGTATCAATGACACGTGTCTTGAGGCGGTATTTACTAACCAATTCGCAGAGAGTCGACCCAAATCGCATCTATTGGCAGCGTACGGAGACAGTGAGGTCCCATGCTCGACAACTCCCAGGCACTCCTGAAACAGATCTTGAGGCTCAGAGGCCCCCGTCTTATATCTCTGAAGATGGAGTGGCTTATGTAATTGAGGCAGCGCCAAGGTCAATTGCTCCTACGGCAGACATGCCCTTACCAACACAACCATCTGAGCGTGGCCGGAATCATGTTGTACCACACTCTTGATTCAACCCATATTTCCAATGAAACCCCTTCAGGCCATGCTAAATCATCAACGGATAAGACGGAGTTTTGGGGTCTTATATCCTGAATTAATGTTCTTACTGATGGAGGGAATATAGTCATGGAAGAAGCTATCCTTGTATAAAGGGTACAATATCTTACGGATGAGCTGTACATACAAAAGAGTATAATCTTTATATCCAAAGCATCATAACTCTTTATGATAGAAATATCGTTCTATATGACCATGACTCATATTCTCTGAATTGTGAAAGTAATTAGAGTGGTAACCTTAGGTCATGTGAAATAGGGAGTGCGTAACGTATAGAGCCATAAAAAGAGATTGAAAACCCTATAGGTTACTCACAAAGAGGGATAGAGCTGTACCGCTGATTTCTGGCAGGTCTGGCAGTTGGGAAATGACATTTTCTTCATTTCCCCAATCCTGATTTGATTGTTCGAGACCATATGTGCTGCACATTATGTGAGTGTTCTTACAGATAATAACTGAATATCTATCCAAGACTTAACTGACTTAATGTACAATTGGTCAGCATTTTAACTAGCTGCGGACTAGTGGATGGTTCAGTACGAAAGGAGACAAGCGTCTCGCTTTTCTGCCTCTCCGGACCTCGCCATATTACACGCTGAAGTTTTCTCGCATGCGCTGTCAAAGATACATCTTCTCCGACGTTGCTGTTTGTGTCGCTTGTTAAGTTGTTTAGGAGGGAAGTTGCAGTTGGTCAGGAAAGGAAGTCTGTTGAGGGCCAGAAAGGAAGAAGGAAATTTTGATTTGCAAAGGGCCAGGAAAGATTTGTGAGTACTGAATTTCAGCAATGTGTCTTCCTCCATCTCGACAACTTTGCGGCTATCCGAACCATTCGAAATACGCCTCGAAATCTGTGCTAGTATTCCGTATCGCGCTGCAGCTGCCCGCATTCACGAGCATCAAGGGGAAAGGCATTTGTACCATGTGGTTATGTCTTCAGCGAAATTCAACACCTCACAGCCTTCTAAAACTCCAGCCGCGACATGCGCTGCGCCTAACCTCGATCAAGTCCTGCTCGTCGCTCCACGATGCTGACCCCCACCCTGCCGCGAATATCTCACAGCGTGGATTACTGAATCTGGCATACACCTAAGCATTCGTGTCTCTAACTTACTGTTGACTTTTAGAAGCATTACATAGCCATGTCTTCTCTCTCTCGGCGTGCCTGTTACAAATGCGGTAATGTTGGACACTATGCAGAAGTCTGCTCTTCTGCGGAGCGGCTTTGCTACAACTGTGAGTCGACCGCAACTCTCCCTCCAAAGACCAGTGCTGACACCCTATAGGCAAGCAGCCGGGTAAGGCCCCACTTTGCTCCGAAAACCTGAGGCCTCATAATCTGATTGGAAATAGGACATGAGTCGAACGGGTGCCCATTACCACGAACCACGGAAGCTAAGCAGTGTTACCATTGCCAGGGTCTAGGTCATGTCCAAGCCGACTGCCCTACTCTGCGACTTAGCGGAGCTGGAACTAGTGGACGTTGTTATAACTGCAATCAGCCAGGCCATCTTGCGCGTGCCTGCCCAAATCCTGCCGGCGCTGGTCCCGTCCCGGGAGCTGGCCGTGGTGCTGGAGTCGGTCGAGGCGGTTTCGGTGGCTTTCAACCTCGTGGTGGCTTTGCTGGTGGAGCGCGTCCAACTACATGCTATAAGTGCTCTGGGCCAAATCATTTCGCACGCGACTGCCAGGCTCAAGCAATGAAATGCTATGCCTGTGGGAAGTACGGGCATGTTTCGCGGGATTGCACTGCACCAAATGGTGGCCCACTGAACACTGCTGGTAAGATCTGCTACCAGTGCCATGAAGCTGGTCACATCTCCCGCGATTGTCCTCAAAAGGCTACCAACGGCGACACTACTGCTGATGCGGCTGATCTTGCTACCCCAGCTGCAGCTGCCCCTGCCATCGCCCCTGTTGCCTAAGTCCCAGCACTTAGGTATTGACGGCCTCCACTTGCCTTATGTTATTTTCATCTTCCTTTTGTTCTTGTATTTGGACACGGTCACATCGCACCTCTGGCTGCTTTCTTGCATATACTCTCAATATTACGAGCATACACGTTCACACATCACGGACTGATTTCGGCGCCTGGTCTTTCATATATGGAACACTCTCAAAAGCCTTGGAAAATTTTCCTTTCCCACCTTAACGATTTGCAACCCGATAGATACCTTAACACCTTAACGACTATGGCGCAACATCCTGTTGGTATTCAGATAGAGATGCACTTGCTTAAGCATATTTGCTGAGTATTGTTGGATCAAGAACCATATGGAGAGGCCGAATGGAGGAGGGCAGGTAGTGAAGAGAAGTGCACGGGACAGAGGAACGGGATGTGAATGGAGAGTTGAATGAAGAAGGAAGACCGTCGGTAGCAACGTGATACTAAATCTAAGCCGATTCGAGCCTATGGCATTTAGAATCGGTAATACTGCCTGTTTCATTGCCTCAAATTATCAAATTGTGATTTCAGACTAAGGTTCCTGCGAGGCAGGTACTTTATCAAGAGTTCCTACCCACCCTTAAATCAGATATTTGATGCGATGTCTCGCGGCTGTCACGATACTATTCATTTCACTCACAATGCTGGTTGTTCGATCTACATGTTACCAGCATTACGCTGCATTTGGAAAGTGGGGAGTCGAGTGTCTCGTCCAAATCGGGCTTGGCGTCTGCTCATGTCTTTGGCTCGTCCGAAATTATATTAAGCCCCATCCTTTCGAAACTGATCAGATCCAAATAACAATCTCAGACATTACTTGTCTTCATAGGGACCTGAAGCTCAATTCCAACTCTCGGGGCAGTAGTAATCTCTGTGCTTATCATACCCTTGCAAGGCCGGAGACCTCCCTGAGACAGACACGCTGCAGAGTGATTTGACAGGGTCATCAAGCCATCGCCAGCCTACATATCGTGATCATATAGGCCTTGAAATTCTTACAGGGCCCAAACCAACGCAGTTCAGAGAGTCTTCGTTCAGAGAGTCTCAACATCGAAATCAAAATGGGAGGCGGTTCTGTCTGTGGCGAGATGGAGCTCGACGAAGTAGAGCCAACAATCCCAACCGCACTTCACTATTGGGGCTAACGACAGGTAGAACTTTATCATTGCCATTGAATCTATCCAAGCTCATGGTAAAACCCTTGCATTTGTGGTATTTAATTGATGCTTGCTGAAAGTAGAAGGAATTAATGCGTCCGACATTGCTAAGCTGAGGGCACATGGCATTGTAACAGTCTATGTAAGGGCCTTCTGCTGGAAACGAGCTACTAAGGCATCCTGTGAAGCGTTTTGCTGATATCTGGATGCTGTAGGAGCTCCACCGTAGGATGAGGAAGGACTTAGAGAAGATAAAGGGCTTCTCTGAGGTCAAAGTCGAGAAGATTAAAGAGGCTGGTAAAAAGATGATGGTATGAACTCTGACACACAAGCTGTAGTGGGGCTTCAATCAATGACACGGTGAAGCCAAATGTCACTGGCTTTATCACTGCCACAGAACATGGTGTGCAACGCAAACGGTGTATTCGAATCAGTTCAGGTAGCAAGCAGCTTGACAGTATTCTCAATGGGTAGTAAGCCTCGATCTAGTCTAAGTATTTTCTACGACTGACGAATTAGAGGTTTTGAGACCCAGAGTATCAGTGAGGTCTATGGGGAGTTTCGTAAGCGTCGATGAATTCTACCTCCTGGCAACTGCTTATCTCTTCACAGGCTGCGGAAAGACACAGCTTGGACATACTATGGCTGTCATTGCTCAACTTTCCAGAGTTTGTAGTTTTCTCTCACCACATCAACATTTTACTCATACATTTCAGGAGATGGGAGGCGCAGAAGGAAAGGTGGCATATATTGGTGAGGGTGGGACACAACCAACGCCAACTTGACACTAATGAAACCAGACACTGAAGGCACTTTCCGCCCGGAGAGGATCACGGAGATTGCGGCGCGCTTCGGCGGTAAGGTGTCAACGTGTCCGTTCTGAAGTAGGTCACTAAAAAAGCATAGTGGATCCCGAGCAGGCCTGCGAGAATATTTCATTTGCGCGCTGCATGAATAGTGAAGTCAATATTCATCTCACACTTTCAAAGATAATTCCTGACTTGCTATCAGCATCAATACGAACTTCTTGACTCACTCGCCCCCTCATTTGCCACGGGAGAATACAAACTTCTCATCATTGATAGTGTCATGGGCTGCTTCCGTACGGATTATCAAGGCCGCGGAGAGCTCTCTGAGCGCCAGCAGAAGCTGGGTCAATACCTTGACAAGGTCAAAGCTATGGCGGAGCAATTCAATCTGGCTGTCTTGATGGTGATCCATAGCCATCCTCTCTACTATTGCCTGACTGACCTTCTCCAGACCAACCAAGTTCAGTCTGATCCTGGAGCAAGTGCGTTGTTCGCTAGTGCCGATGGTCGAAAGCCTGTGGGAGGTCATGTTCTTGCCCATGCTTCTACGACGCGGATTCTACTCCGTAAGGGTCGAGGAGAAGAGCGAATTGCGAAGATTATCGACTCGCCGGGTGAGTAGCCCAGCATCATAACTGAATACTAGACCACTGATCGATTCCATCTAGATTGCGCGGAACGCGAAGCAACCTATATTATCACCACTGGCGGTATCAACGACCCGGAGCGAGCTTGATCTGATCATGTTATATTCATATTTTTGCATTTGCGATCTGCTCAAGTCATTAAGAAAGATATGCTACGTCATTTAGCTCTCATACATTGGCGCAAGAGGGATATATTTGCATATGCTGAAGTGGCTGTTTAAGATTGCTATGTTTATTGCCTTTCTTCGAATCATATCTCGCACGGAGTCGCATTTAAGACAACTACACTCATATTAGCTATACTACTTCATTCCATTACATGAGCAACTTCTTGTATTTCTCAGCTTTGAGTGACTCCTAATGCCGCATTCTCCTTTGTTAGCTTAATATCCAGTTCCTTGAGCTAACCTTCCTGTACTATTCTTTCACACTGTTTCTTTTAAAATTGTGTTAGCGTAGTAGAATCTTGTCGGCATTTGATACCTTGTCGTCCGACGCCTTTTCAATCTGAAGCGCTTCGCTTGTTGATGAGTCCTGGAGTAACTGCAAACAGAAGATGCCAGCTAACTTCAAGCCATATGAAGACTCTCAATATTTGCAGTAGAATTTTGTAATCTCAGTTGTGCGGTCGGCCCCCCCTGGGTTTAGCAGCCCCCGGATTGGGAAAAGCGCGTGTAGCCGAGCCCCGCTGCTTTTCTCGACGACTATAAATACTGCCCTTCCCTGCTCTGCCCATCTCCCTTTTACGTCCCTTCTCATCACTATTCATCACCTGTTACTAGTTCCTTCGCTCAACCTAATTCTGCACGCCTTCCGCATAAGAGAAAGTGTCGCATGGACGGAGGACTGGGGCGAAGTGAATGATTGAATTGAATATCTATATGAGTCTAGTCTGGAATACTGGCATAAGGCCGGTATTTGTAGACAATAGCTATCTAATAATAATAGAAGGTGCTTACGGGTATCACAGGCACCGACGGGAGTCATTGTTAGGCAGATGTAGAAGCCTAAGCTGGAGTGATTCATGTTACTATGTGACAGAAAGTCCCGCTTCTCCAAAGCTGGACCTCATTATCGACTGTAAAGTTTACATGTCGTTGACTTCACCATCTCCCCTCAGTCACTCATACTCCTTTAACCTCTCACATGAGTTTCTACTACTTGCTACAATCCTTACGAGGCTACGGAACACGAGAGCCTTATATGGATTATAATCTATAAGAGAAGTGGAGAATGTGTTAGAGATTGCGATAGCAAAGGTTTACGAGGCTAAGACCTTAGTATATATAGCAAGATTAATAATAAGAAATCTTTATAGCACTCTTCTATATCGCATGCTAATTTATAAGTAAAGTATATTAACAGCATACGAAAGGTCGATTTTAGTTTAGACAATATGTCTAAGATTAAGCCAGTTGCTAGACTAGACGACCTACTTTTATTAGTCTAAAACTAGGCTTGTAATGCATCTATATTCCTTATTAAGGACGACTATTATGATTTCGCTACTACAGTGCTTTTCTAATCCTGCAAAAGCGGTTGACTAGCAAGGTTTGTTTACTTATCAAAAGGCAGAGCTAGCTAAGACCCCTTTAGCAAGGTTGCATAATAATTACGATAATTATAGCGAAGCTGATAATAGACCTAAATACTGTGGAGGGATAAAGTGTATTTGCCGTCAAGGTGCATGATCGTCAGGGCGCTGGGATGGATAGAACAGTATGTAGTCATCAGTGGTGCGGCTGGCAGCAAAGATAGAAACAAAACCCAAAAATCACTTTTAAGGAAGTCTTTAGAAAGCCTGTTATCTATATTCACGTCTGTAAGGTGTCTCTGAAATAGGTGTTGTAATTCTCATAGTAATCTTCACTCCATTTCCTCAATTCTCAGCCCTGACTTCGGCTACCCGTCGTCCCCGTCTGCTTTCGCCTAATCTGCAGTGCGTGCTTGACCGCTAGCTAACGGATGTCTGTAAGTTTGCCCTATATACACTAATAAAGCTCTCGTTATAGGAGAACTATTGTCTAGACCAGATGACTTTTTAAAGGCAGCCACTTCTCCCATTACAGTACCACTTTTTACTGGGTTATGGACCTACTGTGTTCATGGTGCGGTAGTGGAATAGAAATAGCTTCATGTGCGTAAAGACCGACTCCAAAATAAGTTCTTAAGGAGGAATGAAAGAGCTAACCAAAAAGCATAGCATGCCTAATCTTTTACGTAGCTGTTTCTTTCTTGTCGCCAATTGCATTGGTCTCTCTTAGATATGATAAAGCCACCGTCCTATTCTACTATTACCTGCTGACTCGAGCATAGTTACCTCCCCTTACATCTGTTGAACAGGTATGGATACATGCACGAGAATGTGGCACCGCCAAAGCATATGAAGATAAGATTGGAATTGATAACTAACTGTTGTTAAGGTGCTTGAATACCGAGCTCGCGCTATAAATCAAGATGTGCGTGCATTTCCTAATGTCACTCTTTGTCAGTCCCCTGTGCAGCTCAGGATCTTACTTAGACAGTGGTCTGTCCATCTAACCTCCTCCCAGCTTCACCCCTCCGTTACACCTGAGGTGATTGGAAGTACCTCGAAATGCCCACTCGTCTGAAAGCTAGTTCATGACCTACAGGGGTGCTTGACGCCTCGGTTCCCGGGCACACAACTTCATTAGGCCAAAGATATTCAGGTGCAACGGCCGCAATCTGCGCAGCTCAATGGAAGAAGGGTTGATATAAACTGTCATTGCAATTTCAACTCACAATATCATTTCCCTCAGATATGACAGCTTCAGGATGTCCGCGCCTCGTGAACCTGTAACTAAAGGTTCAGGCTTAAATACCGCCTGCAGTAGAACAGGTCAAGGGCTGACCGGAATTCACGAAGGACGGAAGGTAAAGTGACGGTAACAGCCTGTCTCAAGCCATGGGACCACGATATGTTGAAACATTGCCTAACCCGTTTATCTACACCCCCTCCCACCGCAAACTCCAAACCTTCGCACCGGCCCTCGAGTTCCCAACCTCAACACTCCAATCCGCACTTTTAATACTCTTCGGAATGATCTCATCTTTTCTCTCCAATACAATCTTTGTTCCCTTAGCTGGCTCAGGCAGCTTATAGAACCGTCTCCCTGATTTGCTTAAGAATTGTTCGAGCTTCTCCTGCGAGATGTCATCATCGCTGATGACGCCTCTGTCTACAGCTTCTTCTAAGGCCAGGAGGACGAGCTGGGTGCAATATGGTTGTGTGAATACGCTGCGGGGACTTTCCCTTCCGGTCCAACGTGTTTGGTTGATAGGAGGTGGGGCGCACTGTCACTCCCGCTAAGGGGGGAAAGAGGAATTAGAACGGACACTGAAAATCAGTCGATTTAAACCCTTACAAGAAGAATCTTCCGTCATCCCCATCCCTGACTACAGCTCTAACAAGCTCATCTCTGTCTGTGGTTTCTTTGGGATAGGCTTGCAGAGTGCTAACGGATCGCAGCAGTCCGCAAAAGTCGAATATAGATGGTGCGCTGTGATTGTGGCTGTAAATCACTCGTATATTAACAAGGGATTTATCTGTTAAGAGGAAAGGGACATATACCAGCAACAGTTGGGCCGCAAGCGCGTACAGCATCCAGTGCTGCCGCAGTCGTGCAGTGCTCAAGTACCTTAACAATCTCGGAGTCAGCATATGCCTTTTTTAAAAATGAATTAGGAGCTGTGCCTCGTATCCGTTGGAGTTGAGACACTTTACCAGAGTAATAACTTCACAGATAAGATTCAACTTCCGGAT
>Ga0335075_10004363_pt1 | contig 22151 bp, 23 predicted proteins | sample Lox_Sample_24_FD_206723 | JGI IMG/M metagenome (GOLD analysis project Ga0335075, IMG submission 206723) | Soil microbial communities from Loxahatchee National Wildlife Refuge, Florida, United States - Lox_Sample_2.4 | ecosystem: Environmental > Terrestrial > Soil > Wetlands | place: USA...
GCTTAAAGCCGGCAGGTGCGCACCGGTCCACGAACCATCGATGTAACGCCGGGTCGGTGCGGTACGAGCACGGGAGCACCAGCGGGTGCGCTCTGAGATCAGTGAGCGCAATCGCGCCGCTAAGATACCTCTGATACGCGCGCGGCCACAACGCGACCAGACGCTCTGAACCCAGCCGGATCTCATCGAAATAGCAGGTGCCGGGTGGCCGTACCACCACACAGGCCTGACAGGCCTCTGCAATCAGAGAGTCGGTTAATTCATGAACAGATGCTCGCTGCACTTCAAGGTGTATCGAGGGAAACCTGCGGCTGTGAATAGACCGGATCTGGTTCGGGATGGTCGGGACGACAAAGGGTGAATAGCCGATCACAAACGAGGATGCCTTACGACGGGCTCTGAGGCGGGCCAGGTCCTTCGCTTTTTCGAACTCAGCAATAAACCTGGCCAGCTCCTGTTCGATCGCCAGCACAAAGAACGCGCCCTCCTCCGTAAGAGCCACGTAGTGATTCTTGCGAAAGAAGATTTGGATTCCAAGTTCGTCCTCGACTTCTCTTATTTGCCGGCTCAGAGTCGACGGGTCGACGTGCAGTCTTTCTGCCGCTTTCCCGAAGTGCAGCTCGTGCGCAACAGCGAGGACATATTGGAGCTTTCGGAATGGGGGAGTTACCGCCATGAGTTCACCACCGGGTTGAAATGTTCCGTACGAGGGCTGGATCCCCTTCACTGACTAAAGGCATTTTGGAAGGCCCCCTGGTGCACACGGGCCTTCCTTTTCATTGAAAAATTCGCGAAATTAGCGCGCCCAGCACCACAAGAGGGCCGCTAAAAAGGCCAAAACGGGCACACATTCGCAGGTATTGCTTCTGCCCGACTTGGCGCGTCGATGCAGTCCGACGCTGCCGGGGCATCTTGTTTCGTTTCCTGCGATGGATTCTTGCCGCTTGCCTTGCGGGGGCTCCGGAATTCATTTGGCCGGAGGAGCGGGCCTCGTTCGCCGTTCAGGCCCGGGTGGCAGGTGCCCCGAATGCCTACCATAGTGATCCAATCCCCGGCATTACGTCAAATGTCACTTGACATAAGGACGTTTGCCACAGAAACACGTTTGCCGACATTGACCGTCGCCGGTCCAAAACGGTACTGTCCGTTCTGATGACGGACTTCGACGAGCTTTATCGTGGAGTGGGACGGAAGGTCCGTCAAGCGAGAGAGAACGCGCACCTGAGCCAGAATCTGCTGGCGAAGCGCCTCGGGATCAGTCGCACATCGATGGTCAATATCGAGGCCGGCCGGCAACGCGCGCCTCTGCATCTTCTCTGGCAGATCGCCGAACTGCTTGAAACCAAAGTAGCTCTTCTGATTCCCTCGCCGGAGGAACTGCTGGCTCCACAGAGCCAGACCGTGCTCGACAGGCAGATAATGAAACAGATCGAGGACGTAGCGAATGGCGATCCGGCTACCATCAAAGTCCTGGCCGGGTTCGTGACCAAAACGCTTCAGGAGAAGCTCGCTACGCCCAATACCGAGAGAAAAGCGCATGGCCAGGCAAAATCTCGAAGAAACGGCTGAAAAGACGCTTCGCAGGACAGACAGCTACCGGGTGCCTGTCCCGATTCATCTCGTGGCAGAGCGTCTGAGCCTGACCCTTGAGGCAGCTCCTCTCGGCGACAAGGTTTCCGGGATGCTTGTCGTTCAGGGAGATCAGGGATCGATCGGATACAACGCCGCCCATGCCCGGGTCCGCCAGCGTTTTACGATCTCTCACGAAATCGCCCACTATCTGCTACATGCGCGAAGAAGCGGGAAAGCGCAGTTGTTCATCGACAAACAGGTGACGTATCGGCGGGATGAACATTCGTCGGCCGGCATGGACAGCGAGGAGATCGAAGCCAACAAGCTCGGTGCGGCGCTTTTGATGCCTCGCAGCCTGGTCCGGCAGGAGGTCCACACCCAGGATCTGGACTTGGACGACAATGAAGCGATTGAGCTTCTGGCCAAGAAGTTCCAAGTGAGTTCGTCGGCAATGTCGAATCGTCTGCAGAATCTAAGAATGCTCGCGTAGCGGGCTTTTGCAACAAAAGCCTGGTACGCAGTTTTTCGTCTTTCGAAAAACCTCAGCAGCGGCAGAATCCCGGATCTCCATTGCTGGGACAAGAGGACTAATATTGGCCCAATCCAGCAATACGGAAAGGCTTGGGGCCGACCTCACTCTGTTTCATTGGAAGAAGCTGGGACTAAGCACGACTTCTCCGCCCTTTTACCACTTTCCAAGGTCCCAGCATTTGGAAAATCAAAGAAAAGCGTATTGCCGGCGTCTTACCGAAGCCCCTTTCGCACCGAATTAGCTATTGAATCCCTGAATGCGTTCGTGGATAGACCGGAGTCGAGCGGACTTGGGCGAGCAACTCAATTAGTTTTGATATCGGCTGCAACTCCAGATTTTCGACGGCTTCAATGACTCTCCCGCGCAAATTAACATCGGCGAAAGGCTCGCTGAGCCAGTGGAACTTCTCAACTGTTCTTTCCCACGACATTGGCTGCTCCAAGCCACCTTCATAGCCGAGATGCTCTCGTGCGAGAACTCTGCCATCCTTTGTCCACAACGTGACGCGCGCGGCAAGCTCACGCGGGAACCGGGCCGTGAGTTCTTCGTCTGGGCACACCTCAACCCGGGCAACCATTGCTTGGGCGTCCGGCGACTGGATCCTTGCCGGAGCGAGCTGTTCGGGACCAACCTCACCATCGAGGAGGGCTGCAGAGATCAGGTATTTCAGGTTATAGTCACCCTGCTCCTTCAGCCAGACATGGTCCTTGGGCCCATAAACCCCGCCCCCGGCAAAATTGAACCCGGCCTTGAAGATGTCGCATCGTATGTGGTCAACCTGGGCGGCGCAAAGATTGTAGCTGCGCCGAAGATCAAGTGTTGCCTCAAGCACGGGCTGGCCGTGGATGAGCGCAGAATACTTCTTCAAAACCGTTTGGAAAATGAAATCCAGCGACGGGTTCTCCCAATCCACTGAAATGGTCTGGCCAAAAATATGCTCTAGTCCCTTTGGGCCTTCAAACAGGCCGCGCGGCCCCGTAAAGCCTCGCTTGGCCAACGACGCCGCATATACTGCCCGCATGCCCGTGATGCCCGGAGAGAAGCTCTTCCACTGCGAGAGAGGTTCTGCGTGAATGCAGGCCAGGGAGACATTGTCGACCGTCGCCATGCCAATCGCATTGCCGAGTTCTTCTTTTGAGAGTTTAAGAAGCCTGCCCGCACCAGCGGCGGCGGACATCGCAAGCTGGGTCGCGTGATTAAATCCTTTGTCCATCAGTGGAATCGCGGCGGTAAAGCGGCACCGAATTTCATACGCGACTGCCAGCGCCAGCAGGAATTGTTCGCCTGAGGCGGCCACGTGCTCGGCCGCGGCGAGGATCGCACCGAAGTTGTCACTGGGATGGCAAAGGCCCCCAGGCGACATGTAGCTGTCGAGCATATCTACATAGCGCACTAAACCGGAATTGAACAGTGCAGCTTGGTCGGGCGACGTTTTTCCTCCGCCGATCAACGTGCAAGTTCCTGCCGACCGGTATTCCTCGAACTGTTGGCGGAGCGCGCGAAATGGCGGACCCGGGAGTGCCGCGAACGCGCAGCCAATAGTGTCGAGGATATTGCGTTTATAGAGGCGACGAGCTTTGGGATTTAGGTGCTCGGGTCGTGCGTTTGCCGTGAAGTTGGCGATGTGCTCGACAGCCGAACAGGCTTCGGCGATACAGCGTGATCTTGTAGCGACTTCAGGCGCGATAGCTTCAACGTTTGTCCTCATGATGGGCTCCGTTTTTAGGGAAGGTTGTCTCACAAATGCCAAGCAGGCGATCCAGAGGCGCCTCGCCTCAAACGTACGTCGGAATCGCCCCTCCTCTCAGATCGAACCAGTTTCAGCGCGTTCAACGTGGCATGTTCGTGTTTTCTCTCATCTCACTTAGGAAGGCCAGCAATTCATTGGTTATTTCGAAGATCCACGCGCCGCCGCTTCGATGACCGCCGCGACTTCCTTCGGCCGCGATTCATAAACGGAACGACTTGCCCTGGCAACTTCACGAATGTGACTATGGGCTCGCTTCGCGTACCAGCGTTCCAGATCCGGATTAATAATGCGATCCGCCCCGGCTACAATCATCCAGCTCGGCTTGCTACGCCACGCTGGTGTGGTGATGACGCCGCTAAAAGCAATGGCTGTCAGCATTTGTGAGTGGGCCTCAAACTGGGCCTGCGCGGCCGGCAGATCCGCGGCAAAGAACCCCGGGAATGCCGATGGATCGAGGTAGTTAAATCCATCCGGAGTCTTCGTGACATTCAGCGAGTGGGCAAGATCGCGGGGAACCGTTTGCCGTCAGCAGCTTCGCTTTCACCGGCGTCGGGCATGTGCGTCGCTACATAAACGAGGCTGACAACGTGCTTGTCGATGCCGGCCTCCGTGATGATGCTGCCCCCGTAGCAGTGACCGACCAACACCCATGGGCCGGGCTGCAACGCTAGGATGCGTCGTGTTGCGGCGACGTCAGCAGCGAAAGAGGTGAGCGGTTCCTGTACAACGGAGACGTTGAAGCCGTCCCGGACAAGAGTGTCGTACACCGGTTTCCACCCGGATCCATCGACCCAGGCGCCGTGAAGGAGAACAATGTTCCGGACACCGCTTGATTGCGCAGAAGCTCCGGAGCCCAGACATGTTGTCAGCAACACGACAGATAGCGAGCCCATCCACTTCATTTCGTGTATCTCCGTAAGCTCGGAACAAGTGCACTCAACGTGGAATAATCGCGTGTTCTCCCTTTTCGCTCAGGAAGGTCAGCAATTCATTGTTCACTTCTTCTGCATGCGTCCACGGTATACAGTGGGGTCCGTCCTTCACGACTACATAACGCGATCCGCTGATGAGCTTGGCAGTGCGCTGTCCGGCAGCGGTGATGGGAAGTATGCGGTCGGCGTCACCGTGCATCACCAGCGTGGGTATCCCGATACTCTTGACGTCCGAACGAAAATCCTCATGCCAAGCTGCAACGCACGCAAGACTCGCGGTAGCGGAGGCGGTGGCGGCGATGTTCCAACTTGCTTTCACGGCTTGTTCGGAGACGCGTTTACCCAGAAAGACGTCAGTGTTGTAGAAGTTCTTGAAAAACTCAGCAAAAAATGCATATCGGTCTCCGGCGACTGCCTTTTCGATTCCCGTAAACACCGCCGGAGGCACTCCTTCGGGGTTATTGTCGGTCATGAGTAGAAACGGCGGTATACCAGAGATGATCACGGCCTTGCTCACGCCAGAGGAGCCATGTTTTCCCAGATACCGCGCCACCTCTCCTCCGCCCATGGAGAAGCCAACCAGCACAAAATCGCGTAGCTTGAGGTGCGTAACAAGTTTGTAAAGATCTTCTGTGAAGATATCGTAGTTGTAGCCGGCCGTCGGCTTGCTGGAGTAGCCGAAGCCTCTGCGATCATAGGTAATCACGCGGTAGCCCGCTCCCAGCAGGGCCTGAATTTGCTTTTCCCATGACGTCCCGTTTAGCGGATAGCCATGGATCAGGACCACGGGTTGGCCCGTTCCATGGTCCTCGTAATAGAGGTCGATCTGGGTCGAATTCTCGATTCCGACTGTGACATACGTCATTAGCGTTATCCTTTGCTTCCAAACAGAAATGAGGAGCGGAACCCGGTGACCACCGCGCCTTAAAACCGGCGTGGGAAAATCCGTTGCCACGCCGACTGTGGACCGCCGTCGATCTGTGGCGGATAGTTAGCGATTTCCAGAGGCCGTCGGCATCCGTTCCGCTGGCATAGGTGCAGAAGAAGCCGAGACCTTTTGACCGCCGGCAGCGCGCGACTGAATGAACTGGCGCACGAATGTTGCGATTTCGTCCGCCTTCGTATCCAGCGCGAAGTGTCCAGCTTCGAGCACATGGATTTCCGCCTTCGGGTCATCCGCGCGGTAGCGTTCCGGTTCTCGGAGGTCGAACGAAAGATCGTATTTGCCCCAAAGCACGAGAAGCTCTGGTTGCGTCATCTTCATCCATGCCTGCCACCTCGGGTAAGCCTCGACATTTGTTCTGTAGTCGTAGAACAGATCACTTTGAATCTGAACTTGTTCGGGGGCATTCAGGAATGCATATTCATCGGTCCAGAGATCTGGATCGTAGAGCTCGACATCTGGATCGTCACCGATGTGGCGCATCTTTGTTGTAGCCAGAGACAGGAGGTTCTTACGCAACGCCTGTTCATATGCGGGCCGATCCGCCCAGAAGGCCCGCCGGGTTGCCCAGTTCGCGCCCAGTCCCTCGTTGTGAGCAACAGCGTCCTGGACAATGAGCGCCTGCACCTGCTCCGGATGAGCCAGGGCCATGCGAAACCCAACAGGTCCACCATAGTCCTGCATGTATAGCGTATAACGCGACAGGCCGAGCGCATGCGTGAAGTCTTGCATGGTTGAGGCAATATGGTCGAAGGTGTAAGCGAAGTTCTTCGGATTCGGCCAATCGCTGTGACCATAGCCGGGATAGTCCGGGGCTACGAGATGGTAGCTGTCGGAGAGCCGTGTCAGCAGCGGCTGAAACATACGCGACGAGGATGGAAGGCCGTGTAGAAAGAGAATGGTGGGAGCGTCCTTCGGTCCAGCCTCCCGATAGAAAATGGAGAGCCCGTCGACTTCCACCGTACGATATGAAATCGGACATCTCATGTGATGCTCTTTCCCGCAGGGAACTGCGTAAGTGGTAGACGCCAATGCCGTGAAGCAGAAGACCGACGACAACCACAACTTTGTCGTGTATTGCAGCTGTGGCATATACATGTCGGCTACGCCGCTGGGGCTTTCGGAGACGCAGTCGTGTGACCCGTTGATTCCTCCACAACGCTGCCGTTGGGCGGATTCAGAATTGTCGGTATGCCCTCTGCTCCTACGAACACGCTCAGGAAACGCACAACCGTTTTGCCATCGTTACGACCGCGATGCCAGTGAGTTCTCGTCTGCAGAAACGCCTGACCGGCCTTGAAAGTCTGGCGTGAGCCGTCAGCGGCGAACTCAACGGTCAGTTCCCCTTCGAGGACATAGAGGTACGGTTGAACGGGATGCACCATCCATGGCGTCACCGTACCCGGTGCGATCGTCGCGATCTTCGAGGAAATTGTGGGATTGGGGGTGGAAGGATATTCAAGGGGCTCGCCCACGATTGTTCTGACATCGCTGGAAACATCACCAAAGTTTGACATTAGCCTTTCCTTTCGGGTTGTGAATCGCCATTTACGGTGAGTAACTCCTTACCATCAGACGGCCTGACAAGCTTCCTCTATGAGTCGTACGATTTCAGCGGGGTGGGTTGCCACCGAGGCGTGACTCGTCTGCAGTGAAATTGTCTTTCTGGCTTTGATTCGCTCCGCCATCCACTGTTCCGTCTCCGTGGGAATCAACCGATCATTGGCTGAGATCTGATACCAGCAGGGCTTCACTTTCCAGGCGGGGGCGCCGGCCTTTTCTTCGAAGCAACGTGCCGCCGTTGGCTTCTGCGTAAGGGCCCATACCAGCGACTCTGTCTTGTCATCGAGATCGTGACAAAACGTTTCGTGAAACTTCTCCGGCGCGATCCATAAATAGTCATATTTGTCTCGGCGGATGTTGGCCACTCCCTCAGGCGGTGCTTGCCGCGCCCATAGGTCAGTCAGGCTTTCCCCTGGATCGAGAGCGGGTCCTGCCAAGTAAACGAGCCCAACGACATTCGGCGTGAGCCCGGCACCAGTAATCACCGCGCAACCATACGCGTGACCCACCAACAGGGTGGGGCCTTCCTGCGCAGCGGCCATTGTGACGGTTCTCCCAATATCGTCGTGCAACGAGGTTAGAGGGTTTTGTACGGCGAGAACGTGGTAGCCCTTTCGATAGAGCGGAGGTATGACATGCCGCCAATGCGAAGCGTCACCCCATGCGCCATGAACTAAGAGAATGGTGGGTCTGTCATGCATCATGTAACCTCTTCTATTCGACGACATTTCTAATTGACGACGAATCCCCTTATCCGGCCCTACCGGAACCTTCCTGACCATGGATTCTTCGTAATAAGTAATCGTTTCTCAACAAGGCAACTCCCGGCCGGGAGCCTTCGAGTACGAGCGACTCGCCGTGGCAGACGCCGCAGCCATGCACCTGAAACTGGACCATTACGACAGCCGGTTCCAGGATTTTGCCCTCAACAATCCGGAAGGTGGATCCGGGCTTGGCGATCTCGGCAGCCTTCATCGTTGAGACAACAGTGGCAGTTGGCATATCTCCTCCTGTGACCGCTAAGGAAACTTGACGGAGATGGGTGGGCTCCCAATGGCTCCGGCCTATGTTGCTACCTCGAGAATGACCTCCAGTTCAATCGGCACCCCCAGAGGCAGACTGGCTACGCCGATGACCAGACGAGCCGATAATTTCTCCGGACCGAAGATGTCACGAAAGAAATTCGATCCGGCGTCGGCAACCTTTGGCTGGTCGAAGGGATCACCGGACGTAGCCATGAAAAACCCGAGCCGCACGACGCGGGTTACGCGATCGAGGGAGCCCAGAACCTGTTTGGCGGCCGCGAGAGCACTGAGCGCCGCTGTTCGCACGGCGTCGCATCCGGCTTCCGCATCGACTTCCTTGCCGAGGCGGCCCACGAACCTGGGCTTGTGATCAACAACGGGAAGCATGCCACTGAGAAAGAGCAGGTTCCCGGTCTGCAGCGCTTCGACATAACTGCCGAAGGGGATCGGCGCGGCCGGGAGTTGGATCCCCAAATCCACCAGCCGACGCTCTGCCCCGGTCCTTTGCGGCCCGTCACGGTTTACCATCGGCCCACGTGTGCACCGTCGTCCACATGCAGCACCTCCCCGGTCACGTGACCGGCTTCTGTGAGATAGATAACCGCCTTCGCGATATCGGCAGCTGAGGAGAACGTTCCCATCGGGGACCGCGTATTCGGAAGATCCGTACGAAGATTCCTATGTAATGGCGTGTCAACTACCCCCGGTGCAACAGCATTGAAGCGAATCGCGGCGCTGGCGTACTCGCTCGCGAGACTGAGGGTGACGGCGTTTAAGCCGCCCTTCGTGATCATAGGAATCGACGCCGGAAGGCCAACCATGGGGTTATCGGCGAGCGCAGCGGTGATAGTGGTAACGCTGCCGCCGATCTTTTGCAGCAGCATCCTCTTCACGGCAAGCTGAGTAATAAAAATGAACCCATCGAGGTTCGTTGCAAAGAATGCATGACACTCATCAGCGGTGTAATCCGTGAAAGGCTTGGCGGAGAAGATGCCGGCGTTGTTGACAACGTGGTCGATCGAACCGAATCGATTGATTGCTGTTGTTGTCACTTCCTTGGCAGTAGCCGCGTTACTAATGTCTCCCCGAACGACAGCCAGGGTTGCGGACGGAGCATATTCTGTCCCTGTGATATTGCGCGAAGTCGCAACAACGTTATAGCCGCGCTCCAAGAAGCCCCGAACGACCGCGGCGCCGATGCCTTGCGATGCTCCGGTCACGATGACTGTTTGTGCTTTTGCCATACCTCGCTGCCTGTTGTCGCTATCGTCCGACATTATCGTGCGCCATGAGTTCATTTAGCCAGAGGCGGGCATACAATGCTATTGACCTATGGTGTCGACCGATCCTTTAGTGTCAGTAGGAAACCGATCTATTACCTACACCTGCAATACCCCTTTGACAAAAGGAACCGATCACCTGCCACTGTCGACGACCAGGTCGTTTCTTGACGTCGCAATCGCGGTCAAACTGAACTGCGCTGCTCAGGCCGCGAGCGATAGATTTACAGACCCTTCGCGTCCCAATCTGGAAGTGAGTCGGCTCGCTGCCCATCCCGGGGTCCTCGGCCTCCCGCGATCCACCGAGACAGAGGGATTGCACCTGTGTGACGAAGAGAGCACATTTGTGATAACCAATTCGGGAAACCGACACCAAAGGGTAATAGACATGGTTCCGTGTGGCGGTGGATCATCAGGGGTGCGATTGTTGCCGACCAGACCAGGGTCCTCAGCTGCTATGTCGATGAATTGGATTGGTCAAATTGGTCGTATTTTGTGGCCCGCACGCCTCGATCGCGGGTGCCGTGAGTGGCAAAGTCTCGAACGCAAGTGCTGTATGAGAGACCCGTGACCATTCAACAACCATTCGTGGCGATCATCGACGACGATGAGTCTGTCCGCGAGGCGTTGCCTGTCCTGCTGCAGACGCTGGGCTTTGCAGCGCACCCTTTCAGCTCCGCTGAAGAATTTCTGGCTTCGGATTGCATTTCCCAATCTGCCTGCCTGATTCTCGATATCGCCATGCCAAGCATGTCCGGGACCGACCTCCAACGCGAACTCAAGCGCAGACAGCTGGCGATTCCGATTATCTTTATAACCGCTCACTGCAACGAGGAAATTCGGGTACGGTTGTTAGCGGGGGGTGCCGTGGAATGCCTTTTTAAACCGGTCAGAGACAGCGCTCTCCTAAACGCCCTCAAGATGGCCCTCGCCAGACCATGAGCGGTTGTGGTGAAGAAGCTGCCTTTATCGGCGAGAGGGTAGAATGAACGCAACCGGCGACAGCGTCGATTCGGTGAGTCTGTTGGCCATGACGCACCCTTTACCCATTGTCTACATCGTCGATGACGATATCTCGGTTCGGGAGGCCCTGGAACAGTGGATTCGCCAGGCCGGATGGGAGTCGCAGACATTTACGTCGGCACAGAACTTTCTTGACAGCCCACGCATCCCAGTTCCGAGTTGTCTTGTCCTGGACTTCTCCCTTCCGGGCCTGAACGGTCTCGAAGTCCAGAAGCGTGCAGCGGTGGAGAGACCCGAAATGCCCATCATCTTCATTACTGGGCACGGCGACATCCCCATATCTGTCCAGGCGATGAAGGGAGGGGCAGTAGAATTCTTCACCAAGCCAGTCGCAGAGGAAGTTTTGCTCGCCGCAGTCCGGAATGCGATCGAAAGGAGCCAGAATCTGCTTGGCCGCGAAACCGAGCGGCGAATTCTGCAGTCACGTTACACCTCGCTTACTTCCCGCGAGCGTCAGGTGATGGCCATGGTCGTTTCCGGCCTTTTGAACAAACAAGTGGCTGGCGAACTCAAGATCAGCGAGATCACTGTGAAGGCGCACCGACGCCGCGCAATGAGAAAGATGAAAGCAGGCTCTTTTGCGGATCTGGTAAGAATGGCCGCACGACTTCGCATTCAGCGATCCCTCGGAACGAAAGCATCCATTCCCGAGTAGGGACCACATTGCTGGTGCGGGTGGATGGACTAGGTCCGGCCGACGCCGGGTTAAATTCGGGGGGTGCTTCATCTTTTCCAAAGACCTCCTCCTTGTCTGTAAATTACGGACCACTGATCAGCTTTCAAGAGTTGGATCGGTTTCGGATGATGGGCGGGATAGACAATGCGGCATGTTTCGCTCCCGGGAAGCTGAAGTCGACTCTGCTTTTATTCCCATGTCGGCCAGAGAATTGCGCATACGGGCCCTTCCACGCCCAAGTCGGGACTTGACTGCGGAATGCGAAATATCCAGATTCTGTGCGATTTCCTCAATCGAGCGATCGTGAACAACCCGCAATTCCATAACTACACGCAGATCCCGAGGCAGACATCGAATCGCCCTATCGACCAAGAGCTGCCTTTCCCTCCCTTCGTATTGCCTCTCCGGATTGACACTGCCATGCCTTCCGCCCGGAAGGTCCACGCTCGGCGAGAAGTCAACCGCTTCATCCAGAGAAACCGCGAGAACGGGGCGTCTCCTGCGCAGAGTCATCAGGCCGTAATTGATAGCGATGGCTGTGAGCCATGAGGAGAATGCACTTCGGTTCTCGAACCGATTGAGGTTTCGGTATGCGCTTAGCAGCGTATCCTGGAGCGCATCCTCCGCGTCCTGCCGGTTCCTCGTGATGCGGTGTAGTCGCCACAACAACCTTCCTGAGTGACGCCGGCACAGTTCAACAAAGGCGAACGAGTCACCACACTGTGCATCGTAGACCAGGTCTGAGTCCGGTCGAGCGATCACACCGCAATCCGTCCTCGACGTCGTTTCGACCAGCAACGAACTCGACACCATATGTGTTCCCCCGTTTGACGCTCGAATGCGCGATCTATACTTGTCATTAATCCAGAAGAGTCGGAGAGAATCTATTACCCCAAGGTGTCGGGCAACACCTTTGTATCACTCATGCGGCGGGAAGAAGACGGTGGGAATATGGAGACGTCGGGTCCCACCCTGACAATCAACCACAGTTTCATGCACGCGTGAAACCGGTGATGAGATTGATGGAGCAGCCCACCTCGATTCAAAGCCGCAGCAGTATAAATAGTGACTGTTCCAGCTCTACGCTGCTACGCTGCGGCGGATGAAGCGGCACCTTGGTCCAGCAACACTTCCGGCGGGAGAGAGAATGCAAAGGTCGCTCCAGGGCCATCGTTCAGCTCCGCCCATATACGCCCACCATGTGCCTCGATAATCGTTCTGCTCACGGAGAGGCCAATTCCCATGCCATCGGGCTTGGTTGTATAAAACCCATCGAAGAGTTTGTCCGCAAGTTGAGGATCAAACCCGACTCCGGCATCTCGCACCCCGAGACATACCTGATCATGCGGGTTTATTTCCGTCCAGATCAGCACTTGCCGCGGCCGGCCGTCGAGCGCTTTCATCGCATCAGAGGCATTCCGGAGAAGGTTCAAAATAACTTGCTGGAGTTGAGTTCGATCACCTCTCACACGTGAGAGGCCCTCGGCCAACTCCTGTCGCAGCACCACCCGGTTACTTTGTAATTCGGCCTGGAACAGAGCAATCACCTCTCGAGCAGTCTCGTTCAAATCCACAGATTCGAGACTGATCTCTTTTCTGCTATAAAGTGCCCGCAGTCGTGTGATCACATCCGAGGCACGATTCCCATCGCGAATCGTACGCCGCGCGGTCTCTCGGGCGCCTTCAATGTTTGGCGGATCGGCGTCCAGCATTTGAAGACAGCTGCTGGCGTTGAGGAGAATGCCATACAGCGGTTGTCTGACTTCATGCGCGATCGATGCCGTCAATACTCCGAGGCTGGTCACGCGGGTTACATGAGCCAACTCTGCTCGGGCCTTGGAAAGTGACTCCTCGGCGCAATGGCGTTCTGTGAAATCCTGAACGGTACCGACACACTCGTCCGGCGTGCTCTCATCTCGACCGGCATGGGCGACAATATGGATGTATCTGATCGAGCCGTCCGGCAGCAGGATTCTCAGGTCATTTTCAATTTCGCACTCGCCTCGCCGAGCTTTGCCAAGATTCTCGAGAAACACGGACTGATCATCGGGATGAACGCGATCACGGATTTGCTCCACTGTCAGTGGCACCGCCGGATCGAAGTCAAAGATATGGTAGAGTTCTTCGGAAAACCGGATCTCATCCGTTGCTATCTGAACAGAAAAGTTACCAGTGCGAGCAACACGCTGGCCTTCCGCCAAAAAAGCCTCGCTGCGACGCAACTTCTCCTCAGCCTGCTTGCGTTCGTCGATATCGGTCAGCAAAAGATACCAGCTCGTTATGGCACCTCCTTCATCGCGTACCGGAAGACCGCGAATCTGGAACCATCGAAATACGCCATCCTTACGCCGGAGGCGATGCTCACTTTCATAGACATGTCCCAGTTCGATTGCCTTGTTATGTGCCGCGATCACCCGGGAAAGGTCGTCAGGATGAATTGCGCCGATCATGGTCCAGTCTTTAAGTTCCCTGCTCGATTTGCCGAAATACTCTAAGATCTGACGGTTCATAAACTCGACAGCGCCGTTCGCGTCCAGCGTAGCGACCAGTCCGGGAATGTTATCGACGATCTGTCGCCATGAGAGTTCGCTCGCGCGCACGGCGTCTTCTGCGCGCTTCCGATCGTCAATGTCGATATTCGTTCCATACCACCGGCTGATGTTGCCGAATTCATCGCGGAGAGGACTCGCGCGAAAAAGAAACCAGCGAAAGCTCCCATCGTAGCGCCGCATGCGAGCTTCCGCCTCCACCGGTTCGCCGGAAGCCAGGCTCGACTGCCAGCGCTCTGCCAGCCCCCTGAAGTCAACCGGATGGATCGCCGCGCTCCAACCCCAGCCCCGCGCTTGTTCGGAAGACAATCCGGTGAAGTCAAGCCAGCGCTGGTTGAGGAAGTCGGCGGCGCCGTCTGAGGTTGTCGACCAGGCTAAGGTCGGAATAGTATTGATAATCGAGCGGAGCTCCCGCTCGCTCGCTTGAAGGGCTTCTTCAGCCCGCTTGCGGTCCTCTATGTTGACAGCATTTCCGTACCACTTGACAATGGCGCCCGTTTGATCGCGAAGTGCATTGGCGCGAAAGAGGAGCCACTGATAAATACCATCGAAACGACGCATCCGAACTTCTGCCTCGAGTGGCACGCCTGACAGCAGTGATGATTGCCACTTTCGCAAAAGATCTGCAGCGTCATCGGGATGAATCGGATCTGTCCAACCCCAGCCCTCCAACTGCTCTTGGGAAAGACCTGTATATTGGCGCCAGCGCTCATTGAAGAATTCGGCGCATCCGTCTGGGCGAGCCGAAGCCAAAAGCGTGGGCATTGCGTTAATATTTAGGCTCAGATTGCGCTCGGATTTCTCGATTTCGCCAAATGCTTTCTGCAACGCCAATCTTGCCTGCACCTGATCGGTGACTTCCGTCGTGGTTCCGGAAAACTCGATGAGTTCACCGTTATCGTTCAGTATGGGACGACCGAGCGAATGCTGATACTTGACACTCCCGTCCCACGAAAGAATGCGATACTCATCCTCGTAATCGGTCTTTTCGTTCAGACATTTCTCAAAATGTTCTCGCACCCGTATGCGGTCGTCGGGATGGATGCGGTCAAACCAGAAGTCAGCACTCAAGGAATCCTCTTCCGGCTTCACTCCATATCTTCGGTAGATTTCGGGCGAAACTGTGACCTTTCCCCTCAGGACATCGAGCTTCCAGCTGCCCAGCCGGGCCAGCCGTTGCGCCTCCTGAAGATCTGCTTCACTGCGACGCAATCTCTCTTCGGCCTCTTTGCGGTCGTGAATGTCGGTTAGGAGGACATACCAGCGGACCGCCAGTCCGTCTGCATCCTGCAGCGGCAAGCCGCGGGCGTGGAACCAGCGATACTCCCCGTCGGCTCGAAGCAGACGGTGGTCGACATCGTAAACCGATCCGGTCCTGATCGAATTCGCCCAAGCGGAGGTCACACGATCTCGGTCCTGAGGGTGCACCACGTCGGTCGTCGCCCAGCTTTGTAGTTGCTCGACGCCTTTGCCGAAATAGTCCAAAATCTGGCGATTAACCATTTCGAGTTGGCCGGCCGGTGTCATGATCGCCACCAGTCCTGCGATTCCATCGACGACAAGGCGAAAGCTTTGTTCCTTATCGCGCAGGGCTTCTTCGGTCTTTCTGCGTTCAGCGACTTCGTTCCTCAACTCTTCATTCGCCGCGGCCAGTTTCGCCGTACGTTGCGCGACCCGTTCATCGAGATCACGGGCGATCTGCCTCTGCCGGTTGAGAACTGCGGTTTGCTGTAGCCCAAACGCCGCCTGATTCGCCGCCACCCTGAGAAGCAGCTTCTCAGCATCCGCCGGGAAATCCACCCGAACCGACCCTGCAATCATTTCCCCCACGTCGCCGTGCAGGCCCATGCAAACCATGCAGATGGCGACTTCTTTGTCGCCTATGCGGCGTCTTGTCGGTTCAGTCCATCCCTGGGAAGCATCATGAAGGCAGCCGTTGAGCACCTCGCTGACCTCCTGCACCCGGTTTGAGAGGTCGCTGCCCGCGGCGAAGCGGATTTCTTCAACGGGAGTCTCGTCAGATGGATCAATGCCGCGCGCATATACAAAATCGGCATCGATCACTCCAAGAAGGGCTTCAACCGAAGTCTGGATCACCCGAACAGGCTGCGCGTCGCCCCAGATGGCGGGAAGCGCGACAACACTGACCAAGTCACCCAGACAACGCTGGAGCCGCCTGTTTTCCTCGCTTAGGTCGCTGGGAAGCGCGCTTTCGCTAATCCGCCGCTGAGGGGCCGCCATCCCGGGCCGCACGTCGGCTTCGAAGACCATGAAGAAACTCCTTCGGGGGGACAAAAAATGGATTTTCGTAAAGAACGCCGCCGAGAATCGCCATCGGATGGGTGCGCAGGATATCGATGACGGCATTGCCGCCGAAATGCGAAAGCTGGTAAGTGCAGATCACCACATCGTCATAGAGTTGCCACAACTCGTTGACCCGGGATTCAAATTCAATCACGTGCTGGACGTAGAACGGCTCTTTTGAAGCCCAATCCATGCGGCAGACGATTCGATAGGACGGAAATCGCGTTCTGACATTGCTTCTTACCATCTCCTCGAACGTCTGGAGCATTCGCTCCTGGTCGAAACGTCCGTCTCTCAAATAGGTCTCGGTGCTGATCCGAACCTCAAGCTGGCCATCCCGCTCAGCCGCCGCGGCATTGATACCCGCGCGAGCAAGGCGCTGCAGGTGGTCGCTTCGTTGACCCGAGTTGACAACATGAATTGCCTTCTTTCCATGCGCAAAACCATCCTTCATGAATGGAAGCAGGACAGTGTACTCTTCGTCGTCGCTGTTGAAGAATGCGCAGACGTGTCGCGCAGTACTGAGCCGGGAACTGGCTATAGGATTGGTCGATGGGGCCCGGCTCATAGGGCATGCCTCCCACGTGGCGGTCTCGCCCCGCGGACGCGGTCCAGTCACCCAAGACACACATCTGCGACTCAACCCGGTGTTCTTTGGAGCCGCTTGCCGTCCGCGTCCGACGACCGCCGCTGACCCAGGGTACCAACATTGTACCTGGTCGCTCGTGGACAACGCCACCAGGCTCGGTTCCTGGAGCGCCAAGGTCTGCGAAGGGGAGTCTGTTCTGGCGACCGGGACGGTGCCGCGCGATCGAATCCAGAGGCCTCGGCTCAGAGCTCCACCCAGGGAGTGGTCGATTTTGGGAGACGCCCGTTTTCATTCACCAGCGAAACGCTGCGGATCACATAGCCAAATCGGCGTATAGAGCTCATAAATGCGGCTCTTACTACGGACGCAAACGACTCAATTGTCAGAGCCTGATGAGAGCCAGGCCCGACTCGGGATCGACGAACTTCTGCAAGTGTGCTGGGCTCTCGGTCAGGACGACCTCGCACGTTGGCCTTATGTGTGCTTCTAACAGATGCCCTCCGTGAGCGGTCCCGTCTTTCCTGCCGATGACGGCATGGGCATGTACGACCGGCTCATCCCCGTTCAGCGCGACGTCACCGATGAGCGACAGCAACTCCACCTGCTCCCCAAGTGTCACCGAAGGCTCATATTTCTTGCTCTCCCAGCTGAACCATCCCAGGCGCACAGACTCCAGGGCACCTACAGCCTTAAAGCTTGCTGCCGAGAGCCTCTGTGCCTTCGCGAATTCGAGAAGACCGGTCGCAAGCTCGTCACCTGCTGCAAACACGAGGATGAAAGTTTTGGGTGTATCGCTGATTGCCTTGAATTTCATGGATAGGTTCCTCCTCACTCCTTGAAGAAGCACCGAAGCTCTGTCCCCCCGATCACTTTCGCTCCGAATGCCTTTCTTCTCCCGTCCGACGGTGGGCACCAGATATTCTCGCCCCCCGAAATGATGCGCGGCCAAATTCTGCTTCCCTCACGGCACACCTCTGCCAAGTGGACCGCTCGCCCGTGCTCCTGACAAACCAAATCATCCGCAACACTGCGCACTTCGGCGGGATCGAGAACACGACGTGCACATGATCAGGCATCGGATGACCCTCCAATTTTGGCCCTGACTTGGACGGGTGCTGAATCATTTGAACGTAGGGTTGCATGAAGAGCGATACCCCTCCCCTCAGCCGAACTGGCACGTCGCAATCGTCAATCGGTTCCTGACAATTTCACGGGCACCTCGGATAGGGCGGGGTTGAGGCACCCGCGTCGAAGTGTGGCCGCAATCACGAGGATGCCTCCGTGAATCGAAGGAAGTCTATTCTCCTTTGGTGTTCATTGGCCGATTTCTACAGCAATGACCACCACTGGAAACTGTTCTAACGATCTCCGCTCCGAGACGCAACCAAAGCTGCCATCGAGATCAATAAGGCTTTCGGCATCTTATCCAGTGCCACGTCCCAACGACTTTCACACCTGCGATTGAGTCTCGCTTTCGGCTTGGAGCCTTCTTTCGACTAAACCAAGGTGTCAGTCGGCAGTTTTTGTGAAACATCACACACGGTTGCTCGAATCTGTATAGCGTAGGGGCGATTGCCCAACAGGGCCGTAAGGAGGAGAAGTGGAAGACATGGGCTTATTTAAGCGTTCCAAGGAAGTTGCCTCGATCTTGGTGATCCTTATTGCATGGGTGGCGGCCGCGGCATCTCCACAACAAGACCCAGTCGCCTATATCACGCCTGCTCAATCTGCGCAGAAACGGGGTATAGCGCCGGGAATGAAGGTTAAGCTCCTCACCGGCGGTGACAATCCCAAGGAATACGCAGTCATTTTCAACAACGGAGACGAGGTCTATTCCGGACTCTTGGACTTTGCCGAAAGGTATCACGTCACCAGTGGACACTTTACCGCGATAGGGGCGCTCCGCAGCGTAACTCTTGGCTGGTTGGACCCGCAAAAGAAGATGTATAGAGAGAACCTGATCCATCAGCAGGTCGAAGTAGCGACAATGACGGGCGACTTCGCCTTGTATCGGGGCAAGCCGGCACTGCACGCGCATATCGTTGTAGCTCGCAGTGACGGATCGGCGAGTGGAGGGCATCTGATTGAGGGCATCGTATATCCAACACTGGAAGTATTTGTCACCGTCGATCCCGTGTCGCTGCAAAGACACTACGATCCAATTTCAGACATTACATTGATTGACGCCACGCAATAATCCAAAGCGCAGCCAACAGCGGGAAAAACTCCATGGACAAGAACAAGACCCACACTGATCAAAGCCGCCGCCGCGTTCTCACCGCGGCAGCCTTGAGCTTCGCAGCCAGCCGCCTCCCACTTTTGCATTTAGCGTCGGCGCAATCGGAGACATCCGAGACTAGGACAGTTAACTCCGGGTCATCCTTCCCTGGCTTCTCGGCGACAACAGTCAAAACAACAGGGACGACGATACATGTTTTGCAAAAGGGAGTCGGTCGGCCGGTGCTCTTGCTGCATGGATACCCGGAAACGCACCTGACATGGCGCAAGATCGCTCCGGATCTCGCCACGCAATTCGCCGTCGTTATACCGGACCTCCGTGGGTATGGCGATTCCGGCAAACCCGAAGGCGGAGAGATGCATGAGAACTATTCATTTCGCGCGATGGCGCAGGACCAGGTTGACCTAATGCGTCACTTTGGTTACGACCGTTTCCTGGTCGCGGCCCACGATCGCGGCGCGCGAGTTGCGCACCGGCTGTGCCTCGATCACCCCGCCAACGTCGAGAAAGTGTGTCTCATGGACATTGCTCCCACGCTTACGATGTATCGGGGAACAAACCAGGAGTTCGCCACCAGGTACATGTGGTGGTTTTTCTTGATTCAAGCCTACCCGCTCCCTGAACATATGATCGGCCTCGACCCAACATTCTACCTGCAAGGGATTTTTGAGAGTCTGAACAAGACGCCCGGAGCAATTGGCGCGGGGGTGATGAATGATTACATACGCGCCTTTAGCCCGGAGACAATCCACGCAACCTGTGAAGACTTTAGGGCGGCTGCACAAATTGATTTGGAGATGGATGAGGCCGACGATAAGGCCGGCACACAGATCAATTGTCCAGTTCACGCTCTGTGGGGCAGCAAGGGAACCGTCGGCGTCATGTGGGACGTGTTGGCGACTTGGCGAGCGAAGTGTGTAGCTCCGGTTACTGGAGGACCTCTCGATTGCGGTCACTTTCTGCAGGAAGAGCGGCCTCAGGAACTCTTGGAAGAATTGAGACGATTCTTCCGGCAATGAACGTGCGATCAGTAGGTTTCCGAACAGGTTCCGACCAACTCGCGCTCTCTCATTCCACTACCCTGGCAACTCAGGGAGGACGATTGATATAACCGCGGTCCGGCTATTTTGCATATGCCTATGTGACGTTGACTCCTCATCGAAGCGGCGCGCGCCCCCCTCGGGATTACTCGCAGCTTAGATCCCAAGAAAACTGAAACGATTCCAACAAAGGAGAACAAAATGGCAACAAAAGGAAAGGTCCTGGTACTAGTCTCGAGTGGGCACGGCTTGCCCTTGAAAGATGGCAAGGTTTATGCCGGTGCTGGCTACTACCTCAACGAGCTAACGGTGCCGGTTCGTGCCCTCATGAATGAGGGCTACGAAATCACTTTCGCCAACCCCAAAGGGAACACGCCGCAAATGGATGTCAATTCAGCCACAGCCCAGTTCTTCGGTGGGGACGAAGCTAGGCTTCGGGACTATCTGAAATTTCGCGACACTTTGATAGGACTCAAAACTCCGACTTCCATTGCGGATGTGATCGCATCGGGTCTGGATCAATATGACGCTGTTTTCGTCCCTGGCGGTCACGGTCCGATGATGGATCTTCTCGACGACGCCGGCGCCGGCACTGTGATGAGATACTTTCATAAAACACTTAAGCCTACGGCAGTGCTCTGCCATGGCCCGATTTCACTTCTCTCGGCTCTTTCGAATTCGACGGAGGTGGTCGCTGCATTGGCTGCGGGAGATGCCGCTGGAGCGCGAGCCAAGGCTCAAGGGTGGATATATTCCGGATACAAGATGACGATCTTTTCGACAGCGGAAGAGCGGCAGCGGGAACCGATTGAGATCGGTGGTAAGGTTCTCTTCTACCCGGACTTTGCCTTGCGTACAGCCGGGGGTGACGTACGGGTGGTCGCTCCATGGCAGAGCTACGTCCTCCACGATCGCGAGTTGATCTCCGGTCAGAACCCGTTCTCTGATCAGGCGCTTCTGGAACATCTTCTGCCGGCACTTCAGCAGCAAGAAGCCATGAGCAAGTAAAGGCGCAAACCCAAGGTAAAGATACAGAGTGAAATATTCCATCCGGGTGCCCTAACCCAGACGTACTTTTCGCGTTTTGCGGTGGGGCACCGCTACTCCGCAAAACCCTGCTTCGCTCGTTTCGCTCATCTCGGAATTGAATCAGTGGCTAACTCGGCGGTTTCTATCGACTGTACCGGAATTTCAACCCATAACAAATTCAGATTCGGTTGCTGCTGAACGGTGCACAGTTGTGGTCACCTCCGAGGACCGTGAATGCCCGAAGATTCTCTGCGGCTCCAGACTGCGTCTTCTTGTTGCCTTTTGCGCACCAACCGCGACGAAGAAAGCCGTGGACATATAGGCAAAACGCGGCCATGATCGCGTCATCGGAGGTCACGATGACGCTCTCCCTTCTATCACGCTCCAGTCAAACGACTGCTCAGAGCCGTTTGCCGGTGATCGAATTCGAGCCGCTGCTCGATGCGATCGAAGCCGCCGCACTTTTGCGCATGCACCCCACGACTCTCAAGAAGAAGGCCCGCCTCGGCGAGATCCCAGGGCGGCACATTGGCAAGTACTGGCGCTTTCGAGTCTCAGATCTGAACGATTGGGTGTGGCGTCAGGAACGGGGCGGTAACGGCCCGCGAGCCCTTTGAGGAGCCAGCGTTGCGCGTACGGCTGCTGCGTGTTCGATAGAGGCTCGTTGGTGGATGATCGCAGCGAATGGCGTTGGTACTTTCCGTGCCGGGCGTCGGATGGGTGACTTTGGTCCAGAAGCGTCTGCCGTTTGGTATCCCGCTTTCTGCTCGGTCACGGCTTCGGGGCGTAACCGGCGCCCGGCGGCAGCTCGCTCTTCTGCTTCGACTGCCCCAAACAGGTCAAAAGCGGACCTGTCGGGGACCCCGGAGTACGTCGCCCTCCGGGTTACGGTTTCCGCTCGAAATCCGGTTCGCAAATTGCAGCGAAAAGATTTCTCCGGAGCCTCCGTAAATGCAGAGCTTCGGCCTTGGGAGCCGGGCCCCTCGCTGGCTTCGCTGGGTGTGACCCGAGCAAGATGCGGGAATTTCAACAAAACGGAGACGAGATCATGTACCAGAACAAAGTCAGCCTCATCGGATTCCTCGGCGGCGACGCAGAAGTTCGC
>Ga0335075_10004364_pt1 | contig 22150 bp, 25 predicted proteins | sample Lox_Sample_24_FD_206723 | JGI IMG/M metagenome (GOLD analysis project Ga0335075, IMG submission 206723) | Soil microbial communities from Loxahatchee National Wildlife Refuge, Florida, United States - Lox_Sample_2.4 | ecosystem: Environmental > Terrestrial > Soil > Wetlands | place: USA...
TCAACCTCAACCCTCGGGCCTCCCTTCCTCCCCGGCCGCCTTCCAATCTGCACCCCTAAAACCTCAAACTCTCCTTCCCCTTTCTCATTTCCTCCGACCAACAACTCAGGTACCAACCCCCTCCCCTCCCCAAAATCCTCTCCGTGACCCCCTTATCCTCCCCCTCCTCCCAGTTCCCTTTTTCCTTACACCCCCCCAGAATCGTAGTCCCTGACCCCGGGCGAGGGATCACATACCCAATATCTCCCCCCGGAAAGAGGTGTGTTACGGCCCGTGGCGCCTCGCCTTTTACGAGAACGGTTTGTCCGCGCACGGGATACAGGAGCGAGGCTTCCGAAGGGGGAAGGAAGTGTGCGGAGAGGAGGCCTGTTGCGAGGACGAGCGATTCCATTTCCAGCCCCCCGGGGCTCCGGGCAGCAACGACCCTTCGCACATCCTCGACTACGCCCTCTAGGCCTCCATCCGTGCGCACTGTTGCGCAGGTGAGCTCTCCGCCGAGAGCGGTGATGCGCTCAGTGAGATAGGATAGGTAGCGGGGGACGTTGATGCAGATTGTGTCGTAGCGGGCGCCGAAGAGGATTTTGGCCTCTGCTTGGCCTTCACCTTCCTTGGTGCCGCTGGCGCGAGATGCGTCTGCAAGTTCTTCCTTGGAGAGGACTCGGAAGCCAGTCACTACGTCGCGCCACCAGAGGCCGGAGCCGTCGGGGCGGGAAGTCTCATCCGTTTCTTCGCTCCAATACATCACGCTCTCCCTGATTCCCAGCCCGAGGTGCTTTTCAAGCTTTTGCATGCCCTCTTTCGTCCTCCCCTCTGCCTTTCCTTCTCCCATTTCCTCAGCCTCGCTCTTTGGGCCTGCAGTTCTCATGCCAGCCTCGTCAACTCCAGCGGCTTCTAAGAGACGTCGCCATTCTCGATAGGTTCTTGCATCCCAGTCCCTGATTTCCGCTTCTTCGGGCGAGCTATGGGCATGAGATCGCCAATGCCCGCCTGCCCACGGGGAGGTGTATTCTATGTTTTCATCTCCGGGGAGGTGTTGTGCTATGACGATGACATGGGGTTTGGGAAACAAGGAAGGAGAGGATAGGATTGAAAGGGCGCTTTGAAGACCTGTTACTCCAGCGCCGAGGATTGCTATTGTTTCTTTCTTCGGGGCGTGGCTGGGTGGAAGGGCTTCCATAGTGAGGTGATGTGGATGAGTTGATTTGGAATTGTGATGATTGAATTGAAGACTAAGAGGAGGGGAGTAATGCTAGATTGATAATGGAATTGCAAATTGCGTTAAACCTTGATTTGTGGAGAGTTTGTTGATCTCAGAAATAAATGGCTCTATTTTGAATTGACGCTGACAGTAGAAATATTTTATCACTGGGAACGACGAAATATGGTAGAATAAAAATTGTTTCTAGGAACTTTAAATCTTAGTTTTATATGCATCTCATGACTCACGTCGGCATCGTCTTTGATCCCTCCTATTTATATTTCCAGTGTTTGTGGTTGGAGTTTCTACAAAATTGGTGATGTCGGTTGTTCGCAGATGGCAATCATCAAATTTGGAGAGGAAATTACTCCGACTTGCACCTGATACTTAGAACAGTATAATACATTTTCTATCGTCACTATATTACATCTATACAGTAACTACGTCCACACCTGATTTCCACCTATCATCTATCACTCATCATCTTCTCTACTGCATTGAAATACTTAGCTGGGAGATGTTTCCCAGCTTCCTGCTTTGTTAACCATTTGAAGTCACTGAGGCCAAAGAGGTTTCCCGTCAAGTCAGCTTGGCCGGCCATGATCCTGCCTCTCATGAAAAAGGTCTTCTCACCAGGCTCTAGCAGTGAAGAGTCGTCCCCGAGTCGTGGTTTTTGAATTAAATATCCGGCTGGAGCGTGGCCGACAATCCAAGTATTCATGTTTACCCCTGCGGATTGAACCAAAATGCGTTCTGCAGCCTGATTTGCATGTCAGCAAAGATATTACCCGGGAATTGTTGTAAAAGTGCCAAACACTACGCACCTGATGAAGATTCTCCCTTCCAACTAAAGGCCCGCTCGGGAGGCCCCACTTCCCGGTCTCCCCCTTAACAAGAAGATAAAGCGTCCTCGCAAGCTTCCTATCCAGCCTTCTCACATCCCTAGCCTTATCCGCCTCAGTCCACCTCTCCATCGGCCTCTCCACATTAGCCTCCATCGTCTCCGGACTCAACTCCTCCTCCCCTTCAACTCTCATGACCGCATCCCTCACCAACGTCTCCACCATAGCCCTCGGCTCACTAACCTTATCTCCTACCAGTACCTCATCATTCCACCCCAACTTCCCATAAGGCTGATAGCCTCCCAACTCTCTTGCGGCACTGCCATTCCGCTCTCTTGCTTTCCGCTTCCAGTCGTTGTCAGCAGGCGTATCCTTTTTGAAATAGAAATAACGAGTGAAGGGCATCGCGAGGCGCTCATTGAGGCGCTTTTGGTAGAAATAGAAGGCTCTCTCAAATGGGGTTAGGGCCTTGGTGATGAGTGGTGGCCTCGAAAGGAGGATCCCAGATTTGACGATGCAGGGAGCCATTGTGTTTGTGGAGGTGATGGGTGGGATGCGAGAAGGGGTTGTTTCCTCTTCCGAGGGGTTCAGGGCTGCTGCTGCGGTGGCATATTGTCTTTGATGCTGTGAGAGGGTGGAAATGCAATCGGAGCATATTCGGGGATGTCGTGATGATCCTGTTGTAGTTTAATATCAACATCTTTTAAAACTTGCAGCTCTCTCAGTTAGAAGCTTACTTATTAAAGAGGCAACAACCTTGCTTCCCCTACTTGAGGCTGTCATTGTCTCTCCTCTCACACCTCTGATGTCGTCCTCTTAGTCGTCGGTCCTGTTCTAGCTTAAACTTTTTGACTTGAGCTTTGAGATGACTAAGCATCGCGCTAGCCGAATTCGTTACCTTTCTTAACGCCAAATCGGGTTTCCCTCTTCATCTCACGACACCTATTCCTTATCATCAAGACCTATTCCATCCCAGGATGTCCTGATCATTTACTGGTGCCTAGAATGATCATCGCAGGCTTTTTTCGCTAGCGGTACTGGAATCAATTATACAGCTGCCGTTAGATAGATACTGCTAATATTTTCTTGCCCTGAAATTAGTGACGAAGACCATTTATGTCCTCCGTGAACTGATACAGCTTAGGTGCAACGTGTGAGTGAGGGAATTTGTGTCCTCAGGTAACCTGAAAGTCTGGATATTGAACGACTAAACCATCTTCAGCTGTAGCACTTCCCATCACACAAAGTGGAGTCATGTGCTATTATATATCACCCATAATATAGGGTAAAAATATAGATCTTATTTCGATAGATCTAAATGACAATGCAAGACAAGATTATCCTCTACCAGCTATCCGGGAGATTGCTCTCTCATCTGACGCCGATGCCATCCTATTATGCATTCTCCCAGTGGGTATACAAATCCAGTACGCCAATAATGCTCAGTACTCCACCTATCGTTATCTCACATCAATCATTATGTCATGCGCCCAAGCTCTCGACGGCCTTAGTGACTTCGGCCGAAGCAATCTTTTCCCAGATTGATTTCTCATTTTCGTCCAATGCGCCAGGATCTGGAATCTTCTCATACAACATATGGGACACGACGCGGTTAATATTCGAATATTGCTCCTTCGTTATGCCCGCTGGCTTCTTGTAATGTGGCTCGAGGGCAGTGCGGACAATCTTGCTAATTCCTTCTTTCGCTTCGATGGACATGTTGGCTCGGATGGGTGACGCTTCTTGGGAGCGCGGGAGGGGAGACTGCTGTCTTCGAGGTCGCGGTTGGCGTATCTCACTTGCCGGTTGGCCAATTAAGCCGGATCGTTCACCCTCAGAGTGGTGATTATGTTCAATTGGCGATCGGTTGGGTGAATAGTCGGCAGGTGGAAAGATTGGTTCCACACGGGAGGTGAGGGGAAGAGGAGATCCGGGTCTTTTGACGCGGTATGGTGGTGGGGTAATGGACATTGCTCGTGGTGTCGAGTAATTGCTTGTGGCAGGTGAAGAATGTTCTATTGAGGGACTAGTTGCACTGGTGCCATATGGATGCTGACCACTCTCATCATCTGTAGTCGTGCTCATTTCCACTTCTTTCAAGAGCGAGGATAGGAACGATGGAGCATTGGTCGAATCTCTCCCGTTTGCCTCAGCTCTTTGAGGAGCCGAAGAAGAAGGAAGGCTGCTGTTGCGTCGGTTGGAAGAACTTCCCTCAAATGAGCCTGGCCGATTGACCACGCGTCGGGTTTTTGGTCGCTTCAACTTCCGTTCAGGTTCTGTGGATTGCTCGACAGGCGATCGTGTGATTGACCTGGCCTTACGCTTCCGACTACTTGAGCCATTCATGTCAGCTTCTCTCGCGTTTTCAAATGCTTCCCACGCCTTCTCCTCTTCTGGTGTTTGTTTAGGTGGAGTTGCTGGCTGCTCCCGAGCATTTGCCATTATGGGTCGTGCTGCATCTCTGAATATTTCGCGGGCACCTTGTCGACCGGCGATGCGGAGTCGCTGTTGCCATTGTAGAAACTCGCGACGATCCCGTTCTGCACGACGTTGATGCCTGCGATAGCTCACCAGAGACTGGTCGTCATCTGAATAGTCGAGGTCTATATTGAGGGCATCCCATACTCGTCCACTGATTTGATTCCATGCTCCATGCCAGTTATCGCTCGTAACATGACGATTAGCACGTCGAACTTGTGCCTGAGTGCGTTGCGCGAAGGTTCTTGGTCGTCTTCCATGCCTATGCAACACTTCGGGATCAGACGAACGAGAATTGGCGCCATCATGGACACATTCCATGCAGAACCAGAGACCGTGCGGTACGCTGTCAAGGTCAACACAGTAAGTATGATATGGCGCATCGCATGCATCGCAGAGTAATAGGACCTCTTCGTTGTCGGCCGAATCGCAGATTGGGCAAGGTGTGACGTCGAATTCCTCAACTTGATCGTCAATCCAGGCCTGGGGATCAAACTCGGCAACTTGCTTCTTATCGTCAACGGTATATGTAGAAACAATATTTCCTAAAGATTTTGTGAGTCAAATCCCTTAAAATTAGGTAGTTATCGGGTTGTGTGACTTACCACCCACTTTGTTGTGTACCTCGACCAAGTGAAAAGCTGAGCGACATATTGGACAACTATTTGCTTTCTTAGTCCATTCTTGCAGACAGTGATCGTGTAATATATGTCCACAAGTTTGTACAACAGCAATCAATTCTCCGTTGTGGTCATTGCTGGGATCTTTGCTACTGATAGTCGGTGCCACCTTAGCGGATTCGAGTCCAATTTCGGGAGATTTCGAGTCGGTTTCAGCAGAAATATGGTCTAGGCTATCTAGACAGATAATGCACTGATCAGCCATGCTGATGTGCAGTTGCGCAAAATTTTGTTGTGGAAGTTTGGAGTAGGAGAAGTCATATAGTTGGTCGCAAGTGCGGGCGAGTCTGAGTTGAGAATATGGGATGTTAGGAAAGAGAAGAGCAAGCGAAACGTGAGAGCAAGGTCGTTCGCTACCGGCAACAAGCGAAGCCAATAAGAAAGTGCTATTGTGGAATAACGTGACAAGAGCTGAGTGGATTAGGCACAATAAAGTCCGCTTACCGCCTGCTGAGCGGTGTAGCAAACGTGCCAAACAGGATCTTAACCTTTTGGTTGGTGCGTTGGCGTGTCTGTTTCTTGGTGTCAGTAAGGCTCTTTCCGGAGTCTCCTGTGATTGGGTCTCCGAACGAGAAGAATCACGAGTATGTTTCAGCTGGAATGTAGACGCCAGTTTCGTCGATGGAATCCGGCAGTGATACAGTATAAAGTCGCACTCCCCTGTCTTTCCCGCTTTGTCAGGTGACGCGACTGACCGAAGACGGATGGAGGGGGTTGCTGATCTACTTATAAGCTGTCAGACCGTCTTATGATTTGCACGTAACCCAACATCCGACACTCAATTATGAGCCCTCAGGTCGCGAGAAAGCGGGGGCAGACGGTGAATGAGTCATAGTGACGATTGTCAATCCAAAATCGAGCGACGAGTGAAAACGCAATCTCATTGCCTTCAAGGCAGCAATTCGCCTTGCTTTGATCACCGAAGCAGTACCGAGCTGTAGCTTCAACATATATATGTTTTTCTTTTTTTTCACTTTTCTCAACCTAATCTTGATGGGAGAATGATCTCAATTGGTGACCAAATATTGCATGAATTCGGTCCTATCGCGGTCCATACATAACTGTATTTCTCTCGAAGTTCAGCAACCATACTAAATGGGCGACAGGTCTGCCTGAATCAAAATCAAGATGAGGCATCACGTTCTCCGAGAGCCTGTTAGGAGCATGATGTATATCTCACGGTGGTTACCATGGGTGCCGTGGTCCTCGTTGCCTACATAGAAATGTCAATATTTCAACGTTTGCATTGGTTAGTATCACTCTGGCGACGCAGTTCCCTCTTAGGCAATCAATACGAATTCGTAAAAGGGCATGGTTGGTTTGAATTGCTTCCATTGAGACCTATCGAGCGATGATCGAAATCCCGTATCGATGATCGATGTTAACCGTAGGCCTGATCCCATGCACCAGCAAATGTATCCCACAGCAAGTATTGACTCTCTAAACCTCCGCAATTTCCCTCAATCGTCGCAGTGTTGATCGCATTGCAGCCGCAGCCGGTGTTCTGAATTCCTTACTATTAGCATTTCCAATCCATTTTCTTCCACATCACATGTGCCCTTCCATAATTTGTAGGCAGGCAGATAGACGTACGACACTGTGTATGCTCCTCCAGCTACAGTCTTCTTGCAAGATTTACAGGTCCAGATTCCCACTGAATGACGCTTCACTGTTGTCTTTCCGCAGAATGTGCATACGTATTTGGCGTGTTGTGTGATTTCCATCTTCTTGACTTGCTTTCGGAGAGAGGCACCATATCTGTATTGTGCGAATCAATCAGTTAGTGACTATCCTTAAAGTTTTCACCATATCTTGCCGGGATTGAACAATAGCGCACTGTCCCTTCACAGAATCCACCTCATTGCAGATGTACAGGTACGCCAGGAAATTCAGAAGTTTCATGACATACCTCGTCCCGTATTTGCCGGTAACGCCGACCTTCTTTGTTCGTTTCGTCATCTTGGCTAATGCTGTGATGAACGACGCAGAAAGTTTTGTTTTGTGTCGTTGATTTCTTTTGTGATTTTCGAGGTGTATTATTGCATTGGCGAGATCAAGCCCTAAAAATGCCTAAGGGCCTGAGGCTCTAAGATCTTAACGTCCCACGCTAGGACCAATCGGGACTGAGCCGAGAGACATTCTCTCCTGTACGAAGTAGACAAATATCCGAGTACCAAGACTCTTTGGCGTCGTGGGGAAGTCGAGGTGGTTGGTTGATTTTTGTTTCCTTTCCTTGTAGATATTCTCTTGCTTCTTACCTGTTTTAAGTCAAGCTCTCCATCATGTCTTCATCTGGCCGTCAATATGACATCGTTCTTTATGGAGCGACAGGTTACACTGGGAAGTTGACTGCATCGCATATGGCGATGCATCTGCCTACTGATATCAAATGGGCCATTTCAGGGAGATCAGAAAGCAAACTAGAGGCTGTGGCCGCCACTTGTAAAGCATTAAATCCGGATCGAATTCACCCAGGTAAGGCAGCAATCATTCAATCTATTCAGTTTTATTTTCCTGTCTCTCTCCTCTCTTCGAGGTCACGTTTTATTCATATAACCTCGCCTATAGACAGAGCGAGCTAAGTCAGTGAGATATGGAAACACTAACATTACCTTATAGACATCGAAGTATGCAGTCTTGATGATGCTGAGCTTGGAGATCTTGCTAGAAAGACAACCATTCTCATCACCACTGTTGGACCGTACAGTATGTATGGAGAACACGCATTCAAGGCTTGTGCTGAGAACGGGACCCATTACCTCGATTGTACGGGAGAATCACCTTGGGTACATAAAATGATCAAGAAGTACGAGCAGATAGCCAAGACCACCGGAGCTATTATGATCCCCCAAAATGGAATCGAGTCGGTCCCTCCAGACCTGATCACATGGTCATTGGTATCTCTCATCAGGAATGAACTCTCCGCACCTACAGGCAGTGTCATCCTATCTCAGCATGATATGGTGTAAGCCATTGATACACTTCAAACGGTGTCAATCCCTAACCGTTCCTCCACCCACTAACAATCTTCTAGCGCCTCCATTTCCGGCGGCACAGGCCTCACAGTCTTAATCCTCTTAGACTACCACACCCTCCCCGAGCTCGCCGCCTCCTCCAAACCCTTCGCCCTCTCCCCCATCCCCGGCCCCTCCAGCCGTAGCACCGCCTCCCTGCTCACCAAAGTCCTCGGCATTCGCATCCACCCCGTTCTCGGCCTCCTGACCACAGCCATCCAAGCCGGCGCCGACACCCCTATCGTGCAACGCTCCTGGGGCCTCCTAGGCGGCGCGAAGCTCTACGGCCCGAATTTCTACTACGAGCAGTATATGCGTACTAACAGCTATGCCCGCGGCATTGCGCTGCATTTCGCCATAAATTTGGGCGCCATGCTACTGTTGATCCCTCCTGTGCGGTGGTTTCTGAAGAGATTCATCTACGCCCCTGGCGATGGGCCGACGGAGGAAGAATCGAGGACTCATCACGTGGAATACCGCGCTGTTGCGGTCGCTGATGTGGCAACGCCAGGTCCGAAGCCGAGAGCATTTGCCAGGGCTTGGTATACAGGCGGGATGTATCATTTAACCGGCCTCTTCCTAACCCAAGCCGCTATCACGCTCCTCAAAGACGACGTCGTAGCTAAGAAATTCGGGGGTGGCATTCTCACGCCTGCGACGCTGGGACAACCGTACATTAATCGCGTCGATGAGGCTGGGTTTAAGTTTGAGGTGCGGATGCTGGAGCCTGGCGAACAAGTCATTAATTAGGTTATATGAGTGGTAGATGCCACCTTTTGCTCTCTCTGCCTCCTCTGAATGTTAATGTGGCGGCGATGGACAGGAGAAATGCTATCTTTGGGTTCGTGTAATGTTTTAATATCTTAGTAGGTTGGTATGTTCGTATATATGTACAATATACCTACTTCTGTCGTCCAGGATAAGAAAACTCTTGAAGCCGAGAGATCTATGTGCCAATCCATACAATGCAGGTCAATAATAATTCGTACCGGACTCCAACGAACATGCCTGCCTTTCCCTGTCTACCTCCTTGCCAAGCCCTGCCATGCCATGCGAATGAGCCGACGTCACACCACGTAAGCCCAGCCGAGCCCTTTCCCATAACACCATGCTGAAAGTCATGCATTGTACTGTACTTGCTAAATATGTCCTCCATTATCGTGTTTGATGTCTCGACGTCGCCTTGCCCGACTTCAAAAATGCAGTCATAGCTTAAAACTGGTATCTCGTGCCCTGACGGCCGAGAGTCTTCTCCTTCTTCCCTCGTGTCTCGCTGCGTGTCTCGCGCTCTTCAACCAGAATCTTCTCCACCTTTTCTTTTCTGCCGCCTTTGCGAGGACGCGGTTGTTCCGAATGCAGATGTCCCAGCTCCTCGAGAGCAGTGTTATTGTGCCAAGCAAGACATCGATGTGTAGTGATATGATCCTGTTGGTGCTTCGTACGAGTAGACATGCGCTTGCCTACTTCCTCTTCCTTCTTCTCGGCGGGTTGCAGGTATTGCTTGCGTTTCTCCATGTGCTCAACGATCCTATCTCGGTAGCTCTTCATCTCCTTTTGGAGCTTCAGCTCGTTGAATCCCCGAGGGTCCATCCAGCTAATCAGCTTATCGATATCCTCAGGTTCGTCAAAGTATCCCCATTGTCGTGCATTGAAGACATTCGTTGTACCCTCTTCAAGCTTCTTCCGTTCGGGAACCGTCATATCAAACTTTATTACGTACTCATCCTGCCATTCCTGTTTTAAGTCGATGTAGCCTTCACGCTCAATCTCATCAGGACCTTGAACCCAGATGCAGCCATTTGCGTAGCCAGCCTCCGCAGTCGAGCTCTGTGGGAGCCCACCGTATGGCATACCGTTTCGTTCAAACCAGTAGTAGCGATTCCAGAACCGGTCTTTTCCCATAACCCGAGTCCGAGGGCAGTCGGCTTCCCGTAGATCATTATCAATGATAGCGATCTCGTCCTCACATTCCTTGATTAGATCCTGCTTCTTCTGAATTTCCTTCAAAATCTTGGTGAACTCCTTGGACTGCTTCGGGATCTTCGCAGCTGCCTCGGCCTTTTCCTTCCTTTCCTGCTCTTCTTCACGCTTGCGCTGTCTTTCAGCTGCTCGGTGATTGCCGCGTCGTAATGAGCGACCTTGGTGGACGTCCTCGTCGGTATCGAGGACTTCATCCTCGACTTCTTCGGTCTCAACCTCGTCAACGTCGGTCATCTTGGCGTCACCATTGACCTGGGGTTCCGGTTCGGGCGATGGGATCATGTTGGCCGGGAGTAGGATCTTTCGTCGATCATGCAGTAGTCGAAGCTCTTCTAGCCTAAATTTTGTCAGTTGTATCATCTCATGAGGGCCAGAGTCTACTTACGCAGCCTTACGATCGCGCTGGAATTGGATCTTTTGTTTCCGGAAAGTTGTCATCTGTTCACTACATTCCTCCATAAATCCACGAATCGCCTTGGTTTCTGCTGTGAGCATGCAGACAATTTGCAATGCTCTGACGCGAAGGTTGATATTCATGGTTGCATATTGTTGCTTGGCTGTCGCCGCTGTCGGATCTTGGTCTATTGGAGCAAGGTGTTGTAGCAACTCCTCACAATTTTTCTCATATCGTGGATCTTTTGAGAGCTGATGTAGCAGACCAACCATGATAACTTCCCAGCCACCATTCTTGAAGCTTCGCTTTTTCAGTAACTCAACCCAGTCGTTCTCCGCTTGCATTTCTGCTGCCCGGTGGGTTTTCTTAGCCTCAGCGGGTGCGCTACCAGCAGACTCGAGCTTAAGGTTGGCTGCCTCTTCCTTCGCAAGACTGCTCCGAGTTGTCCTCCCTTTCGGTTTTGGTTCCGGCTCTGGTGTCGGAGTTTGGACAGCAACCACTTCATCTACAGACTCTTCTTCATCGCTCTCATTATCCATCTCCGGTAATTGCACCTGAATCTTGCCGCCTTCTGATTCATGTTCGACCAGGAGCTTCAAGGCCGCACAATGCGTCTCAACAAAGAGCTCACATTCAACATCTTCTGAGGTGAATTGCATTGCCTCAACGAAGTCATCGAACGTAAAAGAATCCAATTTGAAGACCTCGCAGTATACATTTAACGTATCCCATGTCTCAAGTAATGGCCCAACCGATTCCATACGGATTCCATTGCCGGCCGCTGGGTGATTTCCAACAGGTACAGGAGTGTCTTGCGAGAAATACTTGAGGGCTGGTCGTACTAAAACTCCTTCCTTGCGTGGGGCAACTTGAAGGTCCTCGATGGGATACTTGATGACCACCGGTGGTGGTGGGACAGGTGGCATCGACTGCAACGGCGCAAATGCGTACGACGAATTTTGGAAATTGCCAAACTGAGATAATGGGCCACCATTGGTCCGGAATGTGTGAGATTGGAAGGTGGGTGCATTTATAAATTGTGGGGGATGTTGATTGCCGTGTACGGGTATGAACGATAGGGGCTGCTGTTTTAGGGTTTTAGTGTGGGTCTGTTGTTGTTTGCTCTTATGACTTTTTGGCGCGGGCTTGATCTCAAGTAATTGACGGCCAGTTCCTGGAAAACTTCCCACCATTCCATCATAGTCAGGACCGGGTCCGTTCTTTTTCATTGCCTGGTTTTGTTTCTTCTCCGCCACCTTGCTCTCGTACTTGAGGTGAGGAGGAACCCGAGAGTCAATATGATACTGAGAGGCAACGTCGGGCTTGACAATCCATGGCGCACCGGTCCAAGCCTCACGAGTGACCGTCTTTTTTATGAATGAGCGTAGGATCTGCTTCGTAAATATCTTTCGATCACGCATGATATGATTGTCGTCCACGACTGCCTCCTCCAATGGTCGATTGTCAAGGCTGACAAAGTACCGAACGAATGGCGCGCTCAATGTGCCATCGGGTTGCACCTTATTCCCAAACCTTGTCTTGTCTCGAACGACTCCGGTGAGTCGCTCACCAGTAACCACATGAACAGTAACCGCCTCGCCTGGATAGTAGTCTTTTTTGAATTCCTCAAAAACCCAGTCCACCAGATTATCGATTCGGGATATGGTCGAAAATTGTACGCTGCGTAAGACAGGGCCTTTTAATGCTTCAGGAAAGGACTCCTCCACCTCTCGTGCACCATCCGCCTGAAGAATATTAGTACGTGTATGAAGTGCATTCATTTGCCATAAATAGGGCCGCCATTCGTACCTCGCTCCGTAACGCCTCAAAGAACGTAAGTCCCGAATGGCCAGTAATCTGACAAATAAATCGGCGCTGATTTATATTAGTGAATGTTCCCAAATGCTATCGCATTGGAGCAATCTGCTCACCTGCTTGTAGAAGTCCGTCCTAAAAAAAAATTAGTACCACCACCCCCGCAATAATAACGGCTGATAAGTAGTTACTTACCGTGAGAGATATGCTTCATAATCCGTGAAGACTTCTGATGTTTGAGGGATTACCCAGACCTATCATGGTTGTCAGATCATACAAAATATGCAAACGTAGGCACCATACCTCGGTTTCCTCATCTTCGATGACTGGAGTAGAGATGTACTGAACTGGTTTTCTTTTGAAGAGAACCTAGAAGAGTTAGCAGATTGCTCCATGCCCTATCTAAGTATATTTAGGTACCATGTTTGTGAATTGTGGCAGCCGAAGGGCGCTGCCAGTTCTGAAGTCCTAGGAGCCAGGTCAGTAGGATTCTTGTGCTCTTATAAACTTCAAATAAAGTCCAGATAGAAATTACGAGACGCTTTAAATGGTGACAGATATTCCCAGACTATAGTGAATCGTCCCAGCCATGCAGGAAGCCAGGAAGCGCGGACAAAATAGCCATTGTAGGTAGCACCGAAGAATATAATACGGAGGAGGAATAACTTACAGATGAGGCTCTCGACGCGTTCAGAGAGCTCCCAGACGTGTTATGAAAGTCGCATTCGGAAGGACGTTGGATTGTGGTGGTTGTGGTTGATGAAGGAGGAAAGACAACGCGACGAGGAGGTTGCGACAAGAAGAACCTTAAAAGGAACGGAAATGTGGGTGATCGAAGAGTTAGACTGCTTGCCATTCGTGGCTTGGCGCTAGTGGAAGCGGACTGGGATGTTGCGGGCCTCGCTCCATGCTCCATCCGTCTCTTCTCGCTACCTTACTCGTGCGTCTGCTACAACCCTTAGGGGAGCAGAGGGCGTCGAAATCTGACGGGCAGAACAGCAATTAACAATTAACCCACTTTCTTATACTCAGAATGAAGCCGCGATTCAGGCCATTCTATCGAGTACTTATTTGCATGTAATATATGAAAAATTCGTCAAATTATGTGTTACTAAATGATTTTATGACTTCTTTCACTTGGCGTAGTCCCGCCGACAACGTCTGTCTCGATAGTGCATGACTTATATGATGGATAAAAAGGGGTCTTATGCCGTTTATTCCTACTCGAGATCCTTTGTGGTGAGGAGGAGGACTATGCGCTTTGCTTAAAATCTGAACTAACTCATTCGGTGTGAGGTCTGGGCCTGATAAGGGGTCTTTGTTTACATCGGCGCGTTTATACAGGTAGTACAAGCCGTATTCAACGCTTGCATAAAAATATTTTCGATGCGCCTTGTTCTTAGATACAGGGTAGATTGAGGAATTAACGATGTTATTGTTGGTGCTGGATTGATCTAGCCTTGCGGCTTTGCCACCTGTCTTTGCTGCGACGACACACTTTGCCGGCCTTCCTCGATGGATTTGGGTGTTTCTGGTGACGAAATGGGTATAGTGCCCAGTCAAGCGAGATCCACGTTCAGGTAAATTTTGACCTCACTCCGCCTACTACTAAGCACACGTCACTCTCAGCCTGCTCATATTGCCATTGACTAATGACACTGCATACTGCTGGTGACTCCTGGATATATATAGTTAAGTAGAAGGTCTTATAATGACTATTTGATATTTGGCCCCTATTTGCTGCTTACTAAGCGCTCGACATCAGATGGGTACATGGATTGGTTTCATAGAATTCGAATGTCGAGTCGCTTTCTGGTAGACGCTACTCATCTAATACCGTACTACGTTCTGGCTATTTCGAGCTCTTTCCTTTCTCATGATTAATTCAAAGGTCAGTGAATCTTCGATATCCGCATTAATAAATGTATTATCATGATATCTTTCCCACGTCAAATCTACTCTATACAAATCTTGATTAATAACTCAAGCCATAAAACGCCGGCCGTACCTTTTTCACAAAAACTTCTTTGGTGAATTCGCCCGTCTCCTTTTGTACACAAAATATGCTACTACGAGCAGTGCTTGGCTCCCCAGAATGGTAAAAATTAAGAACCCATGTCTAGGCGCCACAGAAAGCAAAGAGATGTGGGTATCCTTAAGTGTTCGTTTCAGATCTTCGATATGGCCCGTGTCCGCAACAGCATACTTGATATGCTGAATTTGGCTTGCTAAATCGTTGAATTTTTTCTCCATGTCTTGTAGCCGCTGATCCATGGCTTTGATCAGGTCGTCCGTGGCAGATGATGACGACGATGACGATGGGGACCCGGACCCGGATCTAGAATACATTTGCTTGGAAACCATTTTGTGTATTGCTGTAAGCTTTGGCTCTACATTTTGTCTTCCCATCGTGTATTCACGGTGGAGTGCGGAGACATGTTTCAAGATTGCCTGTAGCCGATTATGTAGATCAGCGAACTGCTTTGAGACATCCACTTTGTCGGCATCAATCTCTGGAGGATCCTCAATAAATGAGGCACTGTTCGAAAAAGTTGGTGCCTGATCCGCTTCCCCGGTGTTCCCAGGGTCTGTATCACTAGATAGTTGTTCTTGTTGCTGATTGTTAAAGGTATACGTCTCCGTTGTAACCACAAGTCGATTGACTTCGAATGAATCAGGGTTTTCACTTGATACCGCTGTGATACCGAAATAATATCCTACGGGTAGGCGGATCTTGGTCGACTCGAAGCACAGATTGCCGTCAATAGTGACTTGGAAGTTTTGGTTGTTTTGATTTATCTTCAACCGAGAGGGACGGCCCAAGTTTCTGTAGGAGTATGAGCAGTGTCCAAAGGCAAGGGAATCGACACTATGATGTGACTTGTAATCAGTACTGCCATCGTTTAAGAAACCACGGATCGTGCCGGCCTGCGAACGTTAGTCACAACTACTAAGATAGCTGAAAGATAACCATACTGTGCCAGCATATGTATCAATATTCAATGCTAGGCCCTCGAACTTTCCAACCGTATATATGCTAGATGCGCCAACTTCATATTGCCCGTTCCTTGCCAGCCAGACAGTCAGTTTTCCCCCTCCTCGCTCGGGACCAGTAGCTCTGAAGTCTATATCCACCGTCCATCCAGTATGCTGCAGAGTCTTATCACCCCATACGGCACCTCTTTGATTTCCAGGTGCAGGTGGTGTGAGTATGATCTTGTTTGAGAGAATGGTTGGGGTTGTTGGGTCTCCTAGTAGACGGAAATTTGGTATTGAATTGAGATCTGGCGATATCCTAGATGCATAACCAATTAGTGCCAGGTTCAAGCATATGACAAAGTATAGTTTGATTCACCTCGGTTCGTGTCCAAAGCTCAACTCTGAAGCTAGATATGCCGACTGTGCCCATACATTGGCTGCTAATGCAAGGGGTAGCAACACATTGCTCAGGGAAAGCATAGTTGCGACCTTTCGCTATAATAGTTTTCCACTTTGCACTTGTATTCAGACAGATACTTTTGAATGCAAATGCTTGAGGAAGGCTGGGATACGTAGCTATCTGTCCTTTGTATTCACGCGATTGAGGACAGCTTGCGCAAAATCAAAGGAGCACTTGATCACAACTATGGCAATTAGGGTGTTCCGGGCCGCTTTCCCAAGACAAGTTATGGAGGGACTAAGTTCGAGAGTAAATTTATGGTTGACAAAATGCTGGACCGTATATTCAGCAAGGAGAAAGCTGGGTTCCATTTCTTGGTAACGGTGTATCAACCTAAAGGCTTGATCAATATTACAGGGGTAGCTTCTTTATGCCTCAGGCATAAAGAATTCTAGTGTCTTATTTCCAGCGAGATCAACGTGCGAATGGGCTAGGAGATTGAAGGGGAAGAATAGAGACACTGAGATGCCTCAATGGCAGACATATACCCATCGATAGCACAGTGCGCGGTAGTAGCCACCGCGTTTAAAGTGCTACTCTTCCCTGCATAGTCAGTCATATTTCTCTTTCCAAAAAGCGCAAGCTAATTTAGAAGCAGTAAATCGACAGATTTTGAAGTCCACAGAAACTGGCTTGCCATTACAAACAGCTTGCCAGTACAAGAATGGTACTACGAGAAGACATCAGAATGGACACTAGACTATCCGCCATTCTTTTCCTACTTCGAATGGATCTTGTCACAATGTGCTCAGTTGGTAGACCCGGAGATGCTGAAGATCTTCAATTTGGAATATGATAGCTGGCAGACGGTCTACTTCCAACGGACTACGGTCATATTCACGGAACTCATTCTTGTCTACGCACTTCATTTGTAAGCTTTCCGGCATGAAAAGGTTTCTCCCGTACTGAAATTTTGAAGATTTGTTCAATCATCCGCCATGGGAATGAAACGCCCAGCACACGCCGCCGCTCTGTCAATTCTACTCTCGCCCGGCCTTCTGATCATCGATCATATCCACTTTCAATACAATGGGTTTCTATACGGCATTCTCATACTCTCTCTTGTCCTTGCAAGGAAAAAGTCAACATTACTCCATAGTGGCCTGCTCTTCGCGGCGTTATTGTGTTTAAAGCACATATACCTGTACCTTGCACCGGCATACTTTGTCTATCTTCTACGAGCATACTGCTTGAGCCAGAAGTCCATTTTCAATATCAAATTTTTAAACGCTGTGAAGCTAGGAACTGGGATCCTCACCATATTTGGGGCTGCTTTTGGACCTTTTGCTTATTGGGGTCAGATACCACAATTATTAAGCAGGCTATTCCCATTTTCAAGGGGGCTTTGCCATGCGTACTGGGCACCAAATATATGGGCTATGTATTCGTTCATAGACCGGATACTGATCTATGGTAAGATGTCCAATAATGCAAGAAGATATTGCTGACAGACAGCAGTTGCTCCTCGACTTAGTCTTACTGTCAACCAAGACGCAATAAACAGCGTTACTAGAGGTCTTGTGGGAGACACATCATTCGCAGTCCTACCGAAAATCACTGCAAGGATGACATTTGCGCTGACCCTCCTCTTTCAAATAATTCCGCTAATTAAACTCTTCTTCGATCCGACTTGGGATACCTTTATTAGTGCAGTTACACTTTGTGGCTATGCCTCTTTCCTATTTGGTTGGCACGTCCATGAAAAAGCCATCCTACTCGTTATAATCCCTTTCAGCCTTCTCGCCCTCAAGGACCGCCGTCACCTCGCTGCCTTTCGACCACTCGCCGTCGCCGGACATGTCTCGCTCTTCCCGCTCCTCTTCACCGCGGCTGAATTCCCCATTAAGACGGTGTACACAATATTCTGGCTCGTTCTATTCTTACTTGCATTTGACCGTCTAGCACCTGCGTCAGAGGGAAAGAGGATTTTTCTCTTTGATCGATTTAGTTTGCTCTATATCACAGTCTCGATACCGCTGATTGCGTATTGCTCTCTGTTGCATGGAATAATCTTTGGAAAGAGCCTCGAATTCTTGCCATTGATGTTTATAAGCTCCTATTCAGCGGTAGGAGTAGTAGGAAGCTGGATTGGGTTTCTGGTTGTGTATTTCACTTAGATGATACCCATGCTGGCCAGAGAACAGTCTTTGTGCCTGCAATCCAATCTTACACAATCATAATATAACTGATCATTTATGTATATGCATTGCTGTGTCGATCGTTGATCTTCATAATCTTTAGATGATATCATGCAGGCAAGGATTAACAAACCTCAGGCATGAATGATAAACATGTGATGATATATGCACGGGTTCCTCTCACGAACCCACAGACTCCATGTCTCGTCACTATCATGTTTCTAATATTGCCAAGCGGCACAATGGAGGCAAAGAGTCCCAGGAAACAATTCATTAATAGTGACCCCTTACTATTATCGACTCGTAAAGTCTCTAACTCTTGTTAGCAATGACGGGGACCCGTCCTGCCTTTCTTCAAGGACGAGCAGACTATCGTGCCGCCCTGCCGCAGATTAGTTACAATAACCTTTTACTATTGAGTAAGAGAGGGCGGTAGCTGCTGACAGGGACCCTGCAGCCGGTACTGGTCGCTGTTTCATTGAGGCTGCCCTGTTCGCCCCTATTCCGGATTGAGGCCGGCGCTCAATCGACCACTGAATTTCGTCTAATCACGCCTAAACCCCTTCTGGTGTCCCCTCAACTCGCCTATTTGTCCATCGCTGGACTTGTCGTCTCTCCTGCGGAGATTATCTCTCGTCAACCTCACCCAATTTCTTTGACCTTCATTCTTCTCTCCTACCTCCACTCTCCTTCATCAATCAATCACCACTCTTTTTGGTGTTGTTTGTCCTCTTCTTCGCTGTTTGCGGTGTCTTTTATATTTTGAATCTTTCTTGCTCAACAGCACACGCTCGCTACTGGTTCTTTCAGGCCTCCTTATTTTTTCGATCTAGTATTACGCCTTTGCTATTCCACCGTCCTAACCACGCGACACAACATTGCTTTTTCGAACTCCAGCAATCAACTTGAATCTTTCCCTATATCCACTGCCGACTAATTACATTCAAGATTTCATCAACTATCAATTGTATTACTCATTTTGCGAATTGATATTGTTGAACATAGCAGATGTTTTGATCTTACCGAGGACCTCAACTCGATCTTCACAAAAGAATATACCTTCGATCAAGTTTACCCTCTTGCAGAGCTCATCGTTCAGCAGCCTGCTCTCGTTTGCTGCTTTTCCAACAATCAATCATATAATTCGTGCCTATTCAAGGCACCTTTAATTTTCAAGACGGCTGTATTATCACCATTGGTGCGGGACAGCTTTGTCCTGCCACCGCATCTCTTAAGCATGCAAGACTCGTCTTCTACAGCTAGCCTAAATGGCCCCAATGCCACGACGGCCGGCAGATATCCTGGTCATGCATCCAAACCATCGAACAGTGATACAGGTTTCTCCCATGGTGCCTACAGCTCTAATCAATTCCCTTTGGGAGGGTATGGGGACCGACATCCTCGCAGAACGAATATTCCATCCATTAATACAGCACCAATGAGTCAGCAGCAGCCACATGGAAATGCGGCCGATATGACCACGCCTGGCACAGCCTTTGACATGCAGTTCACTCCACTACTCCCATCCCAGCTTTTGCTAGGAAGTCCATTTCAACCTGGCTCACCCGCCACTTTCGCAAGTCCACAATTCCAGAATTTTGCAGGCTTCCAACCGCAACAGCAGCATAATCAACAACAGAATCAAATTAACAGTCCGGTTCAGCAGCAAATCTCGCCTCAAATTTACCAGGCAATCGTCTCTCCATCAGCATACGGCGCGCCACAGTTTTATACACCTCAATCTCCTACAGGAGGCTATGCAGCAATGGGAAATCAGATCCAGATGCAGCCATCCTCGCCCATTCAATCTTCACAAGGAATGGTTTCAGGCAGCATTCGGACTGTCTACTTAGGAAATATTCCTCCGGAGACATCAGCAGAGGAGATTTTGGGACATGTTCGAAGCGGCCAAATCGAGTCAGTTAGGCTTCTACCAGATAAGAATTGTGCTTTCATCTCGTTTTTGGATGGAAGTTCCGCTACACATTTTCATTCAGACGCTATTTTGAAGAAACTTTCAATTCGTGGGCAGGATATCAAAGTTGGATGGGGGAAACCATCGCAAGTACCGACTTCAGTGGCATTGGCTGTGCAGCAGTCAGGTGCTTCGAGAAACGTCTACTTAGGAAACCTGCCGGAAGATGTCACTGAAGAAGAGCTGAGGGAAGATTTGGGAAAGTTCGGTCCAATTGACACTGTCAAGATTGTCCGTGAAAAGGCAATTGGCTTTGTGCACTTCCTTTCGATTGGCAATGCTATTAAGGCTGTTTCCCAGCTTCCACAGGAGCCCAAATGGCAAGCCCCGCGCAGAGTATATTATGGAAAGGACCGGTGTGCTTATGTTTCCAAGACACAACAGCAAAATGCGGCTCAATATCTTGGGATTGCTCCAGGATATGCCCATGTCTTGAATGGGGCTGATCGCGATTTGATTTCCAATGCACTTGCTCAGCAATCAGTTGCAGCAGCAGCGGTTGCCACAACAGCCGGAGGCATCAACAATCTTGGAAATCGAACGGTCTATCTTGGAAACATTCATCCGGAAACAACGATAGAAGAAATTTGTAATGTTGTTAGAGGTGGTCTTTTACACCATATTCGATATATACCCGACAAGCACATTTGCTTTGTCACCTTTATTGATCCTACTTCGGCAGCTTCTTTCTATGCATTAAGCAATTTACAAGGACTCATGATTCACAATAGGAGACTGAAGATCGGCTGGGGCAAACATTCTGGTGCGTTACCGCCAGCCATCGCCTTGGCTGTTAGCGGAGGAGCTTCAAGGAATGTATACATCGGAAATCTTGACGAATCGTGGACCGAGGAGAGATTGAGACAAGATTTCTCAAACTATGGCGATATTGAGTTGGTCAACACACTCCGTGAGAAGAGCTGTGCATTCGTGAACTTTACGAATATCGCAAACGCTATTAAAGCTATCGAGGCTATTCGCGGGAAAGAGGAGTATCGCAGATTCAAGGTCAACTTTGGCAAAGACAGGTGTGGCAACCCACCACGCCAAGTCCAACAGCAATCTCCTCGTGATGGTGTCAACTCACCACCTCCCGCAAACGGCGGTCTCGAAGTCCCTACTAGCCAAAGTGGATCGAGTCCAACTGGCTCGGCAGCACCTCCGGCAGGTTCTATTGGTGCCGGCTCTTCGCAACCTTTCCTGCCGGCTCCTACCCCATCAGCTATTCTTAACGCTGGTTCAAATAATCCCTTGACAATGTACCTGAATCAAGTTTCCCAACATGTCCAACAACAGCAGCAACAACAAGCTCAGCAACAGCAGCATGACCCATACTCAATGGCGGCTTTGCAGCAGCAGCAGCAGCAAGTTCTTAATGCTCAACAAGCGGCCCTGTACGGGAATGGAAATGATCACGGAGAACATCAACACCAGAACCATCATCAACATCAAGGCATGAGTCATCACGGCCAATCTGCTTCTATTTCCAATGGCTACCCTTCTAGTCTATCTCCGGTGTCCGTGTCCGGCGCACCCACAATAGGCGGCTTGTTGGCTCCTAGTAACGCAAGAGGACAACATTCCCGCGCCGTGAGCTTGCCAGTCTTTGCGCAACAATTACAAGATGGTAACGGTGGGTTCGGCAATTCAAATGGACATGGAGGGCTCGGTGCTGGGCTTGGCAACGGCAATGGACAGAACGGTCACAGATATCAGTCGTCTTTTTCAGGCTTGGTGAACATGGGAAGTGGAATTGGATTGGCTATCCAGGAGCAGGGATCTGGACAAGGGATGGGATTGAACGGATGGGCGGAGGAGGAGTTGGTGCAGTAGGCCCGCTTACCGTACGAAGGGATGCAAGATGATGGAAGTTTGATGCAATGGGGAAGGCCCTAAACTACGATGTTGTAATATCTTTGTTCAATGTATCGTACTTGGATTTGGTCCGAATTTGGATAGTCTAATGGCGTTAACACATCGCAGATGGTTCCCACTTTATCACATATTTTATTAATTCTCCTTGCTTATACACATCGTAATGGTACATATGTTCTAAACACCGCTCCATTAAATACTGTAGCTAAGGCTCTAAATCAGCTTTACGAGATCTTTTCAGGATAGTCTGTTCACAACATTGGGCACGACCAAGAACGACCCACAGGACGCTCAAACGAGAACTGGATTGGAAACATGGTTA
>Ga0335075_10004365_pt1 | contig 22148 bp, 14 predicted proteins | sample Lox_Sample_24_FD_206723 | JGI IMG/M metagenome (GOLD analysis project Ga0335075, IMG submission 206723) | Soil microbial communities from Loxahatchee National Wildlife Refuge, Florida, United States - Lox_Sample_2.4 | ecosystem: Environmental > Terrestrial > Soil > Wetlands | place: USA...
CCACCAGAAAATGAGCGCTCGAGACCGCGTAACGGGCGACCGTAGCCTGAGACTTGGCTCCATAGGGCAGACGCGCGGTGTCTCCAAGATAGATATAGTCCGCTCCCGGCAGCCGCTCGAGGAGCGCCCGCAGGACCGTGAGCCCTCCAAATCCGGAATCGAAGACGCCAATATTCAAGCTATTGACCCCCCGCAGGAACTGTCTCACCGGCTAGATAAGTCCGCGTGAGGTCTGCGTGCCCGGCAAGCGTCTCCTGCTGGCGGCCGTCGACGAGGAAACGAACCTGTGTAATCGCCGGAAGGTTGTCGTGGAGAGTTCCGATGACTGCAAGCAGAGTCAGCGTCTCAGGCTCAATCCCGGAGGGATGCGACTGGGCGAAGGCGGCGCTGAAGTTCACTACAGCCATCTTTCCAGCGCTTGGTTGCCCGGCCGCTTGCGGCACCGGCATCAGAAACACCGCATCGAGGTCGGGAGCGTGGGTCTTTCCGGCTCCCGGCACACTATCCCCGCCGCGTGCGGTTCCGGCGCCGCCGATCGGGTGTGTGGACTTCGGGTCGTGAAAAGTCTCAAGCAGCGTCTCCAGCAGAACCCGTGCGCGTGCGCTGTCATCCTGAGGCAGCGGCAGACTGCGCTGGCTCTCGGCGAGCGAGTTATCGGCGTCGTTGGGAATGAGCAGCGTTACCGGCGTCGGCGGAACTCCAGCAGGTTCGACGACCTGAGCCAGGCCCTGAACGCCATGCAGCCGGTCTTCGGCGCCCTCGCGCAGACGGATCAGAACAGCAGCCATCACGACGGCAGCGAGCAGCATGGAAAAGAAAAGGATGCGCTGTGCCTTGGAGATCATGGCTGCTGCCTCCAGTCGGTGCGCCATTCATCAATAGCGGCGGTCAGTGCGTCGAGAATCGACCGCTGGTAGGCCGTGTCCGTGAGCGGCGTAGCCTTGGTGGTTGCGCCTGCCGCCAGAGGAGCCACTTCCACCGCGACCGCCGGACAGGTCAGGCTGTCCATGGGCTGCAGAAAGGTGCGGCCCAGGCTCACCGGGATCTCGGCATGCGCCAGCGCCGAATCGAACTCCGAGGAGAGCTTCAGACTCTGCGTCACGTAAGCCGATTGCGCCGTCTGCCAGGGCAAAAATCGCGTAAGCGGAGTCGGCGCGAGCGACGAGGTGTAGAGATGCACTCCACTGCCGGTAGCCGTAGCGTGAATGAGAATGCAGGCTGCCGCGGGCATGTGATTGGCCGTTTCGGCGCGATCGGTGGGGGAGGGGTTAGTGTCGGAGTCACGTGTGGTGACGACCCCGATCCCGTGAGCCGACAGCATGGAGCGCAGCCGCATCGCCAGACTCAGTGTGATGTCCTTCTCGAGCAGACGATCGGTAATGCGGGCGCCAGTGTCATTGCCGCCATGAGCGGCATCCACGACCACCAGGAACCGCGGTGCGACGTTGGGATTCGCGGGCGCGGGAATAGAGGGAGTTGGCGGAACGGGGAGTACTGGTGCAGCGGGCGGCGTCTGCTGGGCATTGCCGGTCGCCGGCAGAAGCAACAGCATCGCGAGGGACAGAAAGCTGCATAGCGCAGCCTCCGTCCAACGCCCATCAATCCAACGCATAGATCGCCAGACCGCTGAGAAGTTTGGGAAAGAAGTCGGTCGATTTCTGCGGCATGACCTCGCCTGCGAACGCAACCTCCCGAAGCTGGTCGAGGGTGACCGGATTCATCAGGAAGGCGGCGTTCGCTTCGCCCTCCGCGACCTGTTCCATTGCCTCGGTTGCATCGCGCAGATACCGCACATTGCTCTGCTCGCGGATCGCCTCTTTCGTGATTCCGAGAAGCCGTTCCAGTACCAGCCCATGGAGCTGAACAACATTGAGCTGGCGCTGCCGCTCGGAAACCTCCTTCAGGGCCCCGGCAACAGCGTCCGCTCGCGCCAGCATCAGGTGCTTCCCGGCCGAGGTAATCGCGATGAAGGCCGTCCGCCCCGTCCCTGTCTGCGAACCGACCGAAGCCAGACGAGCCAGGAGCGCTGCGGGGTCGTCTGCAGACAGCTGCTGGATCTCAAAATACTCCCCGGCGCGCGTCAGGAAATCCAACGGAACAAAGCCTTTCAGGCCGTGCACAACACGATGCGTCGGCAGGATCACCAGCCCTTCCGAATCGATGTTGACAAAGGTCATCATGACCGCCGCTTCCGGATACGGAGGCTCGGGCATCATGTATGAGTTGCGCCGTTCTGTTGACGCGACAGCCGCAGGAGTCCGCTCACGAGAATAGGTGAGGGCCGTCTCATACCTATGGTGGCCGTCGGCGATGATGAGCTTCTTGTCTTCGAGGGCCGCGGTGAGCATCTTGATCGTATTCGGATCGCTCACCCGCCAGACGCGATGCAGAACCTCGTACTCGTCGGTCACCTCGATGTCCGGCGCCGCCATCGAGTTGAAGAGCAGTTGTTCAGCGCTCAGGCCGGGATCGGAATAGAGCATGAAGATCTGGCCGAAGTGGGCGCGTGTAGCGCGCAGCAGGTTCAGCCGGTCGCTCTTGGGTTTGGATAAAGTCTGCTCGTGACGGAAGACGACTTTCTGGGCATAGTCGTAGAGCTCGCCGAGAGCGATAAAGCCGCGTCGCTCGAGAGTCGAACCCGCCGATCCGGGAGCCGACGCGGGGACGGTAAAGCGCTGCGAATAGGCGAAGACGCAGGGTTCGCTCTCCCGGGTGAGGATGCCGATCTGGCGCCATGACGCAAAATCGCGCGCGGCTCGCGTATAGACGTCGCCGTCGGAGGCGGAATCAAAGAGTTCAGGCAGTCCCAGGATGATCCGCACCAGGTTGTAGGGACTGCGCTGGTAGTAGGCTTCCTGCATCGCTGGTGTGATCTTGTCGTACGGCTGGGTTACGACGTCTTCCAGCCGGACCAGCGACGGGTTGTAACGAAGGGCACGAAATGGGTAGACACGGGCCATGCGGTGCGATGGGTCGTACAAGCCGGATTCCACTTGAATCCGGCAAATGTTTGCCAAAGAATCCTGCCCGATTGTAAATCAGCAACGTGGTTCGAGTTGCGCGAGGCGGAATCAGGGAACCGGTGCTGTTACGGAACGTATTCCCATCGTTGGTGCAACCGTTGTGATAGCACGAAAGATCGGACGCAATGACTTCCGCAGCGTGCTAGGATGCAAGTCACCAGCAGCCGCAATGATTGCAGCACTGTCCGTTGTTGATGTTCTGATTTTTGTAAGAGCTCGACGCAGGAACGTGGAACAAAGAGCAATGATGGCTACTCATAGCCCGGCCCCTATATACTTCAGCGTCAGTTCTCTGGGTCGCAGACGCAGTAATCGACTTGTCCTGGCGATGTTTGCCACCGTCTGCCTGCTGACCTCGGTGCTGACTCCGGGCGCTGCCCACGCCCAGGAAGACCCGCTCAGCACCGTTCACGTACAGCCGCCTCCCCCTGAGCCGAGCAAAGAACCGGCGCCCCTGGAAGGCCCGAAGGCGTTGAAATCCACCCGTGCCGGAGAGAAGATTCGCGTCAACGTGAACCTGGTGCTGGTGCCGCTGACCGTCACTGACCCCATGGACCGCCTGGTGACCGGCCTCGAAAAGGAAAATTTCTTCATCTACGAAAACAACCACCTGGAAACGATCAAGTCGTTTTCGACCGACGACGCCCCCGTGTCCATCGGCGTAATCTTCGACCTGAGCGGCAGCATGAGCAACAAGGTGATTCGCGCCCGCGATTCAATCCTCGAGTTCATGAAGACCTCCAACCCCCAGGACGAATTCTTCGTCATCGGCTTCAATGATCGTCCTGAGCTGATCGAGGACTTCACCTCGTCGGTCGATCAGATCGAGGCCCGGTTGGCCATCGTGAAGGCCGAGCACCGCACCGCCCTCCTCGATGCAATCTACTACGGCCTGAACAAGATGAAGCAGGCGAAATACGAGCGCAAGGCGCTACTCGTAGTTTCCGACGGAGGCGACAACCGCAGCCGTTACACCGAGGGCGAAGTGCGCGCAGTAGTGCGCGAATCAGGGGTGCAGATCTATTCCATCGGCATCTTCGATCCCTATGCCGCGACCACAGAAGAGCGGCTGGGCCCGCTCCTGCTGAACGACATCAGCGACGAGACCGGCGGACGCCTCTTCCGTGTGGACGATGTTTCGGAGATGGGCGACATTGCAACCAAGATCAGCGCCGAGCTGCGCAACGAATACGTGATCGGTTACAAGCCGGATAACGACAAGCATGACGGGAAGTGGCGTAAATTGAAGGTGAGACTGGTGCCTCCGGCAGGGCTGCCCCAGCTCACAGTCCACGCCCGAACCGGATACTATGCGCCCTTGCAGTAATCGCCATTTCTTAGCAGAAGTCTTCACACTGGGCCTCCTTTTCGCGGCCCCGCTCTCACTCTCGGCGCAGAATGCCTCCGCGCCTCCCGTTGCCACGCCAAAATCGGCCGCTGCCCGAGCTCTCGCCGGCGAGGCGCCGCTGCCTGCCACGCAGACGCAGACCACGGCTTCCCAGAAGCCCGAAACCCAGCCTCCTCTGAATGTTGACCGCGACCCCGTCCTCTCTCCCGACGCCGAGGACAATGAGCCGGTAAGCCCGGAACACCCCGGTTCACCCAATCGCGGTGCTCAGACTCTGGAACGCGGAGCGCACGGCGGTTTTACGCTCAAGCGCAACGTGGATGAGGTAGTGCTTAACATTACGGTGCTCGACGAGGGCGGCCACCTGATAAACGACCTCAAAAAGGATGACTTTAAGGTATTTGAAGACGGCGTGCCTCAGACGATCGCCTCATTTCAGCACCAGGACATCCCCGTCTCCATGGGGATCATCATCGATAATTCCGGCTCAATGCGGGACAAGCGCGCCGCCGTTAATACAGCCGCATTGGATCTGGTCAAGGCATCGAACCGCGACGATGAAGCCTTCATCGTCAACTTCTCCGACGAGGCCTTCATCGACCAGGATTTCACTTCCGACATCGCCAAGCTTCGCGAGGGCCTCTCCCACATCGATTCGAAGGGCGGCACCGCGCTCTATGACGCTGTCGTGGCCTCTGCTGATCAGCTTGCGAAGAACGCCAAACGCCCCAAGCAGGCCCTCCTGATCATCACCGACGGCGAGGACAACGCCTCGACCTTTAACCTTGAGCAGACCATTCGCCGGGTCCAGGATCTCCAGGGGCCCGTGGTGTACTCGATCGGCCTGCTCTTCGGCGAAGATAGCGGCCGTGAATCACGGCGGGCCAAGCGCGCCCTGAAACTCCTGTCAGATGAGACTGGCGGCATCCCGTTTTTCCCGAAATCGCTGGCAGATGTGGACACAATCGCCGCAGAAGTTGCCCGTGACATCCGCAACCAGTACACCATCGGCTATCACTCCACTAAGCCGCCCTCCGAGGGCGGATATCGCGTCGTGAAGGTGGAAGTCCACGCCCCAGGGCACGGCAAACTCTTCGTCAGAACGCGAAGCGGCTACTACCCGAAACCGGTGGCGCCGGAATCGAAATCGGCCCAGGCTCAGTAGTTTGCTTAGTAGGCAACAACATGAGGATGTTGGGTTTGCGCCGGCAGGGTGGCTGCTGCCTGCTCGGCCAGCACTACCCGGTTGCGGCCCAGATGCTTGGCCTCGTAAAGAGCACGATCTGCAAGACTTAATAGATAATCCGGGGAATCGCCATGGGTCGGGTACACGGCCACCCCTATGGAGATTGTAACTTCGCGCAAGGCCTCGCCCCGGTGGTATATGCGAAGCTCGCTGACCATGTGCCGGATGGATTCGGCGCGGCTCAGGGCATCCTCAATTCCCAGCTCGGGAAGCATCGCGACAAACTCCTCGCCGCCATAGCGGCACACCGTATCCTCGCTGCGGACTGCCTGCCGCATCACTCCGGCTACCTCCCGCAGCACCGCGTCGCCGGCCTCGTGTCCATAGGTGTCGTTGAGCTGCTTGAAGTGGTCGATATCGAGCATCAGCACGGCAAGGGGTTTGTGGTGCCGCACCGCCCGGCGCAGCTCGCGGTCGAGAGCGATCTCCATGAAACGGCGGTTGAATAGATTGGTCAAGCTGTCGCGAATCGACTGGTGTTCAAGGATGGTGCGCAGATTGAGACCGGCAATCCGGATCGAAGCCAGCTCGACCATCTGCTGTAGAGCCCGCAGGTTGGCATCAACCATCGCGGCGATCCCCGATGAGGCGCACTCCACGTAAACCATACCCAGCGTCTCTCCGTGCGCCGCCAGCGGCAGACAGATATAGTTCTCCGGAAGCTTGGCGCCGAAATGCGTGCAGTGAACCTCGGACTGGCCTGCCCTGCGCCAGCGCATCCGTCCCGAGCGCAGCCCGCAACAGGCATCGGGAGCGAAGCCATCCATAAGTGCGGTTGACCCGTTCCAGGTGGCTTCCACCTCAACCATTTGCCGTGATTCGTTAATGAAGCAAATACCGCCGGTCGTTCCCGGAAGCAGCTGCCCAAGATAACGCACAGCCGAGTGCTGCGCCTGGTCGGCGTTCATGCAGAGCTGCAGTTCGTCCCGGGCCGCAGTCAACAGATCAGATTCCCGCGCCTGTCGCTCCAGTGCGCGAATGGTTCCGGCGAGCTTCTCATTCGTCTCCGACAGCCGCTGCTCGTACTTGCGGCGATGAAGAGCGTCGCGCAGCAGTAACCCGAACAGAACCAGAACCACTACCAGCGCCAGCAGGGTGAAGCTTACGCTGATCAGCAGGCTGCGCGAGGCATTTAGCCTTGCAACCTCGGTGCGCAGTGCGAGCAGCTCGCGCTCTCTCGCTTGCATCAGGCTCAGCGTCTCTCTGGCTGTAAGCAGCTGTTTGTTTGGGAATTGCGAATCGGTATTGAAGGTGTCGAGGCTTTTCACCAGGTCGGCGGCCTGCTTTTCCAGCGCCTGGGCGCGGGCCAGCTGCGCCGGGTTATCGCTTACCAACTGCTGCAGATGCAGTGCGCTCGAGTAGAAGCTAACGATGCTGGACTGCGCATTGCGAAGGTTGCTCTCGTCATGAGTCAGCAGATAGAGCTGAAGATTGGGCTCGGTCCGGTCGAGTCTCTGTATCTCCAACTGAAGCTCCGATACCACCGTCTGCGAGTGTTCCAGCCAGTCGCGCGATTCGTTGAGCCGCCGAGCCGAACCATAAAGCAGCCATCCCGCTGTCCACACGCAGATGGAAACCCCGATCGTCGCCAGCACCAGCATGGATACTGCCTTGCTTTTGCCTGCTGAATTGGATGGGGTTATCGGCAAAGCCATTCCTCGAGCGATGTTTCCGCGAGAGATTCCTTCATAGTTAGAGCGTGTTAGCAAGAGATTACAAGACCAACATGGGAAACCCAAGCAAAAACAGGGCTCGGGATGCCGGAAGTAACCCGGGGGAACGCCCCATCCGGCCTGCTACACTAAGGAGTTTTGTTATGACTGGATCAAGCGCCGTTCAGCAGACTGGCATGGCCCTGCGAGTCTCCGATGACATTACCGAACTGATAGGCCAGACCCCAATGTTGCGGCTCCGCAAGGTCGCCCGGCCCGGCTGGGCCGCCGTCTATGCCAAGCTGGAGTTTCTCAACCCCGGAGGCAGCGTCAAGGACCGTGCCGCCCTGGGAATGATCCTCGACGCCGAGCGGCGCGGCCTGCTGAAGCCCGGCTCGACCATCGTCGAGGCGACTGCCGGCAACACTGGGGTTGGGCTGGCCCTGGTGGGCGTGAACCGCGGCTATCGAGTCGTGCTCTTTGTGCCCGAGGGCTTCGCCGAGGAGAAGTGCATTCTGATGCGCGGTTTCGGAGCCACCGTCGTGCGCACCGCGGAAGCCGACGGCATGAAGGGAGCTATCCGTCAGGCGCAAGCTTTAGCCGAAAAGGACCCTGACGCCTTTGCCGCCCTCCAATTCAGCAATCAGGCCAATCCCCGCTTTCACCACGACACCACAGCGGTCGAGATCTGGGAACAGATGGAGGGCCGCGTCGACGCCTTCGTAGCCGGTGTGGGCACCGGCGGAACCTTCTCGGGTATCGCACAGTTCCTCAAGGACCAGAATCCCAACATCCTCACTGTCGCCGTGGAGACGCAGGGCTCTGTCCTTCAGGGCGGCGAACCCGGCCCCCACAAAGTGGAGGGGATCGGGGCTTCGTTTGTCCCGGGAACCTTTGACCGCTCGGTTGCCGACGAGATCGTGATGGTGCCTGACGAGCCTGCTTTCGCCATGGTGAAGCGCCTCGCAGCCGAAGAGGGAGTGCTTGCTGGCTCGAGCTCCGGCGCCATCGTGCACGCTGCTCTGGTCATAGCCGAACGCCTCGGCGCCGGCAAGCATGTGGCGACCATCATCCCCGATTCAGCCGAGCGCTATCTCTCCAAGAACATCTTCAACGAAGGCTAAACGCGGTTCCTTCGCCACTTCACCAGTGAGGTCCAGCTTGACAGACTCAATCAGCCATCCCCACGGCTTTGCCACCCGCGCCATCCACGATGGACAGCATCCCGATCCACTGACCGGCGCGGTGAACGTGCCAATCTATCTCTCTTCAACCTATGCGCAGGAGGAGATCGGCAGCCACAAGGGTTACGAATACTCCCGCGTTTCGAATCCCACCCGCGACGCCCTCGAGACCAATCTCGCCTCTCTCGAAGGCGGCGCCAGCGCTCACGTTTTCGCGAGCGGCATGGCTGCCATCATGGCCATGATCACCATGTTCCGCAGCGGCGACCACGTCATTTGCGGAGAGAATGTCTACGGAGGCACGCCACGCCTCTTCAACCAGATCGTCACCCGCTACGGCATCGAGTTCAGCTACGTCGACACCTCCGATCCCGAGAACGTCCGCCGCGCCATCCGCCCGTCGACAAAGCTCGTCCATATCGAGACGCCCACCAATCCCATCATGACCCTGACCGACATCCGCGCCGTCGCCGATGTCTGCCATGAGCGCGGAGTCGAACTGGCCGTCGACAATACCTTCATGTCGCCGTATTTCCAGCGCCCCATCGAATTCGGCGCCGACATCGTCATGCACTCGACGACCAAGTTCCTTAACGGCCACAGCGATGGCCTGGGCGGTGTACTTATCGGCACCAAACCCGAGCACAAGGAGAACTTCGCCTTCGTGCAGAAATGCACCGGCGGCATTCTTTCACCCTTCGAATGCTGGCTGGTTCTGCGCGGAGTTAAGACCCTCGCCGTCCGCATGCGCCAGCACGACGCGAGCGGTCGCAAAATTGCGGACTATCTTGCGAACCATCCGAAGATGAAGAAAGTCCACTATCCCGGCCTCGCTACTCATCCGCAGCACGAACTCGCGAAGCGCCAGATGTCCGGCTTCGGAGCTCTCATCTCGTTCGAAACCGGCTCGCTCGAAAACGCCAACGCTATGCTTCGCCAGGTCAGGGTCTGCACGCTGGGCGAATCGCTTGGCGGAGTCGAGACCCTGATCTCGCACCCCGCAACCATGACTCACGCCGCCATCGGCGCGGAAGCCAGAGCAAAGCTGGGCATCACCGACGGCCTCGTCCGCATCTCGGTTGGTATTGAAGAGGTGGACGACCTGCTCGGCGATCTGGACCAGGCACTCAATCACATCTGAAGATACAAATTGTTGCACCTATCTTCACGACAACGTTGAAGGCAAAGCGGGCCTGTCCCATCTATGATGGGAGCTGCTCTTATTTTTAGAAACGTCAAAACTCACGGGACTCCGTCAGACCTGCCATGCGCATAAATCCAGTTTTACTGGGCGCGCTGCTGGGTGCAGGAGTTTCATTGCTTGCCGGCTGCGGGGTCAATACGTCCAACAGCCTTGCTTCAAATCCCCCCAGCAATGCGGACTTCAGCCTCGCAGCCTCGCCGTCGACCCTCAGCCTGACTAGGGGCGCCGCTGGGCAGACTGTTTCTGTAACCGCGACTGCGCTCAAGGGATTCACAGGCAGCGTGAGTGTCTCTCTCAGCGGACTTCCCGCCGGCGTGACAGCGAGTCCGTCAACTTTAACCCTCACGCCCGGCGCAGCCCAGACCCTCACGCTCACCGCGGGATCCTCCACCGCGGCCGGGACAACGACGATCACGCTTAGCGGCACATCCGGTGCCCTTACCCACACGGCTACAATGGCGCTGACAATCACGGCAGCATCAGCCCCCGATTTCTCTCTGGCCGTGTCACCGGCAAGTCTGGACTTGACCGCAGGAGCTTCCAGTCAAACGGTTGCAGTAACAGCAAATGCAATAAACGGCTTTACGGGAAACGTAAGCGTGTCTCTCGCCGGGTTGCCCTCCGGTGTGACTACCAACCCTTCGACATTGACGTTAACACCCGGTGCAGCCCAGAACCTTACCTTCACCGCGTCTGCGTCCGCCGCAGGCGGTATGACACCGATCACCGTGACCGGGGCATCCGGCGCGCTGACTCACACCGCGCCCATTGCGCTGACTGTCACCGCCGCAGCGCCGACTCCTGATTTCTCGCTCACGGTGGCTCCGACGACCCTCACCCTGACCGCTGGCGCGACCGGGAAGTCGGTTTCGGTAACAGCGACTGCCCTCAATGGATTTGCGGGATCGGTTTCACTGTTCCTGAGCGGATTACCCGCCGGAGTGACTGCCAGTCCATCAACTCTTACGCTTACGCCGGGCATAGCGCAGAACCTGACCTTCACCGCAGATGCCTCAGCTACCGCGAGCACGGATACCATCACCGTGACCGGCGCATCAGGCGCTCTGACCCACACTGCGACCGTTGGCCTGACTGTCGCCTCCGCAGCGCCTGCGCGGGATTTTTCGCTCACCGTTGCGCCCACCAGTCTTAGCCTGACCGCTGGCGCGACCGGGAAGCAAGTTTCTGTAACAGCGAATGCACTGAATGGGTTCACGGGTAGCGTCAGCGTATCCCTGAGCGGATTACCCTCTGGAGTGTCTGCCAATCCATCAACTCTCACGCTTACGCCGGGCCTAGCGCAAAACCTCACTCTCACCGCAGCAGCGAGTGCGGCAATCCGCACCACGACAATTACCCTCACCGGAATCTCCGGCACCCTGACTCACACCGCCACTCTCGCGCTGGCCATCAGTGCCGTCGCTCCCAGGCCTGATTTCTCACTCACTGTTGCACCGACAACCCTCAGCCTGACCGCCGGCGCGACCGGGAAGTCAGTTTCTGTAACCGCAAATGCGCTAAACGGCTTCACATCCAACGTAAGCGTATCCCTGAGCGGGCTACCCGCTGGGGTGACTGCGAGCCCGTCGACTCTGACACTTACGCCGGGCGTGGCTCAAAACCTGACCCTGTCGGCTTCCACGTCCGCCAAAGCCGGCACTGCGACCATTCCGTTTACAGGCACCTCCGGCACCCTGATCCACACCGCAACCATCTCCCTGACCATCGCCGCTGCACCTCCGGCTCCCGACTTTTCACTCACCGTGAATCCGGCAAGCCTCACATTGACCGCCGGAGGCGCAGGGCAACCGGCTTCTGTAACCGCAAATGCGCTGAATGGCTTCACAGGCAGCGTCAGCCTGTCCGTCTCCGGACTGCCCGCGGGTGTAACCTCGAACCCATCAGCACCGACACTGACTCCCGGAACCGCACAGAGCTTGACATTCACCGCCGCCTCTAATGCCGCTGCCGGCACCTCGGCCATCACTCTCACCGGCACCTCGGGCACTCTTACTCACACAGCAACGCTGAAGTTGACGATTAACGCCGCAGCTGCGGCAGGAATCGATGTCACGACGTATCACTACGACAACGCTCGAGATGGTCTGAATGCCAGTGAGACGACGCTGACGCCCGCGAACGTCAACTCCACAAGCTTCGGCAAGGTTGGTCTGTACGCAACCGACGGCAAGGTCGATGCGGCTCCGCTGTATCTCCGCGACATGACCATCAATAGTCAGACCCACAACGTGCTCTATGTGGTGTCCGAACACGACAGCGTCTACGTCTTCGACGCCGACACCGGCTCTCAGCTTTGGAAATCCTCGGTGCTTGGCGCTAACGAGACCACCAGCGACGATCACAACTGCGGCCAGATTTCACCGGAGATCGGCATCACCGCCACGCCTGTCATCGACCGCACATACGGAAGTCACGGTGCGATCTTCGTCGTGGGAATGACGAAAGACTCGAGCGGCAGCTACCACCACAGGCTTCACGCTCTCGACCTGACTACAGGTGCCGAACTGAGCGGCGGCCCGACCGAGATTCAGGCCAGCTATCCGGGCACAGGACTTTTCTCCAACAATGGCCAGCAGGAATTTCTCCCTGGCCAGTACGCCGAGCGCGTCGGCCTGCTGCTCATGAACGGTACCATTTACCTGGGCTGGACCTCCCACTGTGACCAGAACCCCTACACCGGGTGGCTGATGGCCTACAGCGAGCAGACCCTGCAGCAGACCGCGGTGCTTAACCTCACTCCCAATGCTGCAGCTATCTCGTACCCATTCAACGCGGGCGGAGGATCGATCTGGATGAGCGGAGCCGGCCTGGCCGCCGACACAAGCGGCAACATCTATTTCCTCGATGCCAACGGCGGCTTCGACTCATCGCTCGACGCCAACGGTTTCCCCATCCACGGCGATTACGGAAATGCCTTCATGAAAATCTCCACCGCAAACGGCAAGCTCGCAGTAGCGGACTACTTCAACACATCCACCACGGTCACCGAGTCAAACGACGACGCCGACCTCGGATCGGGCGGAGTGCTCCTCCTGCCCGATCAGACGGATGCGAGTGGTCACGTGCTTCAGTTGGCTGTCGGCGCTGGCAAAGACAGCTCAATCTACGTTGCCGATCGAAACAACATGGGCAAGTTCAACTCGGTCAGCAATGACATCTATCAACAGCTATCCGGAGCACTTCCGAACGGCGAGTGGGGCATGCCCGCGTGGTTCAACGGAACCGTCTACTACGGCGGTCAGGGCGATGTCCTGAAGGCCTTCAGCGTCGTCAACGCGCAGCTGCTGAGAACTCCCTCCAGCCAGTCTTCGAGTGTCTTTTCCTATCCGGGAACCACGCCGAGCGTAAGCGCCAATGGCACGACGAATGCAATTATATGGGCTGTCGAGAACTCATCCGGCAACGGTGTCCTGCACGCTTACGACGCGACGAACCTCGGCGATGAACTCTACAACAGCAATCAGGCCGCGGGCGGCCGGGACAGCTTCGCCGACAACAAATTCATCACGCCTGTCGTCGCCAATGGCAAAGTGTTTGTAGGAACCACGACCGGCGTGGCCGTCTTCGGGCTGCTTCACTGATCCGAAAGGAAATCCGCTGGCTCTGCGAGCGCCGCCGATGGAGCGCAATCCCACTCGCCCGGCCGCCTCGCGTCGAAACTGATCTGCAAAAAGAGAAAGCCGCGACGCCAGAGCCTCCACCTTTACTGATGCGGCCGCTGCTCTGGTCCGATTGCAGGCGGCACAACCGCAGCCAGCACTTCAGGAGTCTCTTCGTTCAGTTCCGGCAGCGGAGCCTCGAGAGCCAGCCTCAGAACCTCGTCCATCGAATCGACAAAGTGCAGCTTCATTGCGCTCTTCAGATTCTCCGGCAAATCCGCAAGGTCCTTCTGATTATCCGCCGGAAGGATCGCTTCGAAGATACCCGCGCGATGCGCCGCCAACAGCTTCTCCTTGAGGCCGCCGATCGCCAACACCTTGCCGCGCAATGTAATCTCGCCGGTCATCGCGATGTCCCGCCGCACCGGTATCTTCACCAGGGCGCTTGCCACCGCGACCGCCAGCGTGATACCTGCCGAGGGACCATCCTTCGGAATCGCGCCTTCGGGCACGTGAATGTGGATGTCGATGTTGCGATAGAAATCGCGCGGCAGGCCCAGATGATGTGACCGGCTGCGCACATACGACAGCGCCGCCTGAGCCGACTCCTGCATTACATCGCCGAGCTGGCCGGTGGTGGTGAGCTTGCCCTTGCCATCAAGAATCTGCACTTCGGTCTGCAGAATGCTCCCGCCGACCTCGGTCCACGCCAGCCCATTGACCAGCCCGACTTCGTTCTTCTCGTGCACCAGCGAATCTCGGAACTTCGGAACACCGAGAAAATCCGCGATATTTGCCGCGGTGATCGCCTCCTTGTGCTTCGGCCCGCTCTTCACCACGCGACGCGCCACCTTGCGGCAGACGTTTCCAATCTCGCGCTCCAGGTTGCGCACTCCCGCTTCACGTGTGTAGCTGCGAATAATCTCGGCCAGCGCATCGTCGCTGAAAATGACGTTCTTCTCGGTGAGGCCGGTGTTCTCGCGCTGTTTGCGGATCAGATACTGCTTCGCAATCTCCAGCTTCTCTGCTTCCGTGTAGCCATGCAGCCGTAGAATCTCCATGCGGTCCTGCAATGCGGGCGGGATCGTATGCAGCACATTCGCCGTGGCTACGAACAGCACCTGTGAGAGGTCGTATTCGACATCGAGATAGTGATCCTGGAAGCTCGAGTTCTGCTCCGGATCAAGCACCTCAAGAAGCGCCGACGCCGGATCGCCGCGGAAATCCGAAGCCATCTTGTCGACCTCATCCAGCATGAACACGGGATTTCGTGTCCCCGCCTTCTTCATCGACTGAATGATCTGTCCCGGCAGCGCGCCGATATACGTCCGGCGATGCCCGCGGATCTCCGCCTCATCGCGCACGCCACCCAGAGACATGCGGACAAATTTCCGACCCGTAGCCTTCGCGATCGACATACCTAGCGATGTCTTGCCCACGCCCGGAGGTCCAACGAAGCAGAGGATCGAGCCCTTGGGGTTCTTCACAAGCTGGCGCACGGCCAGAAACTCGAGGATGCGCTCCTTGATCTTCTCCAGACCATAGTGATCCGCATTGAGAACCTTCTCCGCGTGATCGATGCTGCGCGTTTCCTTCGACTTCTTCTTCCATGGCACGGCCAGCAGCCAGTCAAGATAGTTGCGCGAGACGGTCGACTCAGCCGACATTGGTGGCATGGCTTCGAGCTTCTTCAGCTCCTGAATCGCCTTATCGAAGACATCCTTGGGCATGCCGGCGGCTTCGATCTTCTTCTTCAGTTCGTCAAACTCGCTCTTCTCGCCGCGTCCGAGTTCCTTCTGGATCGCCTTGATCTTCTCGTTCAGGTAATACTCTTTTTGCGCGCGCTCCATCTGCCGCTTGACGCGCGACTGCACGCTGCGATCCATGTTCAGCTTCTCGATCTCGACATCGAGAACGTCCGCGATCATTCCCAGCCGCTCCGTGGGATCGAACACGTCGAGGATCATCTGCTTCTCGGCAATCTCAATCTGCAGATTTGCGGCGATGGTATCCGCCAGCTTCGCCGGCTCATCGGTGCGAACCGCGGCGATCATCGTCTCGTAATTCAGAGACTGCTGCAGCTTCACATACTGCTCGAAGAGGGAAGTGACGCGCTGCACCAGCTGCTCGGTCTGCGGAGTTATCTCGAACTCCGTCTTCACCGTGCTGACGGTCGCGACAAAAAAGCCGTCGGAATCGTTCATCTCGACGGCGCGGGCCCTCTCCAGACCCTCAACCAGGACCTTGATGTTGCCGTCCGGCATCTTCACGCTCTGCACGATATTGCCGATCGTGCCTACAGGGAAGATATCTTCGGCCTGCGGTTCGTCCACCCGTGCATCATGCTGCGTAGCCAGAAATATTTTTCGATCGCCGTTGAGCGCCTCTTCGAGAGCGCGGACACTCGACTCCCGCCCCACTACGAAGGGCGTCATCATGTGCGGAAAGATCACCATGTCCCGAATGGGCATCATGGGGAGCTTGCGCAGCTCGTTTTTATCGCGGCTCTCTCTAGATTGGGTCACAGAACCCCCTTCGTCACTCTTTAGATGAACTTTAACCCATTCAGACTCATAACGGGCGAACTTCGGTTATTTGTTGCCGTCCTGTGCACACGTGGGATGCGTATTGTATGCAAAGCACGAAAGCGAGCCTGTTGGCTCGCCTTCGCATTTCGTTCGCACCGCGAAGACTCTTATTTTTCAGCCCGCCTTATCGAGCAGGGTCACGGAAAGGTCGCGGTTTCTCACCATCTCCGCGGTGATTTCCAGCTCTTTGATCTTCTTGTTGCTGGGCAGGTGATACATCAGGTCCAGCATCAGCTCTTCGAGGATCATGCGCAAACCACGTGCACCCACCTTGCGCTGCAGAGCCTCCTGCGCGACAGCGCGCGTAGCGTCTTCGGTGAAGGCGACTTTGACATTTTCATACTCGAACAGACGCTGATACTGCTTCAGGATCGCATTGCGAGGCTTGGTGAGAATCTCGATCAGCGCCGCCTCGTCCAGTTCGTCGAGTACGCCCATCACGGGCAGCCGGCCCACGAACTCCGGTATCAGCCCGAACTTGATCAGGTCCTGCGGCTCGGCCTTGCGGAGAAGCTCCGAGTCCCGCTGCGCCGCATAGGGCACACCCGGCTCTCCCTGATCCTTCTCCGCGATCGCCTTGAATCCCAGCGCCTTCTTGCCCACACGCCTGCCAATTACCCGCTCGAGGCCAACAAAAGCCCCGCCGCATATGAAAAGAATGTTCGTCGTATCGACCGGAGTGAACTCCTGGTGCGGATGCTTGCGTCCCCCCTGCGGCGGAACATTGGCCACCGTGCCTTCCAGGATTTTCAGCAGAGCCTGCTGCACGCCTTCGCCGGAAACATCCCGGGTAATCGAAGGATTCTCGTCCTTGCGTCCGATCTTGTCGATCTCGTCGATGTAGATAATACCTGTCTGCGCGCGCGCCACATCGCCGTCAGCGGCCTGCAGCAGCTTCAGGATGATGTTCTCAACGTCCTCGCCTACGTAGCCCGCCTCGGTGAGCGTGGTCGCGTCCACAATAGCGAAGGGGACGTCGAGCATCTTGGCCAGCGTGTGCGCAAGTAGTGTCTTGCCGCTGCCTGTGGGTCCCACGAGCAGGATATTCGACTTCGACAGCTCCACATCGTTGCCGCGCGTCCGATTCATCTGGATGCGCTTGTAATGGTTGTAGACTGCGACCGCCAGCTTCTTCTTGGTCTGCTCCTGGCCGATCACGTATTCATCGAGGAAAGCCTTTACCTCAAGCGGCTTGGGCAGGTGAGCCGGCGCGGCCCCCGGCGGCGTCTCGCCGCGGTCATCCTCGAGAATGGAATTGCAGACCGCGACGCATTCGTCGCAGATGTAAGCGCGGGGGTAGTCGCTGGGAGATGATATAAGCTTTGCCACCGCGTCCTGCGACTTGTGGCAGAACGAACACCGTAGCGTGTCGTCCGATCCCGTGCGCGTTTTCATGCAGCTGCTCCTTCGCGTTGCCTCAATAGATCAACCGCGGATCACGTGCGGGGACGGTCGATAATTTCATCGATAATGCCATATTCCTTTGACTGCGGGGCGTTCATGATAAAGTCGCGCTCTACGTCGCGTTCAATTCGTTCCAGAGACTGCCCGGTGTGCTTCGACATCAAATTATTCGTGATCTCGCGAATGCGCAGAATCTCGCGCGCGTGAATGTCAATATCGGTGGCCTGACCCGAAAGGCCTCCCATCGAGGGTTGGTGGATCAATATGCGCGAGTTGGGAAGCGCAAAGCGCTTGCCTTTCGTCCCCGACATGAGCAGAAACGCCCCCATGCTGGCCGCCTGGCCAATGCAATAGGTCACTACGTCGTTCTTGATGAACTGCATCGTGTCGTAAATCGCAAGTCCCGCGGTAATCGAGCCGCCTGGGGAGTTGATGTAAAGCTGAATATCCTTCTCCGGGTCTTCACCGGAGAGAAAAAGCATCTGCGCGATTACCAGGTTCGCGATCTGATCGTCAATCGGCGTTCCCAGAAAGATGATGTTGTCCCGAAGCAGGCGTGAATAAATGTCGTAAGCGCGTTCGCCGCGACTCGTCTGCTCAACCACCATGGGTACGAGTGCCATTCTTCTCTAACTCTCAGTCCTCGAAGCCTGATCGCTTCATCCAAGGTAAAGTTACAGCCGGAAGATCGAGCTCAACCGGCCAGGACACTCCGTCTCAAGCAAGCCGCTCGTAGAGGATACTTCCCGTCTTTTCTCTTCGCAGTTGTTCACGAATTCTAGACAGGGCACCTTCGTTCGTCAAACGCGCGCGCAGCGTTTCAATCGGCTCTCGCGTTTGCAGAGAGACGATCTGCAACTCCCGCTCCACATCTTCATCAGTCACTTCCACATTCTCGGCGGCCGCTATCTTGTCGAGAATCAGGCTCGCCTTCACCTCTGCCGCCGCCGCCGGATGTTGCCCCTCGCGCAAGCGAGCAAAGTCGAGCTTGCGCATGTCTTCGGTGCGCATACCCTGCGCCGCGAGTGCGCGCAGCCCTCGATCCAGCCGCACATCAATCTGATTCTGAACGAGCGACTCGGGAACTGGGAATTGATAATGCGCGACCAGTGCGTCGATGAGCTTCTCGCGTGTTTCCGCCTGAATCCGCCGCTCCTTGTCGCTGGCAAGGTGCTCGCGTAGTTTGTTCTTTAAGTCCTCGATGCCCTCGTAGTCGCCAAGCTCCTTGGCGAACTCATCGCTCAGCTCGGGCTCGACCTTTTTCTTGATCGACTTCACCTCGACGTCATAGGCGACGCTCTTTCCCGCAAGACGCTTCTCGCCAAAGTCCGGGGGATAACTCACCTCAAACTCAAGCTCCTGCCCGGGCTTCGAGCCGACCAGCGCGTCATTGAAAGCGGGCAGCGTATTCTTCCCGCCGACCTCAACAACCACATCCTGACCCTCAATCGGATGTGTCTCCGGCTGTGCGGCGGGCTGTTCCGCGCCTTCCGCTGTCTCGTTCTTCACATCGCCGCGGAAACTGATTTGCGCCCAGTCTCCAATCGCCAGCGGGCGATCCTCGGTCACCGGCTCCATCGTGGCACGCGAATCGCGCACCCGGTCGAGCTCGGCATTGAACTCCTCTTCGGTCAGCGCCGCATCGGGCTTTGCGACCTTGATCTGCTCATAGCCCTCAACGGAGAACTCCGGCAACACCTCGAAGACCGCCTTGAATTTCAGCGGCTGCCCATCTTCAAGGTTCAGGTCCGTAACCTGCGGCTGCGAAATCGGCTTCACATTCTGCTGCTCAATCGCCGTACGGAAGTGCTGCGGCAGAATCGCTTCCACCACATCCTGCCGGATGCCTTCGGCAAACCGGCTGCGGATCAGCGATTCCGGCACCTTACCGGCCCGGAAGCCCGGAATGCGCGCCTGTTTCTGATAGCGCTTGACTACGGAGCGGAAGTTGCGCGCCACCTCATCGGCCGGCACCTCGATCTGCACTTCGCGGGTAAGGTCCGGGTTCAGCGTAGGACCATGCTGGTGGCCTTCGTGGTCGTGCTCGTGATCGTGGCCTTCGTGAGTGTGCTCTTCGGGTTGTTGGGTAGTCTCGATCGTCTCTGTTGAACTCAAGGTGTTGCCTTCCAAATCTGCTCGTCCGGAATAGTTTTTCGTGCGTCCGATATACGCGCAATAGCACTTTCGAAATGGATGTATCCGGAACAATTTCCACGGGACACAGTAATTCCAAAAATGCCGTAAACCGCGTGGAACGCAGCCATGGACGACATAAATCTATGGTACGGAGCTTCGCCTTTAAGAGCAAACCGCCGGGAGGTGGAAATTGCGGAAGTTGTTCAGGACAACCCGACTGCCGCCTTCGGCGGATCAGGCGATTCTCAGGGCCTGATAGTGACTGAGGATGTACTGGTCGGTCATACCCGCAATGTAATCCGCCACCACGCGCGGCGCGCCCTCCCGTTCAATCTGCTCCGCGTGACTGGGCGGAAGCAGTCCCGGCTTCTCCACCCATGCTCGGAAAACCGTCGCGATCACCTGCGCTGCCTCCTCGTGATCCCGTGTGATCTCTGGCGCGTTATAAAGACGCGCGTAGAGATATCGCTTGGCTTCGAGCCGTAGCTCTTCCATTCCCGGCGAGAAAGCCGCCAGTCGTTCGGGAACCCGCCGAATGTCGTCCAGAGTCGTTGCTCCTGCCTGCTCAACGCGGCGTCGCGTCTCGGCAATCAGGTCGCCTACCAGTGCATTAAGCACGCGCTTGAGGGCCTCATTAAAGACCAGCTTCTCCGCCGCGTCCGGATACTTCGCGCGCATCGGAATGTAAAAATCCTCAAACAGTCGAACTTCGGCGCGCGTCTCGGCAAGTGACAGGATCTCCGCCTCGAAGCCGTCATCCAGATCGGCCGTAATGTAGGCAATTTCATCCACCAGGTCGATCAGCTGAGCTTCGAGCGGCGGCCTCTGATCGAGAAAATACTCCGCCAGCTCCGGATGATCCGCGGCCGAATAATCGCGTGAGTGTTTGATGATTCCCTCTCGCACCCCCAGCGTCAGGTTGAGCCCGCGAAATTCCGCGTATCGGCTCTCAAAGTGCTCGACAATGCGCAGCGCATGTAAGTTGTGGTCGAATCGAAGGCCATGCTCGCGCAGGGCATCATCCAGAGCCCTCTCGCCCGCATGCCCGAACGGCGGATGCCCGATGTCGTGAACCAGCGCCAGCGATTCCGCAAGCACCTCATTCAAGCCCAGCGTCGCCGCCACAGTTCGCGCTACCTGCGCTACCTCCATCGTGTGCGTTAACCGGCTGCGAAAGTGGTCGGAGTAGCGGTGTGTAAACACCTGCGTCTTGCCGGCGAGACGGCGAAAGGCCCGCGCGTGAATAATCCGCGCGCGGTCGCGCTCAAAAGGAAGGCGGTAAGGATGGGCCGGCTCAGGATGCGCTCGTTCGACAAGCACTCCGTAGTCAGGAACAGCGCACCCGGCCGGGAGATGCAACGGTGCGTTGCCGATCAGCTCTTCGTGGATCAAAGACCGGGTCAAGGGACTGGATCAAGGCTTCTCAGGCTGAGATACCGGCCCTTCGCGCGCGATGCGGACTCTGACGCTGTCGAGCTTCTTCTGCACGCGGCCCTGATCGCCCGGGTCCATGTCCGCGGCCATTGTGTGGGAATACTCATCCAACGATGCTTCCCACTGCGACGCCGCCAGCTTCAGGCGGCCGGTCTTCTCGTAAACCTCGCCTAAGTGGTCATGAACCGTGGCGTCTGTCGAGTTGCGCTCCACCGCCTTGCGCAGGTCAGTCTCCGCCAGCCCGTACTGGCCAAGCTTGAAGTAGGCCCACCCCAGCGAATCGAGATAAGCATAGTTCTGCGGATCGAGCTCGACGGCCTTCTTGATCATGCTCAGAGCCTCTTCGAGCTTCGTCCCATGGTCCGCCAGCATGTAACCCAGGTAATTCAGCGTCATGCTGTTGTTGGGATCAAGTGCCAGCGCCTTGCGAAACTCCGTTTCTGCCTGGTCGTAGAGTTTCTGCCGCTCGTATAGCGTTCCGCGCAGGAAGGCGATGAAGAACTTGTCGTCGCTCTTTGTCGAGAGCTGCTCCGCCTGGTCAATCGCGTTCGCCGCATCCTGCCAGCGCCGCAGCCGCGTATAGATGTTCGCAAGCTGGCGGTAAACCTCAAGGTCAGCCGGCGTCTTGTTCAGCATCGACTTCGCGAGTGCAATGCCTTCGTCCGCATGACCGTTGTCCGTAAGCTGCAAAGCATACATCAGCTTGATGCCGCGATCCTTGGGCAGCTTCTCCGTAGCCTCGCGTGCCACCTGCGTAGCCTTGTCATAGGCGTGGACGTCGCGGTAGGTATCTACCTCCGACTCGTACGCATGGCTGGCATATTCGCCGCCCAGCTCCGCCATCTTCTGATAGGTGGCAATCGCCTGGTCGGTTTTGTTCTGCTCGCGATACAGAATCGCCAGCCTCTCCAGGAACAGCGCCCGGTTGCTCTTTTCCGATTCGGAGTACTGGCCCGAACTGTGCTCAGAATCCGTAACCATCTTCTGGAAGATCTGCGCCGCATCGTCATAGCGGCCGAGCGCATCGTCGATCAGGCCTTCGTTGAAGTTGATCTCCAGGGAATCCGCCACCAGTGCCTTTGCTTTCTTCAGCGTGGTCAGCGCTTCTTCGTAATTACCTTGGCGCCGCTGAATCTCCGACATGTGCAGATAGGCATCGGGGTCCGTCGGATCGCCGGCAGCTATGTCCTGGTACGCTGCGAGAGCGGCGGTGAGTTGGTTGTCACTCAGCAGCGCCCGGGCCAGCGCGCGCTCTGTGTCCAGATTGTCCGGCTCAAGATCGAGCGCTTTCTTGTATGCCTCAATGGCG
>Ga0335075_10004366_pt1 | contig 22147 bp, 16 predicted proteins | sample Lox_Sample_24_FD_206723 | JGI IMG/M metagenome (GOLD analysis project Ga0335075, IMG submission 206723) | Soil microbial communities from Loxahatchee National Wildlife Refuge, Florida, United States - Lox_Sample_2.4 | ecosystem: Environmental > Terrestrial > Soil > Wetlands | place: USA...
CCCGCCGGATACGCGCGCGAGTTCTCCATCGCCCAGGCCGCCCGCGGCTGATCGCGAAGCTCCTGCCACTCGCGTTGTTCTTTCTGGTTGCTCGTTAGGCTAAAGGCCCTTTATCCTTGCGAGCCACTTGTGAAAGTTGACTACAACGCGCTGGCCGCCAGGTACTCCGCGATGCCCGACGCGGACTTCGACCTCATCAAGCGGGAGGAGCTCACCCGCGAAGCGCGTGCCTGCTATGACCAGGAAAAATCACGCAGGGTGCCCGGATGGCATTTCACTCCGCCGCCCGAAGCCGCCGTCAGGCACATAGATTTTCTCGCTCATTACGACAAGATGAAGCGGCGCTTCAACCGTAACCGCATTCTTCTGCCTCTTTTGTTTGGAAGCTATCTCCTTCTCATCTTCCAGATTCCCCGCCAGTACTCCTCACTGGAAATCTATCTGCTATCGGTCGGTAATCTCCTGTTTCTCGCATCCATCTTCCGCCTGAAGAATTCCGTCTACCAGACTGGCGCCGTCGTCTTATGGCTGCGCCGATTCCACCGCCGTCAGCAGAAGCCCTTCCAGCGTGCCCTTGAGCGTGCCTGCATGTTTGTAGGAATGCCGCTTACCATTCAGGATTCATCCTTCCGGTTCTCGGCGAACTATGCTGTTGCCTACTTCGAAAAGTACATGTGGTTCATCGTTCTCGCTCTCATTGTTGCAGGCGTGGTAGCAAGCAGAGTCGAGACGGACCTGCTCATCGTCGCCGTCGCCGGCCTGATCCTGATCGTCGTGGGAACCGCGTATTGGTGGGCTTTTTTCCGCATCCGCAATTCTGACCCGCTCGATCACGTCAAAGGCCTTCTCGATGACATCCGTGAGGGCAGCATCAGAAACTTTGGCACGTTGATCCTGCGCTGTGGCGATTCGTTCTGGCGTCCCGCAGTCGAGCTCGCGATACGCGACGCCGACGTGATCGTGATCGACGTCACTGAGCCCTCCGAGAACGTCATCTGGGAGTTGCAAACCGCGGCCACCGTCCGCCCGCTGGAAAACATCCTGCTGACCTGCGCCGTGAAAGACACCACTAAGCCGGAGTTGCACCAAGCTCTCAAAGCCCAGCTTCAACCCGCCGTGGCCAATCTCCCCTTGGACCACTGCCCGGTCTTTTTCTATCCCGACAAGGCAGGCTATTTCGATCGCTACAAGATTTCCTGGCGCGACCTCCACGAACCACTGCTCGGCTGTCTCGGTTGTGCGCCCGCCCACGACGCTTAGCCGTTCATCATTCTTAAGCGATCCCCACAACCCGCAGTAGACTAGTCTGCATGGCAGCGCCGCACATCGGGCCGCAGGGACAAGCAAGGTACAAGCCATCCTTCAAGGACCAGGCCGAGCAATTCTGGCTGCGTGTCACCGAAGGCATGGCGCTCAGCCAGCTCTGGTCGCAGTTTCGCCGTGACGCCCAGTCCAGCTACCGCCTCTACTCCCAGGAAGTCGACCGCACCCGCGTCGAAGGCGTACCTGACGCGAAGCATGCTCTCCGCGTCGCCGGCCAGTTCTTCTGGGCCATCATCGAAAAGCTGACGCCCGCCCGCCGCGTCCTGCTCCTCGTAGCCCTTCTTCTCGTCATCATTCCCGGAGGCGAGTGGACATGGACCACCCGGTCCCACGAAGTAAAAGTCTTCGCCCTCGACTTCCACTTCTATGGTGGAATTCTCCTCTTCGTCCTCCTCATCCTGGAAGTCGGCGACCGCGTCGTCATGAAGCGCGATCTCCAGATCGCCAAAGAGATTCAGGCCTGGCTGCTTCCCGCCGAACCGCCCAATGTGCCCGGTCTCGAAATCGCATTCACCACGCGTCCGGCGAACACCGTTGCCGGAGACTACTACGACGTCTTCGCCCGCCAACCCCGCGATGCCGGAGCCTCCACCTTCCTCATCGCCGTTGCCGATGTCGCCGGCAAAAGCGTCCCCGCAGCCATGCTTATGGCGACCTTCCAGGCCAGCCTCAAGACGCTCAGCAGCATCCCCGGCTCATTAACCGATCTGGCCAGCCGCATGAACCGCTACGCCTGCAGCAACAGTCAGAATGGCCGCCGCTTCACCACCGCCTTCATCGCCGAATACGATTCCGCGTCGCGCCGCCTCACCTACGTCAACGCGGGACACAACAATCCCGTCCTGCGCCGCAAGACCGGCGCGATCGAGCGCCTCGATGCCGGAGGAGTTCCGCTCGGCATCATGGACGGCGCTCCCTACCTGTCCGGCCAATGCATCCTCGAGCCGGGCGACTGGCTTGCAGTCTTCACCGACGGCGTCATCGAAGCTGAAAACATCGCGCAGCAGGAATACGGTGAGGTCCGCTTCATCACCATGTTGCATTCCGGAGTCCTGCTGGCTCCCGGCATGCTCCTCAACAGCATCCTCGCCGATCTCGACCGCTTCGTCGGCAATGCTCCGCAGCATGACGACGTGACCTGCGTGCTCATCAAAGCCGTCTGAACGGCCTCGGCCTTCATCGCTCTCGCTGTTCCCGCTTTCGTGAAGAATCCATCGCCAGGTGGTACCGTGAAGACTGTTACGGAGTTTGATCCTTGGGCCCGGAGTAACCCCAGCTCTCGATCTCGGATAAGCGATGAACAGGAAACTTCTTTTCTCCCCCTTCCTTCTCGCCGCGCTCTCTTTCGGTCAGCAAACCGCCCGGCCTGCGCCGACGCCGAAAGCTCCAAGCCTTTCCGTTCCCTACAAAATGCCGGTAGACGGAGACGTCACCCTCGGCCTCTTCGATAAAAACGGTCAGCTCGTCCGATGGCTGGCTCAAGGCGAATATCGCTATGCCGGAAACAACTCCGAGCCCTGGGACGGCCTCGACCAGTACGGCCATCCTGCGGTTCCCGGCGCCTATTCCGTGAAAGGGATCTACCACGCGCCCATTACCGCCGAATACAAAATGAGCGTCGCAAATCCCGGCAATCCGCCCTGGCCCACCGCAGACGACAAGGGCGACTGGCTCAGCGACGAATACGACCCGCAAGCGGCTGTCACTGACGGGAAATGGGTATTCCTCGCCGCCCCCGGCGGCGAACTCGGTTACAGCGTCATCGCCGTCGACGAAACCGGGCAGCGGCAGTGGGGTGTCCGGCCACCCCCCGACGGCCGTGCCATCAGCCTGGCTCTGAGCGGAAACTACCTTTACCTTGTCCTTTCCCGGGTTGACGCCGGCAATAACACCCGCAGCTTCACCGGCGAGAACGCCACCGGCAAGGCCGTCCTCATGTGCTTCGATAAGCGGACCGGCAAACCCGCGCAATTCACACTCAAGCAACCCAGCCAGGTCATCGCCACCTGGCCCTATCGCAACGCCTACACATGGCTTGACGTCCTCCGCAACGGCAAGTCGTTTACGCCGCAGGTCTACGGTGGGCAGCCCCGCTATTTCGCCGCCGACGTCGGCGAGTCGACCAACGCCCTTGGGCTCGCGGCTGCAGGCGGCAAACTATACGTTTCGCTCAATTACGACAACAAGCTCCTGGCTGTTGATCCCGCCACCGGCCAGCCAACCGGAGACAGTATCCCGATCGATGATCCCGTGGGCCTCACCACCCTCGACGACCACACCCTCCTCGCCGTCAGCGGCAAGCGTGTCGTCAAGGTGGACCTGCGCAGCAAAGCGGTCACGCCTCTGATAACCTCCAATCTCGTCGCCCCCGACAGTGTCGCGATCGATCGAGCAGGAAACATCTACGTCAGCGACTGGGGCACATCCTTCCAGGTCAAGGTATTCAGTTCCGGCGGGAAATTTCTTCACGCCATCGGCAAAGAAGGCGGACGGCCCTGGGTCGGCAAATGGGACCTCAGCGGAATGCTCGTGCCTCGCGGCGTCGCCGTTACTGACGCCCTCCGGCTCTGGGTTGCTGAAGACGACGGCTCGCCCCAGCGCATCAGCGTATGGGATGCCCGCTCCGGAGCATTCCTGAAAGACTACATCGGTCCCACCCCCTACGGTGGAGGAACGCTCTTCTGGATCGATCCTAAAGATCCCACACTCGTGCACGCCGAAGGTACGGCCTTCAAGGCCGACTACGCACGCAAGACCTACACGCCTCTCGCCATCGACTATCGCCGCCGCGATCGCGACGATCCCTTTACTCCCAACGGTCACGACGCATGGGTGCGCCAGGGCCGCGTCCTGTACCACGGCAATCAGGAGTACATCGTCGAGCGGGGGCGAATGACCGTCATTCTGCACCGGCAGCCCGAAGGCTATCGTCCGGTCGCCGCCTTTGGAAACGTCGTTGCCGGGTTCGGCAATGACGGAACGGGCGCGATTGTCTGGGACTCGGTCGGCTATCACCTTTACAAGGGCTTTTTCCCGGACAGCTTTGCCGGCCACGCCGGAGACAACTTCAGCTGGACAGACCTCAACGGTGACAATCTCGTCCAGCCGAATGAGCTCCACTGGGTGAAACCCGCCAAGGCGCCGTTCCAGCCCGGACTCCAGCCCGCGCTCGGCTCCTATTGGGGCTGGGACGTCTCGCCCGACTGGACCTACTTCGCTTCCGGAAACTTTCAGGATCATCCGGTCATCTTCCGGCTCGACGTCAAAGGCTGGACAGCCGCCGGCGCTCCCATCTATGACATGGCCGACGCCAGGCCGATCATCCAGCTGCCCCCAAAGCACATCGTCAACAACCTTCGCGTAACCGGCGACGGGAAGCTGATCGTCACCTTCAGCTACGACGGACTCGGGCAATTTAACAACAGCACTAATTCCTTCTCCTGCTACGACCTCGATGGCAAGTTCCTCTGGTCGATTGCACAGCCGAAGGAGTTGGACAGCGGCGAGGTTTACGCCAACGGCGTGCAATACGACTTCAACATCCCCGGCCTCGGCGATGTCTTCGGCACATGGCTCTACCACGGCAGCGGACGCCCCTTCCTCATCACATCCGACGGGCTCTACGTCGGAACCATGCTCGAGAAAACCCTCCTCGGTCCGGCATCCCTGCGCGGCGAATCCGCGCTTTATTACTACCAGGCTCCTGACGGCACGCCATACGTCATCAACGGCGCAAACCAGGCCGAACACATCTTCCAGCTCAAGGGGCTCGACCACGCCGGCCGCTTCCAGGGAACCTTCCAGCTCAGCGCCACGGGCGTTCAACAGGCCACCCTCTTGCGCGCCATGCCTAAGCCTGTCGTCATCCCCAAAGCCATGATTGACGTAACCTGGCCCGGCATGCCGCCGCCGCTGATTGACGGCGATCTTTCCGACTGGAATCTCAACGAAGGAGTCTCGCTCGACGGCGGCAAGGGCAAGTCGGCCGCCATTGCGCTCCGCCGTGACGCCTCCAATCTCTACCTCGCCTACAAGGTCCAGGAGCCCACACCGCCGCTGCGCAATGAAGGCAGCGACTGGCGCAGTCTCTTCATCACCGGCGATTGTGTTGATCTGATGTTGCAGACCGATCCCAGGGCTGAACCCTTCCGTCGTCTGCCCGTGCCTGGAGACGAGCGTCTCCTCATCAGCATCTTTCAGGACAAGCCCATCGCCGTCCTCTATCGCCCTGCGGTCCCCGGAACCGCATCGCCCGTCAGCCTTGCCTCCGCCCGGATCGACCAGGTCATTCGCCTCGACTCAGCCAAAGTTGCCGTCAGGCGCGATGCTGCGAACAAGTCCTACACCGTGGAAGCCTCGGTGCCGCTCAAAGCACTCAATCTCAATCCGGCTGCGACGGATAACCTGCGCGGCGACGTGGGCGTGATCTTCGCCGACGAGACCGGCCGAAGCCGTTCCCTGCGCCTCTATTACAACAATCACGACACCGCCATCATCGACGACCTCGCCACGGAAGCGACCCTGCAGCCCAGTCAGTGGGGCACGATCGCCATGCCCCTGGGTCCCAATCTGATCCACAATGGCAGCTTCGAAGAGCCGCTCGTCGGCAGCGCGCAGGACATCAACAAGGGCTGGTTTGTCACCCGCGCAGTCAACGGAACCGTGGCGCTGCTAAGCACTGACTCCTCTTACAGCGGCCACCACGCGCTCCTCCTGCAGGGGGTCTCGCCGACCGTCTTCCCGCCCGATGCGTACAACAACCCCGACTACACCGCCTTCCTCAAATCTGCCAACGGCGGCAAAGGGGGCGGCGAAGTTGAAGTTCGCCAGAGAGTCAACGTCGTCCCGGGTCATCAATACAGCATGCGTTTCGTCTTCCGCAGCGAGAACTACCGGGAAGGCGGCGAGATAAAGAAACCCGGACATCCTCGCGGTTATGTCTCATTTGCTGGACGCATCGCCTGGAATTGCCCGCCGCCAAGTCCAAACCGCGGCAAGCTGACGGATGTCGCCAATCCGTTTGTCAACGGCTCCATCAACCATCCAATACCCGATTGGTACACCGTCTATGACCCTCGGCCTTTTGCGCCGCCGGCTCCTTACACCGCGCCCGACGGCTGCACCTCTGCTGACCTGGTTCTCAACCTGCGAAACAACTCCGACAGCACGCCGAAGTTCTACATAGATGACGTCGAGTTTGTGGACGTCACCGCGCATCCATCGCCGTAGAGCCTCCTCACCGCCCTATGTCCACTTCTTCAGTTCCGGATACCGCGCATAGATGATCCGCTGATCCTCGGCCGGCAACTGCCCCAGGCGCACCGGCTTGTCCTGCGGACGCGTGCCCTTCTGGTTGAGCACATTCATCAGGCTCCACTCACGCTGCAATCCCTTCGGCTCCTGCGCGGGCAAATCATAACGCGTGAAGTCGATCGCCATCCATGGACTGTCCGTCGTCCAATTGTGCAGCAATGCCAGCCGAAATCCCTGGTTCATGTACCAGCGGATCTCCAGATCCTTCTCTGAGCCGGGCGCGCCCGTCCCCTTCGCATCGAAGCGATAGTTGAGCGACGAGTTGTTCGGGACATGCTGCCGCCACTCCATCCCGAACTCGCCTTCCGTCACCACCCGCGTCTCCGGCCATCTTTGCTTGATCGCCTGCAGCCACCACTTCAGATCCTTGTCGTGCCCGATCGACGTCTCCCAGATCGCCGTCACCCATCCGAATCTGTTCAGCGCATAGCCCGTATCGAAGTGCATCGCAGTGGTGTCGATCATCTCCTTCCGGCCCACTGCTTCGCCCAGATCTTCCACCGTCTCGATCGGCCCCACACCCATGCGGCTGTTGAACCCGCCCACAAAGCTGTCCCTGCGCGCCGACAGAAAATCGCACGTCCAGCCATCCAGGCACACGCAATCGATAAAGTCCGCCGGCCCCTGCGCCGGCTTCAGATAGTGCTCCCGGCTGGGATAGTACGGATAGCAGATCCCTCCATCGCCGTCGCCGTGATCGATGCCATGCTGGCTCCATATCTGCCCCTGGCACACATGGATCCCCTCATCGGCCGCAAGATAGTGCTGGTTCTCTGCATCCATAAAGCCGGCGACCAGGCACTGCGGCCGATACCCTCCGCCCACCATCTGCGACACCATCCCGAGCGCCTCATGGATCGTCTTCCGGTTCTCTTCGCGCGTGTTGTACATCGGCGCGAAGTACCCGCCCGGAATAAACGTAACCTCATCGCCGTACTTATCGTGATACGACGCGAGCAGTCGCCGCGCCTCTTTATACTCCTGCCGGTCGTCCTTCAGCGCCAGCCAGCTGATCGCCCACGTCATCCGCCCATCCGGAGCGCCCCCCGCAAACGCGTCTCTCCGCGCCCGGATATGATCCGGGCTGTTCAACGGAGCCTCATCCTCTCCGATGCTATGCGTGCGCGTCACCTCGATCTGATTCACCCGCACCACCGAGACATGCGTCACGAACCGCCCCCGCAGCCCCGACGTCTCTGCACCCCACGCCGGCGCATTCTTTCCCGCTGCCGCAAGCGCAAGCGCGCCCGCGGACTTCAGGAAACCTCTCCTAGTCCAGTAATTTGTCCAGTAATCTCCCATCACCTGATCCGCCCGGCGCGAAATTCGTTGCCATTAGGAATCTTACGAAAGATCAGAATCAGGCATGGACCCCGGCTAAGCACACGCGTCAGGACAAAAAAATCCCCGGGCTTCATCCCGGGGATAACGAACGCTACTCAGCTACACCTTTACGCCGCCCTAGGAAGCTCGAATCTGACCGGAGGCTCGGGCCTTATATCGGACACTTCCTGGCGCCACAACCGCACCGTTTCGAGCAACGGCAGCAGAGAATATTTCGTGATATGCGTCCGCTCTGCTCCCGACTTTGCATTCGCCGGACGAATGACAATCGCTTCCTTCACTCCCGGACGAATCCGCAGAAACACACCGTGCTGACGTCTCGCACTCGGCATAGGAGGCGTGCTGGCCATGCGCAACTCGCCATCCGGCTTCATGTGAGGCAGCGCATACACCGCGCAATTTCCGTCTTTCAGTAACTCCCGGATCAGGCTCTTCACCAGGTCCGTCTGATTTGAATTGAACTCGATACCATGTACCTTCGGCATTGAAGTGAACCCCTTGCTCACTTCCCTCAGCCTACGAAAAAAGCGCTAAGAATTCCGTAAAGTACGTCGCGAATCCCGCACCGCAGGCGGCGCCATCAACCCTGTGTGGAACCACATAGGCCGACGTGTGGTGCCCTATATTGGTCTCCAATCGCAACTTCGATATTCTCAGTACCGTTGCTGATCGAATCAACGGCAACAACATCTTTTCGATTCCGTCAGAAGGCAAAAGGACGCGGGCATGAAAAAGCAAATCTATAGTTTCATCGGCATATCGCTGTTGGTAATTCTCTCTCAGGCCGCTGCCTGGTCGCAGCAGGCCCCGTCGCAGCAGCCTCCTGCCAACGTCAACGGCAAATGGACCCTCTACTGCAACGACCCGAACGGCCAGACCTCGACGAAGTACCTCCAGATCCAGCAGGAAGGCAACAATATCAAGGGGCACTTCAAGGGTCCCAACGCATCCGGCGGAATCGAAGGCACCATCAACCAGCAGCATCTCGTCGTTCGCACCAAGACCCGCGACGTATTGGTCTTCCGGGGAAGAATCGACGGACCCCGCGTTGACGGAGTGGTACAGGGCAGCACCTATACCGCAACCTTCCATGCCCGCGGAGGCACAGGAACCTGCCAGGGACAACTCTCGCAGTAATGAATCGTGCGCTGATCACTCATCCATCGAAAGAGGCGAAGCCATCATGCCAATTCACAACCTGACTCGCAGAGCCGTCATCGCAAACCTGCTCCGTGCCACAGCCTCCGCGGCGATCGGCGCACCGGCCTTGAGTGCATTCGCCCAGTCGGCATTCGCTCCTCAGAATCAGCACCGCGGACCCATGTTCTACACGCAGGCCTTTCAGCGCCAATTCCGCGTGCCGGCCATGTCGGTTGCCATCTCGCGCAATGGCCAGTTTGCCTACGATCACGCCGGAGGCATGGCCGATCCCCAGCGCTCGATCCAGGCTCAGCAGGATAGCCTCTTCCGCATTGCCGATGCCTCCAAACCCATCACCGCCGTTACTATCTTTTCCCTCATCGAAAGCGGCAAGCTCAACCTCACCGACAAGGTCTTCGGCCCCGGCGCGATCCTCGGCACAACCTACGGCAAGCCTCCCTACCAGAACTATGTCGCCGACATCACCGTCGACCACCTGCTCACCCACACCGCCGGCGGATGGGCCGCCGATGCCAACGACCCCATGCTGCACAACAACGGCTGGGACCAGGCAAAGCTCATCTCCTCAACCATCCAGAACGTGCCCCTCACCGCGCAGCCCGGCACCCAGTGGATCTACTCCAACTTCGGATACTGCATCCTCGGCCGCGTCATCGAGCAGGTGACCGGCCAGCCTTACGCCGCTTACGTTCAGGCCAATATTCTTGCCCCATGCGGCATCACCGGCATGCAGATCGCCCGCAACAGCGAGCACGACCGCGCCGCGAACGAGGTCCTCTACATCGGCCAATATGATGAGGAGCCCTACAAGATCAACATCACCCGCATGGACTCCACCGCCGGCTGGATCGCCTCTTCCACCCAGCTGATCCAGTTCCTCAATCACGTCGCCGGAGCGCCCAACATCCCCGCGCTCCTCAAGCCGCAGACCATCGCAGCCATGACCACTCCCGCGCCCGCCTATCCCGCCGGTGACGCCCGCTACGCCCGCGGCTGGATGGTCAGCAGCAATGGCGCCGGAAGTTGGTGGCACAGCGGAAGCCTGCCTGGCTCAACTTCGCTCGTCGTCCGCAATCCCGACACCTCCTGTTTCGCCGCCATCTGCAACACGCGCACGCAGCCTCATCAGGAAATCGATACCGCCCTCTACGGCCTGATGTGGCAGCTCGCGCAGGATATCTCCGGCTGATCTTTCTTTGTCTCCACACCGATCGCGTACTTACGCCGCTCCGAACCAGCGCCCGGCCGAATGCTCGACCGCTGCCGTGTCAGCCTCGCCATCCGTAGCCCAGGCTACGAATCCATCGGGACGAACCAGCAGCGCCCTCAGACCCTTCTCATCCTTCGCACTGGAAGCGACGTACTGCAATCTGTCCTCTCTCCCGTGGCAGATTGCCCGCAACGGCTCACTTGCTCCGAAGTCCAGCAGCACGCCGCGTCCATCGTGCAACAGCTCTCCGAGACGTCTTCCATCTTCCAGCTCGAAGTCCGGAGCGCTGCGCCCTGCCAGCGGATGCCCTTCACCGAAGTCATACCCTATCGAAACGCCCGAAATTTTTTCGATGCAGTAATTTGTGCCTTCTTTGGTTGCAATCAGATCCCGCACCACCGCGGCAATGGCGCGCGCATGCGGGTCCGGCCGGATGATCGCCACCTGTGCGCGCGTCCAGTTCAACACCCACTCGCCGATCGGGTGGCGCTCTGCGTTATACGTGTCGAGCAGCCCCTCGGGAGCCCATCCTTTGATCGTCGCGCCGAGCTTCCACCCAAGATTCATCGCATCGCCCAGTCCCGTGTTCATGCCCTGCCCGCCAAAGGGCGAGTGCACGTGCGCCGCATCGCCTGCCAGCAGCACGCGTCCCTGGCGATACGTTGTCGCTTGGCGTGCGCGGTCGGTGTAACTGGTCGCCACCTGCACTGACTTGAGCGTAACCTTCGTCCCCGAGACATGCCGCAGCATCGTCTGCAGATTTTCGAGTGTGATCTCCGACGTCCGGTCGAAGCGCCCGCCGTCGAAATCAACCACGCCGATCCGCCCCGGAGCCGGCCCATGCGTGTACAGTCCGCGCGGGGTCAGGTTAAAGCCGGGAGCCAGCCCGTCGATATCCTCAAACTCGACGATCGCCATGTAGCCGGTCAGCTCCGGTTCGGTGCCGTCAAACTCAAAGCCCGCCACCTTGCGCACGATGCTTCGTCCGCCATCGCAGCCCAGCAGCCATTTTGCCCCGAAGCTGCCGTTCGTCGTCTCGACGAACACCCCATCCGCACTTTCGCTGAACCCGGTCACCTCCTGGCCAAAACGAAGATCTGCGCCCAGCTTCCGCGCATGCCCGGCCAGCAGTTCCTCGATCGCCTCCAGGCTCACCATGCCTCCGCCCACCGAAGGCCCGGGAAGAATCCATTTCTGGGAAGAAAAATCCAGCTTCGAACCGTCGAGCATGATGCCCGCAAAGTGCCCGGCAAAGCGGGGAGCCGAAGCCGGCGGTGGCGGCGTTTTGCCGTCGCCCTTGAATTGCATCCCCGGCCGTTCCCCGCCGCCCATCCACCCGAACGACACTGCTTTCACATCCCCCAGAAGCCCGCGCCGGTAAAAAGCCTCGGTCGAAGGAAAGTTAAGCCCTCGTGCCCCCATCCACCCGCTCTTGAGCGCAGTGACCGGATTGTCCAGTTTTTCCAGCAGCAGCACTGACGCGCCCGCGATACGAAGCTCGCAGGCAAGAAAGAGTCCGACCGGGCCTCCGCCCGCAATCACAACATCGTAGGTCATGGTCATGCTAGCGGAATACGAGAGCTCTCCCGCGTCCGTTCAATCACTCATCCCTGTCTTTCTGGCGTACTATTTCCCGCAATCTCCTAAAATAGAAGTAGAGAGCAAAAAAGCCCACCAGGCGGTGAACTTTTCGGTTCTCGGAGTGGGTTTAGCTAACTTTTGATGCAGCAATGGGTTACAAATTTTCCTAATAGAATGAATCGGTTACAAATTCCATCGGATTTCTGACCGATAAATCCTGCCGTAACAATCGGTTACAAATTTTTCCTTTGGAATGAATGGGTTACAAATTAACCCGTCTAACCGTCGCAGGATGAATGGGTTACAAATCGCAGCCGAAAGCGGGGGGGGAGGGGGGTCCCTACACCCGGCGCCTGACTTCTCAGTCTCTCCCGAAAGGTTCCGATAAAACCTTTTGCACAACGCCGTGGATCGCCTGTGACCCGAAATGCGTCGTTGCAGGTCCCCCGAATACGAGGGTGACGTTCGAGTAAGGCACATCGGTCCCTCCGGTGACGCAGACCTGCAGTGTCGACGACGGCGGATCGGTCTCAAAGGGGGCGGGGCCACCATTGCCGGTTATCAGGCTGACCGTTCCGCTAAACTGAAAGCCCATCGTTGTCGCAGGGCTGAAGGTGGGGCAGCCGTCCATATTCCAGATGACGGTGGCGTTCGTCAGTTTGATGTGGTGGGTGTGAGGGCTCTGGCCGCCCTTGGTTGCATCGATGGCCCCTGACTCGGTGGTCCCGTAATCGGACATGGTCATATCGGCGGAAAAATCGGCGACGCCCCACCACCGTTGCAGGTCCAATGACCATTGACCGTGCATTTCCCAGGGGCCGCCTTTGACGTCCGACGGTGAATAGTCGTTGAGCAGGCCGCTGAGGCTTGTGAGGCCAGTAAAGTTCACGTCCTTGCGCTCCTGCGCCAGGGCAATACCGGTTGAGAGCAGCGCGAGGACGGATAGCATTCGTGCCGCCGAGATCAGGGTGTTGCTTTTCATGAGGAGTCTCCGATGTGGAATTAGCGCCCGGGTCGCCGGAAATGAGCCAAACCGCAGCGACTTCGCGCCTGGACTGGCAACACCATCGCCTACCGTGCATCGTGGGACAAGCGGCAACACGCGGAACAGCCGATTTGCCGTCTTTTGCCGTCCTTTGCCTGTTGGACCGGCGGGGGCGGAGCCGGCTTGTTTCTCCTTTTGCCGGTCGTTCGTGCGCTCTGCTACGCTGAGTGGTTTGAGTCTTTCGGCTGGAGCAGGCAAGGTATGGCATTCAAGTTCAAGGGCGTAGACTTCCTCGGGTTCGACAATCTGCTGAGCGAAGACGAGCGCATGGCGCGGGATACGGCGCGGCAGTTCATCGAAGACAACCTCATTCCCATCATTGAGGAATGCAACCGGGAAGGGCGCTTTCCGCGGGAGCTGGTTCCGCAAATGGGGCAGCTCGGGTTCTTTGGCGCTAATCTGCACGGGTATGGCTGTGCGGCCATGTCGAATGTGGAATATGGCCTGGTGATGCAGGAGTTCGAGCGCGGCGATTCGGGGGTGCGCAGCTTTGTGAGCGTGCAGTCGGCGCTGGTGATGTATCCGATCTTCACGTTTGGTTCGGATAAGCAGAAGGATTACTGGCTGCCGCTGCTGGCGACGGGCGAGAAGCTGGGCTGCTTCGGACTGACGGAACCGGATTTCGGGTCAAATCCGGGAGGCATGCGGACGCGGGCGAAGAGGGTCGGCGACGAGTACGTGCTGAATGGCGAGAAGATGTGGATCACCTCGGGGTCGATTGCTGATGTAGCGGTCATCTGGGCAAAGGTGGATGACGAGGATGGCCGGGTGAGGGGTTTCCTGGTAGAGACGGACCGGCCGGGCTTTACGGCGTACGACGTGCACGGCAAGTGGTCGCTGCGGGCGTCGGTGACCTCGGGGTTGTCGCTCCAGGATGTCCGGGTTTCGGCGACGAATCTTATGCCGGGGAGCGGTGGGCTGAAATCTCCGCTGATGTGCCTGAACCAGGCGAGGTACGGGATCAGCTGGGGCGCGATCGGGGCGGCGATGTCGTGCTACGACACGGCGCTGCAGTATTCACTGCTGAGAAAGCAGTTCCGCGACGAGCCGATTGCCAGCCACCAGCTTGTGCAGGAGAAGCTGACGTGGATGATCTCGGAGATCAGCAAGGCGCAACTGCTGTCGCTGCATGTGGGCCGGCTCAAGGATGAGGGCAAGGTAAACCACGAACACATCTCAATGGCCAAGCGCAACAACGTGTGGATGGCGCTCGAATGTGCACGGCAGGCGCGCGACATTCTCGGCGGTAACGGTATCACGGACGACTACCCAATCATGCGGCACATGATGAATCTCGAGTCGGTGAAGACGTATGAGGGGACGCACGACATTCATACGCTGATCATCGGCCAGAGTGTAACGGGGATTCCGGCGTACTGAAGCGGTTCAATTACAGCCAGGCGCGCAACTCATACCTGTGCCGGGCGTCTAAACGAAAAGGGCCGCAGTAAGGGCCCTAGCCATGATGCATCTGCCAAAACTTGAACGGCGGCCAGAGCTCGACGCCTTGCGCGGGCTTTTCCTGGTCTGGATGACGCTGACGCATTTGCCGACGCGCTTCAGCAACTTCGTGAATCAGCCGATCGGTTTTGTGACTTCGGCAGAGGGATTCGTCTTTCTCTCGGCGCTGCTGGTGGGACGGATCTACGTTCGCGAAGCGCTGCGGGATCATGCGGGGGTTCGCCAGAAGCTGTGGCGGCGATCGTTGAAGATCTACGGCTATCACCTGCTGATGCTGACCTTCGCGTTCACGGTTGCGGCGGCCTTTGCGGTGCATACGCACAGGGCGGCGCTGACGAATCTCCTGAACTTTTACCTGGCGCATCCTTTTGTCGCGGTGATCGGGTCGGTGCTGCTGCTGTATTGTCCGCCGCTGTTGGATATTCTGCCGATGTATGTGACTTTCCTGTTCTTTACTCCGCTGGTGCTGTCGGCGGCGGTGAAGTATGGCTGGAAGCATATCCTGGCGGCGAGCGCACTGGTGTGGATACTGGCGCAGTTCGGGGTACGGACGATTGTCCACAACACGATTGTTCGAGCGACGCATCTGCCGATTCCACTGCAGGAGACGGGGGCATTCAACCTCTTCGCGTGGCAGGGGGTATGGATTGCCGGGCTCTGGCTGGGATCGAGGTCGGCAATGGGTGAGCTGCCGCTGAGGAAGATTCCGGGCTGGGTGGCGGCGACTTCGTGCGCGGTGTGCTTGTTCTTTATCGGCATCCGGCATGGATGGCTGGGTCCGCATCTGACGCAGGAGGCGTTGGGCATTGAGCTGGATAAGTGGCAGATTGGACCGCTGCGGGCGGTCAACCTGGTGACTTTTACGATCGCCGGATACTGGTTGCGAAAGTATGTGATCAAAGTGGTGCAGCGCGAACCGTTCCTGACTCTGGGCAAGGCGTCCCTTGAGGTGTTTTGCGCGCACGTCTTTTTCGTCTTCGCCGGCCTCGCATTGTTGTACGGGGCGGTCGAGCAATTGCAGGGGTTGACCGCGATCGTCCTCGTGGTGGTCACCTTCATTGCGCTGGTGCTGGTCGCGGCGAATGAGGTGCGTAAGCGGCGCAGGGGCGGCCCGGGGCAGGATGGCAGCGCGGGCGCAGATACGGGAAGCCTGCCGCCATCGACGAGCGGTCAGCCACTCTCCTGCGTGGAACAGCGATCTTGACTAAACGGCTACGGTGAAGGTGTCTTCGCTACGTGTAACGGAGCGGTAGAGGGTGTCGCGCTCGACAGGCACTCGCCCGGCGGCGGTGATGAGGCGCATGAGCTCCTGGCGGCGCATGCCCTGAGGGGTGGTTGCACCAGCGTCGTGGTAGATCTTCTCTTCGATCACGGTTCCGTCGATGTCGTCGGCGCCGAAGCGCAGGGCGATCTGCGCGATCTTGGCGGTCATCATCTGCCAGTAGGCCTTGATGTGCGGGAAGTTGTCGAGGAGCAGGCGGCTGACGGCGATCTGCCGGATGTCAGTAAGGCCGGTGGTGCGAGGCAGATGGGAGAGCGGCGTGTTGTCGGGATGGAAGGCGAGCGGAATGAAGGTCTGGAAGCCGCGGGTGTCGTCCTGCAGGGCGCGCAGCTTGAGCAGGTGGTCGACACGGTCTTCGTCATTCTCGATGTGTCCGTAGAGCATGGTCGCGTTGGACTTGAGGCCGGCCTGGTGGACAAAACGTGCGGTCTCGAGCCATTCGTCGCCGTCGATCTTGTGGTCGCAGATGATGTGGCGGACACGATCGGCGAAGATCTCGGCACCGCCGCCCGGCATGGAGTCAACTCCTGCTTCCTTGAGGCGACGGAGGGTCTCCGGGATGGTCAGCTTGGCGCGGTGGGCGAGGAAGGCTATCTCGACCATGGTGAAGGCCTTGATGTGTACCTTAGGAAAGCGCTCTTTCAAACCTCTGACGAGATCGAGGAAGTACTCGACGGGCAAATCAGGGTGGAGTCCGCCAACGATGTGGAACTCGGTCACGGCTTCGCTGTAGCCGGAGGCGGCCGTTGCCCAGGCCTGCTCGAGCGCCATGGAGTAGGAGCCCTCGGCACCCTTCTTTCGCCCGAAGGCGCAGAGGCGGCAGGCGGCGACGCAGACGTTTGTCGGATTGATGTGACGGTTGACGTTGAAGTAGGCAACGTCGCCGTGGAACTTCTCGCGCACGTAGTTGGCGAGCCATCCGACGGCAAGGATGTCGTGCGATCGATAGAGGGTAACACCGTCGGCGAAGTCGAGCCGCTGACCGTCGAGAACCCTTCCAGCGATCAGCCTGAGGGCGGGGTCGTCCGTGTCAAAGGGTCTTTGCGAAGGTACCGGGTTTGGCGCGCAGGCTCTGGTCGCTGTACTCATCACTGTCTATGATAGTGTACAAGCCTGGGCAAAGCTTTAACGTAGAAACGCATTATCCATTGCGCAATCTGTGCTTTCGGGCTAAGCGCATGCTGTGCCGCTGACACGATTCGTCAGGAAGACAACCGACACTTATCGCACTTCAGGACTTCTATTTGCCTTTTCGTACGCAATCTCTCGCCCGGTTTGTGCTTTGCATTCTGGCGTTCCCTCTCGTTCATGCTCTGCAAGCCGGAGAACAGCGAAAGGCGGCAACTTTCCCGCCGATTTCGTCTTACAGCCTGGACAAAGGGAAGGTGACCCTTCCAGAAGGGCTGGCCGGTCAGTACAATCTGCTGCTGATCTCATTCGAGCCAGAGCAACAGAAGCAGATCGAAACATGGATGCCGCTGGCACAGGCCCTGCAGCATACGAACTTCAACTTCCGGTGGTACCGGCTGCCGGTCTCCGAGCGCGAGAACTTCATCTTTCGCTGGTGGGAAAATTCGTCGATGCGCAGCGAAGAGACGGATCCGGAGACGTGGCCGTGGATTGTGCCGCTGTACGTGAATAAGGCGGAGTTCCGCAACGCTCTGCAGATTCAGAATGAGCGCAACGTGGTCGTCATGCTCGTCGACAAACAGGGGCACGTCCTGTGGAGAGCTTCAGGAGAGCGGGCGCCGGGCGACGGTGAAGCCTTGAGATCCGCACTCGGGTCGCGCTAGACGCGCTCGGTTTCGATGTCCGGGTGCAGACATCTCTCCATGACGAGCGCATCGAGAGTGCCGAGATAAAAGCCGCGGATTCGTCCGGTCTGAGAAAAGCCCAGGCCGCGATAGAAGGCCTGCGCCTCGAGATTGTCGACGGCGACCTCAAGCCGGAGGATGACGACATCGGCGGCAGAGAAGCGATCGAGCATCGCTTCCATCAGCTTGCGGCCGAGCCCTTTTCTCCGCTGTGAAGGAGCGACGTCGATGGTGATGATGTGACCGACCCGCCTGCCGCCTTCAAGATAGGATTCCGCGATGATGAACCCGAGGATGGCTTTAGTGGTGTCGTACTCGGCAAGGATGGATGCCGAGCGCGGACGGTTAAGATAATAGCGGAGATCGGCACGGGAGTAGGCAATGCCGGTACGGAAACATTGCCGGTCAAGAACAAAAAGAGCGTCGAGGTCTGACCGCTCGACGCTCCTCAGATGGATCATCAGCCGTTAACGCTGGGCCTGAGCAAATCCTGCGGCTTCCGATTCCTTCGGCTCGACCACTACGCCGTCGTAAAGAGACGCCGCGACGAGGCGACCCTCCACGGAATGCACCATGCGAACGTTCCAGCCGGCATCCCACCACTTCCAGCTTTTCTCAGCTGGATCGACGGCGAAGATCAGAGTTGAACTGCGAGCGGTGATGATGACGCGCTTGAGAGAGGGGTCGTAGTCGATGTTGTCGATATTGGTCACCGGAAGGCGATCGAGCGCGTTCCAGGTGTGTCCATGGTCGTCGCTGAAGAATACTCCCTGACGGCCTCCAACCCACAGTGTTCCGTTCGGCGAGGTAGCCAGAGCGTGCACGGAGGTGAGCTTGCCGGGCAAGGCGATGGAGTTCCAGGTCATCCCGCTGTCTTCGGAAAGCATGAGGCTGTCCCGCTGCGCCGCGAAGACAATTGCGCCATGGGCGTCTACGAAGAGGTACTTCGAGTCTTTGAACATGGGGCCTGTCCAGGTGGCGCCTTGGGTGACGCTCCGGTAGACGCCGTCGGCGGTGGCGGCAAACCAGACGGGGCCATCCACCGAGAGATCATTCACCTGCGAGTCGATGATTGCCGGCTTCGAAGTCTCGGTTTTGGTTTCCGTGACTCTTTTCCTCTTGCGAATGACGGTGACCTTCTTCTCGGTCAGGTTCACTACAGTGCCGTCCTGCTGCCAGAGTTCGCCATTCAAACGAAAGATCCCGTGACTGGTACCGGCGAAGATGGTGCCGTCATCGCCCTGCACCAAGTTGAAGACGTCACGGCCTTCGAGCCCCTGACTGCGCTGCTGCCAGGAGTGGCCCCCGTCTTCGGTTACAAAAACACCGCCATAGGTCTTGTCGTTCACCACACCTGCATACATGGTTTGCGGATGTTTCGCATCGGGGAGAAGCGCGGCTACTTGACGCTGCGAGAATCCGTGATTGGTCGCCTCAAAGGTCCCGCCTGCATCCTGGCTGGTCAACACGCCGCCGCGGTCGGTCGCGAGCATGATGTGACGGTCATTTTTAGGGTCGACATAGACATCGTTGATGATGACGTCGGGCCCCGTCATGCGGCTCCAGGCCGCGCCGCCGTCGAGGGTCTTATATAGGCCCTCGGTCGTGCCTGCGTAGACGGTTTCGCGATTGAGGGGATCCTGCATCAATACCCGGGTGCGACGCGCGGTGGAGGGGATGCCCTGCACTTTGCGGAAGAGCTCGCCGGCAGTGTTACTCAGATAAATACCGGAGCATGCGCTGGCATAAACAACGCTGGGGCGAGTTGGATCGATGATGATCGAGAAGACATCGGAATCGTCGATGAGACCTTCCTTGATGTTGTGCCAGGTGGTTCCGCCATCCGTGGTCTTCCAAGGAAGGTGCCATGTGCCGGCGTAAATCGTCTTCGGATCTACGGGATCGATGGCGACCGATTCCACCTTGAGGATCTCTCCGTTGCCGACCGGGCTGATCTGCGTCCAGTGCTTGCCAGAGTCCTCGGTGCGATAGACGCCGCTGATGGCCCCTGCAACCAGGATTTTCGGATCGGAAGGAGCCTGCGACAGGGCCCGCACGGATTTTCCATCCATATCCGGCGAGGGCGCCCAGGTGACTCCTCGATCATGGCTGATGTAAATGCCGCCGTCGGTGCGATCAACGCGCCAGACGCCGGCATAAATCGTCTTCGGGTCTGAAGAGTCGATGACCATGTTGTCGACCACCAGATTGTCGGCATTGCCCAGGCGGGCGAGCCGCTTCCAGGCGGCACCACCGTCCGTTGACTGGTAAATCCAGCTCATGGTCGTGCCCAAGTAGATATGGGACGGGTCGGCGGGGTCATAGGCGAAGCTGCGCGCATCACCACCTTCGGGACCGACTGAGGTCCACTGCGGTGGGGCGGCTGCCGCCTGGTTGAACGGGATGAAAGCAAGAGTAGCTGCACCAAGGAAGAAGAGTCGCAAGACTGACTGTTTCATGTTCTGTTGTTAACACTCGCTGTCTGCATGATAGCGGGGACACGCTGTATCTATGGTAACGCCGTAGATACTCTCTAAGGCCAGCAAACCGCAAGCTATTCCGCGAAAAGCAAAAGGCTGGCCGGATATACCGGCCAGCCCTCTGGTTGCAGTTAGCGAGATTTACTTCTTGTGGTGGTGGCGCGTCGCAAGCGGCTTTCTCGTCTGCGGCGTCACGGTTGACTCGTCGACCGGAGTGGTTCCGGGGTAGTCCTTGTCGAAGCTGGAACCGGCAGGTACGAGGTAGTTGTCGACCTCGTTCGTGCCCGAAGTGCCGGTCCGCACAGAGATGCGGCTGGCATCGATGCCCTTCTCCTTCACAAGGTAGTCCTTGGTGTTGACGGCGCGCTGCGCGGCCAGATTCGGCTCGACCTTGGCGTGGCGCTTGCCCGTGGCCGGAGCTTCCGGCGAGGCGTTGCCTACCACGACCAGCGTGGCATCGGCGGAGCGCTGCGCATTCAAGGCTACGTCATCAAGGCAGCCCTTCGCGTCGTTATCAACACGAGCCGGACGCCGCTTGTCATGGTCGAAGGTGATCGTGCAGAGCTTCTGCGTTGGGTTCGGCGGCGGCGGCTGGACATTGACCTGAACGGCCGTTGTACCCGAGGCCGTTTGACCCTTGTCGTCAGTTACCGTGCAGGTTACCGTGATGGTTCCGGCGGGCGCGCCCGTCGTGGACAGGGTTGCCGTGTTGCCCGAACCACTGATCGTGCCCGAAGAGGCAGCGTAGCTGTAGGTCAGAGGACGATTCTGCGGGCTGACGCCGGTCGCAGTGATGGTGGAGCTGTCACCGGAGTTGACCGAGGACGGGTTGGCAACGCAGCTGACTGTCGGCGGCTCGTACGGCTTGACGGTGAATTGCGCAGTACAATCAGCCGACTCGCCAGCCTTAGTGCCTTCAGTGACGTGACCTGTCACTGTGTAGCTGCCTGGCGCCAGGCTGCCAGTGTCGATCGTTGCGGTCGTGCTGGTTCCGCTGACCGTCACGCCCTGGCCGCTCCAGCTATAAGTGGCTGTCTTCTTGGGATTGAGGTTGGAAGCGGTGCCGGTAACGGTCACAGGCTCACCCGGGAAAACCGCGCTCGGGGTAGCCGAGCAAGCGTACTGAACCGGAGGAGGAGGCAGGATGCTTCCGAAATGCCAGACCAGGCCGGCGCTCAAACGGGCGACGTTGGCGTTGATGCGGCCACCATACGTGGGTTGAGGGCCATGGTTTACGTGGAAGTACTCGTAATCAGCCTGGAAAAGTCTCAGGCCGATGCGGTGATTGAAATACGGCAGGTTGTAGTCCAAGCCACCACCAGCGGTGAGCGCGGGGCCAACCTGGCGGTTAAGGGTTGTGTAAGGCGGATTGTCCGGACCTTCCCAATCGGTGATACCAGCGAGACCATGAACAAAGGGAACCATGCCGGCTACCGGGAAGCGGAAGATGATACCACCCTGTACGGTGTACCCGCCGTCATTCTTATCCTGGGGGTGGAAACCAGCCTCCACCTGGCCGCCGACGTACTTGTTGAAGTAGTACGCACCGCTGATGATGGCGCCCTTATCGACCGCGTCGAAGTTACTGGTGAAGGTCGTTCCGTCCGACAGAGTGGTATCGACATGCCCTTTCGGGGCGATATACGAGTAACCAGTGAAAATATCGACCCGAGAAATAGGAGCCTCGGCCGGGGCGGCCGATGAACTTTGCGCGTACATACCGGATGCCCCAAGTCCCAGGGCGCACCCAGCCAGCAGCACTCCGCTCAATTTATTAAAAACACGAGAAAGCATGCGTCTATCCTCCGCAACCATTTTTGGAAGTCACACAAAAACCTGGGGCCTAAGCAAATAGGCCGAGAAGTCAGCAAATCGACATCGAACAAAACCGGTGAAGCAATAGCGGTATCCAAAGTACCATACTTTAATACGCTTAGAGCACGATTTCTTCAATAAGTTGTCTCAACTGATACGAATCAGACGAGAACCGACACGAATCAGATGAGGACCGATCTGCGCACTTTTGACCCTCTCTCAATTTCCACGAGATAGAAACCGTTTGAAAGCCTGCGCAACTATCTAAGCTAACCTGATGAAAATAATACATCATTGCAGATTAAGAGCCCGCTTTAA
>Ga0335075_10004368_pt1 | contig 22146 bp, 21 predicted proteins | sample Lox_Sample_24_FD_206723 | JGI IMG/M metagenome (GOLD analysis project Ga0335075, IMG submission 206723) | Soil microbial communities from Loxahatchee National Wildlife Refuge, Florida, United States - Lox_Sample_2.4 | ecosystem: Environmental > Terrestrial > Soil > Wetlands | place: USA...
GGGTTACCGCCGCCACCGCGATCACGCCGGGAAAGGCGGCCGGGTACTCGTACGTGGCGGACGCGGCTCGCGCGGTGCCGGCGTCGCCGACGGGCGCGACCACGACGACGCCGTGGGAGATGGCGTAGGCGACCGCGGCATGCTGCGCGTTGTTCCACCGTCCGGTGCCGAGCGGAAGGACGATCACGCCAGCCCTGTGCCCGACGGCGTAGTAGATCGCGTCGGTCAGGGCGCTGCCGGGAATCGCCGCCCGGCTGGGCTCACCGTCGTCCGGGATGACCCGCAGCGACAGGATCCGCGCGGCCGGGGCCACCCCGATGACGCCCCCCGTATCTTTCTTGCCGCTGCCGTGCGCGGCGATCAGCGACGCGATATAGGTGCCGTGCGAATGCGGCGGCCGGTAATGTTTCGGCTCGGTCCCGGCGATGAAGTCGGGACCCACCGTGACGATTCTTGCGAGGTCCGGGGCGCCCGGGGCGATGCCGGTGTCGAGCACCGCGACGAGCACCCCCGATCCCCTGGTCACGCGCCACGCCGCCGGAACCCCGATCTGGTCGAGGATCGAGACGGCGCTTACCCGGATGCCGGCGGATTTGCGCACGTGCAGCGGCAGTCCCGCCGGCCCCGCGACGACCGGCACAGACCTCTTGGTAGCCGGGTGCTTGGTAGCCGGGTGCTTGGCGGCCGGGTGCTTGGCGGCCGGGTGGCCGGCGGCCGGCGCCGTTGTCGCTGCCGCCGCGGACGCCGCACCCATCGCGGCCGCCGGAACCGACGCGAGGAACACCCCCACCACAGCGGTCGCCGCGAGCCGGCCGCTCCGCACGGCGGAACGCCCGCTCAGCACGCCGGCCTCGCGCACGCCTGGAGATGGTCGAGGATGACCGCGGCCGTCTGCGCGAGGTCCGCGGCCCCGGTGACCATCAGCGAACGCGGCTGCCCGATCGCGGGGCGGCCGTCGGCATAGCCGTCCACCACGAGCACGACGTAAGAGCCGGCCTGCCGTGCCGCCCCGGCCTGCCTGGCCTGGTCGGAGAACCTGCCAGCCGCCGTACCGGGCAGGGTCAGCGCCTGCAACCCGGCCGACGGTGACGGCAGCGCGCCCCAGAACGACGCGGCGGCTCTCGCGTCGGTGAACGCGAACACGCCAACCGTGTAGACCACTCCGCCGAGCGAGTCGGTGTAGCTGGCGCGCAGGCCGGCCAGGCAGCCGTCGCGTGCCGCCAGCCGCCCGGTCGCCTGGCCGGCCGCTGTCGCGCAGTCGGTGTCAGGCGAAATGCCGAGCCTGGTCACGGACGTGCCGAGCACCTCAGGGAAGACCTGCCCGGCCGACCACTGCTGCCAGCGCGGCACGGCCACAGGCACCGACTTCGCGGTGAGCGCGGCGTGCACGCGGACGGCGGACAAGACCACACCGGCCAGGCCGGCCAGGGCTATCACGGCACAAGCGGCGACCGGGAGGACGCGCCAGCGGTGTGGGGGTTTGCTCCTCCGCGCCAGCTCCAGCCATTCGGGCCGCAGCGCATCAGGCGGCACGGCCGCTGGCGCCGGAGCGTCCGCGCGATCCGCCGCCAGCGGCTGGGTGACCTCAGCGTTCCGGCGACTCGCCGAGCCGTCGGCCGCCAGCGCCGAGCGCCACGCCTTGGGCATCGGGACCGCTGGCCGCCAGGGATTAGGCACCGGCCCCGGACCACCCGGATCCGCAGGGTCTGGAGAGTCTGGAGGTCGCGACTCGCTCATCACGGCTCCCCGTTCCGGCCCGACACAACAAGACAAATGAAACTTAGTGTAAAACCGTCGCCGGGCGCCACCCCAACAGCCGATGGCAGGTGGTCGCGGGCCCATTCGTAGGAAGGGTGCGTGGTGTCGCCGGACTCCCACACGGCGGAATGGTGTTGCCCGCGTTCCGGATAAGACGGCACCCCCGGCCGCGTCGATCTTCGCGAGCAGCTCCGCCGATCCGTCCCTCGAGCCGTTGTCGACGACGACTATCTCGAGTGATTCCCACTGGAGGATGCGGCGCAGCGACCACAGCATGAGCGCGGTGAGCTCACGCGTGTTGTACGAGACCGTGACCACCGCCACCCGGCCCGGCATAACCGGGCGATCCGCCAGCGGACGACGCCGTCAAACATGCTCGCAGTCTGCCGGCCGCAGCCAGCCCGTGACAAACTCTTTTCATGACGCGTGCCGGGCGGGCGGCCTGCCGACTAGTGCTTGCTGTGGACTAATATCCTGGTTTCCATTACATTAGCGGCATGGCTGTCAAGCCCATGACGGGGCAGGCGTTCTTCGTGCTCACCGCGCTGGCCGATGGCCCGCGGCATGGGTACGGCATCGTGGGTGAGGTGGCCGAGCTGTCGCAGGGCCGGGTCAAGCTGAAGATCGGCGGCTTGTACGGGGTGCTGGACCGGCTCGCCGCCGAGGGGCTGATCGAGCCCGACCGGGAGGAAGCGCACGACGGCCGGCTGCGCCGCTACTACCGGCTTACCCGGGACGGGCGGCTCGCGCTGGCTGAGGAAGCCGAACTCCGCGCCGCCACCGCACGGGTGGTGCGGGCGAGGCTGGGCCTGTCGGGTGCGGAGGCGGCCGGGTGAGCGGCCCGGGCCTGGAGCAGCGGTACCGGCGGGTGCTGCGGCTGCTGCCCGGCTACTACCGCCAGCAGTGGGAAGAGGACATGGTCGCCGCCTTCCTGGATAGCTGGCTGACCGGCGACCCGGAGGAAGACGAGGCCGTCCTCGAGTTCTGCAAGCCCACCTGGGCGGAGGTCGCCAGCGTGATCAGCCTGGCCGCCCGGCTGTACCTGGGCGGCGCTGGCACTCCGCACCGCTACTTCGCCTGGGGCCAGGCCATAAGGCGCGCGGTGCTCGCCGCGATGCTGGTCCAGGCAACACGGGGCCTGGACGTGCTCATGCTGACCGCCTGGAGCCGCCGCGTGTTCGGCTGGCTCCCCGCGCCGCCCGCGAGCCTAGCGCTCGGCACGCCTGGCGGCATCTTGCCGCCCACGGTGTGGTATCTGGTGGCCTATGCCTGGATCGTGAGTCTCGTGATGCTGGTCCTAGGGCATTACCGGACTGCCCAGGCCATCGCGGCGCTGGCCATCGTTCCCGACCTGGTCTGGCTGCTGCAGGGCCAGTTCACCGGCGCCTTCCAGGGGCCGTCGCTGGGGCCGTGGGCGTTCTGGGTCCTGGTCAATCTTGCCCCTGTCCTGGCCATGACCGCGTTCCACCGGGACGCCCCGCCGCCGGCGCACCGGCCCTGGCTGCTCGCACTGCCCGCTACCTACCTCCTGGTGTACGGGCCGCAACTGGTCCTCCTGGCGACCGGCAACTCCGCCTGGCTGCCGGACTTTTCCGGGCTGTACTGCGTCCTGGTCGCCCTCGCCTGCCTGGCGCACGCGCCCAGGGCCTGGTCCCGCCAGGCCGTCGGCTCGGGCGTGTGGTCGCTGGCCCTGACCCTGCTGGCCACTGACGCCGGGGCGTACCGGATCTTCTCCCTCACCGATTACCTGAACGACCCGCACCTGATCCAGGTGAGCCTGGCGGAACTGCTCATCGTGGTGATCGCCGTCGCGCTGGTCGCCCCCGACGCCGCCCGCGCCCCGACAGCCACGCCCGCACCGCCGCCGCATCCCCAACCGGGATGAGATCCACAACCGGGATGAGAGGAGCCAGGACATGCCGTTCCAGTCGCCACCGCGCCTGCCGACCGCCGCGGCAAGCGTGCTGGCCGCAGGCCTCATGCTCGCCATGGCTAGCTGCAGCCACCTGACCCCGCTAGGACCGGACGCGGCTGCCACCCTGCCGCAACCACACCATCTGCGGTCGCCGCTCGTCCTGCAAGACATGCGCGTCCAACAACCCGCGCCAGTCGGCGGCAGCCCGGCCGGCTGCGTCGCGCTCTCCGGGGAGCCCGGCTCTTGCTACCGCAAGACCGGCACGCCGGTAACGATCACCTCCGCAGCGGTCTCCCCGGTCTCCCCATTCCGGCCGCCCACGCCCCCGGGGCAGCAGGCAGTACCCGTCCAGTACGGATTCTGGATCACCGTGCCCGCTGCCGATGCGCCGGCGCTGACAGCAATCTTCCCGACGGCTCCTGTGTCCCCGGGCCCTCCCACCGCCAGGGTTGTCACCTCAGCTACCCCCATTCCCGCCATCAGCGTCGCCGGCCGCACCTGGGTCCTCGTCGGCTTCACGACACGGTTCACAGACCGGGAACTCGAAGTCTTTCTGCCCAGCAGGAATCAAGCTCTTCAGCTTCAGCGCATACTGACCGCGCCTGGCTGAAGGAAGCGGGAGGCATGATGGTTTTTCTCGGTGGCCCGGTTGGCCCGCGCAGACGCAGGGGGATCTACCTGCACGATCCTCCCCCTGGCTATCGTCCGCCCAGGCCCAGACTCCCATTGAAGGACCGGCAGCGACAGGCACGCCAGGAATGGATCCTCATGCGCGTCGCCACCGTAGTCCTGGTACTTACCGCTGCCGCGGTCCTGGTGATCATCTCCTTGATCATCGCGACGCATAGCTAGCCCGGTCTTCCGCGCAGTCGACTCGGCCGGGGCGCACGACCGGGTCTGCGATGGGACGCCTGGACATTCGCACCGGCCGTGGACCAGCGTCAGTCACTGAGCGTGATCTGTCCCAGGCGGCACGATCGCGGACCAGGCTGGTTCAGCGGGCGAGGCGATGGGGGCTTGCTCCCGGATCTTGACACGGGGTTGTGCGTCAAACGCGGTCAAGGGGGATATGGGGTCCGGGCGGGAGTTCGACGCGAATGGTGTCGCAGGGGACGACGGTCCCTCCACGCTCCACGACGCCCATGATCCCGGCCCTGCGCACGAGTTCGCCGTTCGCATCTGGCCATCCCGCTCGAACGCGATCCGCCCGCGTTCCACATAGCCGGTGACGGGGCCTGGATGAGCATGCCGGCCGGCCGGCTGGCCGGGCGGGAGCTCCACGCGATACGCCTCCACCCGGTCAGGTGCCGCGCGGATCGGGTGAGCCAGCAGCGCCGTTCTGCATATGACGGTCATTTACCGTACTCATTCCTCGCCGGCGTGGCAGGCGAGCAGGCCGAGGGCTCCGTCCACGGCCTGCCGGTACGTATCCGCCGACCCGGACGCGAGGGCGCGGGCCGAACCTCGACCTGGCCGTCGGGAGGCGGCATCTGCCCGTCTGCGGCAGCGGCGAACACATCCAGCACAAACATTTGCTCATTGTCCCGCGCCGACGCGATCGGAACAGTCATGGTTGTCGCGCTCACCAGCTAGGTGGCCAGGGCCTGAACATGGCCTGGTGAGATTATTCGCTGATACTCGCCTCGCCGGAGCGCCTACCTGGACGATGCAGGGCTGTACGTGCATGAGATTGCCAGCATCGTGGGAATGGTGCTGAACCAGCTCTGTATTCGGTCCAGTCAGTCTCGGCTATGTCCGCTGTGGGGACACTTGGCGGTTCGTGCATGCGCACGCGTTCTCCATGACTCCTGTTTCGCCGGCCCGCACCTGCCCAAGCCACTCGACAAGCTGCAGCAGCGCCGGGTATGAATGCCCGCATAGCTCGGGTTCACCGTGAGGCCAGTCCGCCGCAAAGAACGACTCGGGCGGGCTGCGTCTTTCCTAATGTTCTGTTGAATATGCGGATCTTTGTGACCCGTTACCGAAACGTGGTAGCGCTCTACGCTTGCAGTTGTGGAGACTCTTACCTTCCTATTCACGGACATCGAGGGCTCAACTGGGCTCCTGCGACGTGTCGGTGAGAGCACGTACACGCAGTTGCTGACCGATCATCACGCGCTTATCCGGTCCGTTCTCGCAGCACATGATGGCCGGGAACTGAATACGCTGGGGGATGGCTTCTTCGCCGCCTTCTCGTCACCGCGGGGCTGCGTGGCGGCAGTGTTGCAGATGCAGCGCGCCCTGGAGGACCATGCCTGGCCTGACGGGGAGCGCTTGCGGGTGCGGATGGGCGTGCATACCGGCGAGGCGTCGGACACGGCCGTAGGCCCGGTTGGCTTGGACGTGCATCGCGCCGCACGGGTTGCTTCAGTCGCGCATGGCGGCCAAGTGCTGGTGTCGGAGACGGCAGCCGCTCTGGTGCGGGACGCGCTTCCGCCGGGCGCCACGCTGATTGATCTGGGCGTCCACCAACTGAAGGACCTGGCGCGGCCGGAGCAGATCTTCCAGCTGAGCGCCCCAGGGCTGCAAGCCGAATTTCCGCCACTGCGCACTCTCCGCGTCCCGGCTGCGGCGGCGACGCGGACTCTGCCGCGTGACGTCAGCAGCTTTACTGGCCGCGAAATAGAGATGGCTCGGCTGCTCGCCGACGTAGCCGCGGGGGGCCGACAGCCAGGGATCTGCGCCATCGACGGAATGGCTGGCGCCGGTAAGACGACCCTGGCGGTCCATGCGGCTCATATGTTGGCCTCGAGCTTCCCTGCTGGACAGTTCTTCCTGCCGCTGCACGCGCACACACCCGGCCAGCGGCCTGTCGACCCGGCGGACGCACTGGCTAGCTTGCTCATGACTGCAGGGGTCGCGGCCCAGCAGATCCCGGCGGCCCTGGAGGCTCGCGCAGGTCAATGGCGCGATTACGTGGCGGGCAAGAGCATTTTGCTGCTCCTCGACGACGCGATCGGTCATGAGCAGGTCCGGCCGCTCCTTCCCGGCACCCCAGACAGCCTCGTTCTCATCACCAGCCGCAGGCGCCTCACCGCGCTCGAAGACGTCGCCGTCATCAGCCTCGATGCGATGCAGCCCCATGAAGCCGAGTTGCTCCTGGCCCGCCTGGCCGGGCGGGAAGACCTGGACTCTGAGGCGGGCCTCGCCGCGGAGATCGCCAGGCTCTGCGGGTACCTGCCGCTGGCGATCGGAATGCTGGCAAGCCAGCTACGGCATCATCCGGCCAGGACCGCAGCCGGATTGGCTGCCGAGATGGCCTCGGCTAGCGATCGGCTGGCCATCCTGCAGGCCGAGAACCTGTCGGTCGCGGCAGCGTTTGACCTCTCCTACGCCGACCTGACCGGCGTCCAGCAGCGCTCGTTCCGCCGGCTGGGCCTGGTACCTGGCCATGACTTCGACGGCTACGCCGCCGCCGCCCTTGATGACACGAGCCTAGAGAGCGCTCGCCGCCAGCTAGACGCGCTTTACGACCATCATCTGATCACCGAGCCCGCACCCGGCCGCTACCTCTTGCACGACCTGATCCGTGAGCACGCTCGATCCCTCGCAGCCGCAAACGAAGAGGATTCACGTACCGCCGTCGGTCGGCTGGTGAACTACTACGCGCATACTGCGGCCGCTGCTAGCAAGCACATCGCCACTTGGACCACGCTCGGTGGCCGTCAGCCGCCGGGCCAGCCACCGGCCAGCGCCCCGCAGATCGCGTCGTCCCAGCAAGCACCGGCATGGCTGGAGTCTGAGCGCCCGAACCTGCACGCTGCCGCCAACTACGCTGCAGCCCACGCAATGTCCGGGCACGCCATCTCGATCGTCACGGCGATCGGAGGTTTCCTGCGCGCCCGAGGTTACTGGGATCAAGCGGCCGGCCTCTACCGGACGGCGCTTGCCGCGGCGCGTGAGGCTGGCGACCAGCTCGGCGAAGCCGGCGCGCTTGACGGGCTTGGCCTACTGCAACAGATCACAGGTGACTACGCAGCTGCCACGGCGAACCTGGCCCGGGCAGCGGATCTATTTCGTGACATGGGCGACCGGGCGGGCCGAGCCTACGCTCTTAACCATCTCGGCCTGGTGCATCAGGACACTGGGAAATACAAGGCCGCCGAGGCAAATCACCGGGAAGCCCTGGCCTTGGCCCGCGCCGCCGCCGACCCCCTCGCGGAAGCCGTGTCTCTCACCAATCTCGGCCAAGTGCAGCAGTTCACCGGCGATTACCCGTCAGCTATCGCCAGCTACGAGACGGCGGTGCCTATGTTCCGCAGTGTCAACTCCCAGTTCGACTTGGCTGATGGCCTCGCCTTGCTCGGAGGGGTGCGGCGGCTGGCCGGAGACTACGAAGCTGGCGCCGACTGTGAGCGTCAGGCGCTGGACCTGTTCCGTGACATAGGCGACCGGCTCGGCCAGGCGTGGGCGCTCGACGAACTCGGCCTTATTCAACAGCTAACTGAGGACTACGATGGCGCGGCCGCTAGCGTCAGCGAGGCGATCGAGTTGTTCCGTGACCTAGGCGACCGGCGCGGCCTGGCCATGGCGCTGAACAGTCTGGGCGAGCTATCAGCCCGAACCTCGGCGCTCCCGCAGGCCCGCGAGCACCACGCCGAAGCGCTCAGCATTGCCCGCAGCATCGGGGCGCCGCTCGAGGAGGCACGCGCCCTCGAAGGCACCGGCCACACGTTCCTGCCCGACAACCCCGAGGAGGCTTCTGCATACCTGCGGCGCGCGCTCGCGATCTATCAGGAACTTGGAACTCCAGACGCGCAGCGGATACAGGACGTCCTGAACGAGCATAGCCTTTAGGTCATCCACTGGTATCAAGCAGCCTGGCGGGCGGGGGCTCACCATGCGGCGCCAACCCGGTCCGGCCGCAGTCGGGTAGTTGGTCAGGTTGTGAAGGCGATTAGCACATCGCATGGAGCCTGGTGGGCGACGGAATTCGGAACGCTTCCCAAAATGCGGCGTACGCCTTGCATGCCCTTGTTGCCAACGACGATGAGATCCGCGTTCACCTTGGCAGCCACCTCGCAGATCGCGTCGGCTGGTGCGCCTGTCAGCGCATGTGTTTCCACCTCAATGCCAGCGAGCCTCGCCCGAGACTGGAGCTCAGCTAGCAGGGACGTCGCGAGCACATCCGAGCCAAGCGATTTTACATATGTGTCGATTTCCGGGCTCGAAGACGAGAAATGCTGCGGCCGGTAGGCGGTCACAATGTGCAGCTTGCCTGCCGCGAGCTTGACCAATTCGACGGCCTTCCGCACCGCTTCAGCTGCTGTAGGTGAATCGTCGGCCCCGACTACGACCGTGTCGAACACTGGGCGCCTCCTTCTATCGGCAGCGCCGAGGCGGCGTGCTTATCCGCCGCGTACGATCTCGCCAGTGCTGCCTGCTCAGGTCCCATGGGAACTTTAGCCCAATGGTGCTGGCTAGAGCGACCCGGCCGGGCCTTTTGACCTTTTGGGCGTGGAGACTCTCACGTTTTTGTTCACTGACAGCCAACCACACCGCGGATGTCATCTCGCCCTCTTACTGGGTCGCACGAGTTCCTATTGTGCGGCAGGCGATAGCGGATCCGGCGGATCGCCCCCTCCCCCGGCCGTACCGCGTGACTCGCCGGCTAACCCGCTGCGGTCTGCGAGGGTGTCTGGCTCGGTGATGACTGCCTGGTAACGGCGGTAGCGGGGTCGGCAGTGGCGGGGCCGGTGGTGAGGGTCTTCTCGGCGGCGTCGACGACGCCGAGGTCGGCGCGGATGTGCAGTTCGGCCGCGGTGATCAGCAGCGAGTCCACGGCCGTGGTGCTGGTACGGCGGGCGCCGGCCAGGGCGTGCAGTTGCCGCAGCAGGCAGGCGCGCTGCTGGCTGAGCACGCCGGGCAGCACCGCCGGGTCGGCGGAGCGGACGGCGGCCATGATCTTGAGGAAGAAGTCGTCGCGGTAGCCGCGAGCCGGGACGGTCGGCTCGGCGAGCCAGCGGTCGAGTTCGGCGCGGCCGGCCGGGGTGAGGCGGTGGATGATGCGGTCGGGCTTGACCTGCTGCGGCTGTCGCTCGGAGTCGATTAGGCCGTCCCGGGAGAGCCGGTCGAGGATCTGGTACAGGTGGCCGATGTTCAGTCCGCCCCACTGGTCGCCGACGGCCTGCTCGAAGCTGGTTTTCAGCTCATAGCCGTGGGCCGGTCTGGCCGCAAGCAGGGCCAGGACCGCGTGGTGCAGGGGCATGTGCCTTACCTTGTCACTAGGTAACGATCCGATGTCATCCTTGCATTGTCGCTATGTAAGGAGTGAGCATAGCCCCAGCCCCCGGCCGACGCCAGCCCCGGGGACAGGCACGGGCACGCGAGGGGTGTGGTTGATGGGCAGGCTCGCCTGGTTGCAAGCACGGTTCCGCCCGGCCCGCACGCTGGCGCTGATCGCCAGCATGCTGGTGGCGGCGATCGCGTTTACCGTGCTCACCGCAGCCTCGCGGACCGCGCAGCTGCGCACGACCGGCGAGGTGTCGGCGAACTACGTGCCCGCCTACGACATCCTGGTCCGGCCGAAGGGGGCCAGGACCGCGGTGGAGAACCAGACCGGCACCGTGCAGCCGGATTTCCTGTGGGGCATCTACGGCGGGATCACGATGGCGCAGTACCACCAGATCCAGCGCATCCCGGGGGTCCAGGTCGCCGCGCCGATCGCGATGGTCGGGTACGCGCAGCTCCAGACCGGGATCTTCGAGCCGGTGCCGGCCGCCACGCTGGCCGGGTCCGGCCGCCAGCTGTACCGGATCTCCACCACCTGGGTCAGCGACAGCGGTGCCAGCCGCGTCACGCAGCCGTCGTCCTACCTGTACGTGACACCGCGGCGGCTTACGGGCAACACGAACGGCGTACCCGACTCGGACGTTGTAGCGTACACCGACGGCACCGGCCCGGGATGCGTGCTTGGGGACGGCAGCGTCCCGCCACCGGGAACGAACCGTTCGGCACGGCCGCGCAGTCCTCTGCGTCGTGCTGGTCCCGGGTGAACCAGTACGACCAACCGCCACCGCCGGACGGGGTGGTCAACCACACCGAGGCTGGCTACTACGTCGACTGGACCGTCCCGGTGCTGATCGCGGCGATCGACCCGGACGCCGAGGCGGAACTGGACGGGCTGAACAAGGCGGTTGTCTCCGGCGGTTACCTGAAGGAGAACGAGGCCAGCAACGGCGTGACAGTGCCGGTGCTGGCCTCCTCCGACAGCGGCATGAGCGAGTACGCGCAGACCACCCTGCAACAGCTGAAGGCGCCGCCTGCGATGCCCGGCATGAACGCTGTGTGGGCGAGCGCGCAGGCCTCGGCTCCCGGCCGCACGGTGGCCACCGTGCGCACCACGGCCCAGCAGGCCTACAGCGCCGTGCTCAAGGACCTCCAGACGCCAGTACAAATTACGCAGCTCGGGCCGGGGCGTCAGAGCGTCGGCACCGGCACTCCCTTCACCGGCTACTGGTCGGTTGGCCCGGTGGACTACCAGCCCGGCACGGCCGGGGCGCTCACGCCGCGTCAGGTGGTCAACCCTCCGTCGGTCTGGTCCACCGGCACCCCGGGCCCGGTCGCCATGGACGACGAGGACAGCCAGTACCGGACGGTGACCTCGCACGTGAATGTGAGCGCGCAGAACTCCGCGCCCCCCTTTCAAGGTCGCTGGCGTGTTTGATCCGGCCAGGATCAAGTCGTTCGACCCGATGTCACGGGTGCCGCTCGGCGCCTACAGGCCGCTGACCGTGGCGCCAGCGACGGCAGCCAGCCGCCGGGCGCTGCACGGCGCCGACCTGCTGCCCAACCAGAACCTGGGTGGCCTGGTCAGCCAGCCGGTGAACCTGATCACCACGTTGTCGGCGCTGCCAGCGCTGGAGAACTCCCGGTCCTTCACCGGCGTGCATGCCGCCGATCCGATCAGCGTGATCCAGGTCCGGGTCGCTGGCGCCACCGGGCCGGATGCGCTGTCGCGGAAGCGCATCAACGCGGTCGCGCAGCAGATCGCCCAGCGCACCGGCCTGGACGTGGACATCGTGGACGGCTCCTCCCCGTCGCCGGTGACCGTCGACCTGCCCGCCAGCAAGTACGGGCCGCCGTCGCTGACCCTGTCCGAGAACTGGGTGAAAAAGGGTGTCGCATTGCTGATCCTGAACGCAGTGGACAAGACCAGCGTGGCGCTGTTCACGCTGATCCTGGTGGTGTGCGTGCTGTTCGTCGGCAACGCCGCCACCGCCGCGGTCCGCGGGCGGCGCCGCGAGCTGGGAGTGCTCGCCGCCGTCGGCTGGCGCCGGTCCCGGCTGTTCGCCACCGTGCTCGGCGAGCTGGCCGGGACCGGGCTCGCCGCCGGGCTGCTGGCCGCGGCCATCGCGGTGTCGGCGTCGGCCGGGCTGGGCCTTGATGCTTCGCCCGGACGGGCGCTGCTGGCGGTCCCCGTCGCCGTCGCGGTGGCCGTCGTGGGTGGCCTGCTGCCGGCCTGGCGGGCAGCCCGGGCCGATCCGGTCAGCTCGGTCCGGCCGCCGGTGCTCGCGGTCCGCCGCGCGCACCACCCCCGCGGGACTACCTCGCTGGCGCTGCTCAACGTGACCCGCACCGCCGACGATGTCACGATCACAATCGAGGCGGGCGCGTTCGCCGCGCTGACCGGCGCGTCAGGCTCGGGCAAGTCGACCATGCTGCACATGATCGGCGCGATCGAACGGCCCGACTCCGGCACCATCATCAGCGACGGCATCGCGCATCGCCATCGCCCGCGCCCTGATCAACACCCCTGCCCTGCTGCTCGCCGACGAGCCCACCGGCAACCTCGACTCAGCCACTGCCGCCGGCATCCTCGACCTGCTCACCCGCCTGCGCGCCGAACACCACATGACAATCCTGCTCGCCTCCCACGACCCGCAGGTCGCCGCCAGAGCCGAACGGGTGATCCGGCTCCGCGACGGCGCAGTCAGCGACGACATCCAGCTCACCGCAGACCGCCCAGTCAAAGACATCATCCGCCACATCAGCCAGCTCGGCTAACCAGACAACCCACCCGCCCCAGATAGCCTGCTGACCAGCCAGCGGCGCACTCCCTGGCCACTATGAGGCGGTATCACTCACCGCTGATCACTATTGCGGCAACAGTTCGAGTCCTCCGCGGGCCGCAAAACAACAAGCTCCGGTACGTGGTGCTGGCTGCGGCGGCCCTCAAGGGCGGGACCGAAGCCGACCTGCTTGAGGAGGTCACCAGGTGGCAGACCGACAACTTCTCGCAGTACGCCCTGTTCGCGGCCGTCGCCCACATCCGCCGCCGCCAGCCGGGCAGGCGTGCCTGTATCCCAGGCATGTCGGCACCTGGCCCAGCGTCCCAACCACCCAGCGCCATAACGACGCGTTCGGGGGACGCTCATGCGCCAGTTCTACCGCCCGGGCGCTCCCCGGGCAGCGAGCCTGCCGCCGTCGCACCCCAATACCGTACGGCCCTGTCCTGGTCAGGTTGTCCCGATCTCAAGGTCTACCGTTATCTCCTCGTGTGTTCCCTGGAATGTCAGCTTGATGGCACGGGCAAGCGGGTCCAGGCAGGGCAGGAACTCCAGTGCGAGCTCTTCTCGTCCCCCGAGGCTTTCCCGGGCGGTCTCCTCGAGGGTGAGGACACCGATGTTCCTGGCGTAGCTGCCCACGTAGCTGCCGCCACGGTCGTCTTCGGCGTGCACCGAGACCGGGTCCTCCGCAAGCCGGCCGGCCGGACCGTAGTTCCGCCATCGCGGCCGAGCGCGCACGTACAGCAGCCAGCTGCCGGGCAGGGAGATCAGGCTGTCAAGGTGGATGCTCACGCCGTCGACCGCGGGCAGGGCGACTCCGATGTCACGGTAAAACTGCGTGCCGTCAGCCCGCGGCACCGCGTCGGGCATGGCGGGCCGCCCGGCCGCGGTTACCCGGGGAGGCGCGAGCTGGCCGATCCGCGCGGCCGCGCGAGGTGAGGGCAGCAGGCGGGCCGCCACGCCATCCTGGCCTCGCAGCTCGATCCATTCGGTCCCCCGCCCCGGGACCGGCTCCACCCTCAGGTGCAGGAACCTGACTGACCCCTCGGCCCTGCCCGACCCGCGCCCACCCCGGAGGGCATACCGTGCCCCGTGGTTATCGACGATGGTGACACTGGTGTGCATGCTTCTGATGGCCGCCATTGCATTAGCACGGCGCTCCCGGAGTGTCCTGGCGTTCCGGGAAATGCGCGGGACCAGCCGGGCGAGCAGCGTGCCCGGCCCTGTCACGCGCCGGCGCGGGACCGGTGCCGTGAGCTGGCCGTTCCCGGACAGCGTCAAGAATCCGTGCAGGATGGCCTGGCTAGCATCGGCAATCAGTATCTCGGGCACCAGCACGCCGTCCGGGGTCGGGAGGGCAGCAGCCCCGCCGAAGGACCACCGCTCCGCCGGTGCCGCGGACGAGCGGCGGCGCGCTACCTCGGCTTTCAGCGCGGTCCAGCTCTGGAAGCCGTGCTCGCGAGCCAATGCCAGCTGCGCCGCCGAAAGCGTTACGTGCGGTGAGACCGAGCGGAGCCGGTCAACGGCGCGCGGATCGCCGTCAACGGCGGCGCGGAGCAGTTCTCGCGCCTGGCGGCGAAGCTGGTCAAGATCGGGTCGTTCGGGAAGCCCGGACATGACGTCTCCTCGTCGCCCGGGCTCGCATTCAGGCGCGGTAAGAAGACGATCCTGCCAGGAAAGAATACAACGTTACGCCGATTATGGAGGTGGACTCAGTCCTGCCCGCGAGCCCGGCGGCACCCTCCAGCGCCTGATAGCCACCCTACCCGACGCCGCGTGGCCGGTCGAGTTCACGACTGACCTCGCGACGGACTTCTGAACGTGAGCGGTACCCCGCCGAAAGACCCGCGCTCCCAAAGCAGTTCCCGCGTGTTGTCATTTCAGGGGCTATGCTTGTCGTGGCAGCTAACACACCTGCCTGTCTCCGAGTTACCCTGGCCCGGCGCCGGCGGTAGCGGTTGAGGACAAGAGCGGCGCAGCCCTCGTGTGGGTTCTTTCCTTCCCATCGTGATCACTCTGCGGTGGCTGGACGCCGGGACGAAGCCACCGGATCGAGGAAACGATGGCGCACGACAAGATCAAGGCGGCTGCCCGCGCGCGCATGGCGAAGACCGGCGAGTCCTACGCCGCCGCCCGGCGCGAGGTCATCAGGGAGTTCCGGGCTGCCAGTAGCAACGATCCGGCCGGGGAACCGGAACGCTTCGCGATCAGCTATAAGGACATGGGCCCGATCTCCACCTGGGCCGACACCCTGCTCGGCGGGGGCCCGGCCGGAGGACGGATCGAGGTCGATGCCGGCGAACTCCGGCTGCGGATGGCCGACTTCAAGGTCGACGTGCCGCGTGCCTCCGTCCGCCGGGCCGCCCGATCCTCACATCAGACGAGGGGAACGATCGGTGTGCATGCCAAGGGCGGCAGTTGGCTGGCGAACGGCTCGGCTGACGGCCTCGTAGAGATCGAGATCGACCCGCCCTGCCACACCGAGCGCAGCCTCAGCACCTTGTTCCGCCGGATGAAGGTCACCAAACTGATCGTGAGCCTCGTCGATCCGGACGGCTTCATCGCCGCGGTCCAGCGTGATGGCGTTCATCCGCACGCTGGCTCACGGAAGGAATGATCACCCATGGAGCGCAAGTCCAGCAGGGTCGTGGTGCTGGTCCTGACCGGGCACGCCCTCGTCGCGGCCTGGACATGGCGGGACATCAGGCGGCAGCCGGCGCAGCAGGTCCGGGGAAGTAAAACCTTCTGGCGGATCTCCAGCGCGGTCAACACCCTCGGCTCGGTCGGCTACTGGCTGATAGGCCGTCGCTACCGGAGGTCTCAGCCGCGGTAGGCGCAGAAAGCGGGCGCAGTGGCGCCGGATCTGCGCGCTGTGGCGGCTGAACTGTGAGCCGTGGTCGGCGGTGAAGGGCGAGACCTCCGACGGGGTTTATGCCATCATCTGGTCGACCGTGCTGAGCACCGAGCGGATCCGGCCTGGGTACTGTGCCGCAACCGTTGTGGCGTCTTCGCCGGCGAGGATGCAGCGGATGAAATCCTGCACAAGCCGCTTCCGCGGAAACGTCTATTGCCGACGCGGCTGCGGGGCAGCCCGCGCCGCGCCGCACTGGCTTGAGGTGCCAGACTACGCGGTGTGCAACGGGTCGCCGTCATTGGGGCTGTTGGATCGGGTAAGTCGACGTTCGCGCGGGCAATGGCCGAACGCTGCGACCTCCCTCTCATCGTTCTCGACGATCTCTACTGGCGGGACGGCCCGATCCCGTCGGAACACGAATGGGCGATCAAACACGGCAGCCTCATCGCGATGGACCGGTGGATCATCGATGGCGACTATCGAGCGGTCGCTCCGGCACGGATCGCCCGGTCCGATAACGTGGTCTGGATCGACCCGCCGCTTCTGCGGCGCTGGTGGCAAATCCTCGTACGCTCACGTCGCGGCTATCCGGCCGGACTCTGGGACTGCCTTCGCTGGACGACAAGGTACAGACGACACGGTGGCCCCGAGACGGCGGCGGCACTCGCTAATGCACCGAACGACGTGGCCGTCCATCACCTCCGGACCAGGCGCGCCCAACAGCGATTCCTAGCCCAAATCGCAAGCTAACCAGCGATGGCCATTTCAGCCTGTCAAGGGCCTGACTTACGGGTTTTCTCTCTAACTCTCTGTGCCCACCGTCCCTGGCGAGGCAGCGAGGGCTGTAACACGCCGGGGGCTCGTCGTTACCCCCCAGGGACCGGAGCAGCCACGTCCGCCTGCAGGCAGGCCGCGTCGGCCCGGGCTTGCCCCCAGCTGTTACAGCGTCCCATGGCCCGCAGGAAGACAGGTACGATCGGCCGCGCCACACGAACAGATCTACCGGCTCCGCGCGGTTGCCGACTCGCCGCAGTGAACCACATAGCCGCGCATGCTGGTGCGTGCCCGGTCGTAGCGCATGGTGGTGCGCGGGTCAGCGTGGGATGTGGCCTCTTGGACGTCGCGCAGCGGCACCCCGGCGTCGAGTGCGGCGGTGATGAACGCGTGCCGCAGCAGTGCTACTCGTTCAGATCATCCAGTTCTGACGCGCCACGGCCGACCCGCACACTTGCGCGGTGCTGTAGGTCATGGCCCTGGTTCGGCCAGCGGTCTCTTCTCGCGCTGGTGATAACCGGCGGTCATGCCGCCGTCGACCATGAGCGTCGTACCGGTGATGAATTCAGCCTCGTCGCTTGCGTAGAAGACCGCCGCGGCGGCAACGTCGCGGGCCTCGCCGATCCGGCCGACCGGCGGGATCGGCCAGTCGCCGCTCTCGGGGCGGTCATCTTCCCCGGGCGGAGCCATGTGCCGCATCCCCGGCCAGGTGTCTCCTGGGCAGAGCACATTCGAACGCACGCCGTCAGTGCCTCCCTCCAGCGCCAGCATCTTCCCCAGCATCACCACGGCCGCCTTCGAGACCGAGTACAGCCCGATGGACTGCTCGCCCCAGATGCCTGCGTCGGATGCGATGTGGATCATGCAACCGCGGCGGCGAGCCAGGTACGGATAGGCGGCCCGGGCGTAGAGAAAGTAGCCTCGCACGTTCACGTCCATCAGCCGGTCGTAGTCCGCCAGGGGCGTTCGCAGCAGGCTTGCCTCAACCCCGATCCCGGCGTTGTTGACCAGCACGTGCTTGCCCTGCAGCCGTCCCGTACCGCCGGTCATATCCATCTGGTGCAACTGTTTTCTGTCAATGGGCCTGTCCCTGAGCAGTTAGCGAGACTCCATTGTGCCGGACCCATGCCGCTGCCAGCCTCCGGCCTAGTTACCGGCACTTTCCTGGCCCGATGCGACGAATGGCCGTGCCGATGAGGGACTCGCTGAGGACCACCGCCAGCGCCATGCTGGCCAGCAGTCCTCCGGCCAGCGGCGTGGTGCGCAGCCCAGGCCCGGACAGCACGAACCCGCCGATGACCGGCCCGGCGGCGATGCCGACGTTGTAGGTCGAGGAGAACACGGCCGACGCGATGTCGGTGCCGCGTAGCGCCACAACGAGGACACGCGCCTGCATCGAGACCGAGACGCCAGCCACGCCAAAGCTCTCGGCCGCCTGCAGGACCACCGCCGCGGGGGCTATGTTTCCGAAGACGTAAAGTCCGAGCATCGAGGCGGCGAGGATTCCGGGCGGGGCAACAAGCGCGGCCCTGGGATAACGGCTCAAGAGCAGGACGGAGCAGCCGACCCCGGTCAGCGAGGCAAGGCCGCCCAGGAGCAGCACCGGGGGGACGTCTCCCGCGGGAAGCCCGCTGACCTTGGTCAGGAATGCGCTGACGTAGGTGTAGGCGGTGTACGTGCCAGCGACAGCCAGGAGCGTTGCGGTCAACAGCAATGCGTAGCCGAGCGCATCGGGGTGAGTGCCCGCTGCGGCGTGGTTTTCTGATGGCCTGCGTGTGGGGACAAGCGCGACCACCGCGGCGGCCGCCGCCAGGCCAACGCCGGAAACAGCGACGAAGGCCACTCGCCAGCCGGCATGCTGCCCTATCCACGTGCCCGCGGGGACTCCGAGGATGAGGGAGAGCGTGGCACCAGACGCCACCCCGGCAACGGCCCGGCCGCGTTCGGCTGCCGGGAACAGGCCCGCTGCCGTCACCGCTGCTATCGACCAGAACACGGCATGGGACAGGGCCGTCACCACCCGGGCGGCCATGAGCCACCCGTAGCCTGGAGCAGCGGCGGCGCCCAGTGTCCCGGCAACGAAGACTCCAAGCAGGCCGGACAGCAGGAAGCGACGGGGAACATGGCGTGTCATGTACGTCAGCGGAGCCGACGTCACAACGACCACCAGAGCGTAGACCGTCACCAGCAGGCTGGTAGCCGACAGGGAGGAACGCAGGCTCGCGGACATGACCGGCAGCAGGCCAACGGGCAGGTTTTCGCCCGTGGCAATGCAGAACGCCGCGGCACCGAGCGCGCCGGCCGCGGCAAGACGCCGCCGGGCCGACAGGATCCCCGTGACGCTGTCTGGTCCGCGGGTTTCAGGGCGGCCGGCAGGCACGGCAGGTCCTGATCTCATCCGTGAGTTCGCATTTAACAGCAGCCGACCAGAGGGACCGACTAGGAGCAGTGCGGCAATGCGCCGCTCCCATTCATCATCTCATCGAATACCGCGGACAGGCAGCGGCCGGGATCAGAACCAGCGGAAGTCGGGGTGGCTGTCGTGCCACCACACCAGCACCACCTTGCCAATGATGCTCGAGCCCTTGATCGGCCCCCAGTACCGGCTGTCGCATGAGATCGCCCGGTTGTCGCCCAGCACGTAGAACTCGCCTGGCGGCACCCGGTAGGGGTGCTGTCTGCTGGCGTGCGGTATCGGCGGACCGAGCGGGTCGTAGTGCGGCAGGTAGGGCTCGGCGAGCAGCTTCCCGTTTACGTAGATGCTGTTGCCCGACGAGTAGATCGTCTGTCCCGGCAGCGCGATGACACGCTTGACCAGGTCGCTTCCCTGCGACCCGCCACACTGATCCAGCGGCGGGTGGCTGAACACCACGATGTCGCCCTCGCGTACGTCATGCCAGGTGAAGAAGGCCTTCTGCACCAGGATCCGGTCATACACGCCGAGCGTCGGCACCATGGACGATGAGGGGATCCAGAAGGTCTGGAACACGAACGCCCGCACCAAGCTGGCCAGCAGCACCGCCGCGAGGATGGCGATGGCCGTCTCAAGCAGCGCCCGCCTGCGCCGCCGGCGCCGCCGCCGGCCGACGTCAGCAGGATCGGTCATGCCCGGCTTCCCAGATGATCAGCTGCGGGTCGCCCTTGGCAGGGGTTGCGCCCGGAACGGGCTCGAGCAAGTCAGGCCGGCAATGCGCGCGCCCGCGCGCCTGGCTCGTGCTGGCCCTAGCTGGTCCCGCCGAGGCCAGCAGCCCCGCCGAGACGCCCAGCGAACAGGCCGCGACCAGCAGCGCGCAGGCCACCACGGTCAGGTGCCGTCCGGGGCGCGGCGTCAGCCACTCCCGTGCCGCGCCCGCCAGGTAGCTCAAGGCGATCGAGCTCGCCGGGATCCCGTCCCTGATGAGCAGCGCGGCCAGCTCGGCGGCCTCTTCCCCGTGCCGCCGCCGCCAGCGGGCCGGGTAGCACCGCAGCACGGCCTCGACCAGCCGGGCCGTCCGGTGGGCATCCATCAGATACCGCTCAACCGCAGCCGCAGCCGCCCAGCCGCGCTGACTCGCTCAAGCGAATCGAGGTGCACGCGAAGCGCGGCCGCCCCCGGCGCGGTAATGCGGTAGGGATGACGCCGGTTCTCGGCGGGCAGCGACTCGATCAAGCCGAGCCGCTCGAGCCGGTCCAGCGCGCCGTAGAGCGTGCCGGGCCCGAGCTCGATCTCAGCGAGCTCCTTGATGTCCTGGATCAGCGCGTAACCGTGCTTGGGGCCGCCGGCGAGGCTGATCAGGATCAGCACCGACGCCTCGCCCACCCTCCGCAGCACGTCCCGCCCGGCCCTGCCGTCCCGTCTGCTCATGATCACCCGCTCCCCTATTACGTCGGCCAATATATCAGTCAGCGTAGTAGTCGCGCCAGGAGCAACTCGAAACCCACATACACGGGATCTTCGCGACGAACTGCCGGAAGATCTGAGGCTTCGCCGGGGACCGAGCCCTGATTGTCTTGGCCCGGCTCCGGCGTTCGGATGCGGGGCAGGGATGGTGTGCGCCATTCTGGTGCGGTGGGGAAGGGTTCACGGGCTGTTGCCCTGACGGTACTGAGTGTTGCGGTTGCGGCACCGCTGGGATATGAGACGGGGATCAGGGCGGGAGCCCTGGCCGGCGTGCTGGCGTCGCTGGCGGGCTTTGTCCCGGCGGTGGTGTGGGAGTTGGTGCGTGGCTGGCGGGAGCGGTCTGCCCGCGCGAGGGAAACACGCGAGGCCGCTGAGCGAGGGGCGCGGCTGTTGCGGCCGGAGGCCGCGGTCGTGGGGTTCCGGCCGCGACGGGAACTTGATGAGCTGGCGAACTGGTGCGCGGCCGGGGACGGGGTCGGGGTGCGGCTGGTCACCGGAGAGGGCGGGTCGGGAAAGACGCGGCTGGCGTTGCAGCTGGCGGCGGACCTTGCCGTCGCTGGGTGGCGGACGTTGTGGGTGGAGCGGGGACAGGAGAAGACGGCGGTCGGCACCGTGCGGGATACCGGGGAGCCCGCCGTGCTGGTGGTTGATTATGCCGAGACCCGGCCTGGCCTGGCAGGCATGCTCACCGAGGCGGTAAGAGCGCGGGACTGCCCGGATCTGCGGATCGTGCTACTGGCCCGCACCGCCGAAGAGTGGTGGCGGCAACTGCTGGCCGGTGCGGACTACCGGCTGAGCCGGGTGCTGGAACAGGCACCACCGTTGACCCTGGGTCCGCTGGCGGATGCGGGCGGCCAGCAAGATCTGTTCGATGAAGCGGTGACCGCGTTCGCGGGCAGGCTGGGGGTTACGCGGCCGGATGCGCGGCTGCCGCTTGATGACCCGGACGCGGTGGTGCTTGTGGTGCACGCGGCGGCCTTGCTGGCAGTGCTGGATGATGCCACCGCGGATGGCAGCGGCCCTGCACGCGTGTATTCGGCGGGTGAAGTGCTGACTGGCCTGCTGGGACATGAGGCGCGGTACTGGCACAAGAGCGCTGTGGCCCGCAGGCTGGTCCTGGATACCGAGGTGCAGCGGCTGGCGGTCGCGGTGGCGTGCCTAGCCGGGGCGAGCAGTGAGACGGAGGCGGCCGCGCTGCTGGCACATGTTCCTGATCTGGCCGGTTCTGCTGAGCGGCGTGGTCAGGTGGCTCGCTGGCTGCATGCTCTGTACCCCGCGTCGGCCGGAGGCGGTACCTGTGGTGGCTGGCTCGGGACGCTGCGCCCGGACCGGGTGGCTGAGCACTTGGTCACCGGTGAGCTTGACCGCAGGCGGGAGCTGGTTCCGGGCCTGCTGGCCGGGCTAGACCATGACCGGCTGGTCCGGGCGCTGACCGTTCTTGGCCGCGCCGCCCGCGATGACGACCGGGCTGCCCGGCTGCTGCGCGGTGCCGTGGAAGGTGACCTGGAGCACCTGGCTGTTCCGGCGCTGACCGTTGCGACCGAGACCAACCCGGATGTGGCCGGCATGCTCACGTCCGCGCTGACCAGCGCACCGGCGCCAAAGTCCGTGCTGGAGCATATCGCTGCCGCGCTGCCCTACCCGACGTTCGCGCTTGCCGGGACCGCCGTAGAAGTCTTCCGCCAGCTGGCCGCCGAAGCTGCTGCGGGCAGCAGCGAGCGGGCGCGACTGCTCATCCTTTTCAGTAACAGCCTCGGGGATCTGGGGCGGCGGGAAGAAGCGCTGGCCGCGATCGAGGAAGCCGTCACCACCTACCGGACCCTAGCCCAAGGCCACCCCGACACCTTCCTCCCCGACCTCGCCGCGTCGCTGAACAACCAGTCAGGCCGGCTGTCAGAGCTGGGGCGGCGGAAAGAAGCACTGGCCGCGATCGAGGAAGCCGTCACCACCTACCGGA
>Ga0335075_10004369_pt1 | contig 22146 bp, 21 predicted proteins | sample Lox_Sample_24_FD_206723 | JGI IMG/M metagenome (GOLD analysis project Ga0335075, IMG submission 206723) | Soil microbial communities from Loxahatchee National Wildlife Refuge, Florida, United States - Lox_Sample_2.4 | ecosystem: Environmental > Terrestrial > Soil > Wetlands | place: USA...
GCTTCGTCGCCGGGCGCGCTGTAGGACTTGTACTCGCTGGCGGCGGCGCGCGCGGTTATGCCCACATAGGCGTGATCAAGGCGCTGATGGAGGCCGGCGTTCCTTTCGACCATCTTGGCGGCACCAGCATGGGAGCGGTGATCGCGGCCGGTCTCGCTTCGGAATGGGGCCTTGATGAGCTCATTGCCCGGATGCGCGACGCTTTCGTGGAGCGCAATCCGCTGTCGGATTTCACGCTTCCGCTCATCGCTCTGCTCCGTGGCAAGAAGGTCTCCGAGCGGCTGCAGGAGCATTTCGGCGATGTCCGAATCGAGGAGTTGCCCAAGCCGTTTTTCTGCGTCTCCTCCGATCTGACGACCGGCCGCATCCTGGTGCATCGCGCGGGCCCGCTTTGGCGGGCACTGAGGGCAAGCGTTGCGCTCCCTGGCATTCTTCCTCCCGTCAGTCATCATGGCCATCTGCTGGTAGATGGTGGGGTCATGAATAATCTGCCCGTGGATGTGATGGCGGCGCAGGCGCGCGGCCCCGTCATCGCCTCCGATGTCACAGGTGAGGTCGATTTCTATGTCACGGATTCGCGCTATGGCGAGCGGCCGGTTTGGTGGCTCCTCTGGCAGCGCATGCGTGGCTCGCCTTCCATCGTCTCCATCCTGATGCGATCGGGCACTGTCGGTTCGGAGGCACAGCGGCGGGTGGTGCGCGAACAGGCAGACCTCCTCTTCGAGCCGCCGCTGCCTCAGATCGGGTTGCGCGACTGGCACGCTCTCGAACAGGCCATCGCGGAGGGCTACGCTCATGCGCGGACGCGCATCGACCAGCATGGCGTACCGCTCAGCGATCTATGGACGGAAGGCCCGGCCGTGGCCATTCCGCAGAAGATTACTTCCCTTAATTCCGACATCAACGCAAAGGAATGAGACGAAACATGGCGATCAACTATGACGAGGTGAGACAGCTTTCATTGAGTGGCACGCCCTTCAGCTATACGGACCGGGAGACAATGCTTTATGCGCTGGGCATCGGTTTCGGCCGCGATCCGCTGAACGAGGCGGAGCTTCCCTTCGTCTACGAAAACGGGCTGCGAACGGTGCCGACGCTCGCCACTGTCGTGTCCTGGAGCACCGGCATTCTGGGCCGCACAGGCATCAATTACCTCATGGTGCTGCATGGCGAGCAGCGGCTGACGATGCACAGGCCTCTTCCGGTCGCGGCAGAAATCACCGCCGACGAGCGCGTGGCCGGACTTTTCGACAAGGGCGAGAAGGGCGCCATCATCATTGTCGAAAAGACGCTACGGCTCAAGTCGACCGGCGAGAAGCTGTGCACGCTCGCCCACACCACAGTGGCGCGCGGCGATGGCGGCTTCGGCGGGCCGCGGGACGGCGCGCCGGAGCCGCATCCGCTGCCGGACCGCGCGCCGGATCTCGTACATGACTGCGATACGCGGCCCGACCAGGCGTTCCTTTATGCGTTGTCCGGTGACCGCAATCCGCTTCACCGCGATCCAAAGGTAGCGAAGCTCGCGGGATTCCCGCGGCCGATCCTGCACGGCCTGTGCACATACGGAACCGCGTGTCGCGCGATCATTTCCACCGTCTGCAAATACGATGCAGGCTTGATCGCCGGGTTCGATGCGCGGTTTTCGGCGCCGGTGTTTCCGGGTGAAACGATCACAACCGAGATATGGGTTGATGGAAATGTCGTATCGTACCGTTCGCGTGCGAAAGAACGCGATGTTGTCGTCATCAACAATGGGAAATGCACGCTCGCTTCCTGACGATCCCGTCTCCGTTGCCGAAACACTGGTTGCCGAAGGCCGCGCGAACGAAGCTGCCGCGTTGCTCGAGGCCTGCGTCGATGCCAATCGTGGCGGTCTTCTGCTGCGGCTTACCTGGCAGAAGGCACTCGCCGCAAAGGGCGATGTGGCGGGTGCCCTGACGGTCGCCCGGGAGACGGCGCAGTTCAATCCGGATGTGGCGCCGGCCGCATTTGCGCTGGGTGAGGCGCTGCGACAGGCTGGTTATCTTCCCGCTGCCATTGGCGAATATCAGCGGGCGCTGCGGCTCGATCCGGATCTCGAAGCGGCGCGAATCGGGTTGGGATCCGCATGGCTCGACGCGGGCGAAGCGGAAAAGGCACTGGACGTTTGGCATGCGCTGCAGCCGCAGGACCGGCCAATGCTCACGTCGAAGATTGCCGATGCCGAGGCCGTGCTCCGCCGGCCGCGCAGTGACGCCCGTTATGTCCGCCACCTCTTCGATCACTTCGCGCCCGACTACGATTCGCGCATGCTTGCCCATCTGCAGTATCGCGCGCCGGCGATTCTGCGTGAGCTCGGAGTGCTGCTCGGGCTTGATGCCGGTGCGCCGCACGCAGTTCTGGACCTCGGATGCGGCACGGGGCTGATGGGTGCGGCTATACGCGATTGGGCGAGCGGGCTCGATGGCGTCGATCTCAGTCCGGGCATGGTGGAAAAGGCGCGCACGCTGGGGGTCTATGATAATCTCGCCGAAGCGGACATCGCGGATTGGCTCGTCGCGTGCGAATGCCATTATGACCTTGTTCTTGCCGCCGACACGCTTGTCTATCTGGGCGAGCTTTCCACCCTGCTTGCCGGCGTCGCGCGAGTGCTGACGCGGGGCGGTAACTTCCTTTTCACTGTCGAAAAGAAGGACGGTGAGGGATACGAACTCGGGGCCAGGCGACGCTGGCGTCATTCGGAGAGCTATTTGCGGGCCGAAGCAGAATCTGCCGGATTGGGAGTAGCCGGGCTCATGGACTGCGTGCCGCGTACCGAGGCCGGATTTCCGGTTGAAGGTTTCGCAGTGGCGTTGCGGGCCTGATCGGAGGCTTTATGTCGGGCCAAGGGGTATGCTCTTATGGCTCGGAAGAGACAAAGGGCGAGGCACCATGTTTGCAAAACCGGCGGTGATGGCGCTTGTTCTGATCGCATCGGGAGGCGCTGCAGCAGCGCAGGATTTGTGCGGCGATCTTCCCATCGGGCCCGAAATGCCCGCGCCTGCGGATATCCAACGGAAATCGGCGGCAGATGCGAACGCGGCCCAGCATAACGCATTCCTCGACATCAAACGGTGGCAGGGGGCGCTTAAATCCTATCGCGACTGCCTGAATGCCAGCGTCGATACCGACCGGCGCGACATGGGAGAAATACAGCGCTCTGACAAGCCCGATGACAAAAAGATCAGCAAACTGAAACAGGAGCTGGACGATCTTGGGCACGCCTGGGATGCTTCGGTTGACGAGGAGGAACGCGTAGTCAACCAGTTCCACGCTGTGCAGGTGGCATATTGCGGCCGCAACGATGTGAATCGGTCGATCTGCCCCAAGACCTGAGCATGAATATCTGAAATGGCGGCGCTACGTTTGGCGGCGCGAATCGCATAACCTGCCTGCATGGCAGTTGCAGGCGAAGCAAAAGGCGAGCGTCGTGTGCGATCGCACAGGGCGACGCGTGCTGCAATCCTTGATGCCGCGCGGCGGGTGGCGACGCGCAACGGGGCGCGCAACCTGTCGCTGCGCGCGACAGCCGCCGAGGCAGGTTTCGCGCCGGCGGCGCTCTATGGATATTTCCGCAACAAGGATGAGCTGCTGCTTGCGCTCGCGTCCGACGATCTGTCCGCGATCGCGCGCGCCATGCGCGTGGCGATAGAGCAGCCCGACGCCATAAGCCCGTTCGCCGCCGCGTCCTCCGCCGCGCTTGCGTTGCTTCAGCAGACCGAGACGATCGCCGCGGCCGCGGCAGCGCTGCGGCACTGCGCCGGGAAAAGCGAGTCGGAACGCATTTTCAACGGGCGTCTGATCAGTGCATTGAACGCGCTGTCGCGCGCGACGGGACAAATTCCGCAAAGCCGCGCGGCGCAGGTCGATGTCGTGCTGCTCGCGGCCGCTCTGACCGGCCTTGCCGTTTTCGCACGTTCCGGCCGGCTCTCCGCGCTGGGCTTTGGGACTGATGAACTGGTCCGGCGCCTGGATGCCAAATATTCGGAATCGGCAAAGAAACAGAGTTAGTTTCGAGGAAACAGGCTGTTATTGTTCCCGGTTCTGCGTGTTACAACTGATAACGAACAAGTCGGCGCATAATCTCTTCGCGAGTGTGTTCAGGATGTACGATCGGCAGGAAATGGTTCGCGCCGTCGATCGTCACCACATCGGTGTCGGCGCGCGCGCGAACAATCAAATCGACCTGATCGTCCGCCGTGGTGCTCGCCACCGTTCCCCGCAGAATGGCGATCGGGCATTTCACCTGGGTGACGATGCTGGCAATTCCGAAAGGCAATTCGCGGAAGATCTCCGCTTCCCATTCCGGTGCGCAGGCAAGGCGCAACGTGCCGTCGCCATTCTCCACCAGCCCCGCCGTGAGATAATCGATGAGGGGCTGTTCGGGCCAGCCCCTGAAGATGCCCCGGCCGTGATAGTAATCCAGCGCCGCATCAAACGACGGAAACGTGCTGCGCCGTTGCGCGGCCATCTCGGCAAGGCTGTTTGATCCTTCGCGCCTGCTGCCGGGAGGGGGCGCGAGAAACACGGGCTCGATGAGTATGAGCGCCCGCACTTGTTCGGGCGCTTTTGCGGCAGCCATGAAGCTCGCAGTCGCCCCCAGCGAATGGCCGGCAAGGATCACGGGGCTTTTCGAAATCTCTCCCGCAAGCGCAAGCAGATCGTCGCGAAAGACGGTCCATCCCTTCACACGCGCAGGCTGCGCCGCGAGCGTTGAAGCGCCATGGCCACGGAGATCGCAGGCAAGAACACGAAATTTTGCTGAAAGCGGCGCGAGCAGCATCCGATAGGTCTGCGCATTGAAGCCATTCGCATGGACGAACAGGAGGTGGGGCCCGCCGGTCGACGCCCATTCAAGACAGGACGTCGGGCCGGCAATCGTGCCGATCGATCTGCAAACGGGCTCCGTCACGGCGCGGTTCTGCCGGGCCGTGCAGTCACATCATTTCCAGGCCCTCCGCGGGCACCAAAACGGCTCTCGCGCCGTTTCCGGTCAGGGTACCGAGCGGCGGACAGACTTTGCTGGCAAGCGGGAAAAGGACCAAATGAAAATTGCACAGGTTGCTCCTCTCTACGAAGCCGTGCCGCCATTGCTTTATGGCGGCACCGAGCGCGTCGTCGCCTATCTCTGCGACTCACTTGTGGAGATGGGCCATGATGTCACGCTCTTTGCGAGTGCCGAGGCGCGGACCCGCGCGAAGCTGGCTCCCATGCGCGACCAGGCGATCCGGCTCGATTCCTTTCCCCTGAAATCGGACATGGCGGCGCATCTTACGATGCTGGACGAGGTGCGCAGACGAAGCGATAGATTTGATATTCTGCATTTTCACCTCGATGTGCTGCATTTTCCCATGTTCGAGGACGTTGCGGAGCGCACGCTGACCACGCTGCACGGCCGGCTCGACCTGAAGGATCTGCCGGCGGTCTACGCGCGTTGGCCGAACTTTCCGCTTGTTTCGATTTCCAACAATCAGCGCCGGCCGCTGCCGGATGCGAACTGGGTGGGGACGGTGCAGCATGGAATTCCGATGCGGAATTTCCGTTTTTCGCCGGCCCCGAAAGGCCGCTACCTTGCCTTCCTGGGACGTATCTCGCCCGAGAAGGGTCCCGAACGCGCCATCGCGCTTGCGCAAGCGGCCGGCCTGCCGCTGCGAATTGCGGCCAAGGTGGATGCCGCAGACGTTGCCTATTTCCACCGGAAAATCGAGCCGATGCTGGCGGATCCGATGGTGGAGTATGTCGGCGAGATCGGCGAAGAGGAAAAGTCGGAATTTCTGGGAAATGCGCTCGCATTGCTTTTCCCCATCGACTGGCCGGAGCCTTTTGGAATTGTGCTGATCGAGGCGATGGCTTGCGGTACGCCCGTCATCGCCTGGAAGCGCGGTTCCGTGCCGGAAATCGTAGAGGACGGCGTGACCGGTTTCGTCGTGAACTCCGACGCGGAAGCCCTTCATGCCGTCAATTGCCTCAAAATGCTGAACCGGTTGCGCATCCGGCATGTCTGCGAGCGGCGATTCTCCGCGCATTCCATGGCCAAGCGCTATCTTGACGTCTATGCCCGCCTTGTCGGCGGATCGGTTTGCGAAGACGAAATGCAAGACGCAGTCTGAACTCCATGTCGGAGCCGGCGCCCATCGCCGTTGTGCAGGATCCGGGGGCGGAGGCGCTCGGCGCCCCGGATGCGGGAAGGAAACAATTCGTCCTCAAACAGGGCGACATGTTTCTCGTCGCCGATACTCATGGTGATGTCAACGGTGAGGCCGACGGGCTGTTCCGCAACGACACGCGTGTGCTTTCGCGGCTGGGGCTTTTGCTCGGCGGATTGCGTCCGTCGCTGCTCGGCGGTTCGGTAAGTCATGACAATGTATTCTTCACGGCGCATCTCACCAATCATCCGCTGGCGCCGATCGGAGGGGAATCCACACCCGAAGGCGTAATTCATGTCGAGCGTTCTCGCTTTCTGTGGGAGCTACGAATTTACGAGCGGATCACATTCACAAATTTCAGCGAGCGCGACGCGCAGATCGTCTTCGCCCTTGTCTATGCAGCCGATTTCCGGGACATGTTTGAAGTACGCGGCAAGCATCGGCCTCTGCGCGGGCGTCTGCTGTCGCCCCAGATCAGCAAACAGGGGGTGCTGCTTGCTTATGAAGGGCTCGACGGCATCGCCCGCGCCACCGGCATCGCGTTTGCGCCCGCGCCGCTTCGCATCGGGGCGGACCGGGCGGATTTTCGGATCGCACTCGATCCCGGTGCGTGCTTCGCGTTGCAGATCGAAATCGGTCCGGATCTGGCTTCCGAGCCAAGCCGCGAGCGCTATCGTTCCGCGGCTGCCCGGGCGCGTTGGGCGATGCGCAATGCACGTCGGCGGGGCGCGGCGCTGCGTGCGCCGGGTCGCCTGTTCGACGCCTGGCTGGAGCGTTCGCGCGCCGACCTCGCGTTGCTGACGACGCAGCTTCCCACCGGTCCGTTTCCTTATGCGGGGATACCCTGGTTCTCCACGCCGTTCGGCCGCGACGCGATTATTACTTCGCTGCAGATGCTCTGGCTCGAGCCCGGCCTCGCCCGCGGCGTGCTTGCATTTCTCGCAAAGACGCAGGCGCATGAACGATCCGAATTCCAGGACTCCGCGCCCGGCAAAATCATGCATGAGGCGCGCAAGGGCGAAATGACGGCGCTGAAGGAGGTGCCGTTCGGCCAATACTATGGCGCGGTGGATACGACGCCGCTGTTCGTGATGCTCGCGGGCGCCTATGCCGAACGGACGGGGGATTTCGATTTCATCGGCGAATTATGGCCGTCGCTCGAAGCGGCTACGTCATGGATCGAAAACGAGCAGGCGAACGACTCCGATGGATTTGTCTGTTATCGCGCGAATGCGGCGGGGCTCGTCAATCAGGCCTGGAAGGACAGCAACGATTCGATCTTTCATGCCGACGGAACGCTGGCACGCGGACCTATTGCAGTCATCGAGGTGCAGGGCTACGCGTTCGCGGCTTTTCGCGCGATGGCTGCACTGGCGGAAAAGCGAAAGGATGTCGAAGCCGCTGCGCGCTGGCGCAAGCGCGCGGAGGCGTTGCGTACTGCCGTCGAGGCGCGCTTCTGGATGGAGGATCTTTCCTATTACGCGATTGCACGCGATGGCGAAGGACGGCCCTGTCGGGTGCGCGCCTCCAATCCCGGACATCTGCTTTTCACCGGATTGCCGGCGCGCCGCCGCGCCCGCCACGTGGCCAATCAGCTCCTGTCGCCGGCATTGAACTCCGGCTGGGGCATTCGCACGCTTGCCGCCGGGACGGCGCGCTACAATCCGATGTCCTATCACAATGGTTCGGTCTGGCCGCATGACGTCGCGTTATGCGCGGCGGGGCTCGGCCGCTATGGCGACCGGGATTCCGTGGTGCGGCTTCTCGGCGCCGCGTTCGAAGCAGCGATTCGTTTCGAAATGCGACTGCCCGAATTGTTCTGCGGTTTCTCGCGTACGCCCGGCGCACCGCCCATCGCCTATCCGGTGGCATGCCTGCCGCAGGCCTGGGCGGCCGGCGCGCCGTTCATGATGGTTCAGGCCTGTCTTGGCTTGCGAATCGATGGTCTGCGGCGCGAAATCCATGTGGACCAGCCCATGCTTCCGAAGGGAACCGACCAGCTCGAATTGCGGCACGTCCGCGTGGGCGAGCTTTCAACGGATATCGTCTTCCAGCGCGTCGGTGAGCGCGTGGTGGCTTTTCACCGCGGATCGCGCGCGAGCGCCATCCCGCTCTTCATCCACGCCTGAACGTATTGCTACGTGGGGCCGCGGTCAGACGGCAGCGATTGCAGGATGCTGCAGTTTTGGGAACTGCCGTTCCAGCAGCGCGAAACCGCCGAACAGTATCAGCACATAGAACAGATCGCCCGCGAGCGTGTTGCGAAGGAAGGGTAGGGCGGCCGTATAGCAGGCGATGAGGCCGGCGAGCGTGTGCGGATACATGCGATCCAGCGCCCAGACGCCGAAATTCGTCGTCGCAAAAAACAGCAGCGAACTCACGATCGCCGCGCCGGCAATGGTTGCGGGCGAACCATGCTTCTGCAGCCACAGGCCGAAGCAGACGATCAGCGCAAAGCTGCCATAGACCACAAACATCTGGTCGTGGAAGCCGAGCAGAAGGTCGCTCAGAAAAAGCGCGCAAAGCGGCACCGCGAAGGCAAGCCGCCGGTCGGCCAGCATAGCACCGCCGAACAACGCCATCGCCGTAACAGCGGTCATGTTGGGCGGATGAGGAATGAGCCGCGAAGCAGCCGCCGCCAGGATCATGGTGATGATCAGCATCAATCGGGGCCTAAGCATCGGAATTCTCGCGTCGCATATCCGACTCCAAAGCTACGAATTCGGCCCGATACCCGCAAGCTCCGGCACCGTTTCAGGCCTTCTTCGGCAACAGCGCGTCATCGATTTCGCGGGCGCGCACGGCGGCAGGCCGATTGCTGATTCGCGCCCAATAGCTCTCGAACGCCGGGCGCTTCTCGATTGTGCCGAACTGCAATCCGAAGCCGAGTTGCGAGCCGAGATAAAGGTCGGCGGCGGTGAAACTGTCGCCGGCAAGATAGCCGCCATGCGAGACCGCGGTATCGAGCGCGTTCATCACGTCCTCGAACGAACCATAACCCGTCATGGGTTTGCGCTCGGGCGGTACGACGAAGCCCAGAAACTTGTTGGTGATCGCAGCTTCGACCGGGCCGGCGGCGAAGAACAGCCAGCGATAGTACGGCCCGCGCAGCCGGCTGCCCGGCGGCGGCGCAAGGCGGGCTTCGGGGAAGGCATCGGCGAGATAGGCGCAGATCGCCGCGACTTCCGTGACCACCGTATCCCCGTGGCGGATAGCCGGCACCTTGCCCATGGGATTGATTGCCAGATATTCGGGGGACTTCATCGTGTTGGCGTAATCGAGGATCTCGGCGCGGTAGGGCTGGCCCACCTCTTCGAGCATCCAGCGCACCATGCGCCCGCGCGACATCGGGTTGGTGTAGAAAACCAGTTCGTCCGCCATGGCAGCCTCTTTCCAGCGCAGCCGAAGCTACACACGAAAGCCCGGTGCGGCACAAGGGTCCGGGCTTCGTTGAAAGGCCTCGGGCGACTGAGTATGGTCCGCGCCCCGGCGGAGTGCCGCCATTGGGGCGTAGCCAAGCGGTAAGGCACCGGATTTTGATTCCGGCATGCGAAGGTTCGAATCCTTCCGCCCCAGCCATCCTGACGGGTGCCAATGTTGCGGCGCCTGCGGTCCCCCTCTATAAGACCGCCTCCCGAGAAAGCCGGAGAGTAGCTCAGCCTGGTAGAGCACCACGTTCGGGACGTGGGGGCCGGAGGTTCGAATCCTCTCTCTCCGACCAGTACGCGAGCTCCCGCTAATCAAGCGTGTTTGTTCGCGCGATACGGCCCAGCCAATACGCCGAGGGTTTCGGCGTGCGCGCCTGGGTCGCGCGGTCCACGGCGACGAGGCCGAATTTGGGGCGGTAGCCTTCCAGCCATTCGCAATTATCAAGCAGCGACCAGTGGATGTAGCCCCGCACATCGATGCCGTCGGCAATGGCGGCGTGCAAACCATTGAGCGCGCCCCAGACGTAGGCGATGCGTCGTGAATCGTCTTCCGTGCCGATGCCATTCTCGGTCACGAGGATGGGGCAGCCGGAAAGACGCGCGGCCTTGCGCACCGTGGCTTCGATGGCTCGGGGATAGAATTCATAACCCATCTGGGTTCGCTCGGAGCCTTCGGGCGGCGGCACGTGACCCTTCGAACCAAAGCGGATTCGGGTATAGGTCTGAACGCCCACAAAATCGTCGCCGCGAATGCTTTCCAGAAACTGTCCCTCGATCAGCTGCTCCGCCGCGTCGCGCAGCAGTTCGCCGCCGGGTTCGGCCTGCAGGTCGTGAATGGAAAGCGTAATGCCGACGGGGCCGGCGATACCGGCCGATTTCAGTGCTTCGTAGCCTTTGCGATGCGCGGCGATGAGATTTGGCGTTGCCGTGTAACCGTCGCAGGCGAGATAGGGCGCCCAGCGCGCGGCCTCGCCGCCGCAGCGTCGTGCAATCTCCGCGAACGATTCGGGTGGCGTCCAGGCCCGGCCTTCGGTCGCAACCCGGAATGCGCTGATCATCAGCGGAATATTGGCTTCGTTGATCGTGCAGGCGAAAGGAATGAGATCGCCCAGCGCCCGCGCCGCCCGTTCGCAAAAGCGCGCGAAGCGGTCAACGGATTTGGGCTCGGTCCAGCCGCCGTCACGAGTGAACCAGAGCGGTGCCGTGAAATGATGAAACGTGACGATCGGCAAAAGGCCATTTGCACGGACGCCGGCAATCATCCGCCGGTAATGATTGAGCGCGGCGCGCGAAAAGAATCCTTCTTCCGGCTCGATGCGCGCCCATTCGATCGAGAAACGATAGGCGCCGAAGCCCAGTCCCTTGAGCAGCGCGAGATCGTGCGGATAGAGATGATAATGATCGCAGGCGTCGTGCGAGGGTTCCGCAAAGCCGCTCGCGGGCCCATGCTCCATCAGCCAGAGATCGCTTGCGGTGTTGCCGCCTTCGACCTGGTGGGCGGCGGTCGCGGCGCCCCAGAGGAAGCCCGCCGGAAACGTCATCGGCATTTCACTTGCCCGCTTGCCATGGCCCATTATCCTGCGCCATTCCGAAACAGGATTTCTGGTAACCTACGTGCAGATAACGGCGGAACCGTCTCCATCCCGCGAAGACAGCCAGACCGAGAGTGCCGGCGAATCCTCGCGCGCGCAACGCATCATTCTCATCCGCCACGGCCAGCCGGCCATACCTGTCTCGCCGCGTGCCTCGCACCATGAATTTCGCTCCTACATCGACGCGTATGAAGAAGCGGGCCTCGATCCCAACAGCGCGCCGCCGGACGAATTGCAGGATCTGGTGGGCGAGCTCTCCGCCGTATTCACCAGCGGGCGCAGGCGGGCGCAGGACAGCGCACGCGCTCTTGCGCCGAATGCCGAACTGATCGCCGATCCGCTGTTCGCCGAAGCGCCGCTTGCCTCACCGCCGATTCCGCTGCTCCGCATGAAAGTGCCCAAATGGGCGGTGGTGTCGCGCATCCTGTGGCACGCCGGCTATCACCCCGAGATCGAGAACTACCGGCGCGCCAAGCACCGGGCGGCACAGGCCGCCGACATTCTCATCGCGCGCGTACATCGCGACGGCGTTACGGCGCTGGTCGCGCATGGCTATTTCAATCTGATCCTCGGACGGGAGTTGCGCCACCGCGGTTTCGGAAAATCCGGCTCGCATCGCGCGCATTTCTGGAATTCCGTGATCTACGCGCGCGATTGTCCATCCTCTCCCTAAAGACGGATGAAATCATAACATCGCGGGTATCACGCGATCGGGCGGCTTGTGGCCGTCGGCGAAGGTCTTGATGTTGACGATCACCTTTTCGCCCATGTCGATGCGGCCCTCGAGCGTAGCCGATCCCATGTGCGGCAAGAGCACCACATTTCTTTGCTTGAGCAGCTTGGGATTGACCGCGGGCTCGCGCTCGAAGACATCGAGGCCGGCGCCCGACAGCTGGCCGGCTTCGAGCATGCGCGCGAGCGCGTTCTCGTCGATCACTTCGCCGCGCGCCGTATTGACGATGTAAGCCGTTGGCTTCATCAGCTGTAGCCGCCGCGCGGACAGCAGATGGTAGGTCGCCGGCGTGTGCGGGCAATTGATGGATACGATGTCCATTCGCGCGAGCATCTGGTCGAGGCTGTCCCAGAAGGTCGCCCCCAATTCGCGCTCGATCTGCGGATGCACGGGCTTGCGGTTGTGATAATGAATCTGCAGGCCGAAGGCTTTCGCGCGCCGCGCGATGGCCTGGCCGATGCGGCCCATGCCGATGATGCCGAGGCGCTTGCCCCAGATGCGATGGCCCAGCATCCAGTTGGGTGCCCAGCCGCGGAAATGCTCGGCCTTCAGCTCTTCGGCGCCTTCGACCAGCCGCCGCGGCACGGCGAGGATCAGCGCCATCGTCATGTCGGCCGTGTCCTCGGTCAGCACGCCGGGCGTGTTGGTGACGGCGATGCCGCGTTCCAGCGCCGTCTTGACATCGATGTGGTCGACGCCGTTGCCGAAATTGGCGATCAGCTTGAGATTGGCGCCGGCCCGCACCAGGACTTTCGAGTCGATGCGGTCCGTCAGCGTCGGCACCAGCACATCGGCCTTCTGCACCGCTTCGATCAGCCGTGCCTGGTCCATCGGTGTATCGTCGAGATTGAGCTCGGTGTCGAACAATTCGCGCATGCGCGTCTCGATCGCATCGGGAAGCTTGCGCGTGACGATCACGAGCGGTCGTTTCGCGGCCATTTTCCAGCTTCCCTCGCGCGTGTTACGAAGCGTCTTCCGCTCTTACCAGATGCGACCCGCGGCGCAAATGTAAAGGCCATATGGGCGGCGGCGTAAGGCGGCGCCTGCCGCGACGGTATCGCGCGTTTCCGCCTCTGGACGGCAAGCCGGCAGGAAGGGATGATTCCGATTCGAGAATTTCTTTTTTCCGGCCTTTCCGAGGCGGCTGGCCGGAAGACAATGCGCACAGGTGGTGCAAGGCGACGGAGTTACCGAACAGCGGCGCGAAACCGGGACCCTGCCCGCAGCCACGCCTTCAATCCATGCTCGCGCCGACACGGAATGGATCAGTGTGTATTCGCCTTGCGGCCCTCATACTGCTTGCTGTGTGCGGTTTGGCTTTATCCGGCTGCGCGACGTCCTCGCCGGAAGCGCTCGCAGCCAATGATCCGTTCGAGCCGGCGAACCGTGCCATCTATAATTTTGACGAGAAATTCGACCGCGCCATCGTGCTTCCCGTTGCGGGGCTCTACATCAAGAACATACCCAAGCCGGTGCGGATGGGTATCCACAACGTCCTTTCCAACGCGGAAGAGCCCGTTACGATCGCAAATAATTTGCTGCAGCTGCGCGTGGGGCAGGCCGCCCGGATGGCCGGTCGGATGGCGCTCAATTCGACGATCGGAGTGGGCGGCATTGTGGACATTGCGGCAAGCTACGGCCTCCGGGAACAGAAAGCTGATTTCGGCCAGACATTGAGCCGCTACGGCGTAGGTCCCGGTCCTTTCCTGGTTATTCCGATCATCGGTCCCGACCCGCCCCGGGATCTCCTGGGCGACGGAGCAGATTTGTTCATCGATCCTCTGACCTGGCTGCCCCCCGGATGGCCTTTGCTCGACCGGCTCGGTCTGACGACGGGCGTGCATATCTGGGAACCCTATCTCACCCATGCACGCGATATGCTGCTGCGGCACGAGCTCGAGAAAGGCTCGCTCGATCCTTACGCCACCATGCGCAGTATCTATCGCCAAATCCGCGCGGACGAAATCAATGGCGGCGCGACAACGCTTCCGCCGAATTGAGCAGGACGCGGCGTGGGAACAATTTTCTCACGCCGTTCAACTCTTGTCGGGCGCCGCGGACGGTTGATTCAGGATCGCGGATGTTTGCTTCAGGGATGTCGCGTGGACCCATCCGTCCTGCGCCGGCTTTCCGCCTTCGCCCGCAATGCGAATATGCATCCAGTTGCCGGTCTGGCCGAGCAGTGTCACGCCGAGACCGTGCGTTACGGTGGTGATGACATGCGATTCGGCTGAGGGTTCGGCGTGCAGTTTGACGGCAGACGCTGTTATCACGGCCTGTGGCAACGGCGGCGCTGCAGGCGGTTTGGGCGGCACTGACGCTACAGCCTTTGTCATTCCGATCGGGGCGCCGGCCGGCGTTCCGGTCAGGAGTCTGCTGATCTGCGGATAGAATGTGAATCCTGCGACTACGAGAACGGCAAATGCGGCAGCAAGCGCGATGTCCTTGGCGAGGCGCCCTTCTTTCTGATCCTCTTGCGGTCCCGCAAACTCGTCCGGCTCGAATTCGATCGTTCCCTTGATACGCGCATCGCTTTCCCACTGTCTTCGTGCCGCTTCCATGCGGCGGTCTTCGCCCTCCTGCCACTCGTCCCGCGCGCGCATGACAGCGGCCTGGATACGCATGTTCCACTCTTCGCGCGAACGCCGTGCCGCGGCGCGCGCCTCGGCCAGTTCCGCCCCGCGCTCGTCGATGAGGACCTGAAAGGACGCAAGATCGCTACGCAGCCGCGAGAGCTCCACTTCGTTGGCCGGATCGCGCATGGATTCGATCTGGTTGCGCGCGTCCTGAAGCGCCGATTCGGTCCGTTCGAGTCGTGTCCGTGTTTCGGCGATTGCCACTATGCCGCGTTCCCGCTCGGCCTCGAGTTGAAGACGCATTTCATTGAGCGCAGCTTCCGTGCGTTCGAGTCGCCCCGTGGCCTCGGCAAGCGCGCGCGCGCCGCGTTCCTGTTCCCGCGTTTCGATCTCCGCAAGGCGCACGACTTCCGCTGCTTTCCAGTTTTCCTCCGCTTTCGCCAGGGCAGCTTCCACATCCGCGCGATTGCGTTCCCGCTCGCGGCCAACGGCCACTTTGGCTTCTGCAAGCTCTGCCTCGCGTTCGGCAAGCTTCGCTCGTGCTTCGGAGAATTCGGTGCGGAGCCTCTTCAGATCCGCGCCCTCACGGCGATCCTGTGCGGCTCCCGCGGCGGCACGCGCTTCGGCGAGCGCGGCTTCAGCCCCTTCGAGACGAACCGTCGCCTGCTTGAAGAGACGGTCGGAATGTTTCTTCCACTCCGCCTTGGCTTCGGCCAGCCGCGCCGCTTCCTCCGCGGCCCATTCTTCCTTCGCCTGGCCGAGCCGATGTTCGAACTCCTGCCTTGCCGCGGCCACCGCATTGTCGGCCGCGGTCTGTGTTTCGGCCAGTTCGGCATGCCGCTTGGCAAGTTTCGCCTGAACCTCCGCAAGTGCGTCCTTCAGGCGGCGCATTTCAGCACCGTCGCGTCGCTCGTGGGAGGATTTGAGCTCCGCTTGTGCTTTCGCAAGCGCTGCTTCGCTGCGCTGGAGCTTCGCGGAAACGTCCACGAGCGCGTCGTTCAGCCGACGGAATTCCGAATCGTTGTGTCGCTCATGCGTCGATTTCAGCTCTGCCTGCGCTTTGGTCAACGCTGCTTCGCTGCGCTGCAGCTTCGCGGAAACATCCGCGATGATCTGCGCCGATTGTTCGCTCCAGCGCGTTTCGGCCGCAGCCAGGCGTTTGGCTTCGTCCTTTTTCCACGCCGCTTCGGCCTTGCCGATGGCAGCAGCAAGCTGTTCCGCGCGCCTGACAGCCTCGTCCGAAGCGGACTGCGCTTCTGCCAGCTCATTCTCGCGCGCGGCAATCGTCTCGCGTGCGATCGAGAGTTCAGCGCGCAAGCGTTTGGTTTCGGCAGTGTCGCGCCGCTCGCGGGCCGTTTGAGCTTCGGCTCGCGCCTGCGCCAGTTCCGCTTCGGTTTCTTCGAGACGATTTCCCAGCTCCGCAACCGTGCGATCGGAGAATTCTCTCCATGCCGCTTCAGCCGCCGCCAGCCGTCTGGCTTCCGCTGCTTTCCATTTTTCCTCGGCCTGCGACAACGCCGCTGCAAGCTCGCGGCGCGATTGCTCGCGCGCCTCCGAGGTTGCAGCAGTCTGTGCTTCAGCAACCTGCCGGTCCCGCTCGGCAAGCGCAGTCCGGAGACCGCCAATTTCGTCCTGCAGCCGGCCCAGCTCAGCATTAGTTGATTCCTTTGAAGCCGCATGAACCCGCGCTTCGGCGAGATCCGCCTCGATCTTCCTGAGCTGCGCTGTTTCTTTCGCCAACGCGCGCGCGGATTGTTCCCGCCATCGCGCTTCGGCGTCTGCCAGCCGCGCGGCTTCCGCGTTTTTCCAGGCTTCCTCGGCCCGCGACAGCTCCGCTTCGGCGTCGCGCGCCAAGCGTTTGCGGGCCTGATCGAGACGTTCCTGGGCCCGCGCGTCCGCTTTCGTCATGCGGTCGCGCATCTCGGCCTGCCAGGCGGTCCGTCTTTCCTCGAGGGCGGATGCCGCCTCGGCCGCGGCTTCGTTCAACCTCTCTTCCAACTCGGCCTCAAAGGATTTCCGGGACGCGTCGAGTTCGGACTGAAGAACGCGAAGCGCTGTTTTCGTCTTGGCAAGTTCGCTCCGCAGGCTGCGCAGCTCCTCGCGCCGCGCGGCGTTTTCCCCGCTGTTTTCGGAGGCGGATTCGGCGTCCGCGCCGGACAGGACCGGATAATCCAGCACGGTGAGTGTGGTACCATCGCCGCTGTCGAGGCCTATGACGCGAACGATCAGGGTTGGGGATTCCGTTGCGCCCTTCGGCGGCAGATATTCCAAACCCTCCAGCTCGTCGCGCGTCAGCGACCACGTGCCATCGCCATTGTTGCGACCGCGCGACAGGCGCGCACGGTTCGGCATGCGCTCGATCCTGAGTCCGAGGCGTCTGTCCCGCCCATAAGGCATGAGAAGCGGCGACAGCTCGAGGGGAATGGCGTCCGAAACTGTTGCCGCTTGCGCTCTCATGCGCGTTTCACGATCCACGAGGTTTCCCTCGGCCGGTCTGGTCCCCGGCCGATGCCCCTATTGTTCACGCGCGAGGTAAACCAATCGTTCGCCTGCTGCCGAAGCGCGTCGTTGCGAAATCGGACAGTGCTCTGGGAATCCCGCAAGGGCTTGGGTTAAGCTTGCGGCCGGTTCCGAAAAGGAAATCCCGTCATGTCGAGGCGTGTCCTCTTCGTCACCGCAGCGGTGGCGCTGTCCGGCTGCGGAGGATATTTCGACCAGCATCCCGCCAATGTGCAGCCCGAAAGCGAGGCCGTTGCGGCTGCACTGGGCCACCCACCGCAGATCAGGGTAGCGGAATCACGACCCGAGCCTGCCGCTGCTTCCGCCGTATCTGCGCCCGTCGAAGAAGAAACGCTGACCGCTCCTGTCACCGCGGAAAGCACGCCGCCACCTGCGCCCCCACCGCCGGTACCGATTGAGCAGACACCGCCGGCTGCTCCGGCTGTCGCCGCGGCTGCTCCACCGGCGCCTGTCGCGCCGGTAGTGTCACAGCCCGCACCGCCCCCGCCGCCCGTCGAACGAACGCCCCCAGTCGCTCCGGCTGTCGCCGAGGCCGCTCCACCGGCGCCTGTCGCGCCTGAAGTTTCGCAGTCCGCGCCACCGATGCCCATCGAGCAGACACCGTTCGCTGCTCCGGCTATTGCCGCGGTTGCTCCACCGGCGCCCGTCGCGCCTGTAGTGTCGCAGCCCGCGCTGCAACCACCGCCCATCGAGCAGACACCGCCGGCTGCTCCGGCTATTGCCGCGGCTGCTCCATCGGCGCCCGTCGCGCCTGAAGTTTCGCGGAGCGGCCCGCCTCCGTCTGTGGAACAGACGCCGCCAGCCGGTCCGGCTGTCGCCGAGGCCGCTCCACCGGCGCCTGTCCCGCCGGTGGTGTCACAGCCCGCACCGCCCCCGCCGCCCGTCGAACAGAGACCGCTAGCCCCTCCGGCTGTCGCCGCGGTTGCTCCACCGGCGCCCGTCGCGCCCGTAGTGTCACAGCCCGCGCCGCCGCCGCCCATCGAGCAGACACCATTCGCTGCTCCGGCTATTGCCGCGGCTGCTCCATCGGCGCCCGTTACGCCTGAAGTTTTGCGGCCCGCGCCACCACCGCCTGTCGAACGGATGCCGCCAGCGGCTCCGGCTGTCGCCAAGACCGCCCCACCGGCGCCTGTCGCGCCTGAAGTTTCGCAGTCCGCGCCACCACCGCCGCCCGTCGAACAGACAGCGCCAGCCGCTCAGGCCGTCGCACAAGCGGAGCCGGAGACGAATTCCGCACCGATCCCGGCATTCCCCGCTGCGCCGTCTGTCTCAGTCGGTGCCGCGTCGTCGCTGGTTCATGCCGCCGCGCAGGCGCATTGTGTGGCGGTCGCCAAGCAGCGTGCGGAGGATACCGCCGCGAGCGGGATGGATCGCGACACGCAAAAGATCGTGCGCGACGGCACCTATGCAAACTGCATGGCTTGGCAGTCGGCCCATCCCTCGCAGTAACGGCCGCAGCAGGCGCCACGCCCGCAATATGTAATTACGCCGCGTCGACGAGAAGAAGCTCGGAATCTTCGAGTGCCGTCACGCGGAGCACTTCGACATCGCTGATGGCCGCGCCGTCGCGTGCGTTGAGCCGCGTGCCGTTGACATCGACCGCGCCGGTCGCGGGCACAAGATAGCCGTGGCGCTTCGCCCCGATTGCGTATTCGGCGGTTTCGCCCGCTTTGAGCGTCGCGCCCAGCACGCGCGCATCGGCGCGGATCGGCAATGCCTCGTTGTCATTGGCGAATCCGCTGGCGAGCGCGACGAAGCGTCCAGAGCGCTCCGCTCTCGGAAACGGCTTCGCGCCCCAACCCGGCTGGCCGCCCGTTTTTGTCGGCACAATCCAGATCTGGAAGAGGGTGGTCACGCCCGGCTCCAGATTATATTCCGCGTGGCGGATTCCGCTGCCTGCACTCATGACCTGGACGTCGCCGGCCTCCGTGCGGCCTTCATTGCCCATGCTGTCACGATGGGTGATTGCGCCCCGGCGGACATAGGTAATAATTTCCATGTTTGCATGAGGATGCGGCGGGAACCCGGTATTCGGCGCAATCTCGTCGTCATTCCAGACTCGCAGCGCGCCCCAGCCCATCCGCTGCGGATCGTGATAATCCGCGAATGAAAAATGGAACCGCGTTCGCAGCCAGCCATGGTCCGCGCCGCCCAATTCATTGAACGCTCTGCGTTCGATCATCTGCTTTCCCCTCTGGGCTCTTCAGCCGGAATACCCATTCGCCGGGTTGTTGCGGACACAGACATATTGTGCCCATTCCAAATCACAAGCGGGCACGATCCATCGTCGTGGCCGCGAGCATTCGGCGCAGGTCGGGATGACGCCAGGAGCACGAAAATCGGCTATTGTCGCACCATGCCGCTGATGAAACACAATCCGGCCAGCCCCTCTCATCATTCTTCAGGAAACGAACCCGAACGGAGGCGAACATGAAAGACCCATTCCTCGAGGCGCAGCGTCTAGCCGACAGCGCCGATGCGTGGCAGGAACCCGGACGCTGCGACGCGTGGATCAGCATAATGAAGGCGATCGCCGCGAACGAGAGCGAGCGCCCGGAAGCACGCGCCGAGGCCGAGCTGCTCGTAAAGCGCCTGCGGAAGGCGAAGAGGAAACCGGCCGGTGCGCCCGTGGCGCGCAAGTAGATGTCGACGGTCAGGTAAAGCCCGCATCCGTGGGATTCTCGCCACAGTTACAGGCGGATTTGCACTGGCGATGCAGTTAAGAACCAGCTAACAGGGAACAGGGCTGCGATCGGGGTGTTTGCCATGTGGAGTTGGCGCCGTGCAGACCGAAGACGTCTATGAAGAGCGTATGGCGCGATTTCTCGAACTGGCCGAGGCAGCCCAGATCGCAGCCGAACGCGCCCCCGCCAATGTCCTCAAAATCACATATGCTAGACTTGCCAGCCAATGGGTCGAACTGGCGCAAATGGCTGCGCGAATGATCAGCATGGGCCGCGAGATGCGCGCTTTGCGCGATGATTCGGCAGAGCCCAACGTGCACGATCATCGGATCCACTGAAGGCGAGGGGACGGCCCGCGCCGTGAGGCGCGCAAATTCATCTCAAAATTGATCCGTCGCAAAGAGCGACTCGCCAAGATGCCCGATCCTCCTCCGATTTGAAGGATCGTTTGTGGAGCACCCGGAATCACTGCGAAAATTGGCCGAATGGTATCGCGCCATGGCGAATGTAGGTCATACCGACGGCTGCGATTGGCGCCGGCGGTTTGCGGATTATCTGGAGCGCCGCGCGACGGAACTCGAACACGCGGAGCGTACCTGTTCGGAAGGCAAAGGTCAGGCGGAGGTCTGACGTCGAGCGCTGCCGCTTGCGCGCTCTGGTCACGAGAGACAGACCTGACCACGGCGGCCGGCGGCGGCGTTCCTGGCTCGGCTGAATCCCTCTCGCCTTGCAACGGCGGATGGCCGAAGATGCTGTCCGAATCACCGCGATCGAGGAACATTGATAGCGACATTGGAAGGCGAGGTGGGTGGTCCGCTCGAAGGTGCTTGGTTGGTCACCACGCCGATCCGTACGAACCTACTTTGAGCGCCGGACGATGGGATGCCATCAACGGGGCAACAAATCCAATTCCGGAGACGGCGCATGACTCGAGGCGCAGCCAGCAAGTTATTGATTTGGGAGTGGTTGTTAGGTCTGGCGACAATCTTGGGTATTATGTTGGTTCAAACCCTGCTGGGGAAATACGGCAAGAATTCGCGCGATATCTGGACCTTGTTGGCGCTGGTTCTCATTACGCCGCTCTCGATGCTTGTTACCTCAGTCATCAGCCAGACATCGCGCGAATGGCAAATTGCGCCGGCCAGCGCCCTCCGGTTTTGGCTGGCATTTCTTGTGGGAGGTACGTTTATTCTCTGCGTGCTCTTGGTCGTGCTCATCGAGCCCATGAGCACAGGCTATTTTCATTTGTTTGCGAGCACGGGAATGGTGCTCGTGCTGTGGCAGGTTCTGATCGTGGCCGCCATCGGGGCAGTCGTATTTGAGGGCAGGTAGGCTGCGCTCGCGGGGTTTCTCGAGCGCGCGGCCGAATTAGCCTTGTGGAAGCGCAAAGACCGAAATCCGGCCGGACTCATCGATCTCCAGCACGTGATTGACGATCACGTCCGCAGCTTCGCCTTTCTTTTCAAGATACGCGATCGCAGCCTGTAGGAAGGACCACGTTCCTTCGCGATCGACCGAGGGCACGATGATGAGGCCCGGATGAATTCCGACCCTGCCGATCAATCGTCGGAAGTCCTGCGCGTTCTGCGTAACGATGACCCTATCTTCCTCGATACAGCGCGCAAGGACCAGATGGTCCGGTTCGCCCCGGCGACCGACATGAAGCGGATGAATGACATCATGCATTCCACTCTTGTTGAGACGTTCCGCGATCCGCGGCGAAAGGGACTCGTCGATGAAAAGCTTCACGCAACGTCGACCCACGGACGCCCCGATGGACGGCCCATAGGAGGGTGTGAGCGCGCATAGGTTATCGCCGCCTCGATCGTCTCGCGCTTGAGATCGGGATTGTCCGCAAGAATGTCATCGACCGTTTCGCCGTGCTCGATTCTTCCCAGAACCGAATAGACGGTCATGCGCGTTCCCAGAATGACGGGCGTCCCGCCCATGATCGATTCGTCGATCCGTATCGACGCATCGCGGACCTCGCGGTAGCGCTCGGCCCGTTCGAGAACATTTCCGACGAGTCGTCCGACATCGATCTCGATCGCGGGCGCGAGCTCGACGCGGGCCTTGCGCATATCGTGCGGACTGAGGCGGGTGAGCCTTTCATAAAGGCGTTTCTTGTGTGCCGGTGTGAGCTTGAGGTCGATTTTGCAGACCAGCGAGGCATAAACGACCGCATGTGGCGGAAGCATCCGGCGTCCTTTTGCCCGGGCAGGGTTACGGACCCGAAGCACGCCCTCCTCGATAGCTTTCTCGACCACGTGCTTCGGCGTGTCCGAGAGTTCGGAAACCTCACGCGGAGTCAGAGTGGCAGCGACCATAAATGATTCCTTTCGAGGAATCATTTATCCCGGATCGGCACAGATTTCAAGGCGAACCCGCAGGCGCCGTGCACATTTGCGACTGGACTCTGCCCCAAAGAGTTCCTCAATGAGTTCCTTGG
>Ga0335075_10004370_pt1 | contig 22145 bp, 18 predicted proteins | sample Lox_Sample_24_FD_206723 | JGI IMG/M metagenome (GOLD analysis project Ga0335075, IMG submission 206723) | Soil microbial communities from Loxahatchee National Wildlife Refuge, Florida, United States - Lox_Sample_2.4 | ecosystem: Environmental > Terrestrial > Soil > Wetlands | place: USA...
GCCGTTCCTGGACCGGGTCATCGACCTGACCTTCTACCCGAGCGCGGAGGCCGCCGCGTCCAACCCGCGCTGGCGGCCGGTCGGCCTCGGCGTGATGGGCCTGCAGGACGTGTTCTTCGCGCTGCGGCTGCCGTTCGACGCCGCGGAGGCGCGGGAGCTGTCCGCGCGGATCGCTGAGGAGATCTACCTCACCGCGCTCGAGGTCTCCGCGGAGCTGGCCGTCGCGCACGGACCGCACCCGGAGTTCGAAACGTCACGGGCCTTCTCCGGTCAGCTTCAGCCCGACCTGTGGGGGGCGGACGTCACCCAGCGGGACCGCTGGGCCGCGCTGCGGCAGCGGATCGCGAAGACCGGCCTGCGCAACTCGCTGCTGATCGCGATCGCGCCGACCGCCACGATCGCGTCGATCGCCGGCTGCTACGAGTGCATCGAGCCGCAGGTGTCCAACCTGTTCAAGCGGGAGACGATGTCCGGAGAGTTCCTCCAGGTCAACACCGCGCTGGTCACCGAGCTGAAGGCGCGCGGGCGGTGGACCCCGCAGGTCCGCGAGGCGATCAAGCGGGCCGACGGCTCCGTGCAGCAGGTCGCCGCGCTGCCTGACGAGGTGCGGGAGCTGTTCCGCACCGCGTGGGAGCTGCCGCAGCGGGCGCTGATCGACCAGGCCGCGGCGCGCGCGCCGTTCATCGACCAGTCCCAGTCGCTCAACCTGTTCATGGCCGCGCCGACCATCGGCAGGCTGTCGTCGATGTACATGCACGCGTGGAAGTGCGGCCTGAAGACCACCTACTACCTGCGCTCGCGGCCCGCGACCCGCATCCAGCAGGCGACCGTGAACCTGGCGGCGCCGCCGTCGGCGGAAAACGCCGCCGTGGCCTGCTCGCTGGAGAGCCCCGAGAGTTGCGAGGCATGCCAGTGACCGCCCGGCAGCTGCTGCTCGACCCCGGCATGGACCTGACGCTGCGGCCGATGCGCTACCCCGCGTTCTACGACAGGTTCCGCGACGCGATCAAGAACACCTGGACGGTGCAGGAGGTGGACCTGCACTCCGACCTCGCCGACCTGCCGAAGCTGTCGGCGGCCGAGCGGCACCTGGTGTCCCGGCTCGTCGCGTTCTTCGCCACCGGCGACACGATCGTCGCGAACAACCTGGTGCTCAACCTGTACCAGCACGTGAACTGCCCGGAGGGGCGGCTGTACCTGTCGCGGCAGCTGTTCGAGGAGGCCGTGCACGTGCAGTTCTACCTCACGCTGCTGGACACGTACGTGCCCGACGAGAAGGAGCGGGCCGCGGCCTTCGCCGCGACGGCGAACATCCCGTCGATCGCGCGGAAGGCCGAGTTCTGCTTCCGGTGGATCGACTCGCTCTTCGAGCTGCGCGAGCTGCGGACGGCCGCCGACCGGCGGGCGTTCCTGCTCAACCTGATCTGCTTCGCCGCCTGCATCGAGGGGCTGTTCTTCTACGGCGCGTTCGCCTACGTCTACTTCCTGCGCTCCCGCGGCCTGCTCAACGGGCTCGCCTCGGGGACGAACTGGGTGTTCCGCGATGAGTCCATGCACATGGCCTTCGCGTTCGACGTCGTGGAGACCGCGCGGCGCGAGGAACCAGAGCTGTTCGACGAGGAGATGACCGGGCAGGTCCGGCAGATGCTGGCCGAGGCGGTGGACTGCGAGGCGCAGTTCGCCGCGGACCTGCTCGGCCAGGGCGTGGCCGGGCTGTCGCTCGCGGACATGCGGGGCTACCTGGAACACGTCGCCGACCGGCGGCTCGGCCAGCTCGGCGTCGAGCCGCTGTACGGCTCGGCCAACCCGCTGGGGTTCATGGACCTGCAGGACGTCCAGGAGCTGTCCAACTTCTTCGAACGCCGGGTGTCCGCCTACCAGCTGGGCGTGACGGGCGACGTGTCCTTCGAGGAGGCGTTCTAGGTACAGTCCGGTGTGACGATCATTCCTGACACCAAGGACTGGACGTGGGTGCTGCGCCGCCCGTGTCCCGAGTGCGGCCTCGATACCAGCACTGTCACCAGGGCAGACATCCCCGTGATGATCCGGGCGAACGCCGCCGCGTGGCAGGAACCGCTCGCCGCGCCGGAGGCCGCGCGGCGCACGCTGCCCGGCACGTGGTCGCCGCTCGAGTACGGCTGTCACGTCAGGGATGTGTTCGTGCTGTTCCGCGACCGGCTGGGGCTGATGCTGACCGAGGACGACCCGCTCTTCCCGAACTGGGACCAGGACGAGACCGCGGTCGCCGACCGGTACGGCGAGCAGGACCCGGCCGAGGTCGGGCGGCAGCTCAGCGCGGCCGGGGACGCGCTGGCCGGCCGGTTCGCCGCCGTCAGCGGAGACCAGTGGCTCCGGCCGGGGCGGCGCAGCGACGGCGCGGTGTTCACGGTCGAGACGTTCGGGCGCTACCTCATCCACGACCCGGTGCATCACCTGTACGACGTGACCGGGGTGCGGTACGCCGGCCATTAGCCGGGCGGGGAACCACGGGCCCGTTCTGGGAAAAGTGGCTACATCAGCTCGGTGACGACCGATGCCAGGTCGCCGAGCGCGGCCGGCGCGAACCCCCCGTCGTCGTCGAGCGGCTGGATCACCACGTGGTCGGCGCCCGCCTCCAGGTGCGCGCGCACCGTGTCGAGCGCCGCCTGCGGGCCGGCCGGGATGATCGCGGAGATCAGCCGGTCGCTGCCGCCGTTCGCGAAGTCGGCCGGCGTGAAGCCGAAGCGCTCCAGGTTGCGGGTGTAGTTGGGCAGCCGCAGGTAGCGCGCCGCGTACGCGCGGCCCGCGGCAAGGCCGGCGGCCTGGTCTTCGGTGAGCGACACCGCTAGCTCGGGCACCAGCAGCGGCTCGAGGCCGAGCACCGACCTGGCGAACGCGGTGTGCTCGGGCGTGGTGAAGTACGGGTGCGCGCCGGCGGTCTGCACCCGGGACAGCTCGAGCATCTTCGGCCCGAGCGCCGCGAGCACGACCGGCGGCATTTCGCGGTCCGCGCCCTGCTCCGCCGGGTGGTCGAGCTCGTCGAGGAACTTCTCCATCTTGCGCAGCGGGCGCTGGTACGGGTGGCCGAGCGCGATCACCGCGGGCTCGTGGCTGACGCCGAGCCCCAGGATGAACCGGCCGGGGAAGTCCGCGGCCAGGCCGTCCGCGGCCTCACGGAGCTGGGCTGGGTCCCAGGCCCAGACGTTGGCGATGCCGGTCGCCACGATCAGTTTCTCGCTGGCGGCGAGCAACGGGCGCAGCCGGTCCAGCGCGTCCGGGGTCGCGTTCCCGCCGCCGACCCAGACAGAGGTGAAGGCCGCCGCCTCGATGGCTTCGGCGGTTGACGCGGGGTCAGCGCCGGTTCGTTCTGGCGGGGGCATCCAGATGCCGATGCGCCGGAGTCGCTGCCGGAGTTCCGATGGCGTCATGCCAGTGTCATGTCCCGTGCGGGGCGGTTCATTCCCGTGTGCCGCCGCCTCAGTGGAAAGAGCGCGGTTCCTGCAGGTCGAGGGTGCGAGAGATCGAGCGGCGGATGTCGTCGGTGATCTTCCCCTTGGCGTACAGGTCGGCGAGCTTGTCCCGCTGCACGCGCAGCAGCTCGGCGCGGAAGTCGCGGTGGCTCGCGGCGTCGTCCGCCATGGCGCCGGCGGCCCCGTCGTCGCTGGTGTCGTCGAGCACCGCGCGGACCCGGTCCAGCCGCATCTCGAACAGCTGCCGGTACAGGCTGGCGGTGTCCTCGTCCACCTCACCGTCCTCGGCGAGCTCGTCAAGCCGGGCCAGCCCGGCCTCGGTGACCTGCGCCCTGGCCTTGGCCTCCGACCGGCGGCGCTGGTCGGTTTGCGCCATGCCGAGCGCGCGCAGCAGCGGCGCGAGCGTCAGGCCCTCGCCGACCAGCGTGGCGACCACGACGACCGCGGCCAGCAGGATCAGGGCCGACCGCTCGGTGAAGGGGCCCCCGTGCAGCGTCTCCGGCAGGCTCAGGACGATGGCCAGCGTGATCGCGCCGCGCATGCCGCCCCAGCCGATGATGAGCCGCTGCCGCCACGGGTTCTGCACGTAGGAGGCGCGCCTGCCGGGCAGCAGCCGCAGCAGCGGCGAGACGCCCAGCTCCCAGGCCAGCCGGATGCCGATGACGGCGGCGACGAGCGCGGCGGCGGCGCCCGCCAGCCGCGCGACCGAGATCGTGGTGGACAGGTGGTCCACCACCGACCGCAGCTCCAGGCCGAGCAGCACGAACAGCGCCGACTCGAGCAGGAAGATGAGCGTCCGCCAGAACATCGCGCCGGTGAGCCTTGATGCGGGCTGGAGCAGGCCTTCTGTCCTGGTCCCGAGGTAGACGCCGGTCGTCACGGTGGCCAGCACGCCGGACACGTGGAACTGCTCGGCCGGGATGTAGGCGACGAACGGCGTGATCAGCGAGACCAGGATCTGCAGCGAGGGGTCGCGGATCCAGTGCCGCACGCGGCCGATGACCAGCGCGACGACGAGCCCGTAGCCGACCCCGCCGGCCACGACCTCGATCAGCCGCACGATGCCGTGGCCGACCGTGAACGGGTGCGCCATCGCCTCGACGGCCAGCCCGAACGCGGTCAGCGCCACCGCGTCGTTGATCAGGCTCTCGCCTTCCAGGATCGTCACCACGCGCTGCGGGGCGCCCAGCCTGGACAGCACCGACGTGGCCGCGACCGCGTCGGTGGGCGCCACCGCCGCGGCGAACGCCAGCGCGGGCGCCCAGCCGAGGCCGGGCAGCACGAGCCTGGTGACCCAGCCCACGCCGAGGATCGTGACCGTGGTGGCGCCGATCGCGAGCGCGGTGATCGGCACCGCGTTCTCCCTGGCCTCCCGCGGCGCGGTGAAGAACGCGGCGTTGTAGATCAGCGGCGGCACGAACAGCAGCAGTACGACGTCGGGTGACAGGGTGATGTTCGGGACCTGCGGGATCAGGCTGGCGAGCACGCCGAGGACGACGAGCACGATGGCTTCTGGCACCTCGAGCCGGTTAGCGACGGCCCGGCCGAGGATGACCACGACGGCGATCGCGACCGCCAGCGTGAAAAGCTCCTGCTCGCCCACCGGCCACCCCCTGTCGCGGCAAGCGTATCGGGGCGGTCTGGCGGGGCGGCTCACCCTGGCTGCGGTACGGCGCCTGCCGACGGCGGGGCGCCTGCGCCGCGGGGCTGGGCGGCCCCGCTTCTTGCTGTTATCAGGCCAGTGGGTGGCGTGCAGCCCGGAGCGATCCTGCCGATTGCGCAATCGGCCCCGATAGAGCCTGCCGATTGGGCAATCGGCAGGCCGGGTCGGTGGGCGGCGGGGGTCGTGGTAGCAGGGGGGGTGGGGGGATGGGTGGCATCCTGTCGGTGCGCTGCGGCCGGCCCCAGACTGGGGGCGAGGGAGGGTGCTGTGGGGGCCATCCGGGTCATCCTGGCGGCCAGGGCCCGCCGGTACTGGCGGGCCTGGCTGCTGCTTGCCGTGCTGGTCGCGCTCGGCACCGGCGTTGCGCTGGCCGCTGTCACGGCCGGGCGGCGGGCCGACTCGGCGTTCCCGCGGTTCGTCGCCGCGCACGGTTACGACGCCGTCGTGTATGCCAGCGGGCCGCTGCCGCTGGCGCGGCTGCCCGGGGTGACGCGGGTGGTTCCGATCCGGGCGCCCTTCTACGGGCAGCCCTCGTGCTCGTGCGGGAAGACGATCGACGAGGACGAACTCGCCGTTCGCGAGGTAGGCCCGGCGGACCTGGGCCGGGTGGTCAAGCTGGTCGCGGGCCGGATGCCCGACCAGTCGGACCCGCACGAGACGCTGGCGTCGTTCACGATGCAGCGGGACTACGGGGTCGGTCCCGGCACCGTGATCCGGCTGCCGATGGCGGGCGCGAACCAGTGGGCGGCGATCCAGCAGGCGATGAACGGGGGCCCGCAGCCCGCGCCCAGCGGGCCGGTCGTCGCGGTGCGGGTCGTGGGCATCGTGGCCGCGGAGAACGAGTTCCCGTCCGGGCAGGGCGCCACCTACGACCTGTACCCGACCCGGGCCTTCGCCGCCGCCACGCGCGGCACCCCGGCGCTGCCGTTCTACTACGTGAGCTTCACCCGCGGCGAGGCGGACTTCGCGCGGTTCGAGGCGACCGTGTCCAGGAAGTACGGCGCCAACGTCGAAGACCTGGACCGCGCCGCGGCGGCGGTCACGTCCTCGATCCACCCGCAGGCCATCGGCTGGTGGGCGCTCGCCGCGCTGGCGGCGCTGGCCGCCATCGCGGCGACGGGTCAGGCGCTGGCGCGGCAGTCCGCCGCGGAGAGCGCCGACTACCCGGTGCTGGCGGCGCTCGGGGTGCGGTCACGGCAGTTCACCGCGCTCGCCATGGCGCGCACGCTGGCCGTCGCCCTGGCCGGGGCGGCGGCCGGGGTGCTGGCGGCCACCCTGCTGTCCCCGCTGGCGCCCGCGGGCGAGTCGCGGCTCGCCGACCCCGCCCCCGGCCTGACGTTCGACTGGCCGGTCGCCGCGGCGGGCGGCGCCGCGGCGGTGCTCGCGGTCCTCGTGCTCGGGCTGCCGCCGGCGCTGCGCGCCGCACGGGTCCGCGACGCCGGGCTCCGGCCGGCGGTCCGGCCGTCCCTGGTGACCGGCGCGGCCATCGCCGCGGGCCTGCCCGCGACGGCGGTGCTGGGCATCCGGCGCGCCCTGCAGCGGGGCCGCGGCGCCAGCGCCGCCCCCGTCGGGATGGCGCTCGCGGGCACCGTGGCGGCGGTCACCGCGCTGTGCGCGACGGCCGTGTTCGGTGCCAGCCTGTCCCACCTGGTCTCGTCGCCGAACCTCTACGGCGCCCCGTACCAGGCGTTCCTCAACGCGTCGGGGCCCGGCGCGCCGGACCAGGCCGGCCTGCTCGCCAAGCTCGCCCGCGAGGCGGGGATCGACCGGGTCACGCTCGTGACGGTGCCGGCGATCACCGTCAACACGGTCGGCGTCCGGGCCGCCGCGGTGACCCCCGTCCAGGGTGCGGTGCTGCTGTCCGCGGCGGACGGGCGGCTGCCCGCGAGTGAGGGTGAGATAGCGCTCGGCGCCGCGACCATGCGCGCGGCCGGCGCGCGGATCGGCGGCTCGGTCCGCGTGACCGTGACGGCCCCGGACGGCACGGCCCGCACGGGGCGGTTCCTGGTGACCGGGACGCTGCCGCTGCCCGCCGACTTCGGCACCGGGGGGCTCGGCGACGGCGCGGCGCTGACCACCGCGGCGTACGTCGCCGCGCAGTGCCCGCCGGCCGGCGACCTGGCCGGCCAGCGGCGGTGCCGGCAGGCCGCGACGGCGAGCCCCGCGGACGGGGTGCTCGTGCACGCGGTGCCCGGCGCCGCGGGCGCCGCCGCGCTCGCGGACCTCACCGCGCGGTATCCGGGTAACGTCGGCGCGCCCAGCGTCCCCACGGCGCTGGCGAGCTTCGGCGAGTCCGCCGACTTCCCGCTGCTGCTCGGCATCGTCGTCGCGCTGTGCGGCGTAGCCACGCTGGCGCACCTGCTGGTGGCCAGCACCTACCGGCGGCGGAGCGAGAGCGGGCTGCTCAAGGCGCTCGGGTTCCGCCGCGGCCAGCTCGCCGCGGTCGTGTTCTGGCAGGCCGCGACCGTGGCGGTCGCGGGCGTCGCGGCGGGGGTCCCGCTCGGCCTGGCGGCCGGGCGGCTGATCTGGAGCGCGTTCGCGCGCAACCTCGGCGTCGTGCCCGTCGCGGTGCTGCCCGGCTGGCTGATCGCGGCGCTGGCGGCCGGCGTGCTCGCCGCGGCGCTGGCGATCGCGGTCATCCCCGCGGTGACGGCGGCCAGGGCGCGGCCAGGCCCGGCGCTGCGAGCTGAATAGGCGTCAGGCGGCGCTGGTGGCGCCCAGGTAGGTCTCCCACTGGGGGTCGCCGTCGTACTGGGCGCCGATGAGGCGCCAGTGCGCGCCGCGCGGCACGGCGGGCGCGACGGGCAGGCTCCAGCCGAGCTCCTCGAGCAGCCGGTCCGCCTTGCGGTGGTTGCACATCGTGCAGGACGCGACGCAGTTCTCCCAGGCGTGCTGGCCGCCGCGGCTGCGCGGCAGCACGTGGTCGATCGTCTCGGCGTGCCGGCCGCAGTACGCGCACTTGTAATTGTCCCTACGCATAAGTGCCGCTCTCGTGAGCGGCACTCGGTTGCGTGGGGGGATTCGTACGTACCGTTGGAGCCTGATCACCGATGGCGTGGCGATCGCGACCGTCGCGGAGTGCATCAGCTGCCCGCCGGTGTCGTGATGCACGATCTCGGCCTTCTCGCAGAGCACCAGGCAGACCGCCCGCTTGAGCCCAACCGTGGTCAGCGGTTCGTACGTCACGTTGAGCAGCAGCACGCGTCGCACCGGAGGCACCTCCGCAGGCACCGTCGTGAGGCGCCGCTCGCATCACCAGAGCACTCGCCCTGGCGTGACCGAAGCCACGTGCCTCCGCCAACACCGATAACTGTACTAGGCCCCCGGTGCATTATCGGTTAATGGAACGTAACGAGCCGGGGGTTAAGGTGCGGATATGCCTTCTTTTAGCGCCCAGTACCCGGCTGCCCGGCGACTGGATCTGACCGAGGACCTCTTCGGGCACCGCGTCGCCGACCCTTACCGGTGGCTGGAGGACGCCGGCTCGGCCGAAACCAGGCGATGGCTCGCCGCCGAGGACGAGCTGTGGGCCGGCTACCGGGCGGAACTCCCCGATCGCGACAGGTTCGCCGCGCGGGTGCGCGAGCTGATGCAGGTCGGGTCCGTCGGCGTGCCCGCCTGGCGCGGCAGCACCCGGTTCTACCTCCGGCGCGACCCCGGCCAGGAGCACGGCGTGCTGTACGCCGACGACGGCGCGGGCGAGCGGGCGCTCATCGATCCCGATGTCATCGACCCGTCAGGGCGGACGACGCTGGACGCGTGGCAGCCGGACAAGGAGGGGCGGCTGCTGGCCTACCAGCTGTCATCGGGCGGAAACGAGGAATCGCTGCTGCGGGTCATGGACGTGGCGACCGGCGAGCTCGTCGACGGGCCGATCGACCGGTGCCGGTACTCGGGGGTGGCGTGGCTGCCCGGCGGCAAGGCGTTCTACTACGTGCGGCGGCTGCCGCCCGAGGCGGTGCCTGAGGGCGAGAGCCAGTACCACCGGCGGGTGTACCTGCACACCGTGGGGACGGCGCCGGAGACGGACGCGCTGGTGTTCGGCGAGGGGCGGGACAAGACCTCCTACTACGGGGCGAGCGTCAGCAGGGACGGGCGCTGGCTGCTGCTGGCGGCGTCGATCGGCACCGCGCCGCGCGAGGACGTGTGGCTGGCCGACCTGTCGGCGTCCGACCCGGCCGCGCCGGCGTTCACGCCGGTCACCGTGGGGCTCGACGCGCAGACCTCGGTGCGGGCCGGCCGGGACGGCCGGCTGTACGTGTTCACCGACCTGGACGCGCCGCGCGGCCGGATCTGCGTCGCGGACCCGGCCGCGCCGGGGCCGGAGGGGTGGCGGGACCTGATTCCCGAGGATCCCGCCGCGGTGCTGCGCGGGTACGCGATCCTCGACAGCGACGACGCGCTGTCCCGGCCGGTGCTCGTGGTGTCCAGGACCAGTCACGCGGTCAGCGAGGTCACCGTGCACGACCTGGCCACCGGCGAGCAGACGGCGGCGCTCGGGCTGCCGGGGATCGGGTCGGTCGGCGGGATCGCCGAGCGGCCCGAGGGCGGGCACGAGGCCTGGTTCGGCTACACCGACTACACGACGCCCGCGCTGGTGCTGCGCTACGACGCGGTGACCGGCGCGGTGGACACCTGGGCGACGTCGCCGGGCTCGGTCGCTGACCCGCCCGCCGTGCGGGCATCGCAGGTCACGTACCAGTCCGCTGACGGCACGGACGTCCGGATGGTGCTGCTGGAGCCGGGGGGCGAAGGAACTGTACGTTCAGGAGAAAGATCGACGATCCTGTACGGCTACGGGGGCTTTGACATCAGCATGAGCCCCGGCTACTCCCCCAACATCCTTGCCTGGGTCGAAGCGGGCGGCGCGTACGCGGTCGCCGCGCTGCGCGGCGGCAGCGAGGAGGGCGAGGAGTGGCACCGGGCGGGGATGCTGGACCGCAAGCAGAACGTGTTCGACGACTTCCACGCGGCGGCCGGCTACCTGATCTCGTCGGGGATCACGTCGGCGGAGCGGCTGGCGGCGTGGGGCGGGTCGAACGGCGGGCTGCTCGTCGGGGCGGCGCTGACGCAGTGGCCGTCGTCGTTTTCCGCGGTCATCTGCTCGGCGCCGCTGCTCGACATGGTGCGCTACGAGCGGTTCGGGCTCGGGGAGACGTGGAACACCGAGTACGGGTCGGCGTCGTCCCCGGCCGAGCTGCCGTGGCTGCTGGCGTACTCGCCGTACCACCGGGTCGTGGACGGGGTCGCGTATCCCGCCGTGCTGTTCACCGTGTTCACCAACGACACGCGGGTGCACCCGCTGCACGCGTACAAGATGTGCGCGGCCCTGCAGCATGCGACGTCGTCGGGGCGGCCGGTGCTGCTGAGGGCGGAGGGGCACGTGGGACACGGGCAGCGGGCGGTGTCGCTGGCCGCCGCGCTGTCCGGCGACTGCCTGGCGTTCGCGGCGAAGGAGACCGGGCTGCGGAATTGACCCGTCTGCCGACGGGAGACCGGTTAGCCTCGCCAGCAGGGTCAGGTGCCCCCCTGCCCTCTGTCCGTGCCGGGAGGTTCTCGTGTTGTCCCATGTCCAGCTGGCGGTTTTTGGCGCGGATCACGCGCCGACGACGCTGACCGCAAGCTGCGGCCGCAGCCCCGGGCTCGCCTGCCAGCTGGTATGGGACGTGTCACACGACGGCCAGGCAGCGCAGGTGACCGGCGAATTCGTCGCCGGTCCGGTGCACCTGCTGCTGCGGGTGATCTTCGTGATCCTGCTCGCGCTGATCATCCGGTGGGTGGTGTTCCGGGTGATCAACCGGCTGACCGAACGGGCCACCCAGACCCTGCTGCCGCAGCTGCGGAACGGGACGACGTCGCGGATCGTGCAGAGCGGGCGCGACCTCCGGCGGCGGCGGCGCGGGGAGCCTGAGGTGACGGCGGCCGAGGCGGCGGCGGTCGCGGAGGCCAACAGCTCGGTGCCCGCCGAGGAGCGCGGCGCCGGCGACGCGGACGGCATGGGCTCCTCGCCGGAGCTGGCGGCGGCCGCGGCGCAGGCGGAGCTGGCGCTGACCGACGAGCGGCGCAAGCAGCGGGTGCGCGCGCTCGGCTCGGTGCTGCGCAGCGCCGCGTCGATCACGATCTTCTCGATCGCCGGGGTCGTCATCCTCGGCGACCTGGGGATCAACCTCGCGCCGCTGCTCGCCAGCGCGGGCGTGGTCGGCATCGCGGTCGGGTTCGGCGCGCAGAACCTGGTCCGTGACTACCTGGCCGGCATCTTCATGCTGGTGGAGGACCAGTACGGCGTCGGGGACGTGATCACGGTCGGCGACGCCACCGGGACCGTGGAGTCGGTGACGCTGCGGGTTACGAGGCTGCGTTCTGTGAACGGGATCGTGTGGCACGTGCGGAACGGCGCCATCGAGACCGTGGGCAACGAGTCGCAGGGGTGGGCGCGCGCCGTGCTCGACTTCCCGGTGCCGTACACCTCCGACCTGACCACGATCAGGGCGCTGCTCACGGACATCGCCGCCAGGATGTGGAACGAGCCGGTCTGGCGCGCCGTGATGATCGAGAAGCCGGAGGTGTGGGGCGCGCAGGAGGTGGACATGACGCCGCCGTCGACGGTCGCGATGCGGGTCGTGGTGAAGACCGCGCCGCTGCGGCAGTGGGAGGTGGAGCGGGAGATGCGCGCCCGGGTCAAGACCGCCCTCGACGCCGCCGGGATCACGCCCTCGCGGGCTGTCGCGGGCTAGGTAGGGTTGACGGTGTCATGACTGAGCAGAGCGTGGTGCCGCCGCTGTCGTTTTACGAGGCTGTCGGCGGCGAGGAGACCTTTACCCGGCTGGTGCACCGCTTCTACGAGGAAGTGGCCGCCGACCCGGTGCTGCGGGCGGTCTACCCGGCTCAAGATCTGGGGCCGGCTGAGGAGCACTTGCGGTTGTTCCTGATCCAGTACTGGGGCGGGCCGCCGACGTACAACGAGCTGCGCGGGCATCCGCGGCTGCGGATGCGGCACGTGCGGTTCCATATCGGGGAGACCGAGCGCGACCTGTGGCTCGCGCATATGCGGACGGCACTGGACTCGGTGGAGCTTGACCCGGCGCTCGACGCGCAGCTGTGGGACTACCTGGTGATGGCGGCGCATTCGCTGGTGAACGTCGTGCCTGAGACCGTGCAGGGGCCCGAGGGGCGCGGGGACCTGGGGATCACGCCTCGGTAGCCTGCTTTTCAGGTCCGGCCGAAGTAGGCGGCCGGGGTGACGCCGGTCTCGCGGCGGAAGGCGGCGATGAACGCGCTGGGCGTCTCGTAGCCCACCCGGGCGGCGATGCGGCTGACGACCTCGCCGTTGGCGAGCAGCGGCAGCGCCGACTGGAGCCTGAGCAGGGTGCGCCATCTGCCGAACGGCATGCCTGTGGTGGTCACGAACGCGCGGGCCAGGGTCCGCTCGCTGGCGCCGACCGTCCGGCCCCACTCGGCGAGTGTTCGTGAGTCGGCCGGGTTGTCGCTCAGCTTTCGGGCTACGGCGCCTGCGATGGTGTCGCCGGGCTCGGGGAACTTCACGTTCAGCGTGGTTACCGGGAGGGGCGTGAGCAGGTCGGATAGCAGCGCCTCGGCGTGCTCGCGGTGGGTCGCGGTCAGCTCACCGCTCAGGTAGCCGATCACCTCGGCGAGCAGCGGGCTCGCCGCGACCACGGTCGGCGCGTCCCAGGTCACCGGCGACATGACCTGTGGCACGTACACACTGCGCATGGTCGCGGGCCCGTTCGCGGCGGTCTCGTGCGGGAGCCCCGCCGGGATCCACAGCGCGCGGCTCGGCGGCAGCACCCAGGTCGTGCCCTCGGTGAGCACGGTGAGCACCCCGGTTGACGCCCAGGCCAGCTGGTGGTCGTCGTGCACGTGCCAGTCGAACAGGGTGGCTGGCGACATCGGGAAGGTGACGACGAAGAAGCCATCGGGCGCGCCGATCCGAGGCTGGCTGAATCGCGACACAGCATGGCAGCCTACGCTCTATGACCTGGGCCGTCGCGGGCCGTAACGTACCGTTCCGTGAACAAGGGACACGCTGAACTGCTCGGCACGGCCGAATGGGCCGCGTACCTGCGTGAGGAGATCCTGTCCGTCGTCACGCAGGGCGTCGACCTGGGCGACGACCTGCTGGAGATCGGCCCCGGGCCGGGCGCGGCGACCGACTGGCTGCGGCACCGGGTCACGCGGCTGGTCGCGGTCGAGCTGGAGCCCGCGGCGGCCGCGGCGCTGGCCGCGCGGTTCGCCGGGACGAACGTCGAGGCGGTTGCCGGCGACGCGACCGCGCTCGGCTACCCCGACGAGTCGTTCGACACGGTCGGCATGTTCACCATGCTGCACCACGTCCCCACCCGCGCCCGGCAGGACGCGATCCTCGCCGGGGCGCTGCGCGCGCTGCGGCCGGGCGGGACGCTCATCGGCTCGGACAGCCTGGCCAGCGACCGGCTGCACCGGTTCCACGAGGGCGACACGTACAATCCGGTCGAGCCGGCGGCCTTCCTGACCAGGCTGCAGACGATCGGCTTCGGCGAGATCACGCTGACCGTTGGCGGCCGGCTGATGTTCCGCGCGCGCAAACCCGTGCCCGGGGTCGAGGGCGAGGCTGACTAGCTGTTCTTGCCTCTAGTCCTTGACGCCCACTCCGCAGAGGTGCCATGCGGCCCCTTGGTCTTCGCCGCCGGGCGGCTCCAGGGTGATCGGCTTGAGCACGGGTTCGCCGCGGCCGTCGTCGCTGTCGTCCTCGCGGCCGGTGCGCAGCGGGTTGTCCAGGTCGGGCCGCCATTGTGCGGGGCGCACCAGGCCGGGATCCACCAGCGTGAACCCGTCGAAGAACCGCGCGATGTCGGCGCGGTCGCGGGAGATGAGCGGCGTGTTCCAGTGCAGGTCCTGGGTCATGCGGAACAGCCCCTCGGCCGCCTCCGGATGGGCTTCGCCCGTCATGTGGCTCAGGGCGAGGTAGCTGCCCGGCACCACCGCGTCGCGGAACTGGCCGACGACGTGCCACGGGTCCTCTTCGTCCCAGAGGCAGTGCAGGACGCACATGAACATGACCCCGACCGGCTGGCCGAAGTCGAGCAGGCCGCGCACCCGGGGGTCGCCGAGGATCTCGTCCGGTGCGCGCAGGTCCGCCCTGAGCGTGACGACGTCGGGCCCGGCCATCAGCGCGGCGGCGTGCGTCGACACCAGCGGATCGATGTCCGTGTAGACGACGCGCGCGTCCGGCGCCGCCCGGTGGGCGATCTGGTGCGTGTTGGCCATGTTCGGCAGGCCCGAGCCCAGGTCGAGGAACTGGCGGATGCCCTGCCCGAGCATGTAGTCGACCATCCGCTGCAGCAGGTGGCGGCTTTCCACGGCCGTGTCGGCGCCGGCCGGCACCCCCAGCCCGCGCACCATCGCGTTGGCCGCGTCGGACGCCTGCCTGTCGACGGCGAAGTTGTCCTTGCCGCCTAGCTGGTAGTTCCAGATGCGGGCCGTGTTGGGGTAACGCTCGCCGATCGGATCAGCGGGGGCTCGCCCGGAAGGTTCCGGCGGCTGGGCAGACATCGGCATCCTCCTCCGCAGGCCGTGAGGCATCTCTGATGATAGGGCGATTCTGGCAGGCCGGCGGGCTAGTTTCCGGCCGCCTTCGGGTTGTCTAGTTTGCCGAGGACGGCCTCGATCGCCTGGGTTTCCGGCTGTGATGCCTGGCCTCCTTCCCTGGTGTCCTCGGCGAGCGCGGCCAGGGCGCGGTAGCTGACCAGGCAGCGCAGTCCCGCCCCGCCAGCGGCCGATGCCGCCGCGGCCAGCAGCCGGTCCGCGGCGGCGTGGGCACCGCGCTGCTGACAGTCCAGGGCCGCCGCGACCAGGTCCAGCGCCCGGCTGCCCAGCCCGAACTCATCCCAGTCGACCACGCCGGTGATCTGGTCGCCGTCGGCGAGGATGTTGGAGAGGTTCAGGTCGTTGTGGGCGAAATCGGCCGCCGGCAGCCGCAGCCCCCAGACCGGCTGCAGCCAGCGCCGGATCCGGGCGCACAGCGGCCCGGCCGCCCCGCCCGCCCGTGCGGCATCGGCCCACACCTCGTCCCAGTCGTCGAACAGCACGTTCGCGATGTAGCCGGTGAAGTCGCGGTCGCCCGCCGGGATGGCGGCGCCTGCCTGGCGCTCGACCAGCCCCAGCACCTGCTCGAGCAGCCGTCCGTTCAGCGTGGTCAGCGGATGGCCCGGGAGCCGGTTCTGGACGGTCACGTGCCAGTCGTCGCGGACCATGCCGTGCCAGATGATCGTAGGCACCGGGTAGCCGCGCGCCGCGAGCAGCGGCAGCCGGGCCGCGCACCACGCGGTCTTCTCGCCGACACGCTCACCGGAGCGGGCCTTCACAACCAGCGACCCGGCTCGCTCGCCGTGCGCGGCCCAGGTCGTCCGGGAACTCCACCCCGGTGTGAGCGGCAGGCCGCCGCGCAGCGGCTCGCCCAGCACCGGGGCGAGTCTGGCGGCTACGTCATCCCAGGCCAGCGGCTCGGTCATCACGCCGCTTATGCTCGCCGTGGCGTTCGCCCGGTGGCAAACGATTTCTTCTTCGCCGGCTAACCGGCCGGCCCGTCGTGTCACCCGATTGGGTGTCATGACATGCCGGTTTCGATCGGGAATGCTGACTTGTGCGCCTCGCCGCAGGGCGCCCGGCGTATGCCGCCGGCCATTCGCCTAGGACCCGGGGGACCTGGGGGGAACCTCAGTGGGGGGGTGGGTGCCCCGGGCCTAGTCTTACTAGTCCGGGGCACCCAGGCTGGGGTCGGCCGCGGGGCGGGCGAATGACTGGTACGGGATGATGTCGGCGGGCTTGATCACGCCGTCTTCGATCGCGCGGGTGAGCAGCGCGTCCTTGCTCGGCGCTGGCCGTCCGGTCGCCGCGTATTTGGCGCGTGCGCGGCTGATGTACTGCCGGACCGTGTTCTCGCTGATCGACATGCGCCGCCCGACCGATGCTTTCGACATGCCCTGGAACCACAGCAGCAGCGCCTGCTGCTCCTGCTCCGACAGCGCCGGCCTGGCCGGGCGCTGGTCGGCGAGGATCGCCCTGGCCTGCGACCGGGTGACGTAGGGCCGGTCGGCGGCGGCGGCCAGCACGGCCTCGACCAGGTGGTCGCGCCCTTCTTCCTTGGACACGTAGGCGTGCGCGCCGTTGTCCAGCGTCTCCATCACGATCGCCGGATCGCTGTGCCCGGAGAAGGCCACGACCCGGTATCCGGCCGCCACCAGCGCGGGGATCTGCGTGGTGACCAGCTCGCCGGACAGCTCCAGGTCCAGGATGACCACGCGGGCCGGCGGCCCGGGCGCGGCGCTGAGCCCGGCCAGGTCGCGCGCCGTCAGCACCGGCCGCACCCGCTGGCCCGGATCAGACCGGATCCAGGACTCCACCCCTTCGGTCACCACCGGGTGGTCTTCGATGATCGCCACCGTCACTGGCTGTTCCATCGCGCCTCCGCCCAGAGCATGCCGCCGTCTTGCTGTTGTTCGATGGCGACCCCGTGACCGGCCGGTGGCAGGCTGACGACCGCGGCGGTATCGGTGACGAAACTGACCGCGATGCCGGCGGCCACCGCCGCCAGCGTGATGCGCGCCTGGCTGCGCGCGGCGGTGAGGATCGCGATAGCGGCGTCGGTGATCACCCGCCGGGCCGGGCCGGGCACCTGCGGCAGCTGGCCTGCCGTCTCGATCTCGACGGTGATCCCGCGCCGCTCGGCCACGTCGGCGCTCGCGTGCAGTTCGTGCACCAGCGAGCCGGGTACCTCATCGCCCTCGGCCATCAGCCGGCGCAGCCGGGCCGCCTGGACCGCGCACCTGATGCGCACGTGCGCGTCGCCCGGGTCGGCCGTCCCCGCGGCCAGCTCGGCAATCAGCGGGGCGGCGCTTTCCTGCAGCGCCAGCCAGCGGGCCTGCCTGGCGGCCGCGATGATCTCCGCGGTGGCGGCCCGCTCGCGCGCGGCGTCCTCACCGCGCGCGGCGGCGGCGGCCTGGCCGGCGGCGACGTCCAGCGCCCTGACCCCGGCGGCGACCGCGACCTGGGCGCCGGTCGACCAGGCCAGCAACGCGAGGAACGCGGCCAGGGTGGTCCGGTTCAGCCCGTCATACGCCTGCACGCTCAGGATGGCCAGGGCCGCGGCGGCGAGGAACCACGCGAGCTCAGAGAACCGGCGGCGGAGCAGCACGAGCACGCCTATCCAGCCGGCGCTCGCCCACGCCCATTCGACCGCCAGCATCTGGCCGGCCGGGCTGGTCGCCGCCGCTGCCGTGCTGCCGGCCAGCGCGATCAGGGCAATCGCCCAGGCCGCACGCCAGCTGGGCGTGCCGCGCAGCACCAGGACCGCCCCGGCGGCGATCGCCAGCGCCATCACCAGCCAGATGACGACCTGGATGGTGAACTCGCCGCCGTAGGCGGACCTGTTGTGCAGCATCTGGCCGCCCGCTCCGGCCAGATGCCAGCCCGCGACCAGGAAGAGCACAGCGACGGTGAAGGCCCGCTGATAGCGGCCGGACATCATCGCCGTCGACTGGGTCGACGGCGTCGGCTGCGCCGGCTGCACGGTGGCGGTGGTCATGCCGGCCAGCTCACGGTGACGGTGGTGCCCGCGCCGGGCCGGCTGGCGACCGCGGCCCGGCCGCCGGCGGCCTGCATCCGCCCGGTGATCGACTCGCGGATGCCCCGGCGGGACGGCGGGGTGGTCGCCGGGTCGAACCCGCGGCCGCTGTCGGTGATCTTGACGACCGCCCAGCCCGCGCCGCCGGCGACGGTCACCTCCGCCTGGCCGGTTCCGGCGTGCTGCTGGACATTGCGCAGCGCCTCGCCGACGCAGGCGACGAGCTGGTCCGCGACCGGCGACGGCAGCGTGACCGGGACGAGCTTCAGCCGCACGGCCAGGTCATCGGTGCTGACCGCGGCCTGTTCCAGCTTGGGTCCCAGGTCGGTGAGCGGCGCCGGGCCGCCCGGGGCGCCGGGCACGGCCGTGGCGTCCTGGCCGGCTGCGGTGGCGCCTGGGGCACCCGCGAGCCCCTGCAGCACGCGCAGGTCCCGGCCCGCCTGCGCGGTCAGCGCCGGGGACGGTTCCGTGAAGGCGCCAGCCGCGACCATCGTCAGGGTCGACAAGACGGTGTCGTGCAGCTGCCGGTGCTGCTCCCGCTCGTCAGCGCGGCGCGCCTCCTCGGCCCGCAGCTGCCGCTCGGTCTCCAGGCTGGCGGCGACGATCGTGTCCGCTTGCCTGGCGCCGCCGCGGATCACCGCCACCAGCCCGGCGACGACGAGCGTCTCGACCACCAGCAGCCAGCCATCGGTCAGGTGGCCGGTGCCCAGCCCGTAGGCGACGACCACGACCCCGGCCGCGGGCAGTGCGAGCCGCGGCCGCAGCGCGAGCTGCAGGATGTACACCGACGTGCAGGCCAGCGGGAGCATCCAGGTCGTGTTGTCCGCGATCAGCGCGGCCGGGACCAGGTGCCGCTGCGCCAGCGCCAGCGCCGCGATGACCGCGGCGTCTACCAGCACCACCGTCGGCGTCAGCCCGGATCGGCGGATCCGCCAGGTGAAGAACCCTGACCACAGGCACAGCCCGGTCAGCGGCGCGGCCAGCCACCAGCCGGAAATCTGCCGCGTCGCGGCCAGCACGGCCACCGCGGTGAACAAGACCGCGCCGCCGAGCCGCAGCGCAATCGCGTACCAGCCGGCCAGCCAGCGCAGGGCCTGATCAGACGGCCCCGCTACCCGCGCGGCTATCGGCAGGCGGTGTGCCTGCCCGCGGGTGCCCGCGAAGGGCTGGACCTGCCCTCCGACCGAGGCAGCTGCCGATTCCACCGGACCAGTATGCGACAGGAGAACGGCACCCGGAATGCCAACAATTCAACATTCCGGCAGTTCGTCGCAATTGCGCCGCTTGCCTCCGGCAGCGCGAGGCGAGCAAAGAACGCACTGCTCTCGGTACGCATCTCCGGCCACCCTAGTTTCCGCGGCCAGGGGTCATCCCTGATGCCGGCTCTCGGGCCCCTCCGGCACCATCGTGTTGTCGGGGCGGCGTTCGCACGGTCCTGGCGGCCGAGGTCTCAACGGGGGTGCCTTATTGTCAGCATCAGAGCCGATTGACGTACGTGGCATGGCGATCGTGCACCGCGTGTTCCGTCAGGCGTATGAGGAGGCTGCGCGGCTAGTGCGCGCCAGGCCCACGCCGTCACCGGGGCGGGTCACGTTCCTGGCCGATCACATCGACTTGGTTGTCGGCGGCCTGCACATCCATCACCAGGACGAGGACGAGCTGCTGTTCCCCAAGCTCATCGAGCGCGCGCCCGAGCAGGCGGCGATGACCGGGCAGGTCGAGCAGCAGCACGAAATCATCGCGACCGCCGTGGACGCCACGCTCGCCGCGTGCGCCACCTGGCGCCGGCAGCCGACGGCGGAGACCGGCGAAGCGCTGGCAGCAGCGCTCGATCATCTCAACGCCGTCGTCCAGCCCCATCTCGATGACGAAGAACAGAAAGTCGTCCCGCTCGCCGCGGTGACCCTGACCCAGGAAGAATGGGACGCCCTCGGCAAGCGCGGGATGAACTCGATTCCCCGTAACAAGAGGGGCCTTGCGGCGGGAATGATGCTCGAAGCGCTCGACGAGGATGACCGCGCTTTCATGATGAAGGACGTGCCGGCCCCGCTACGGATGCTTTTCCCGCTCATGGTCGCGCGGCCCTGGAAGAAATACGCCGCCACACTGCGCACCGGTACCTGAAAACTGCCCGACTTGGCCGGGGGTTTCCCGGCCAAGTCGACGGCGGCTCAGCCGCGGGTTAGCTTGCGGTACGTGACGCGGTGCGGGCGGGCGGCTTCGGCGCCGAGGCGTTCGATCTTGTTCTTCTCGTAGGCCTCGAAGTTGCCCTCGAACCAGAACCAGTTCGCGCCGCCTTCCCACGCCAGGATGTGGGTGGCGACCCGGTCCAGGAACCACCGGTCGTGGCTGGTGATCACGGCACAGCCGGGGAACTCCAGCAGCGCGTTCTCCAGGCTCGCCAGCGTCTCCACGTCGAGGTCGTTGGTCGGCTCGTCGAGCAGCAGCAGGTTGCCGCCCTGCTTGAGCGTGAGCGCGAGGTTCATCCGGTTCCGCTCGCCGCCGGACATGACGCCCGCCGGCTTCTGCTGGTCGGCGCCCTTGAAGCCGAACGCCGCCACGTACGCGCGGCTCGGGATCTCCACGTTGCCGACGTGGATGAACGTCTCGCCGTCGGAGATCGCCTCCCAGACGTTCTTCTTCGGGTCGATCCTGGCGCGGTTCTGGTCCACGTAGGAGATCGTCACCGTATCCCCGATCACGATCTCGCCGTCGTCGGGCAGCTCCTCGCCGACGATCATCTTGAACAGCGTGGTCTTGCCGACGCCGTTCGGGCCGAGGACGCCGACGATGCCGTTGCGCGGCAGGCTGAAGCTGAGGTCCTCGAACAGCATCCGGTCGCCGAAGCCCTTGCTCAGGCTGGCGACCTCGACGACCAGGCTGCCGAGCCGCGGGCCCGGCGGGATCTGGATCTCCTCGAAGTCCAGCTTGCGGTTCCTGTCCGCCTCGGTCGCCATCTGCTCGTACCGCTCGAGCCGGGCGCGGGACTTCGCCTGCCTGGCACGCGGGCTGGACCTGACCCATTCGAGCTCGTCGTCCAGGCGCTTGCGCATCTTGGCGTCCTTGGCACCCTCGACCTTGATGCGGGCGGCCTTGGTCTCCAGGTAGGTGGTGTAGTTGCCCTCGTACGGGTACGCGTGCCCGCGGTCGAGCTCGAGGATCCACTGCGCCACGTTGTCGAGGAAGTACCTGTCGTGGGTCACGGCAATGACCGTGCCCGGGTACTTCTCCAGGTGCTGCTCGAGCCACAGCACGGACTCCGCGTCCAGGTGGTTGGTCGGCTCGTCGAGCAGCAGCAGGTCGGGCTGCTGGAGCAGCAGCTTGCACAGCGCGACCCGCCGCTTCTCACCACCGGACAGGCTCTTGACGTCCGAGTCGGGCGGCGGGCAGCGGAGCGCGTCCATGGCCTGTTCGAGCTGGCTGTCCAGGTCCCAGGCGTCCTTGTGGTCGAGCTGCTCCTGCAGCTTGCCCATCTGCTCGAGGAGCTCGTCCGAGTAGTCCGTCGCCATCTTCTCGGCGATCGCGTTGTACTCGTCGAGCAGCTTCTTGGTCTCGGCGACGCCTTCCTCGACGTTGCCGAGCACGGTCTTGGTCTCGTCGAGCTGCGGCTCCTGGGGGAGGATGCCGACGGTGTACCCGGGCATCAGCCTGGCCTCGCCGTTGGACACCGTCTCGAGGCCGCCCATGATGCGCAGCAGGGTGGACTTGCCGGTGCCGTTCGGGCCGACGACACCGATCTTCGCCCCTGGCAGGAAGCTGAGCGTGACCTCGTCGAGGATGACCTTGTCGCCATGCGCCTTGCGGACGCCGCGCAGGGTGAAAATGAACTCCGGCATGCTAGTAAGCCTAGAGGCTCGCGGTCAGTGGCTTGCGCCGGGCGTGGTATCCGCGCTGCACCGCGGGTGCCGTACGCAGCGGCAACGGACGGCACCCCGCGAGAGACGCGTGCCACCCGGTTAGAACGGCGTCGCGGCTTCGGCTGGCTGATCGAAGTCGCTGGTCAGCTGGGCGAAGGCCTGGTCGTCCCGCACCGAATGCGAGCCGTCGGCCGCCGCGGCGGCGGGGTCCTGGGCGCCGGAGCCGCTGTCCGCCGCCAGTTCGTCCTCGCTGAACCGGTCGTCGGCGAACTGGTCGTCCGCGAACTGAGCGTCGTCGTCGGGCAGGTCCGGGTCCGGCGCCATGCCCTGGCGAATCGCTTCCCCGTTCGCGAGACCCTCCATGACGCTGGGCGGGGTGTGCACGCCCCTGTTGAAGCGCGACCAGCCGAACGCCAGGTCGTGCCCCACCGAGTCCGCCTCGATCTGCACCTCCATCCGGACCCGCTGCTGGTCGTCCAGCCAGCTCCGGGTGTAGACCTTGCCCCTGACGATGACCATGTCCCCCTTGCGCAGCGAGCCGTGCACGTTCTCGGCGA
>Ga0335075_10004371_pt1 | contig 22142 bp, 19 predicted proteins | sample Lox_Sample_24_FD_206723 | JGI IMG/M metagenome (GOLD analysis project Ga0335075, IMG submission 206723) | Soil microbial communities from Loxahatchee National Wildlife Refuge, Florida, United States - Lox_Sample_2.4 | ecosystem: Environmental > Terrestrial > Soil > Wetlands | place: USA...
TGCCCGCGGTCGCCGAGGGGCTGGCCGAACCGGCAGTGACGATCGTCGCGGTGAGCGGTACCTCGGGAGCCGGCCGGACGGCCAAGACCGATCTGCTCGGCTCCGAGACCATCGGATCGGCGCGCGCCTATAACATCGGTGGTGTTCACCGCCACACTCCCGAAATTGCCCAGGGTCTGCAGTCGGTGACCGAGCGGGATGTGTCGGTGAGTTTCACCCCAGTGCTGATCCCGATGACCCGCGGCATCCTGGCGACCTGCACGGCCCGCTGCGTCACACCACTGTCGCGCGTGCGGGCTGCCTACGAAAAGCACTACACTGGTGAGCCTTTCGTACATGTGTTGCCAGAAGGTCGACTACCGCACACTAACGCCGTGATCGGCAGCAACGCCGCTCAGATGGCGGTCGCCGTCGACGAGGACGCCGAAACGCTGGTGGTCGTCTGCGCGATCGACAACCTGGTCAAGGGCACCGGCGGCGCCGCCGTGCAGTCGATGAACCTGGCGCTGGGCTGGCCGGAGACAGCGGGTCTCTCGGTGGTGGGGTTGACGCCATGACTAGCTTCGGTGTCGCCGAGCAGGCGATTCTCCCATTTTCTGCTGACGGCCAGGCGCGCACGATCAGCCGTGAGGCCAGGGCGCACGTGCTGGCCGAGGCGCTACCATGGCTTAAGCACCTGCACCACAAGACCATCGTCATCAAATACGGCGGCCACGCGATGGCCGACGAGACGCTACGGCGCGCATTCGCCGCCGACATGGTGTTCCTACGCAACTGCGGCATTCAGCCGGTCGTCGTCCATGGCGGCGGGCCGCAGATCAGCGCAATGCTCCAACGCCTCGGTATCACAAGCGAATTCAAGGGCGGATTCCGGGTTACCACGCCTGAAGTGCTCGACATCGCACGGATGGTGCTGTTCGGCCACGTCGGCCGCGAGCTGGTGAATCTGATCAATACGCACGGACCGTACGCAGTCGGGATCACCGGTGAGGATGCGCAGCTGTTTACCGCGGCCCGACGCAGCGTCATAGTCGATGGGGTGCCCACCGACATCGGTTTGGTCGGCGATGTTCAAAGCGTCAACACCGAGGCAATCACGGATCTTATGGCGGCAGGACGCATTCCGGTGGTGTCATCCATTGCCCCGGACGCTGCCGGCGTGGTGTACGACATCAACGCCGACAGCGCCGCGGCTGCCCTGGCCGAGGCGCTGCGCGCCGAAAAGCTGCTCATGCTGACCGACGTCGAAGGCATCTATACCCGTTGGCCCGACCCGGCCTCGTTCGTCAGCGAGATAGATACCGTGACGCTGGGCGAATTACTGCCGTCGCTGCAGTCCGGCATGGTGCCCAAAGTCGAGGCCTGCCTGCGCGCGGTGGAGGGCGGAGTGCCGGGCGCGCACGTCATCGACGGGCGAGTCGCGCACTGCGTTCTGGTCGAGCTGCTCAGCAACGCCGGCGCGGGAACTACGGTGGTCCGCACCTAATGAGCACGGATACGCTGCTGAAGCGATGGGACGCCGTGATGATGCACAACTACGCCACCCCGCCCCTGGCACTCGCTTCGGGTGCCGGCGCTCTGGTCATGGATGCCGACGGCAACAGCTACATCGACCTGCTCGGCGGGATCGCGGTGAATATTTTGGGCCACTGTCATCCCGCGGTAGTCGATGCGGCGATCGGCCAGCTGAAAACGTTGGGCCACACCTCCAACCTCTACGCTCACGAGCCCGGCGTCGCACTGGCCGAAGCTCTCGTGGATCGGTGGGGAGTTGACGGTGCGCGGGTGTTCTTCTGCAATTCGGGGGCCGAAGCCAACGAATGCGCGTTCAAGCTTTCCCGGCTCACCGGCCGAACGAAACTGGTTGCGGCCCAGAAAGGTTTTCACGGCCGCACGATGGGATCGCTGGCACTGACCGGCCATCCCGAGTTCTCCAGACCGTTCGCTCCGCTGCCCGGCGAGCTCACCCATGTGCCATATGGGGACGTCGACGCACTGGCCGCCGCGGTGACCGATGAAACCGCGGCGGTGTTTCTCGAGCCCATCATGGGCGAAGCCGGCGTCATCGTCCCACCGGCTGGCTACCTAGTCGCCGCTCGAAAAATCACCGCTGAGCATGGCGCGTTGCTAGTGATCGATGAAGTGCAGACCGGGATGGGCCGCACCGGAGCATTTTTCGCCCACCAGCACGACGGGATCATCCCGGATGTCGTGACGATGGCCAAAGGTCTCGGTGGCGGACTGCCGATCGGGGCGTGCCTGGCAGTCGGGCCCGTCGCGGCATTGTTGACACCCGGCTTGCACGGCAGCACGTTCGGCGGCAATCCGGTGTGCGCGGCCGCGGCGCTGGCGGTCTTGCGCGTCCTGTCCGAGGAAGGCTTGATCGAACGCACTGACGAGCTTGGCATGCTGCTCAGCGATGGCATCCAGTCACTCAATCATCCTCTGGTGGACCATGTTCGGGGCCGAGGCCTGCTGCGCGGGATCGTGCTGACGAGACCGGTTGCCAAGGCGGTGGAGTCCGCGGCCCGCGACGCCGGCTTCCTTGTCAACGCTGCTGCTGCGGATGTGATTCGGCTGGCGCCGCCGCTGGTGATCACCAAATCTCAGCTCGACCAATTCGTCGCGGGTCTTCCAGATGTGTTGGACACCGCGCTGATCTAACCGAGTGCGGGCGGCGGTCCAGCGCAGAGACAGGGGAAGTAGGACCTCTCGCCAGTAGACGTTGGACCCTACGAACAGGTCTTCCGAGTTGCGACGCTGGATGCAACGTTGCGATAACCGAGTGAGGTTGACATGCAAAGTTTCGTGATCCGGCCGATGACATGGCCGGTCCTTCGGCTTTTCAGCCGCAATCCGCTGATCCGTGCCAGCGACCGTATCGAGGCAGTAGTCGGCACGCTTGCCGTGGTATTGGTAGTGGTCGCCACCGCCTGTGCGGGAGTTCTGGGCACAATGATTCACGACAACCGAGCCCAGAAGTACCTTCAACAGGCGCAGACGCGGCACGCCGTTGTGGCCATGGCGGTCACCGATGGCGAACCGGCGGTTTCACCCGAAACGACGGCCTTTACAGTGCACGCCCAATGGCGGTTCAACAGCATTGATCACACTGATCTGCTCGGCTGGCCTAATGCCGTCAAAACCGGTGAAAGGTTACATATTTGGGTTGACGAGCTTGGCAACCGAGTGGAAAAGCCGAGTCCGGCCGAGCGCGCTGCCGTTGACGCCCTATCGGCCGCGGTGGTCGGTTGGCTGATCGTGATCGCGGCCACCGCACAAGTCGTCGTCGTCGTGCGTGCCCATGCGAGCCGTATGCGAGACGCCCAATGGGAGCGAGACATCCGCTCCCTCGTCGACGAGGACGTCGATGAAGACGGCGGACGTACCAACCGTTCACAATGACCAGCTGGCGATTCTAAGGGAGATGCAAATGTCCGCTCCGACAAATCATTCAGGTGTTCTGGTCGGCGTTGACGGATCGCCGGCCGCCAAGTATGCCGTCGACTGGGCCGCGCGTGACGCCGCGATGCGCCATGTCCCTCTCGCCCTCGTACATGCCGTCCGACCCATCGGCCCGACCCTGCCGCCATTGCCGGCGCCCGCGGCCTTTGCGCGCTGGCAAGTAGAGCAGGCGCAAACGATCCTCGACGATGCCGTCGAGATCGCACGCAGGAGCACCCCGGATGGTGGACCCACCGACATCGAGAGCGAACTGCTGTTCTCGCCCGTCGTGCCTTCCCTGGTCGATCTGTCCAAGGAAGCCCAGATGGTCGTCGTCGGTTCCCGAGGGCGCGGACCGTTAATGCGCAGCTTGTTGGGATCGGTAAGCTCCAGTCTGATCCGCCACGCGCACTGCCCGGTTGCGGTGATTCATGACGAGGACCCGCTGATGCCGCATCCCGCCCAGGCGCCGGTACTTGTCGGCATCGACGGCTCATCGGTATCCGAGCTGGCGACGGGAATCGCTTTCCAGGAGGCGTCATGGCGAGGGGTTGAGCTTGTCGCGTTGCACATCTGGAGCGATGTTGAGGTGAATGATTTCCCTGCCATCGATTGGCCGGCAATGAAACCGGCCGCAGAGCAACTACTCGCCGGGCGCCTGGCCGGTTGGCAGCAGCGCTACCCCGACGTGGAGGTGCGGCGCGTGGTCGAATGCGACCACCCGACGTATCACCTCATCAGGGAGTCCGAATCGGCACAACTGGTGGTCGTCGGCAGCCATGGCCGAGGTGGCTTCGCCGGCATGCTGCTGGGGTCGGTCAGTACCGCGGTAGCTCATTCGGCTCGAATGCCGGTAATCGTCGCGCGTCAATCATAGGCGCGCACAGAGGGATTCGGCCCGTCGCTGCTACTCGGGCAAAGGCACCGACCAGCGCAGTGTCATCTCGCCGTCAGGGCCAGCGTCGATCGTAAGGCCACCCCCGATCTCTTCGGCGACGCGACGCATTTCGGCGAAGTTGTTGGCGCTCGCTTCGTTGGGCGCACCTTGACCATCGGCGGTAACCCTGATGCCCAGCTCGTCGCCGACTTCGACGATGACACTGAGCCTGCTGACGTTGGCGTGGCCGGTCGCGTCACCAACGGCCGCGCGGACGAAGGCTTCCGCATGATCCGCCAGGGTCGCATCGACCACGGACACCGGGCCGACAAACTGCACCATTGTGCGCAGACCGGTAACCGCGCACTCGGCGATCGCCTCCTCCAGTCGTTGCCGCAGCCGGACCGCGTCCGAAGGTGTGGTGTGCAGGCCGAAGATCGCGGTGCGGATGTCCTGAATCACTCGTTGCAAGTCATCGACTTGCTCCGACAGACGTCGTTGCACCTCAGGTGATCTCGCCAGCGGCAGGGTCGCCTGCATCGCCAGGCCGATGGCAAATAGCCGCTGGATAACGTGATCGTGTAATTCGCGGGCAATCCGGTCACGGTCGGTCAGCACTTCTAGCTCGCGCATTCGCCGCTCCGAAGTCGCGAGCTGCCACGCCAGTGCGGCCTGGTCTGCGAATGCGGTCATCATGTCGAGCTGCTCATCGGTGAACGGAGCCAAGCCCGGGCGTCGAAGCACGACCAGCACGCCGGCAAGTGTGTCGGCCACGCGCAACGGCACCAGCAAGGCAGGGCCGGGTTCGATGGAGACGCCGATAGCCAAGTCTAGGGTGTCGAACCGACGGGGCAAGCGCTCTATAGCCACGTCACCAATGGGGGTGCTGGTCAGCGTCAATGAATCGTCATCTGCCGAAATCGACAGCGCGCCATATGTTTCGGCGATTACCAATTCGGGCGCGCCGGAAGCCGGCTCATCGGCCTCGATCGGAATGGCGACCATCGTGGCCGTCGCGTCGGCCAGCTTCAGCGCTTTTTCGGCCAAAAGCGCGAAAACCGTCGCGGGGTCGGCGCCAGACAACATCTCGGTTGCGATATCGCCTGCTGCTTCGATCCACGCCTGACGGGCCCGGGACTGCGCGTAGAGCCGCGCGTTGGCAATCGCGACGCCCGCGGCCGCGGCAAGCGCCTGGACCAGCACCTCGTCGTCCTCGCTGAACGGTTGGCCGTCGACCTTTTCAGCCAGATAGAGGTTGCCGAAGACCCGGTCGCGAATTTTCACTGGTACACCCAAGAATGTCCGCATCGGCGGGTGATTCGGCGGAAATCCGACCGACGCCGGGTGCTGTTGGATGTTGTCCAAACAGATCGGCTGAGGATCATCGATCAAGACACCGAGGACACCGCGGCCCTGCGGGAGATCCCCAATCAGCGCGCGGGTGTCCTCATCGATTCCCTGGTAGACGAATTCGACCAAGTCATGGCCGTGCCCGCGCACTCCCAGCGCACCATATCGGGCATCGACCAGCTGAATCGCACTGTCGACGATGCTGCGCAAAGTCGCATCCAAGTCGAGGCCCGCGGTGACCACCAGCATCGCCTCGACCAGGCCGTCAAGCCGGTCACGGCCCTCGACGATCTTCTCGATCCGGTCCTGGACCTCGCCGAGCAATTCACGCAGTCGCAGCTGCGACAGGGTCTCGCGAACCGGACCTGATTTCCGCTCGAGATTCGGCCCCTTCTTGACCGGCACCCCCCTATCGTCGCATCCGAAAAGCCGACCTGTACACATTTGCCCGGTTGTCACCGCGTCGGGCCTGCCGCGCGTCCGTCATTCGGCACTGCCCAGAAGGGCCGGAATGCCCTAGGCGCCTATGCGGCAACAGATCACCATGTGAACAGGAGGTGACGAGCAATGGCCAAACACTGGCTTTTGATGGATAAACCCGGTGCCGATGGTGGCCGATTTCGGACTCGTCTCGCCGGAGTTGGACGTCATTTGCCGGCTACCCACCTGACAACCGACGAGTTGATGTCGACCACTGCTCATCGCACCGGTATCGATCTGGAGCGGCTGACCGGCATCCACGAGCGCCGAGTCTCCGTCGGCGAGGAGGATTCCCTCAGCCTTGCCACCTCGGCAGCGCTGGACTGCCTCGAAAAAGCACAATGCGATCCCGGCTCGCTCGACGTCGTGATCAATTGCAGCATAACTAAGGTCCGCGGCGGACCGAACCAATGGCTGGAGCCGTCGATGGGCAGTGCAGTAGCACATGCGATCGGTGCTGACCACGCCATGACATTCGACCTCTCCAACGCCTGCGCCGGAATGTTGAGCGGTGTCACCGTTCTCAACAACTGGATTCGACAGGGCAGCGTCAAGCGTGGGTTGGTGGTCAGCGGCGAATACATCTCACAGCTGGGCTGGAACGCCGCCCGCCATGTCCGCAGCATCATCAGCAAGGAGCTCGCCTCGCTGACGCTGGGCGACGCGGGCGCTGCTCTCCTACTCGAGCGCGCCACGGGGGATTCCGGAGCCATCAGTGTCGCGGGATTCACCACAATCGCCGGCTACAGCCGACTCTGCCTCGCCTACCCCAAAGGGCGCGACCCGGGTGCTCGAATGTTCACCGATTCCAGGGGGATCCAGAAGGCGGCGATCTTGGATACCCCGCTGCTGCTCAAAGAAGTCCTGGAGACAGTGGGCATCTCGATGCACGACATCGACCACGTCATCACGCATCAGACCTCCGCGCGCGCGATACGCAAAGGCATGGCCGCGGTGCGCACTTCGTTCGGCGAGGGCCCGCGCCACCCGGCCGTCATCACCGTCGATCGGTATGGAAACACGGCGTCGACCACCCACACCGTCGCGCTAGTGGAAGAGTTGGAGGCCGGCCACATTCGGCCGGGCGAGACGATCGCCCTGGTCGCGCTGGCATCGGGATTGGAAATCGGTGTGGTCCTGCTGACTGTCGACGAAGATCTGGTGAAGCGGTATGGGCACAATAATTGACGGCCTTGACGTCACCCGCGGAAATTGGCGCAGCCGTCGCAGCGCGCTGCAGCTGGCGGTCAAAGCGGCCAAGGACTGCCTGGTGTACGCCGAGACGGAGCCCTCGGACCTCGACCTGCTGATCAATGCCGGCATCTATCGGGACCGCAATCTGGGTGAGCCCGCGCTGGCGGCAATCATCCAGGACGACATCGGCGCCAACCCCGAAGATCCCCACAGCGATGCGCACGGAACATTCTCGTTCGACATCGCCAACGGTGCCTGCGGCGTTCTCACCGCACTGCAGATCGCCGATGGATTTCTGCGGTCGCACACGGTCTCGCGAGCACTGGTCGTCGCGAGTGACGCTGCCCCGGGACGGGGCGCCAGTGAGCGGTTCCCATTCTCGCCGGCAGGTGCGGCCCTGTTGTGCAAGTGGTCTGAGCAGGACGACGGCCTCGGGCCAGTCTGCTGGGTAAACCGTCCGGATGACGGCGAAAACTTAAGCGCTTCTATAGATTTCGACATGGTTCGCAATGTCCTGCGCTTCCGCAAATCCGCGACAGTAGCAAGTGAGCTGGCCGGTGCGGCTACACAGGCGGCGCGAGATTGCCTCGATGCCGCGGCGCTTGACCTCTCCGACGTTCCGGTGATCATCGCCGCTCCCCCTGATCACCGTTATCGCGCCGAGCTGGCAGCCGGGCTTGGTGTACCGGTTGAACGGGTCGCTGTCGCCTCCGACGAGCACATGCATACGGCTTCGCTCGTTGCCGCGCTGAAGCCGGTAACCGAAACACTTCCCGCGGGAACTCCCCTCCTGCTCGTCGCCGCGGGTGCAGGGATCGTGGCCGGTGCCGCGCTGTACCGCATCCCGGCGCCGTGACGAAAGCCCGTCAGCCGGCTGCCCAGTCTTTCGCGCGTTCGAGCTCGTCGAGACCAAACAAGGCGAGCTCGCCGGGGACCATCCACGCCAGCGCATGCAGTGTATGCGCGACCCAGTCTTTATCGGTCACTACCGCGATCCGCTTGAAGGCCGAATGATGGTGGAAGAGCGCGCCGAAGCCCACCTTGAGGTCCTCGACCAATCCGCCGGGCCCGAAGCCCTCGTAATCGGACCCGATGACCTCCACGATCCTGATCTCGCCGCCTTGCGCCAGCTTTTCCATGGCCGGCTTGAACTCGCGCAGTTCGTCACCCCGCAGTCGACCAGAGACCCGGATGCCGGTCACTCCCGCCGGCATGTCCGTCAGCGTCTCGATCATTAGCTTGTCCTTTCTCCGATCAACTGCCGATTGCACTGAGATCCGCTGGCTCGGCGACGAGTTCGAAGAGGCGCTCAACATCGGCACGACTGCACACGGCAGTGCCCGGTGTCATTAACATCGCGGCCCCGGCGGCCACGCCGAAGCGAACTGACTTCGATAGCGGCCACCCTCGGCTCAGGCCGACTGCAATCGCTGCGACCATCGCGTCACCGGCACCCACGCCACTTCCCGAACGCATTCTGATCGCCGAAATGCGTTGAGCGATAACCGGAGTGATCAGAAGCGCTCCACGGTCACCGATTGAAACCACGACGACCTTTGCCCGTCCACGCTCGATCAGTTCCTGCGCCGCAGCGACTTGATCAGCCTCGGTGGCCAATTCACGCGCAACACATTCGCGTAGCTCTCGCACACTCGATTTGAGAAGGAACACCCCGGAGGTTATGTGTTGCAAGCCAGTACCCGACGTGTCCAAGATCAGGCGCGTCCCGACATCAGTACACAAGTCAGCTATCTGTTGGTAGAAGTCCTCGGGCACACCGGGCGGTAGACTGCCGCTCGCCACGACGAACTGGGCGGAGCCGGCCGCCGCACGAAGTTTGTCGACGCATTGTGCCCGCTCACCGAACGTCAAACTTGGTCCCGGTAGCACAAACCGATACTGTTGCCCGCTACTTTCTTCGTTGACGGTGAAGCTTTCTCGTGTGCGACCCTTGATTCTGACCCGGTGAAACGCAACTCCCTGTTCCACAAGCAAATCCGCGATCACGTCTCCGATCGGTCCGCCGGCGGGAAACACCGCAGAGGCTGCAGCACCGAGCACACTTGCAATCCGTGCCACGTTGATGCCGCCGCCGCCGGGATCATGCCGGGCTCCCTGACACCGCAACTTGTCGGTGGGGCGCACTCGGTCAACGCTGGTCGTGATGTCAAGCGCCGGGTTCATCGTCAATGTCACGATCGTGGCCCGTTGTCCATTGGGCGATGTGAATTGGCTCATCGTATGCTCTCGTCTTGCCGGGCCCTAGAGGCCCGTCGGGAACGTCTCGGGTGTTTCGCCCGCAATCCATTCGCTGGTCACTTCCAGCGGCTCCAACGCCTGCGTGTTCTCGATGTGAATCATCGCGTCGAACTGATCCGCCGGACGGACATGGTAGTAGTGGCTTTGTCTTTCCGTCGCCGGCAAGTAGATCACGCCGATCGCGCGGCCCAACCTGACCACATCGAGCACGGCAGCTGCGGCGCTGTCGGACGCGACGGCGAACGCCGGGTTGCCGGTCTCGTGGAACAGCTCTTCCACGCTTCCCGGTAGCGCCGGCCGAACAACCTTGCGTTCGGCCACGCCTCCCCATTCGCTGGCAGCGGTCACCGTGCCGGTGTAGGTGCTGAACCCGATCAGCCGGCAGTCTTCGCGATAGCGTTCGCGGGCGAGTTGACCCAAGGTCAATTGGCCATCCGTGCCGACCTCGGTCGCGCGGGCGTCGCCGACATGGGAATTGTGCGCCCACACCACGATTCGTGCTGGCGTGCTCTCGTCGTAACGGTCAAGATGGTCCAGCAGTGCCTGCAACGTTTTGGCCATGTGCTGGTCCCGCAGGTTCCACGACGTGACGCGCCCGCCGAACATCGCACGGTAGTAGCGCTCGGCGTCGCGCACCACTCGTGCGTTCTGCTCTGCATAGAACAGCTCATCCTCGGCGAGCAGCCCGTCGCGGCGTGCGTAGCGCAGCGCGTTGCGCTGGATGTCGACGAGCTGATCAATCGCCTCCGTTTCACAGGACAGGCCGGCGCCGAATGCCGCCCGAAATCCATAAGCCTGGCCGTCGTCGGCGGATGATGCGTGGTCAAAGCAGGCATAGCGGTCCCGCGCGCGAGCCGCGGCTACCGGGTCAATTTTCTCCAAATAGCTGACCACCTCCTCCATCGACCGATGCAGACTGTAGAGATCGAGCCCGTAGAAACCGACCTGGCGGCGATGCTGCGAACCTGAGCGCCGATTGTTGGCCCGCAGCCACTCGACGAAATCGCGGACCGCGGTGTTGCGCCACATCCACGACGGGAAACGCTCGAATCCGCGCAACGCCGCTACGGCGGTGACGTCAGTGCCCTGCCCGCGCACGTACCGGTTCACCCGGTAGGCGTCCGGCCAGTCCGCCTCCGCGGCCACCGCGCAGAAGCCCTTCTCTTCGATCAGCCATTTGGTGATCTCGGCACGGGCCCGGTAGAACTCCTGGGTCCCATGCGAACTCTCGCCGATGAGCACAATCCGTGCATCACCGATCAACTCGGACAACATTTCTCGCGGAGGCACGCCGGCCGGGGCGTCGACGGCGACGCGTCGCAGGACGTCGGCCGCTGTTTCGGCAACCGGGGACAGCGTCGGGCCGGTCGTCCGGGTGGCGAGCAGGGTACGGACCTCTTCATCGCTGACCTGGCTGAAGTCCCAGAACGACGCGCCGACCGCCAAGAACGGGGTGGGCATCGATGCGCAAACCATGTCGTCGACCAAGCCGGCGAACTCACGGCACGTGGACTCCGGTGCTGCAGGCACCGCAATGACGATCTGCGCCGGTTCGGCCTCGCGCAGGGCTTGCACGGCGGCAAACATGCTGGCGCCGGTGGCCAGCCCGTCATCGACCAGGATGACAGTTTTCCCGGTCACATCGGTCGGTGGACGACCGTCGCGGTAGGCGGCTTCGCGTCGGATTAGTTCGCGGCCTTCACGTTCGGCGACATCCCGTAACTGCTGCGGGCTGATACCCAGCCCTCTCACCACATCGTCATTCAGCACCACGCGGCCGCCACTGGCCAGCGCGCCCGCCGCAAATTCTTCATGGCCCGGGACGCCGAGCTTGCGCACGACGAATGCATCAAGCGGAGCCCGCAGCGCGGCCGCGACCTCCCACGCGACCGGCACACCACCCCTGGCCAGACCCAACACCACAACGTCGGATCGGTCACGGTAGGCCTGCAGTAGTCCCGCCAGCACTTGACCGGCCTCACGGCGATTGCGAAACAGCCGGTCTGGCGTGTCCTTACCGAGGATGACCGCTCTACTCATTTGACAAGTCCTCACCTAACATTCGCGGGTAACGCCGCGGTCCACGATGGGTAGGGTCAGGCGGACCCGCAGCCACGGGAGAGTGCTGCTGCGGGCCCGCCTCGCAATCTGGTCAGTTGGCCGACGCGATCGGCACGCGCTTTTCGGCTGGCTTGGATTCCTTGACGGCGACGGAGACTGTCAGGATGCCTTTGTCGTACGTCGCTTTGACGTCGTCTTCGTCGGCACCGGCCGGCAACGACACCGTGCGGACGAATGAGCCGTAAGAAAACTCCGAACGTCCTTCGAATTCCTTCTTTTCGCTGCGCTCGGCCTTGATCGTCAGTTGGCCGTCACGCAAGGTGATGTCGATGTCTTTGGCCGGATCGACGCCGGGGATCTCGGCACGCACTTCGTAGTGTCCGCCTTTCATCTCGTCCTCGAGCCGCATCAATCGGGTGTCGAAAGCCGGACGTAGCCCGGTAAGCGACGGGAATGCGGCGAATAGCTCAGAGAACTCGGGAAACAGCGAGTGCTGCTGGCGTCTGACGGGAAGTGTGCTCATCTCGGCCTCCTGGTACTGATTTTGAACTGGCTCCGAGGACGATTCGACCACTCGGCCCCACACGGCAGTAGGGGCGGAAGTCCCGCGTTGCCGGGTCGTTTGTCGCCATTCGTTCGCCGAATCCGGACAACAGGTGACCTTTGGCCCTAGGGCACCCCGGCCGGGCGCTGCAAGAGTCATTCACGAGATCTGCCCGAATCGCGGTTTCTCAGGTGCTGGAATGCCTGGTTCGACCAGATGTCCCAACCCCGGGGTGCACCGCGTTCGGGCAGATTTTCCACGGCGATCCGGGGCTGGGCAACTGGGCCCCGCCTTCGCTCTTCAGCTCAATTGCGAAAGCGTCTACTCTGCTGGCCAATTCGCTTATTCCGGAACGGGTCCTACGGCCGAGATTTTGAGGACCAATGACTCCTGCCCTGCGCCTTCCGGGTTCCTAACGTCAGCGGTAACGAAGCCACAATAGGAGAGACGGCAAAATGTCCAACCGCTCGGTACATCACGGAATCGTTGTCGGTGTCGACGGGTCGCCATCATCAGACGCGGCGGTCCGCTGGGCCGCGCGTGAAGCGGAGATGCGCAATGCCCCACTGAGTCTCGTTCATATCGTCGAGAGGCCCCCCTGGGGCATGCTAGCTCTGGGCGGCGGCGCTGTTTCGCCCCTTATCGAAACCAGCGAATGGCGGAAAACTGAAGGCGAAGATGTCATCTCGGCTGCGGTCAAGCTCGCCGAGGACAGCGTCAAAGACGGGAGTTCTCTGCAAATACATTCCGAGGTGTACTTCTCGGCAACCGGCCCGGCGCTGTTCGATCTATCCACACACGCGCAGATGATTGTGGTGGGTTGCCGCGGCCACGGCAGGGTGGAGCGCGTCTTGCTCGGATCGATGAGCGCCGGGCTGATCCACCATGCACATTGCCCAGTGGCCGTGATCCACGACGAAATGTCCATTGCGTCAAGACCTTCGCAGCTGCCGGTGGTGGTCGGCATTGACGGGTCGCCAGCCTCGGAGTTAGCGACAGCGATCGCTTTCGACGAGGCGTCCTGGCGAGGTGTAGAGCTCATCGCTGTGCACGCATGGGCCGACGCGCAGGTGTCCGACATTCCCAGCATCGAGTGGTCGGCGCAGCAAGCGGTCGGGGAAGAAGCCCTGTCGGAACGTTTGGCCGGCTGGCGCGAGCGCTATCCCGACGTTGCCGTGCGACGCAAGATTGTGTTGGACGCGCCGGCTCATCATCTGCTGGATGAGGCCGAGTCGGCACAACTCCTGGTCGTCGGCAGCCGCGGCCGCGGTGGATTCTCCGGCATGTTGCTGGGATCGGTGAGCACGGCTGTGGCCCAAGCGGCGCGCGTGCCGGTGATCGTCGCCCGACAGTAGATCAACTGGCAGAAATCCCTGTACCACCAACCTGTGGAGGTTCAAAGCATGGGCGGCATCCCGTTAGGGCGCATCGCAGGGTTTCCGGTGAATGCCAACTGGAGTGTGCTGGTCATCCTGTGGCTGTTCACCTGGAGCCTGGCCTCGACGCTGCCCACCACTATCGCGGGTTACGCGGCCGGGTCATATTGGATCGCCGGCGCGTGCGGCGCCACGGTATTGCTCGCGTCTTTGCTCGCCCACGAGCTGGCCCACGCGATCGTGGCGCGACGCTCAGGTATCCCGGTTCTCGGCGTAACGCTGTGGATTTTCGGCGGCGTCACACGTCTTGGCGGCCAGGCCAAGACACCGCAGACCGCGTTTCGGATCGCGGTGGCGGGCCCAGCGACGAGCCTGCTATTGGCAGCGTTATTCGCCGGCGCCGCAGCGGGATTGCGGATCCTGGGAGTAGGGCATATCGTCATCGGCGTCGCATGGTGGCTGGCTGGAATCAATACGCTACTGGCCATTTTCAATCTGCTACCCGGTGCGCCGCTGGACGGTGGCCAAGTGCTGCGCGCATGGCTCTGGCGCCGCCACGGCGACCCGATGCGAGCTGCGGTAGGCGCAGCCCGGGCCGGACGCTCCCTCGCGTTCGTCCTGATCGCATTCGGACTGCTCGAGTTCCTAGCCGGAGCCATGGTCGCGGGAGTCTGGCTGGCATTCATCGGCTGGTTCATCTTCACCGCCGCACACACAGATGAGGCATCGGCGCTGACCCAGAATGCGCTGACTGGAGTACGTGTCGGCGAGGCAATGACTGCCAACCCGCATACGGCGCCGGCCTGGATCACCGTGCAGGACTTCATCGAACATTATCTGCTTGGCGATCGGCATTCGGCCTATCCGGTCAAAACCCGCAATGGGTCGATCTCGGGGCTGATCACGCTGACCCAGTTGCGTCAAGTTGAGCCGAGCAATCGCTCGGCCACCCTTGTCGGCGACATCGCCGTGCCGTTGAGCAGCGTGCCGACCGCAACGCCGGACGAATCCGTCACCGCACTGCTTGAACGGCTGGCGTCCGGTCACGGTAGTCGCGCGCTCGTTGTCGACGGGGCATGTGTCGTTGGCATCGTCACCCCAAGCGACCTCACTCGTTTGGTCGACGTGTACCGGCTGGCAAAGCCAGACGTCACCGAGGCAGAGGGTGGCGGACGTCATGAGAGTAGTGGAACGCGGAGGATACTATGAGTGACACACGAATTCGGCCCGCTGTCATCGTCGGCGTCGATGGTTCGCAGGCGGCCATCCATGCCGCTGAGTGGGCCGCGGATGAAGCCGCCAGCCGTGGGGTCTCGTTACTCATGCTTGCGATTATCAAGGCCACTCATCCCTCCGCGGAGGACTACCATCGAGACGTCGCACACGCCGAGGCATCGCTCCAGACCGCACGACTCGCGGTCGAGGCGATGGGACGACCGATAAAGGTTGAAACAGACATCCTGCGCGGGCCACCGGGTGCCATTTTGGTTTCCGAATCCGACGACGCGGAAATGATCTGTGTTGGATCGGTGGGGATCGATCGCTATTTCCGGTCGTTGTTGGGGTCGACCGCAACCGAGGTCGCAGAGAAGGCGCTATGTCCGGTCGCGGTAATCCGCTCCCACCTGGATCAGCCTGGACCGGACATCAACTGGATCGTGGTGGAGGTCAACGACGCCCCTGACCGCGATATCGTCATCGATCAGGCGATGAGAGAAGCGCAGCTGCGCAAGCTGCCGGTGTTGGCTATCGGCACCGTGCCAGCAGATGCGTCCGAGATGCCGTCCCACCGACTGGACAACCGCTTGTGGCCATGGAGACGCTGGTATCCGGACGTTCACGTCTACCCCGTGACAACGGGCCGCAGTGTCACACGCTTTCTGAAGACCATCAATGACCTGCTGCCGATGGTTGTTGTCGGCGCCGGCGACGCCGGGCAACTTGCGCAGATTGTTGGGCCGCAGGACCATCCCGTCTTCCGGCATGCCGAATCTTCGGTGCTCATCGTCCGCGAATGACGGCGGATTCCCAGGCATGCTATACGCTGGCAAACATCTGGTTGATGATGTCTTGAGCGGCCCGCATGTGCGTATTCGCCTGAGCCATTAACGATAGGAATTCGTCGTCATAGTTCGCGGGCGAGCCGGCCACGGCCGTCAAGCACAGATGCGAAGCGAAATTGAAGTCTCGGATCGCGGCATTCAATTCGGCAGTCAGCTTCCGGTCCGGACTCGGGAGATGGCTTCGCATTTTGACCTCCGCAGCGTCATGCACATGCTGGCATGCCGTCGCCAAAGCGCCTGGCCTGAAACGACTCAACGCTTGATCGATGTCATCCGATGCGTTCCGCATATCGGCAAAGTCTTGCTCCGCCCCAGCCCACCATTGTTGCAGCGCTGCAACCTTTGACGTCGCCGGACCCACCGATCCGGCCTGGCGGGTGTGGTCTGCAACAGTTATTCCCGCGGAGCCCCCAACAAGCAGGGCAACGATCAGGACCCCGCCGAAGAACCACTTCGCACGGCGTCTCGAGCCGGTTGGGGAAGGCTCGGGCTCGGGTGCGATCGGTGCGCCGCCCGGCCCCGCCGATTCCCGATCGGGCGGGTTTGGATACTCGTAGGCGTAGGTCGCCATGGTACGTCTTCCCTTTGCCTTAGTCGTCATATTTCGACGGCATGCATGACCAGCGCAGGCAGCGACAGTCGTTCGCTTTTCGGCCAAGGCCTTTGGTCATCCTTACGATGCCGAAGGCGGCGACCCGGCAAGGTCGCCGCCTCCGTCGTGACACGCTAGTCAGGCAGCATGCGGAAGGTCCGGAGTCGAACTCACCGGTTGTGACACCGAGCGTTTCCGCCCGGGCGCCCAGCTGACCAAAGATAGATATAGCCCCAGGAACAGTACGGTCAGTACCTCCACAGCAGCGCCGGCTGTCGCCCAACCCATTGTGTCGACCGCGGAGGCGGCGACCGCAAAGTATGCATGGGAGCCGACCACCAACAGCAGCCCCTGGATTGCGACAAGCCAACCCACCACCGACACAATGATTGCCGCCCCGCCCCGCCAGTACGGATGGAGAGCGACGACCACGAGGCCAAGCAGCAGTGTGAACACCCCAGCTACCCATGACATCAACGGGTCCGCTTCGAACTTCGAAAGCATTACCCGCAATTCGTCCGGCCGCAAAGCGGCTATTACTGCGAGAATGGCCATGTACGGGCCCATCACGCGACCAAACATCCGTGTCCTGGTCTGGGATTTGTTCGATGACTCCATTGCACTACCTCCGTTCAGGGCCGTCATCCGCTGACAGCCGGTGTGTTCACCCGAGATATGTAATCTCGTAGGGATATTCGATCATTTGTGCGTCGCGGTACCACAGGGTCTGAAGTCCCAACTGCCCTAGGCTGTTCGTCAACTTCTCAGCGGGCATGCCGGCGGTGATCAAGCGGCGCGCGGCAAGTCCGGAGTTGAGCTCGCCGGTTGCGGCACAGCGCGGGTCTTCGCCGGTACCCACCCGACGTAGGCCAAATACAACCCGATCACAACCTCAACGGCGGCGCCGGCGCGCCACCAAGCCATTGCCTGAACTGCGGTGTTAGCCATCGAAAAGTAGGTGTGGGGGCCGGCCACCAAGAACAGCCCCTTGACCGCGACAAGCCAACCCAGTGCCGAGACGATGATTGCCGCAGCGCCCCGCCAATATGGGTGAAGGGCAATAACCGCGAGACCGAGCAGGAGAATGAACGCACCAGTTACCCATGACCACAACGGGTCTGCTTCGAATCCGGAAAGCATCACTCGCATATCGCTAGGCCGCAAAGCGACCGCCGCCGCGATGATGGCCAAATACGGTCCCATCACGCGAGCGAACATCCGCGTCCTGTTCTGGAGTTGATGTGAAGATTCCATCGCGTTACCTTCCGTTTGAAGATTGTCATCCCAGGTGTAACCCATCTAAATATCCGATCACTAGATCGCAAGGTGCGACAGAGTCCGAAGTCCCTGCGGCTCTGGGCCGTCCGTCACCATGCGATAGCAGCCGTGCCAACGGCGTTTGCGCTGCCAGTAGGTACGACGATTACCGGCACCTTCGCAGATCGCGCCACCGCCGCGCTGACGCCGCCGAGACGCAAACCGGTGAACCCGCCACGTCCGCGACGGCCGAGAACGACCAGCTGCACATTGTGGGATTCGTCGATCAGCCAGCGCTTGGGAGTGTCACAGACCAGCCGCCGACTGACGCGGACGTCGGGATAGCGTTCCTGCCAGCCGGCCAGGCGCTGGGCCAACAGCTCCTCACCCTGGCCCTGGTATGTCCGCCAATCCATGCCAAGGATCGGGAAAACCGCTATATCGCTCCACGCATGCAGCGCGATCAGCTCCACGCCCCGCCGGGATGCCTCATCGAACGCCCATCCAGTTGCGGCTTCGGAGGCGGGAGAGCCGTCTATGCCCAACAGAACCGGCGCCTTCGGGCCGATCGGAGTGGATGCTTCGTCGGTGTGAACCACCGCGACCGGGCAGCGCACATGCTCGACCAGACCCCGGCTGACCGAACCCAGCAACAGTCGGCCGAACGCACCCCTGCCGTGGCTCCCCACGACGATCATCCTGGCGTCCTTAGAGGCATCGGCAAGCGCGTCCACGGGATGCGCATACAGCACCTCTGTCCGGTAGTCAGGCGAATGTGGCTGGTTCAAGGCGAGGCGGTCACGCGCCTGATCGATGACGCGTCGCGCGTTATCCTCCTGCCATTCGGCGAAAGTCGTCTGCTCGGGGGTGACCGGCCAGCTGAGGGCCACTGGTTGCACGACGTGCATCAGTGTGACGTGTTCATGACGCATAAATGCTTCACGCGCCGCCCAAGATATAGCGGCATCTGATTCCGCCGAACCATCAACCGCGACGATTACACCGTATTTCGTTGGGGCTTCGAACATCTCCTGCTCCTTTGACCACAAACCTCAGGGGCTGGCTGATATCCGGGATGATGCGCGGCAGGCCAACCCATGGCGCGCGCGATCACCTCGCTCGCGAGGGCGGTTGTCGTCATGGCCTTGACCCTTGTGGGTCTGGGAACCGCAAGCCAGGGTCTTTGGTCCCTTGACGTCGCGGCGTATTGCCCGGCTGTGGGGGTCTTCGGACCGCTCCGCGAGGACGCGCCGGCAACCAGAATGTGCTTATGGGTCACGCGATGGCCATGCAAGAGACAATCGAGCCGTACAGCGAGATACACGAGACACACACCGGACTCGTCGTGCTCATCGGGGATCGGGCGTACAAGATCAAGAAACCGATTCGCACTGAGTTCCTGGATTTCAGCACCCCGGAGCGGCGTGAGCAGGCTTGCCGGCGCGAACTGGAACTCAATCGGCGGCTAGCACCTGACAGCTATCTAGGCGTCGCTCACCTGAGCGCTGAATGGGCCGGCACGAGTGAGCCGGTGATCGTCATGAAGCGTCGTCCGGACGGGTGTCGGTTAGCGAGCATGGTGCGGTCTGGCCAACCGGTCACTGAGCAGCTGATGGCAATCGCCGAGCGACTGGCGAGCTTCCACAAAAGCGCCGAACGAAGCAAGACTGTCGCGGCGCAAGGAACCGTCGAGGCGGTCAATGTCCGCTGGGAGGCGAACTTCGCGGAGCTGCAGCAGTTTGTCGGCACGGTGGTAAACCGGCAACGCATGGACGCGGTCAGACAATCGGCCGCGGATTTCATCGCCGGCCGCGAGCCACTGTTCACCGGACGTGTTCGCGGCGGCAGAATTGTCGATGGACACGGCGATTTGCTCGCAGACGACATTTTCTGCCTCGCGGACGGGCCGGAAATGTTGGATTGCCTAGAGTTTGACGACAATCTGCGCTACGTCGACACGATCGACGACGCCGCGTTTCTGGCCATGGATTTAGAATTCCTGGGCCGCAAGGACCTTGGCGAGCTCTTTCTAGCTCAGTACAGCAGGCTGGCTGCCGATCCGGCTCCGCAGTCGCTCAAAGATTTCTATATCGCCTACCGCGCTCTGGTCCGGGCCAAGGTCGACTGCGTGCGGTTCACCCAAGACCATCGAGGTGCCGACGCAGACGCATCACGCCACTTGGATGTCGCGCTCGAACATCTGCAGGCGTGCTCAGTGCGACTGGCGGTGGTTGGCGGCGGACCGGGAACAGGGAAAACCACACTGGCACACGCTTTGGCCAATCAGGTTGGCGCAGCGGTGATCTCCACCGATGAAGTGCGCCGCGACATGCAGGATTCAGGCGCTATCAGTGGCGAGGTCGGTGTCCTGGACGCCGGCCTGTACTCCGATGCAAACGTCGCCGCAGTCTATGGCGAGGTGTTGCGCCAGGCCAACATTCAGCTGAGCAACGGCCGGTCGGTGATCCTCGACGGGACTTGGCGCGACCCGCACCGCCGTGATCAGGCCAGGCAGCTAGCCATCCGGACGCATTCCGCCCACATTGAATTGAAGTGCGACACGTCGGTGGGCGCCGCCGCGCATCGGGTCGCTGCCAGGCCGGCAGGCGGGTTCTCGGACGCAACCCCGGAGATAGCGACCGCGTTAGCCGGAGGCAGTCAGCGATGGCCCGAGGCGCATCACATCGATACCGGCCGACCATTATCGGAATCCGTTTGCGCTGCCGAGAAGCTCTGGCGGCAAGCGCTCGAATAAGGGACTTTGGTCACACCTAATGGTGCCCACTGGCCGGTTCGCGCCAGCTACCCCGCCGCTAGCGTCACGAATGCCCGGAAATGTCCGCGTCAGGGAGAAGCCATGGAAACTCAAACTTATGTGCGCGATATCGCGTCGCTGCGAATCACTGACGCCGAGGATGCCGGCGGCAAGGGCGCCAACTTAGGCGAGCTGGTAGCGGCAGGGCTGCCGGTGCCCGGGGGCTTCGTCGTGATGCGGTCAGGCTACCTCGACTCGATGCAAGCGGGCGGCGTCGCGACCGAACTCGCCGCGCTGCACCGCGAAGGATTGACACGCGTCGACGACAGCAAGCGGCTCGAGGAACTCTGTCACCGAATGAGAAGCCTCGTGGCCAAGGCCGGCGTCGAGGACACCCTCCAGGGCCAGATACTGACCGCTTATCGGCAGTTGGGAAGCAATGTAGTCGTCGCGGTCCGGTCGTCGGCCACCGGCGAAGACGGCCGCGACGCGTCTTTTGCCGGCATGAACAGGACGATTACGAACGTGGCCGGCGAAGAGGCGCTGATCGACGCTGTCAAAAGCTGCTGGGCATCGCTTTTCACGCCTCGCGTGCTCACCTACCGCTCCAGCCGCGGGTTCAGCGCCGACCCGGCGATGGCGGTGGTGGTCCAGCAGATGATCGCCCCCGAACAAGCCGGCGTCGCCTTCACCAAGGATCCCAGCACTGGCGAAGACCATATCGTCATTGAGGCGGCGTTCGGGCAGGGTGAAGTCGTGGTATCCGGCAGGGTGCAGCCCGATACCTACGTCGTCGACAAAGAGACGTTGCAGATCCTTCACTCGCAGGTGGGATATCAGGCTTTCAAGATCGTGTCGGGCCCTGACGGCGCCGACAAATCCGTGAATCTCGATCCAGCGCAAGCAAACTCGCGTGTTGTCGATGACGCTGCGCTGCGCAGAATCGCTGAGCTGTCGATCGCCGTAGAACGCCACAACGGCTGTCCGCAAGACGTCGAATGGGCCATCTCAGCGGGCTCGACCTGGCTGGTACAGGCCCGGCCGATCACAACATTGGGCGGCCCGGCCAGCGATTCTCAGGAGCACGATGTACTGGTTCGAGGTCTGTCCGCCGCTCCGGGATCGGCGGCGGGATCGATCCGCGTCTTGATGCGACCAGAAGACGGTACTCAATTGTCAGACGGCGAGGTCTTGGTTGCCCCGATGACCAACCCGGACTGGCTGCCCACCATCCGTCGTGCCGCCGCCCTAGTCACCGAAACCGGTGGAATGACTTGTCACGCAGCGATCGTGGCGCGCGAGCTTGGTGTGCCGTGCGTGGTCGGGGCACGGCACGCGACCACGGAGTTACACGACGGGACAATGGTCACGGTCGACGGAACCCGCGGACAGGTGCTAGCCGGACGCGTCACCCCGCACATCTCGACCACCGATCGAATCGACGTACCGGTGGCTGCCAGTGCTGTCACGGCCACCAAGATCTACGTCAACCTGGCGATGCCCGACACCGCCGAAGCCGTCGCAGCTCAGGACGTGGACGGGGTGGGACTGCTGCGCGCTGAATTCATGCTGACGCAAGCGCTTTCAGGGCGGCATCCGCGTGACCTCATTGCTCGGGGCGAGCAGGCCGGATTGGTCAGCGCCTTGGTCGACTCCGTAGGCCACATCGCCGCCGCATTCAAGCCTCGGCCTGTCGTATACCGTGCAACGGATTTTCGCAGCAACGAGTTTCGTGGCCTGCTCGGTGGCGACAAGTACGAGCCGGTCGAACACAATCCGATGATCGGCTATCGAGGTTGTTACCGCTACGTCAAAGAGCCGGATCTGTTCGCGCTCGAACTCGAGGCGATCGCCCGGGTGCGCGAGGAAAACCCAAATCTGCATCTGATG
>Ga0335075_10004372_pt1 | contig 22140 bp, 20 predicted proteins | sample Lox_Sample_24_FD_206723 | JGI IMG/M metagenome (GOLD analysis project Ga0335075, IMG submission 206723) | Soil microbial communities from Loxahatchee National Wildlife Refuge, Florida, United States - Lox_Sample_2.4 | ecosystem: Environmental > Terrestrial > Soil > Wetlands | place: USA...
TGCGTCCCGGCAGAAAATCCCGGATGCGCTCCCACTGCGCTTCGCTTAGTTCGTATCGACTCGGCGGCATGGACCCAGGACACCAGGTTTTCGCCCAGCCGCCAAGTGTATATGTCGATACCGCCTAATCGCTCTTCAGCGAGCGGATGACGCTCAAATGAGGGTTGATGATTTCCGGCCATCCCGACACCATCCACACAATCGTTGATATTCCCCCGGATCTTGCCAGCGTACGCCAACCCGCAACACCCCAAGGCCTGTAGTGTAGTTTATCGAATTAGGAACCCATTGAAATCCGCAGGGAAGGTGTCGCCATGGCCGCTATACCGAACCCGTCGCCCAGCCAATCGCACTGGTACCAAACGGAAAGAAACACAGAGGCGCTCATCAAGGCCGTTGTAGCCGCTCGTCCCGTGGATGGACTTTCGGGCGAAGACATCTGGTCCCTCATCAAGTTCGCATGGATCACGGCCGGCAGTGGGGACTCGCATTGGCAGCAACTCAAGGTCCCCGCAATCGCGCACCTGTTTAAGAAGCAGGTCAAGATAGGGGAGGACTTGGCCTCAACCATCGCGAGCATGGCGCTGCCACCTGCCATCGTTGCCGCCGCCTCGAAGCCGACCGGGATGGTTAACGCCTATCGCGCCTATCGCAACTCACTGCTTCCCTGGTGTAACGCGAATAAGGTTGTCCTTCGAACACTTCTTGCCGCAGTCCAGAAACTCGGCAGCAATGACCAAGCTCGGTTCGATCTTGCCAGCAAGGTTGAGGCACTGCCACCGGTACCCACCCCGAACGGCCTTCGCCATATGGCAGGTGCGAACCTCATTACTCCGCTGATCGCCTGCCTCGATCCGAAACTGCGGTTTCCCATCGTCAACGGGGAGCATGGAGTCAAACGTCGCCTAAACAAACTTGGCCTGACCGACCGGAGCCTTGCAGACAAGGTGCGGGGACTCATAGGCCTCATCGGCCAGTTTGGTATCAGCGATGCGTTCGCGCTCGACGTGATGAACGACGAACAGATTGACCAAATCACTAAGCGAAAGCCGAAGGCACCTAAGGCCGCCTCAGTTGGCGGCAAAGGAACGGAGCTGTCCCACTTTGACGATGAGGAACGCAAGGCGATCCTGAAGGGCCAGGAGCTCGTTTACAGGAAACGGCACAACACGATGACCAACGCCCTCTACACCTTGCTTCCTGCACTGACGATGACGCAGGGTGACCGCCAGGAATGCCGATTCGACGTGCTCATCAGTAATTACGATGCGGGAGGCCGGGACATATTGATTGAGGCGAAGCCCGATCCTGACAGGGGCTCGCTGCGGATTGCCATCGGGCAACTCCTTGACTATCGGCGATTCCTGCCGCACCAGGCGGGTACGGATCTTGCACTCCTGACCATCACGCCACCACCCAAGGAATACATCGAACTCCTGCAGTATCTCCAAATCACAACGCTTTGGTTTACCGATTCCGGTTGCGGAACGCTTTCGGGTGACGGAAAGGCGTGGAAGGCGTTGAAGGCGCAAATGCCTTCATGAGATCTAATGAAAGCTTCGGATAGCGCAGACTCCATACAGCTAAAGACCAATCTTTTGAGATAGGCGCTCCTTGCGAAAACACCTAATCAATTAGATCGATGATATGTCGAGAGCTCATCTTGAGCGTCAGGTCGAGACCATTGCTACCGCTGGGCCTTCACCCAATTCGTGAGCACTCGTTTTGCTAATCTCTGCTCCGAGCTGACTCGCCAGCCGTTGTGCACTGTCGGTAAAGAGGGTCACATCATGGCTGGCTCGCGAAACAGAAACGTAGGCGAAGCGAGAATTGAGTAGATCAGGATGAATACCGGTATCGGCGTGAATCAGCACGCGCTCAGCTGTGAGCCCCTGCGCACTGTGGCTGGTGACCGCGTAGCCGTGGTCGAAGTGCCGGTGCTCGGCGGCTCTAAATTCAATGGGTCGATTGTCGCCGAGCTTGGCGGAGATGCGCCCCTCTGTGGAGATGGCTTCGATTATGGCGAGATCGCGGTTGGCGACCCCGAGCTGCTTGTCCGGCGCCGTGAACTGGATGCGGTCCCCGACGGAGAACTCCTGAGAAAGCTCGCGGTAGACGCTGACGCCGGTTAGCCGGCGTGGATCGTAGGTGACGAGATCACCGGATTCTTTTTGGACGGTGAGCAGGTTCTGGGCCGGATTGATGGCTGCTACGGTAGCGTAAGAGCCGGCATCGAGTCCTGAGGATGTGCTTCCACGGGCGAACCGGATCACATCTCCTGGCTCATAATGGCTCGCCCAGGTCCGCTCCGCTCCCGTCATGTCCTGGCGCGGAGAGAGGATTCTGAAGCTGTGATCCTGGTGCGACAGCGCGCCGCTGGCCTTCAGTTCCTCCCGGACGGCGCGGTTTAGCTCGCGACGTGAGTCATTATCAGGTGACACGATCAGAGCGTTGGTGGGAGATTCAGCGTAAAGCCGGGCAACGGTACGGATGCGCTCCTCCCGATGTGGAATCTCCCGGATCCTCCCCTGCTGGCTAAGGAGATCCAAGCCCTCCGCGGTGCGCCCCTGCGCCAGCAATTCAACCACGGATTTCAACTCCGGATCTTTCTGCCGAACGATCTGATCAAGCCTGGCAGTTCGCATTCCGGCTTGCTGAAGTTGTTCGAATGGCCGACCGGCCTCTATCGCCTGGTGCTGGCGGGTATCCCCTATCAGCAAGACGCGGTCGGATGTTCCGAGCCGACTAAGAAAGTCCCGCATTTGAACGGTGCTTGCGAGACTCGATTCGTCAACAAAGAAGAACCGCTTCTGCACAGGTGAGGTATCCTGCCGTGACTGGGCAAGGAAGCCCTGCAATGTGCCGGCGGCCACACCAGCTTCATTGAGCTGGCGGGCGGCGCGGGAAGTAGGAGCGAAGCCCTGGACTTTGTATCCCTGAGATTCAGCTGCGCTCCGGATGGCGGAGAGTACAGTGGTTTTGCCCGCGCCAGCTACTCCCTGGATTGCCTGGACGCGGTCTGGAGCACTCAGCACCTCCTCAACGACCCGCTTCTGGGCGGGATTGAAGTGCGGGTACCTCGCAGAGACGCCTTCCGCTTCGGTTCGCATCACCACAGGCGCAACCTGATTTCGGCCATCCTGGACCCGCCGGATGACCTCCTTTTCAGCTTCGATCATTCGGGCGGTCGTGAGCTTTCGTCCCGGAAGATCACCGTGCAGGACGGTTTGAAATTCTCCCGATTCGAGCCGCGCATTCAGGTTGCTGCGAACCTGCGGATAGGTCACTTCTCCCATACCCCGGCGTAAGGCGTCTCGGACCAAAGCACGTTCGTCGACAACCGCCTCCCGCTCGAAGTTTCGATCCCGAGCGAAGGTCACGGCCTCACGGACCCGTTGCAGCGGTGTGCTGGGGAGTTCCTGATTTCGGGCCAGATCTCGCGCCGCGGTGACGACTTTCTCGGCCTGATGCCCATACTCGGCGGCGAGTCGTCTGTGCGCTGCCATGACCTCTCCCAGCGACTGAATTTCCTTGCGATCGCGCGTTGAGTGGGCGGCTATTTCGGCCGCTTCTTTTCCAGAATGGCCCGTTCGTTCCAGGTACTGACGAATCTGCTGGCTGCGCGGGCTCGATGCGTCGAGATATTCCTGCGTATAGCCTTTGATCTCCGGTGCACCGCTACGACCAGCCGTGATTTCATAGCCCATTCTGGATAGCCGCCAGGCGAGTTCTGACTGGTAGATCGCCGTTGCGAATTGCTGGGAGGCGAAGAGGCTTTGCGGCTGGACTGCACGGTATTGGCCGTTGGCGCGCTCGGTGAGATTGAAGATCACCGCATGCGTATGAAGCTGTGGGGCAGCATAGCCATCCACCGGCCGAGCGGTATCGTGCTCGAATTTTGCTGCGACGAATTTCCCGGTGGTCTCGGGCGGATGGTTTCCGCCGATGCGCGCCTGGGTATACTGCTCCAGTTCATCAAGCGCCGCGCGAACGGCCTCGCGGTGAGCCTCACGCACGCGATCATCGCCCCCGACCAGCGCCGTCAGAGACACGGATTTCGGAGCCGAAAAGGTCGCGTCCCAGCCGGCCCGGTGCTCCATCGTTTTGACGGTCTTACCGTCCGCGTCCTTGTATTCGTAGGAGGTCCTCTGGCGGACGAGCTGTTCTCCATCCTGCGGGTGCTGCCCCTGGCTGAGGCGGCCAAAATCTTCGGCCGAAACAGCGCCGGCGAGGCCGAATCGCTCGGCCAGTTGACCCTGCCATTCCCCGGCAATTTCGCCGCGCTGGGACCAGTAGTTTTGTTCCTTCGATGTGAATTCCTTGTGGTGATAGTTCTGCGCCTGACCGGCAGAGAGCGGCTTTGAGATGGTCAGCATGTCATTTCAGTGTGGTGACGAGGTTGGGCCGAAGTGCCGACGAATCCTCCGGCCCCACGGGCGGATCGGGCCGCTCGGCAAGCCTGATTGGTTCGCGAACGATGTAGTCGTCCTTCAGCCGCTCAATGAACTTTGGCTGCGTGGGCGAGATTGGCTGGCGCGGGAATGAGAATCTGACGACATGGTTCCCGTACTTGAGAAAGGCCCGCAGGTTCTCGAGGCCGCTGATCTCAGAATCGAGCACCAGCGGCTCCGTCTGCCGGTCGAGTGAGAAGTTCCGTCCCGCACGGCTGCCGTCGTACTGGGTTTCGCGCAGGCGCTCGATCTCGACCTTGCCGATGGCCCGGCTGACCCATTCGGCCGCGTTCGGCTCGGTGGTTTTGAGGAAGATTTTCGTGGCGGGCTGGGAGAGCATTACCTCGGCGAGATGGCCGTAAATGACCTCCAGCTGTGCCTTGCCCTGGAAGCCAAGGATGATTGGATTTCTCGACTTGCGGTTCTCGGTAATCGCTGTGTGAAGCTGCGGCAGCTTCTGAAGACTTGCCAGCTCGTCCAGCACGAACCAAACCGGGTGCTGGCCGGGTTTAGGCTCGCTCAGCAGACGCAGCACCAGCATGTCGATCCACAGGCTGTGGAGCGGTCGAAGCGCCTCGCGTTCGGCGGGCTGGGAAGTGATGAAGATCCATCCCTGCCGGTTCTCGGACCATTGCCTGGCGGTCCATTCATAAGCAGCCTCTGCACGGGTGGGCAGCAGGCGGAAGCTGTCCGCGACCAGGCTGAGTGACCCAAGGACGCCCGAACGCTGCTGGGGGGCTTTCTTGTCAATCAGAGCGGCCAACTCGGTTCCTTTGACGCGCTCGTCGATCTCGTCCGGGTGCGACATCCAGTCGACCAACTGCTGCGGAGTCGGCAGGCTGAGGAGGAGATGGGCGAAGATCTTTTGCGGGCTTTCGATGAAGAACTCACCCTTACGGTCGGTGGTGGGCTGGAAGAGCGATGCGGCGATCGTCCGCGCCTCCGCGCGGCGAATCAGTTCTTCCGAGGGTCCCCAGTAAGGGCAGCGACGGTCGAGTGGATTGAGAACAATGTCGCCACGGCTTGCGTCATAAAACCGCTGAATGAACTCGCAGGCGGGGTCGTAAACGATGGCCGAATGGCCGCGAGCCTGAATCTGGCGCAAAAGCTGCATGATGATGGTTGTTTTGCCGCTGCCGGTGTCGCCTATGATCTCGATGTGCTGATCTTCGGCCTGTGCTGGAATGCGCAGCATCTGGGGGCAGTCGTCAGTCTTGATTCCGACTCCTGTACCCCGGAATTCCCGATTGAATTGACGCGGCGTGACCATCACAGGGCCTTTGAGTCGACGCCCGTACTTCAGCTCCCGGAATCGCCGGATGTCTTTTCGGATCGAGAACGGAAGCTGAAGTAGGAACGCAAGCAGCCCGAAAGCCATGGGCCAAATGAACAGGGTCCAGGGAGCCTCGCCTCCGTAAACTTCCCTCGCAAGGTAATCCCGCCATGGCTTCGTCTGAAGCGTCAGGGGCGCGGAAAGGTAGAGATTGTGAAGCCCGGATCTCCGCGCCGAATCCGGGAGAGCGAGCGGCAGAGACTTGCCGTCAGGCTCGGGAGTCTGTCCATTCTGAACGTTGGCGTCCACGGCATAGTGAAGCTGGCCGCTCCGGTCAGTCACGAGAAGGACGCGGTACTTCGCCGTGGGCCGAAAAGCGGGAATCATGGTGGCGCGCAGGTATTCCGGCAGGTAGAAACGTTCGAGCGGCGTCAACGCCCACGAGTAGTGAACATAGCAAAACAGGCCGGTCAAAATCAGCGCGAGGAATGCCGCCCCCCAGGTGTGGATCGGCTTCCGCGGTGGCCAGATTACCCTCTCCTGTCTGCCCCAGCCGTTACTCATTTCCGCACCTCCGCGGGTCCAGGAGTAGGAGTGCCGAGGATCTCGGCGGCGGCCCCGTGCTTATGCTCCCGGACCTGCCGGATGATCTCCTGGTAATGCTCCTGAGTGATGCGTTCACCGCGTGCAATCGGCGACAGTACGTTGATGAGAAAGAGATGGAGACCTACGATCTCGGTCAGCACGACAGGGCCTGAGGGCATGGACGCGCTGCCGCGTACCTCGCGGAGCAGGACCTCCCGGGTCCATTCACTCGGAGCCTTTCCCTGAGCCTCAGCCGCTGCGAGAATCTCCCTCTCTTCTGCCGGCGTCAGCTTGGTTCCTATGCTGCGTGATCGTGGAACTCGGCCTCTCAGGCGATTGAACCGTTCGTCGGCTGGCCGTATGTGTGTTTGCATGGTGTCTCCGTTCCTTTAGTACTTCCTTGTGGCGAACCGAGGTTCCTTGCCAGGAACGCGAATCTGCCAAGGTTCCAAGGATTGATATGGTTCGCAGCGAGGAACCAGGGTTCCTCGGCAGGTCCCTTTCAGGGGTGGAGTGTCGAAATAAACCCGGTGCGAAGCACCGCCCGGGATGTTGGCCGGGTTCATGCCTTCTGAACCCGCACCGATTGGCTGGACTCCACCCCGGAAATGGGCTTCTTTAGTTGTGGCTCCGCTGGCTCGGAAGCAGGTCCCTTCCGGATGCGAAGCGTCGGTGAAACCTGCCTCGCCTGCGGGGTCTTCAGGAAGTCCTGAAAGTCGCGGTCCTTCGAGAAGACATAGGCGAGCGCCTGCTCGACCACATCGTCGGCGGAGGCGCGGATGAAAGCGGCGTACTGATCGACCTGCGTTGCGGTGGAGTAAGTCAGCCGAATCGAGGCGCTGATCTGACGGGTTTGGGTGACTTCAAGCAGTGGCATTTCGTTCTCCTTTGGAATCGAATTGAAGGTGGAATTGCGGTGCGAATGGCCGCCAAAGACGGTCTCCGTCAGAAACCGTCTGCCGTCGCGGTCGTAGCCGTGAAGAGCGAGGACTTCGCCAATTCTGCGGCGACCCGGTTCCCGGACTACATGGACCACGAAATCGACGGCATCGCCGATCTCGGCGGCCGTGTCGGCGAACGTTACCTGGGCATGGTTGCGCATCGCCAGATTGGCAAAGCGATTCAGAGCCTTTTCGGCTGAATTGGCATGGATGGTCGCGAGCGATCCGGAGTGCCCTGTGTTGAGCGAATCGAGCAGCGTACGGGCTTCGGTTCCGCGAATTTCGCCCAGAATGATCCGGTCCGGACGGAAGCGAAGAGAGGTCTTGAGGAGATCGTCGAAAGTAACCTGGGACTTGAAGGTATTGCTCTGCGATTTGGCGGGGACGATGTTCGGCTTCTGAATCTCCAACTCCGCCGTATCTTCGATCACCAGAATGCGCTGATCGTCCGGAATTGCATTCGCCAGAATCCGCAGAAGGGTGGTCTTTCCCGTAGAGGTTCCGCCGCTGATCAGCAGCGTCTTTCCCTCCGCGATCTGCTCCTCCAGAAACTCCGCGAGCGAACGCGTCAGCGTCCCGCGAGCAATAAGGTCATCGACTGTGTAATGGCGGCTGGTAAATTTCCGGATGCTGAGTGCCGGAGACCCGTTGACCAGCGGCGGGATCATCGCCGCGAGCCGGCTGCCATCGGGGAGCTGGGCGTGCAGGAAGGGATGGTCCTCGTCGAGTTTCTGGCCCAGCTGATTCGCGATCACTTCGAGACCCGTGTGCAGCTTTGCTGCGTCGAACGTGACAGACCCCTCGCCATGCAGATTCCCGTCCCGCTCGTACCACCAGGAGCCGTCGGGATTGCCCATGATCTCGCTGATATCTTCGTCGAGCAGCAGCGGCTCTATGGGGCGCATGAATGGGAGGATCAGATCGAAACTCATAACGGGATCTCACAGCGATGGAAGCCCGGCGTCAGCCGAGCTTCCGGGTGGTGAAATGGAGACGGCTTATGCAGCCGTCTCCTCCTGGGTTGCTGGCTCAGCTTCCTGCTCCTCCGGGCCGGCCTTCTCGGCGCGGTCGAGCTTGAGAATCGAATCCACCCGGATCTGGACGCCGATCTCTTTCTTGCCCGACTTCCGGCTGTCATATTCCGGGTACTGCAGCTCGCCTTCGACCTGGATGTGCGCGCCCTGCTTGAGCGTGCCGGCGAACTTTCCGAGGTCGCCGAAGACGATGCAACGGTGCCACCAGGTGCGGGAGACGTACTTGCCGTCCTTCTTGTAGGAGCTCTTGGTTGCCAGCGAGAACGTGGTGAAGCTGCGCTGGTCGTTGGTGCGGACTTCCGCGTCCTTGCCGAGGAATCCGATGAGGGTGACTTTGTTCTGGTACATAAGGTTGATCTCCGTTTCGTTGAATTTCCCGTATCCTGCTCGGGTCACACCCCGCGAAGCGTGGCGAGTGGGCCCCGGCTCCCAAGTGCCGAAGGTCTGCTTTCTCGGCGGGGCCCGGAAGAAGTTTGTGCGGCGCTCTGTGCCTCGGTTTACAAACTTGTTCCGGGAGGAACCGAGACCCCGTAGGGGCGCGGAACGCGAAGCAGAAGACCGAGTGCCGCAGGGCGCCGGAAAGGCCCCGAGCGTGACCCCGAGCAGAGGACGGGATACGGGACGGAGTTCACTCCATGGACCACAGTCAATCCTCATCTTCTCGGCTGCGGAAAGTCGCCCTGACCACCACTCAACGCGAGCGGCTGCCGCTCCGGAAACGGACGGCATTCTCCACCGGTCGTTGCGGCCTTCGCGCCTTGGGAACGGCACGCGAGGGTCTTCGAGAGACAGGTTGGGCATTGCAGCCGGATTGGCGGCGGAACGGGGCATGGAATCAGCCTCTAATCTCGGTGGAATTCTCTAGTTGAATGCCTGGTCGGCCCGGAAGCGGATGATGGTCAGACCCAGAGGGTTCACGGCCAGTTCTTCGTTCTTCACCGTCGGACGGAAGACGTAGGTGACGCTGGCGACCCATCGCTCCCGTTTGATTTCGGTCTGATCCGCGGGATTGGTGTAGATTTCGTCGAACACCACCTGCGCCGAATACGGCGATTCCCGGAGGTCGTCGAGGATGACGTTTTTCACCTCGACATCGACAAACGGAAGCGTGCTGTCGTCGCGGTATTTGACGATGGTGTTGTTCTTTCGTTCCTGCTGGATCACCGCCTGCTGCACGTCGCTGTTCAGGAAGTAGAGAGCATTGGTCTGATCGCGCTCGATGGTGAACCGATTACGGCTGAAATAGAGTTCCGCCCACCGCGTGAGGTAGTACTTGTTCTCCGCCTCTTCCGGCCGGTACTGGAAGTTGCGATAGTCGATAGCCTCCGCCCGCCCGACATCGTTAATCCGGATAATGAGCGGGTGCATGGAAGCAAGCGCCTTCTGGCTGTGGAAGAGGGCCGCCGCAAGAGCGAGCGAGACGAACACCAGGCACAGGATCGTGACTTTGAGCCAGGTATTCATCATGAGCGGATCGCCATACTGTTCCAAGTACCGCTCGGCGGCGCGTGTGATCTCGGGAGAGGCTTTTTCTGTGGTCGAAGTCATGGTCTCTTCCTCAGCCCATCAGGGCGGTGGTTGCGATCCCGGTGAGGACACCGGTGCCGGCGTCATGGCCGCTGGTGTGGCCGCTGAAGATGGTGGCCGTCATGGCCGGAATTTTGAGCAGAATGAAGCCGTTGACGAGGACGAGAAGAATGAGCATCGGGAGTTGCTTGATCATCTGTCCTGGGTCCACAAAGCCGCCCATGATCGCGTAATAATGCCCCAGCATCTGGGCGAGAATGCTGATCGTGGCCGCGGCGACTACCTTATAGAAGCAGAAGCCCAGGAAGGCGCGGAGCCATCCCCAGAAGAGAAACTCCAGCTTCTCGAACACCAGAAATGGGATGAAGATAGGTCCCAACATTCCGACGACGGTGCTCGCGACCGCGCCGTATCCGATAATGACGCTCACCAACGCCGATAATCCCGCAATGAGAACCTGGATCAAGGCAAAGATGATTGCGTTATATGGGCTGGTAACCGTCGTCATTAGACCGGGACCCTCATTGGACTGCGCCTGCTGAAGGGTATTCAGGATGTTTGTGACGCCGTCGGTGCCGATCACCGAAACCAGGTACTGCGCTCCCCCGTTGATAAAACCCCGGAGCGAATAACCGATGCCCGGAATCGCGGAGTCGTAGAACCGGACCATCACATAAGCGAATGTAATCAGCATGAAGAAGTTCAGGAACTTCCCCATGCTGAAACCGGGGCCGCCCTGAGCCGAGGAGAGCGCCTCCTGCCCGCCAAACCACACGAGCATGATGGTGGCAAGAGCGATGCAGATGCGAACGCCCAGTGCATCGACGGAAGGGCTGACAGTGTTCGTCAGGGTCGTGCAGGCTTGGGTAATCCAAATGAGCAAATCCATACAATCTCTCGTTGCGTTCTGTGGCTAATACTGCAAGGCGGAGGATGCGCCCGCGTAAGACGGGGCGACAGCGCTGTAGCCAGACTGAAATTGGCTGGCCTGTTGAAACGTCATGTTCAGCGTGTCCTGCTGCTGCTTCTGCCCAACGATCTGCTGCAGAGCAAACGCCTGGCTGATCTGGTTTGCCTCCTGCTGAGCCAGAAGCTGGAGCACGAGAGCTTGGTTGATCCTCTGAAGTGTCGCAAGCTCGGTATGCTGGGCCGGGTCTGTTGATTGTGTGGCGGCTTCGAGAGCGGTGATGTCGGCCTGCCGGCGCTCAGAATCGGCGCGGATGGTTCCCAGCGTCTGAATATTGCTGCTCGTCACAGATTCGTTGAGGTCTGCGCTGGCGCCCATTGCCGCGATTTGCTGTTGCCCCGCAGCACTGAGGTTTCCATATCCGATCAGCTCCCCGGTGCGCGGGACCGAAGCCTGCTGGTAGGCATAGGCCGCGTTCACTCCTGTGTTCGCCGAATTCGTCCACGCCTGCGAATTGCCGTAGGTGTTCGCTGCCTGACTCACTGCCAGCCAATAGGCAGACGGCGATAGAAACGGCTGGTAAAGGCTCTGCGGGGCCAGCGACATCTCGTGCGCAAGGTTGTATGTGGCGATAGCGTTGTCGGCCAGCTTCACCGAGTTTGTAAAGATGTTCTGGCCTTGCTGGATCTGCTGTATCGCATGGGCCGATTGCGTTGGATCGAAGACAATGCCCGATCCAAACTGCGCGTGCGCTGCGAGCGGCATCGCAGATGCGGTTATGATGGCGATTTTGAGAAAAGAAATCTTCATGCTCCGCCTCCTGAGGCTGAGTGCGTGACGTTGAACTTCCTGTAGCTACCTGGAAAGAGCTGCTATCTGTTGCTCGAGAGAGGTGACCTGCTTCAGCTCCTGATCACACCGTTTGTTATGTGCTGCCTCCTCCTGGAGAGTCGGCACCTTCGGCTGTGTGCCCTTGAGGTACGCCTCGGCTCCTTTGGCTCCGTAGGCCGGAGCTATGCAGTCAGCGTTGTACTGTTTGTTGGCTGTCGTATATTCGGCCTGCAAACGTTCAAGCTGCGCGTGGCGGTTCTGACAACCCGCCAAAAGGAAGGAGGCGAACAAGGCGGCACTAATGACAGTTGGCTTCATCTCTGGGCCCTCGTCAGAAACCCTGCGGGATGGTGTGGTTGTCGTACGCAGGCAGGAGCATATCCTGCGTGAAATAGACCTTCATGCGATGTCCTTCACGGATCGTGATGGTCGGCGGAATCTGCATAAACCGGTCGAGAACGGTCGTGGCTGATTGGGACACGCTGGCGGATGCCCCGGTGGCGAACGCCTGTGACCCACTGGTTGTGATGGTCCCCCCGCCCTCCTCGATTTCGCCGGCGCCCGAAATTACCCCGAGTGCAATGGAGGTTCCGAAGATCTGGAGGTAATGGTTGTTGACTTTGTCCTTCAGCCCTTCCGAGCCGCTCTGGTCCAGCCCCTGGAACTGGTCAAGATCGACCGAGTAGCCGTCCGGCATGATCATCCGATGAAAGGTGACGGCCAGCCGCCGCTGCTGGCCGAATCCGGCCGAGCCGATCTTTTTCGCCTCCCCCAGCACGATTGTTCCGTCCGGAATCAGGACGTGCTGGTAGTCGTGGGAATAAAGGGGCGTGGAAACCAGCACCTTCACCGGACCGGGCGCGTCACCGTCGAGGCGGTTCATCAGGACGCAATCGAGCATGGTGCCCTCATAAACGACATAGGGCTGCCCGGAAGCCGAGTCGATATTGACCTCCGCAGGCCGGCTTGTGGCGGGTTGCTGGCTCCCGGCTTGCTGCGGAGCGATCAGGCTGCTCGCGTAGGGATTTGCGGGCTGACTACCCGTCTGGCTCTGAGTCGGCGGCGACTTTAGCGGCTGCGAATACGCGATGTTGGATGAGAACCGGGCCTCATAGTCCCGCTCCTGCTCCTGGGCCGCAAGCTGCTGCTCCTCCTGCCTGGCAGGCGAGAGCTGGCCGGAACCGCCCGTCTGCTGCGGGTACCCAGTATACGGACAGGGCTGACCCGGTATGCACCCGACCGGCATCCCGGCAGGCGTGTACGCCGTCGCGGCGACACGCTGCGCCGGGGTGGCATTTGCGAGCGCCGGGTCGGCTGCTGCCGTCGCGGCGAGCGCGGCCTCCTGCTGCTTCTGCTGCTCCGCCGCAACCTGGTCTTTGAGGTCCGCGACATTGCTGGCGGTGTTGTCGAGCACCACCGGCTGCGGCGGCTGGTTCTTAGTCGCGGTCTGCGCCGCCGACTTTTTGCCTCCGGCGCTGAAGATCGCGGCCACAATCACCAGAAGTGAGGCCCCGAGGAACACGAAGACTTTCATGTTCTTCTGGAGAACGCCCTTCGGTTCTGCCACCAGCTTTCTCAATTCCGGTCCGATCTGAGTCTCCTCTGCCATGGCCCTTATCCCTTCCGCGTGAAGTCCATCTTCTTTTTGCCGAGCTGCACATATCCCGAATCCATCACCTTCGGGATGATGTCCGTGCCCTGGCGCAGGTCGTAGCTGACGAGATTGGGCTTGCCGTCCTTCATCTCGTAAATGCTGAACTTCTCCGGGGCGTTCGTCTTGATGTAGGTGAACTTGTCATCGTGGTAGATCGACTCGATGTCAAAGGGCGCTTCATTCGCCTTGAAGGTGTAGTCGAACTTGAGTTGCAACGGATAGGTCAGGGGCTTATGCAGGCTCTTGTAGACCCGGTTCGTGCGTCGTTTCGATGGATGGTGACTCTGCATAAGCCCTCGGCGGCGATGGGTGAATGGGACAGGATGTGGGGTATTGGGATCGGGAGCGATTAAACGCCCCAAAGCCAGCTCAGAACGTTCACCGCCATGACGGCAATTCCAGTTCCCGCTGCGACGCCGGCGAGAGCTTTTTTGGCGCCAGGCTCGCCGTGCGCGAATCCGTATCCGCCGATCACAATTGCGATCAGGCTGGCGACTTTGGCAATCGTTCCGGTGAAGAGGTTCTGAAGGGAGGTGAAGCCGGTGTCAAAGGGAGAGGCCGACTGCGCGTGCGCGGCCAGCGGAGCGAGCAGAATAGCGAGGGTGAGAAGGGAGCGTGCATGCGACCGGGCCGCGCGCTTTGCGGATCGGATCAGGGAGCGAATCGAAATCACTTTGCAACCTCCGCTGACGTCGGAATCCGTCAGCCATGGCGCAAAGCTACGGTGTGATTACTCGCGAGTCCAATAACATTCAGGAAGTCCACTATTCCATCGCGGAATAATGGGCACTCAGGTCTACTCGCGCTCTGCTCTCGGCCTGCCATTTCCGCAGCGAAACAGGCTGGCTTTCGCCCTCTCCGTGATACCGAAATGCAAAAAGCCAAAACAGGCCATTAGTCTTGTCTGCGGCTTGCCCAGGGGCCACCCACTGGCCAGTGGGAAGAGCCCTCTGGTGCAACCGTCAGAGGCACGAGGAACTGACGCAGATCCTCCAGTAGCTGGCTCAATTCAGTCGGGACAGCCTGCATGTGTTCACGTCGCAGAAAGGCTGCCCATCGGCCGCCCCACTCTTCTGCGTAGGATCCCGTCAATCCTGTCGGGACATCTTCCGGAATCGGGGTTTCCCGCCGATCAAAGGTGCGTTGAACTGCTGCGTAAAGCGTGGTGCCATCAAACGCAAATGTCCGCGAGATCAGCCACAGATCATAGAAATCTTTGAGGCGGCTATTAGCGATTCCGAGGAATACGATCGCGTGGAATTTCTCCGCCACCACGGTTTCTACTGGATAGACGCGAAGATGAGGCGCGGGAGAGTCGAGAAGAACGGGGTAATCGATCTCGACGGGGCCAGGCGTGAGGATATCGCCAAACGCGACGTCCACTTGAATCGGAATGCGCGCGCCATCGAGCAGCGCGTTCGTTTGAACCCGCATGCCGCCATACTCAAGCTCTTCACGGATTGGGGTGACCGTCGCGCCCTCGCTGTCGAAGGCCAGGCCATCGTCTGGAACTGCTGTCGAGCAAATTGTCCGGAAGGACTGAGCAATAGCCTCTGCATCATTGGGTCCGTAGCCGAGGAGGTCCAGGTCTCTCGTCGGACGAAACGGATCGCGGAGCCACGCCGAAAAGAGCAGGGCACCCTTGAGGACGAAGCGGTCGCGAAGAGCCGATACGCTCAGCCGGTAGAGCAGCCGTTCGAGTGCATACCGCGTCAGCAAGAGCTGATAGTCGGTCTTCTCCCTGCGAGCTCGCTCCAGAAGTCTGGCCCGAACCGACGCTCCCACATTGCGAACTTCACGCGACATCTGCCACCACAGTTTCGACGTACGGACGCATGATCGTCCAGACCCGCCCCAGCTTTGCGTACTGCCAGAGCTGGTCCGGTGTGCACTTCCGCCGGCGGATACCTGCGCGGAGCCCCTCCATGGCTGCATCGATTCCGATTTTATTGCGATACCGGAAGCAGTCCACGATGGTGCGGGCCGGGTTTGTGATGGAGACATTGTGACGCCCAATTGGATACTGCTCGACGCCATCCGTCAGCGCCCAGCCGCTGAAGCGAACAAACCGCAGTGGAGGGTTGCTGATGGTGGGCTTCCAGGCGGTGCGTCCGATCGCCATCCAGATCGCTGAAGGCATCTGAAGGGTGAGTTCATGGAACTGTAGCGCGGAGATGAGGCAGACGATGCCCTTTGGTACGAGTGCGGCTGCTTCGGCCAGACCGTGCGAGGCATGGACTTGGGCGTTCGGAAGTTGATAAAGCCCGCGGGCCGCCCTAACGATATCGCCGGCTTCGACGAGGCGGGACAGCGTCTCAGGCTCGATCCCTTGGGAGGCGAAGTCTCTGAGGCGAAGGATGCCCCGGGCCTTCAGGAGACGGATTGCGCGGCTCCGCTGAGTGAGGAGCATGTTAGGATACCTCTGCTTGCAATGAGTATAGCAGAGGTAATGTAACAATCGCTTTGGGGATCAGGTTCTGCCATGCCCGGCGGCCGGATTAACAACAGCGATCAGCCGGCTCGAATTCACTTAATGCCAAATGAGAAGCCCTGCAACTATCCAAACTCAGATCCAAGACCGAACCGCCTTTGTGAGAAGGTCTTTACGTACGTGAACTGTTGTTGACCCGATGCCTTTCTGAGTTGCTGTAATCGCCATCGCTCTAGCGCACAACGGCGGGTTTCAGAACAGTCTCGCTCCACTCGCGGAAGGTAGTCGGTGTGTCGGCCGCGAACGCCCGGGACGCCGTATGGTCCATTCCTTCGTTTTTGGCCGTCATCATGTTCGCGAGGCCCTGAGCGAACGCTTCGGACATGCCGCGGCTCACCATCCTGCTCTTGTACGCATCCATGGGCATCTGCTCATAACGAATAGGCCGGCCGAGAACATCCGTGAGGATTTCTGACATCTCCTTTGGAGAAATGTCTTCGGGACCGAGCACTGGCACCTCTGCCTGGCCGGTCCAGTTGTTGTCCAGCAGAAGCCCTGCTGCCACAGCGGCGATATCCGAAGTAGCCACCATAGGAACTTTGAGACCCGGGAGGATCGGGAGGGAGAACAGGCCCTTCTCCGTGATCGCAGCCGCCTGACGCAACAGGTTGTCCATGAACGAGGGCATCGTGAGCGTGCGCAGTGCCACGCCAGTGCTCGCGAGCAGGTCATCGGCCTTGATGTTGGCGGTCGCCAGGCCGGCGTCTTTCTCCCAACCGCGCCCAAGGGCAGAGATGGAGACGACACGCTTGACGCCGCGCTTCCTGATGGCTTCCGCTGCAGGTTTTGTGAAGTCGGCATAGGCCTCATCCACGCTGCTCAGCCTCATGAAGGGTTCTGGCGGAATCAGCCAGAAAAGTGCATCTGCGCCGGTCAGTGCCCTGTCGACAATTGCGGGGTCGCCGTGTGAGCCCTCAATGACCTCGACACGCTGTCGCGTTTCCTGCGGAAGGCGCGAGGGATCGCGCGCGATCACGCATACGTGTACGCTGCCCTGAACAATGCGCTTCAGAACCTGATGGCCAATATCTCCAGTAGGGGTAGTGATAACGATCATGACAATTGTCCTTTCGTAGCGGTTATCCGGTCGTCCATCGCAAGCGCCGATTACTATGCTGCCCAGCGTGCCCTGCTCCTCGCTTTACTTCACCGCGAATACCAGCCGGGGTTTTCCAGGAGCCTCCCAGTTCTCTGTGACCGTCGAGAGCGGAACCACCATGGCAGGAAGGTTGAGCTTGCCGCGCGCAGCTAGATCGAAGGTCCGGCGGATACTTTCCAGCAGCCTGGGCAACGGAACCGACCTGAGGCCGCTGCCCATAATCTCGATCGCCGAGGAGCGCAGCGCCGCGCCCGGCAGTTCCACCGGCTCGCGGCTGGCTTCTCCAACCTGGACGAATCGCACAGCGTGCGCTTCCTCAATCGCCCTGGCGATCGCGATCACTATGGTTCGTGCGCTGGTTCCCCAGAGATAATCGACAACCACATCGAGCCCGCCGGCAAATTCTTCCATCAGGGCTTCTTCAAACAGTTCGGCGCCCTGCGGGTTCTCGCGGCGAAGATCGAAGGGGATAACAACATCGGCGCCAAGAGACCGCAGAGTTTCGAGCTCCTGCGCGTTGCGGCCTGTCACGATCACCTTTCCTGCTCCAATTTGCTTCGCGACCTGAACCGCGACAACTCCTGCAGACCCTGTTGCCCCGTTGATGAGTACTGTCTCGCCGGCCACAAAGTGCGCGCGCTCAATGAGCGCAGCGAAGCAGGACATCCCGGGATTGGCTAGGGCCGCTGCGGCCACATCGCCAAGATGATCGGGCACGAGGACGATGCGGCGCGGATCGACAAGGGTCTGCTCCGCCATCGCTCCAAAGGGAGCGTCGGGCATGGCAAAGTAAACCCGGCGCCCGTCCGCGAGCCTGCCCACGCCGTCCACGCCCGGAACAAAGGGATAGGAGTTGTCTGCGCTATAGTGAGAGCCGGCGGCTCGGCCCTTCGTCAGATTGGTTAAGGCCGCTGCAGTGACGGTGATGACTTCGAGACCCTCACGCCCGATGGGTTCCCGGAACTCGCCATAGCTGGGTTTCAGACCCGGGGAAGTTACGATTGCTGCTTTCACAAGGGCGTTCCTCTGAAAATAGTCTAGGGAGACTGTATGTTCGGCGCTTGACCATGTATGCCAAAGAATGATCCGAGACTGCCAAATGTTCTTGAAAACCTGGGCGTCGTTGCGTGGGAGCTGCCGCAATCCGCAATCAGGCAAATGCCCGCTCACAGCCATGCTGAGGCCCAGCTGTGTGGTCTCGACGCAGGGCTTGCGATCCTCGAGACAGAAGCGGGTGCGTGGACGTGCCCGCCGGGACGTTGCGTATGGATCCCGGGTGGGGTGGTGCATTCCTTGCGGTCGTGCGGCAGGATCAGTGGCTGGATGGTGCGTCTGAAGCCAGGGGAGGGAGTGCGACTGCCCGCCGAGCCTCGTATTCTGGCATTGTCTCCGCTGATGAAAGAAATTGTCGTACGGATGATGACATGGGTGGAAAGTCCACAGGCGAACACCGCCAACCTCCGCCTGGTGCATGTGCTGTACGACGAGATTTGCTCGGCCACACAGATGCCGCTCCACCTGCCCGTCCCTCGCGATCCGGCGCTGAAACGCCTGGCGATGGCATTGGCAGAGGACACCCCCGGGGCCGCAAGGGATCTGGCTTCGCTGGCGCGCGTGGCTGGCTTGTCGGAGCGCTCGCTGTTCCGGAATTTTCAGAAGGAAACTGGACTCAGCCCGGGTCAGTGGCGCCGCCAGATGCAGGTGCTGCGCTCTCTCGAACTGCTGGCTAAGGGGCGATCGGTAACGGAGACCTCTTTTGAGGTTGGCTATGAGAGTGCCGGCGCGTTTATTCGGGCGTTCCGTCAGACAATCGGGATGACGCCAACGGAGTATGCCGATGAGCAGCGAAGTTCTTAATACTCGGACGCGTTTCTTCTCGTCACGGCTATAGTGCCGACCAGACAACGCTCCAACGATAGGCTGTTGGACCGTCAGCTGTTAACTTTATGCCGACACGCTCATTGACTGCGACCGAGGCAGCCATCGACCTAAATTTTAGGGGTACGATTGTGGGTATCGCAGCCCAAAATGGTGCAACCCATGTGGAATCAGCGCATATGGATGCCTGGGGGGCAGCCAATTAGAATCAACAACTTGCTATATATCCTCCTCCTCCTCCTCCTCCTCCTCCTTACTTTTGTTTGGTTGCGCAGGGTTGCGTTGTGTTGCGTCGTGGTTGTGGCGTCGAACCGGTCCGCCCAGGAAATGTCGGCCCCTGGAACCAGGTGACCAGAAACGTCAACCATGACCTGGATCGAACTGTAGCCCATCTGCACTTTGATGTACTTCAGCGAGGCGTGGTCCTGGATGAGCAGGCTGCCGAACGTATGGTCCAGGCCGTGAAAGGGGGGCTTCCGCAACCCAGGCCTGAACAGGGCTGCGTGCATGGGGCCGACCGCAATGTTGTCCGGCTGCAGCCGAGTTCCTGCCTGTGACGGGAAGACCGGATCGTCAGCGATGTCAGCGCGACCGCGACCCCCCACTCCCGGGCCAGGTCATCCACGGTGCGCACGGAAGATCGATCTCCAGACCCTGGTCGGCGTTCGGCGGATGATCGAAGGCCCCATGACGAATCGTCCTGAACGGCGAACGCATTCCGCACGACGGGAGCTCAACAATGGCGGATTCTCCAGGTACTGTACCTGCCATGACACGGCAACAGGACCTGATCTGACCTCTTGTTTGAGGAACACTTATCCTGATCAGACGGGGACCGTACTGTAACTCCCTTGCGCATCGCTTCCCGAGGCAAATCCAGTAGGTTACTAACGGAGTGCGAACCACTGGGATCGTTCCTGGAGCCGCAGGGAGTTCTGTATGTGGCTGAAAGCGTTCAAGGCTCTCGCAAGCGGCCGCCTGCCAGGCCGACGCGTAGGATGGTGCCTGGCCTACGCAGCAGAAATGGAGATGTGATTGGATATTCTGAGGGGATTTGCCTTGCTCGGCCTCGTTGCGGGATGCGCCCTGAGGGTTGAGGCGATGCCGCCGGCTGCATCGCCGGCCGGGGACACTCATCCCGTCACTGCCTCAGCGGCAGAAATGCCATCCGCGCAGCCGGCGGAGCAACCAGTCGACGAACCGGTGGCTGATCCACAAGCGGAAGTGGTGGTGGGCAAGGCCAGGTTCACGGTGCTCACTCCGCAGCTCATCCGCATGGAGTGGGCGGCAGACGGTAAGTTTGAAAACCACCCATCGCTGGTATTCCTGAACCGCCGGATGCCGGTTCCGGAGTTTTCGAAACACGTAAGCCATCGCGGCAAAAGGCTCGTGATCCGCACCAGCGCATTGAAGCTGTCGTACTCCGCTGCCGGGGATGGCCGCTTTACGCCCGAGGATCTCTCGATCGAGTTGAACGTGGACGGAAAGCCGGTGATATGGCACCCGGGACTCCAGGACCCGGAGAACCTGCGCGGCACCACCCGCACCCTGGATGGCGCTCTGGGCAGCAAGACAGAAGAGAAGATCGGTCCGGGGCTGGTTTCGCGTTCCGGCTGGGCGCTGGTCGATGACTCGACGCGGCCGCTGTTCGATTCAGCCGATTTCCGGTTTCTGGAGGGAGAAGAAAGTCCCTGGCCGTGGGTGATGGAGCGTCCCGCGGGCGAGCGCCAGGACTGGTATTTCTTCGGCTATGGACATAACTACCGCCAGGCGCTCGGAGACTTTGTCCGAGTGGCCGGCCGCATTCCTCTGCCCCCCCGATTTGCTTTTGGTGCGTGGTGGTCGCGCTACTGGGCCTACAGCGACCAGGACATTCTGGGCATCGTCCGGGGCTTCCGCGAGAACGACACGCCGCTCGACGTCTTCGTCATCGATATGGACTGGCACCTGAACGAGAGCCAGCTGAAGGCCAAGGGATACGCGGCTCCCCCGGGAAGCACGCTGGGATGGACGGGCTACAGCTGGAACAAGCTTCTCTTTCCCGATCCGACGCAATTCCTCGACAAGCTGCACGCGGCCGGGCTGAAGATCAGCTTGAACCTGCATCCGGCTGACGGCGTAGGGCCATGGGAGACAGCATATCCGGCGATGGCGCGCGCCATGGGCATCGATCCCGCCACCAAAAAGACGGTGCCTTTCGACATCACCGATAAAAAGTTCGCCATCAATTACATGAATATCCTGCACCATCCGCTGGAGAAGCAGGGAATTGACTTCTGGTGGCTCGACTGGCAACAGCAGCAGGCCACCGCGATGCCTGGAGTGAGCGCCACCTGGTGGCTCAACTACGTCCACTTCACCGATCAGCAGCGCGAGGGCAAACGGCCTCTGCTGTTCCATCGCTGGGGTGGGCTTGGGAATCATCGCTACCAGATCGGATTTTCCGGTGACACCATTTCGGTGTGGCCGTCGCTGGCGTTCCAGCCCTGGTTTACGGCGACCGCAGCCAACGTGGGCTATGGCTACTGGAGCCACGATATCGGCGGTCATCTGCCCGGATCGGTCGATCCTGAACTGTATACCCGCTGGGTGCAATTCGGCGTCTTCAGCCCCATTCTGCGCACGCACACGACCAAGAATCCCGAGTCGGAACGGAGAATCTGGGCCTATCCCGAACCCTATTCCGCAATTCTGCGCTCCGCCTTTCAGCTGCGCTATGCCATGCAGCCCTATCTTTATACGGAAGCGCGCCGTACCTACGACACCGGCGTAGCTTTCTTTCACCCTCTCTATTACGACTGGCCCGAAGACGACGCGGCTTACACCAGCAGGAACGAGTACATGTTCGGAGACGAGATGCTCGTGGACCCCGTGGTCGCGCCGGCCGACAAAGTTTCGGGTCTCGCGACGGAAAGCGTGTGGCTGCCTGAAGGAGAGTGGATCGAGTGGCCCACAGGCAGACATTTCACCGGGCCAGCGACGGTGGAGCGCAGCTTCTCCATCGATCAGATTCCGGTCTATGTGAGGGCTGGCGCGATTGTGCCCATGCAGCCCCCCATGCTCTACACGGGACAAAAACCCGTCGATCCACTCATCGTCAACGTCTGGCCTCTGAACCCGGGAACCACGTCCGACTATTCGGTGTATGAGGATTCCGGCGTCTCGGTCCAGTATCAGTCCGGCGTCTTTACGCGGCTGCCGATCCAGGCAGCGCAGACCGGCGACACTCTCAGGGTGGAGATTGGGCCGGTGCAGGGCAGCTTTCCCGGCATGCTGAAGACTCGCGGATATGAGTTGCGTTTGCCGGCCGACTGGCCTCCGGCCTCGGTAACCGTGAACGGGGTCGAGGTCCGGCAGGCGGGGCCACTCGGCAAAGACGGCTGGAGCTATGACGGCAACACGCTGACGACTGTAATTCCGGTAGCCGCCGTCAGCACCTCGGCGAAGGTGACCATCGAAGTGCGACGCG